>Ga0214872_100080_pt1 | contig 76486 bp, 58 predicted proteins | sample Stichaenrichm18X_FD_168614 | JGI IMG/M metagenome (GOLD analysis project Ga0214872, IMG submission 168614) | Xylose enriched microbial communities from anaerobic bioreactor in Madison, Wisconsin, United States - 18X | ecosystem: Engineered > Bioreactor > Anaerobic > Unclassified | place: USA... | reverse complement strand
GCTCCACGGCTCCACGGCTCCACGGCTCCACGGCTCCACGGCTCCACGGCTCCACGGCTCCACGGCTCCACGGCTCCACGGCTCCACGGCTCCACAGGACCCGCAGGACTAACATTTTAACAGGGCTTCACGATGTCGCCTGACTTTCCGTTCCTCCCATGATCCTTGAACGGGATCACTGATGAGAGGAACGGGTTACGTCCTCAGTGTAGATACTCAGCCTGTCTGAGAGACAGGCTGGCGCGCAACGGGAACGGGGGATTTTGGAGGAAGGGTGTGTTCCTTCCATCCTCCACCCAATGCCCGGTAGATGGTAATCAGATTCTGGTAGTTTGAAACGGCAACCATGATCTGGACCTGCTGGGCCTGCAGGTAGGAACGCTGAGAGTCCAGTGTGGTGAGGTAGGAGTCCGTTCCCGCATCATAGCGCATCTTGGCCAGCCGGAAGGCATCAGCAGAGGATGTGACCAGATCATCCACCTGTTTTTTCTCATCCAGATAGGCTTCTCGGGCAGCGAGCGCATCTGCCACTTCCCTGAAGGCAGACTGCACGGTTTTCTCATAGGAGGCGATTTTCCCATCCCGCCGTGCTTTGGACGCTTTCAGGTTTCCGCTGTTCATGCCCCATGTCCAGAGCGGGATCTGAAGTTGCGGATTAAGGCCCCATGTTGTGGCGGCGGATGTGAAAAGCTGATGGAATTGAAGGCTGGAAATACCATCATTGGCGGTAAGCGTCAGGCGTGGGAAGAAGGCAGCCCGTGCCGCGCCAATATCCGCCTGCGCCGCCAGCAGATCGTGCTCTGCTCCCACAATATCCGGCCGACGAGTCAGCAGATCAGATGGCACACCTGCGGGCAGATCGGCCAGAATGGTTTGCTGCCCCAAAGGTTGTGGAGGTGGCAGGTTGGCGGGAATAGGGGCGCCAATCAGCAGCGCGATCAGGTTTTCATCCTGCGCCACCTTGCGGCGGGAATCAGCGCGCAGGGCAGCGCTCTGCTGCACCTGTGTTTCCGCTTGCCGCACCGTCAGCAGGTTGGCTTCACCATGGTTGTATTTTTCGCGCGTCAGGTTGAGCGTTTCCTGCTGCGTGGTCAGCGTATTGTCCGCCACGGCCAGCGTTTCCTTGTCCCCCAGCCAGGTGACATAGGCTGTTGCCACCTGCGAGACGATACTGATCAACATGCCCCGCAGGTTAGCCTGTTCGGACAATGCTTTTTCAGCAGATTCCCGCGTCAGGCTGCGGATACGGCCAAACAGGTCAATCTCGTAGGAAGAAAACCCGATTCCACCCTGATAATAACGGAACGGATCACGCGCCAGACTCATGCCGGATTTTTCAGAACTTTCTGATCCCAACCCCGGCGCAAAGCTCAGCCCTGCGGCATCGGATGGAGCCTGATACATCGGCCCGCCGGATGCGCTGATGGTGGGGAACAGGCCAGCGTGCTGAACGTCGTACTGGCCCTGTGCTTCGGCGATATTAGCAGCAGCTACACGCAGATCGCGGTTTTCACGAATGGCGATTGCAATGAGCGCCTTCAGGCGTGGGTCGGTGAAGAAATCATTCCAACCGATATCATACGCCGCCTGTTGCAGCTTGGGGTTGCCCGTATTCTGGTAGGCAGGCCAGGAGGTGGCCAGCGGGGGGGCTGGCCGTTTGTATTTGGGGATCATGGTGCACCCCGAAAGCACGCCTGTCGCTAAAGCGAGGGACAGGGCGCGGAAGCGGAGCGGACGCGGAGAGGAAGAAAATGCGGACATGCGTTTATTCGCTTCCGATAGCGTTGGAGGCGGGTGAGGGCTGTTCCTGTCGTTCGCTGATGCGTCTGACACGGAAGAGGCGCAGAACCCCGACAAAAAAGACCGGCACAAAATAGACGGCCAGCAGGGTTGCCGTGCCCATACCGCCCACCACGGCCGTGCCGATGGCAATACGGGAGGCCGAGCCAGCGCCAGAGGCAATGGCCAGCGGGAACACACCCACCACAAAGGCGATGGAGGTCATCAGAATGGGACGCAGGCGTTCCCGTGCGGCGGTCAGAACAGCTTCTTCAAGGGTATGACCCTGTTCAAAGCCAGCCTTTGCAAATTCCACAATCAGGATGGCGTTTTTCACGGCCAGTCCCACAGTGGTCAGCAGCCCGACCTGGAAGTAGACGTCGTTATCCATACCGCGCAGCAGGGTGGCGGCAATGGCCCCCAGCACGCCCAGAGGCACCACCAGAATAACCGCCAGCGGAATGGCCCAGCTTTCATACAGGGCCGCAAGGCACAGCAGAATGACCACGGCCGCCAGAGCATAGAGCGGGCCGGTGGAGGAACCGGACGCAATCTGTTCAAAAGAAAGGCCGGTCCATTCATACCCGATGCCGGTGGGCAGCTTTTTCAGGATGTCCTGAATGGCCGCGATGGAATCCCCCGAACTGTAACCGGCAGCGGGCTGGCCGAGAATTTCAAAGGCGTTCAGCCCGTTGTAGTTCTCAACCTTCTGAGGCCCCACAATCCAGTGGCCACTGATAAAGGCGTTCAGCGGGGTAAGCGTGTTCAGCGCGTTACGAATATACCATTTATTCAGGTCATCAGGCAGCATGCGGGCTTCGGGCACGCCCTGAATATAGACCTGTTTTACACGGTCATTCCGCGTGAACTGGTTGACGTAGATGGACCCCAGAGCCCCTTCAATGGTGCTGTTGATATCATCAATGGTAATGCCCAGCGCATTGGCTTTTTCACGGTCAATGTCCAGATGATACTGGGAGGCATCTTCCATGCCGTTGGGGCGCACGGCCATCAGGCGCTTGTCCTGAGCCGCCAGGCCCAACACCATGTTCCGGGCGTCCAGCAGTTTCTGGTGGCCCAGATGTCCACGGTCTTCCAGTTCAAGGTCAAAGCCGGTGGCGTTGCCCAGTTCCAGCACCGCAGGCGGGTTGATGGCAAAGATCTGCGCTTTCGGGTTGAACCAGAAATGCATCATGATGCGGTTGGCAATGGCGGCAGACGTCTGCCCGGCGCCCGTGCGCAGCTTCCAGTCTTTCAGGCGGATGAAGAACGCCCCTGAGTTCTGACCCTGCCCGGCAAAGTTGAAGCCGTTCATGGAATAGACGGATTCAACCAGATTGCCTTCAGTCTTGAGGATGTAATCCGCAATTTCATGGTTCATGGCCGCCGTCTGTTCCATGGGCGTATTGGGCGGCATGGTGACCTGACCAAAAATAAGCCCCTGATCTTCATCCGGCAGGAACCCTGATGGCAGCTTCATGAACAGGAAGACCGCCAGACCGGTGATCAGCGCAAACCCGATGAGGGAAAGCGCCATCCGGCTGATCAGGAACTGCACCCCGCGCAGATAGCCATTGGTCAGCTTATGGAAATAGCGATTGAACCATCCCGCCGGGCCCTTGGTTTTTTCATGCGTGCCGGGTTTGAGCATGGTGGCGCACAGGGCTGGCGTGAGCACCATGGCCACCAGAACAGAAAGCCACATGGCTGCAACAATGGTGACAGAGAACTGCCGGTAGATCACACCCACGGAGCCGGAGAAGGCCGCCATGGGCAGGAAGACGGCGCTGAGCACCAGAACGATGCCCACCAGAGCGCCCGAGATTTCATCCATGGAGACGCGGGAGGCTTCAACCGGAGAAAGGTTTTTCTCCGTCATCACACGTTCCACGTTTTCCACCACCACAATGGCGTCATCCACCAGCAGGCCAACGGCCAGCACCATGGCCAGCATGGTCAGGGTGTTGATGGAATAGCCAAACAGTTCCAGCAGACCGAACGTACCCAGCAGCACAACAGGCACCGCAATGGTGGGAATAAGCGTGGCCCGGAAATTCTGCAGGAAGATCAGCATCACCAGGAACACAAGCCCAATGGCTTCCAGCAGCGTGATGACCACTTCTTCAATGGAAAGCGTAATGAAGGGCTGCGTATCCAGCGGGTAAACGGTTTTCAGACCCGGCGGGAAAAACTTTTCCAACTGGGTGATCTGCGCGCGCACTGCGGCTTCGGTTGAAATCTGGTTTGCGCCGGGGGCGAGCTTCAGCGCCATACCGGAGGCCGGCATGTTGTTGTAGAAGGAGTTGGTGTTGTAAGTCTGTGGGCCCAGTTCAACCTTCGCAATATCACTGATACGCACCTGAGAGCCGTCTGGCTGAACTTTCAGGATGATCTTGCGAAACTCTTCCGGTGAGGTCAGTCGCGTCGGGCCGATAATGGTGGCATCCAGCCGGATACCCTTGCTGGCCGGAAGACCGCCCAGTTCACCAGAGGAAATCTGGATGTTCTGGTTCTGAATGGCTGCCTGAACATCCCTCACCGTCAGCCCGTAGCTGAACAGTTTGCCGGGGTCCATCCAGATGCGCATGGCGTATTCGGACCCGAACAGCGTGTGATCACCCACGCCCGTTACACGGCTGAGGGGATCAGAGATGTTGGAGGCCACATAATCGGCAATATCCGCGCCGCTCATGCTGCCATCAGTGGAAATGAAGGCCAGAACCATCATGAAGTTCTTGACGGCTTTGGTGATGCTGAGGCCCTGAGCCGTGACTTCCGTTGGCAGTTTGGGCTGAGCAAGCTGGAGCTTGTTCTGTACCTGCACCTGCGCAATGTCCGGGTTGGTACCCTGTGCGAAGGTCAGGTCAATTTCCATCTGGCCAGAGGCGTAAGACTGCGCGGAAATATATTCCAGATGGTCCAGCCCGAACATCTGCTGAAGGATGGGGCGCACAACCGTATCGTTCACCGTATCCGCTGAGGCACCAGGGTAGGTGACGGAAATGGCGATCTGGGGTGGCGCTATGCTGGGATACTGGGCAATGGGCAGCCGGAAGATGGACAGCCCGCCAACTAGCATGATGATGAGACTGATGACCCACGCAAAAATGGGTCTATCAATGAAAAAGCGCGACAGGGACATGAGTCTTACTGGCCCTTGTTCTGGCTGGCGGCGTCTGGTGAGGACGCTGCCGGAGGCGTGGTGGCTTCTTCAGGCTTGACCTTGGCGCCCGGCTTCACTTTCTGCACGCCAACAGTCACCACACGCTCACCATCTTTCAGGCCACCGGTTACAAGCCAGTTGTCGCCAACTGCCTGACCAATCTGGATCTGTCGCAGTTCAGCGGTGTCATCGGGCTTGATGACCCATACCTGCGCATCGCCGTGGGTGTTGTGGCTTACGGCCTGCTGGGGCACCAGAAGACTGTTGGGGTCAGAACCTTCTTCCAATTGCGCATGAACATACATGCCCGGCAGCAGCATTTTATCCGGGTTGGGCATGATGGCACGGACCACAACAGAGGCCGTGGAGGTGTCCACGTTTACTTCAGAAAGAGCCATGCGGCCCACGTGTTCGTAGGTGGAGCCATCTTCCAGCGTGAGGGTTACGGGCACTTCACCATTCGGCTGGCGCTCGATACGGCCCTGTGCCATCTCCCGCTTCAACCGCAAAAGGGTGATGGCAGGCAGGTTAACGTCCACATAAATGGGGTCCAGACGCGTAACAATGGCAGTGTTGTCTGTTTGATTGGCGGTGACAAGCGCACCAACCGTGATGAGCGTACGGCTGATCCGGCCGGAGATGGGTGCGTACATCTTGGTATAACCAAGATTGACCTCGGCACTTTCTACCTGCCCTTTGGCGCTGAGAATCTGACCCTGCGCCTGCTTTTCTGCTGCAAGAGCATCATCATATTCCTGGCTGCTGACCGCATGGGCCTTCACCAGAGAGCGGTAGCGTTCAAGTTTGGCGCGTGCTGTGACTTCAGCCGCTTCGGCTTCAGCCAACTGGCCGCGTGCCGTGTCATACGCTGCCTGGTAACGGGAGGGATCAATCTGATAGAGCTGCTGCCCTGCTTTTACATCAGCCCCTTCCGTGAACAGGCGTTTCTGGATAACGCCAGTCACCTGCGGGCGCACCTGAGCAATTTCAAATGCATCCGTGCGGCCCGGCAGGCTGGTATGGATGGTCACAGCCTGTGGGTGAAGGGTTATAACGCTGACCGTCTGGGGGGGGAGCTTTGGCGCGGGGGCTTTGCGGTTACAGCCTGCCAGGGCCAGCAGAGCGACAGCCGATACCAGAAAACGGCGTAAGGGAATGGAGTGCATTGTCACGCTGGCGTATCCTGCCTTTGAAAAAACCAACAAGAAAGAAGCACGCCGACACCCTTCTTTAAGCAGAAGCACAGGCGGAAGGGATGACCGCCTGTGGGGAAGATACGGGAGAGTGTCAGCGTGCGAACCGGATAAAGGGAGAGAAGATGGGAAAACAGTACTGTTTGTTACCTTTTCCCGCGTAGGCTAAAAGCCACCCCATATCTAGTCAAGAGAGCAAGTGTGTCTGGCGGTGTGCGGTAGCGGGCAAAATCCGCTTACCGCCCGATTTCTCTCAGTTTTTTTCCGGCCATGAGATTCTGTTCAATCACTTCCAGAGAAATGCCTTTGGTTTCGGGCACGAACATTTTTGTCAGAACAAGGAACAGGCCGTTCAGCAAGGCAATCAGGCCAAAGGTTTTTGCGCCGCCCAGCCACCCAAGAAGGCTGAGGAAGGATGCCCCCACAATCATGTTGGAAATCCAGTTGGTCAGGGTGGAAAGGGTAATCCCCAGATCACGCCCTTTGATCGGCTGAATTTCAGAACACAGAACCCACATGAGCGGCCCGGCGGACATGGCGTGTGCCACGATAAAGATCATGATGAGGAAAACACACAGAATTTTTGCGCCATCGCTTTCCATGCCCACATGGTTGAGCACGGCCAGCGCTGCCATGGAGACAGTCATGATGGAAAACCCGCAATACAGAATCGGTTTGCGACCCCAGCGGTCCACCAGCCCGATGGCGGCAAGAGTGGCCAGCACGTTTACAAAGCCGATCATGGCTGTGCACCACATCTGGGCGGTGCCCACAAACCCTGCCATGGCAAAGATTTTAGGGGCGTAATACATCACCACGTTAATACCGGCGAACTGCTGCATGGCCTGAAGCATGACGCCAAGTAGAATGGAGCGCCGAAAATTGGCGTTCTCCCATAAGAGGCCAAACCCGCCCTGCCGCTGTTTGAGTTGTTCATCAATGGCGCGGATTTCCGCATGGGCTTCATGCGCAGTGGGGCGCAGGTCTTTCAGAACAGCCAGCGCTTCTTCCCGGCGGCCCTGCATCATCAGCCAGCGGGGGCTGTAGGGCAGGAACAGCACACCCACCACAAACAATACACCGGGGATGGCAATCATCCCGAACATCCAGCGCCACTGGGCGTGGTAGCTGAGAAGCGTATCGCTGATGAACGCCATGAAAATGCCAACGGTAATCATGAGCTGGTAGGTGGAGATCATGGCTCCACGGGTGTTCTCACTGGCAATTTCAGACAGGTAGAGAGGGGAGGTAAAGGCCGCAATGCCAATGGCCAGTCCCATCATGGCGCGCCCCCAGATCATGCTGGCTACAGACCATGCCAAAGCGCAGCCCAGCGAGCCGATAATGAAAATCACGCCCCCCATTACCAAAGCCCATTTGCGGCCCGTAATCTTGGCCAGCCATCCGGCAAGCACAGCCCCAACAGCAGCCCCAGCCATCATGGCGCTGACAATCCATTCCTGCGCAAAGGTGGAGGCATGGAAGGCGTCAGACACAAAATCCAGCGCACCGGAGATCACACCGATATCAAGCCCGGACATAAGACCGCCCGTAGCGGCAAGTATTCCTATGATAATGGTGCGGAATTGAGAGGATGTATCAGTATTTTCTGAAGGGTTACTGATCTGTGGCATGATATATGAAAAAGCCCTTTGATAATTTTGTTTTTTATTTGAAGAGGCTATGGACCGTAAAATCCGGGGGGAAACTGGAAATGGCGGTTTTCTGCTTCATTTTCGTTTTCATGCCACATCATGTAGCGGAAATATATTACTTCCTGACCCAGCGTGAGGAGAAAATGGCAAACTGGATACAAATCAGAGCGGCTGCTTAAAAAGCCGTGAGAATGCATTGGCGGGTTTGCTGTGTCTGAAGGTTGGGCGCCAGGCTTTTCGCTCTTCACATCAGGCTTTTAACGCCGCCGTTTCAGGTCGTTTCCTCGTCTTCGCTTTCGCCAAAGCGGGAATCGCGGTGCACCCAGGTGGAAAGCAGCAGGCCAAACCCCAGCATCACGTTCAGCATGGCGGACCCACCATAAGACACTAGTGGCAGAGGCACGCCCCCAACTGGAATGGCCCCCATCACCATGGAAAGGTTTACAAGGCAGTAGAGGAAGAAGTTCATGCTGATACCCAGCGCAACCAGCCGCCCGAAACGGTTGCGGCTGCGGATGGCCATCAGCATGCCCCCCAGAATGAGCACCAGCAGCAGACCAATGACTGTAATGGCCCCCACATACCCCCATTCTTCGGCAATCATGGTGAAAATGAAGTCAGTCTGTTTTTCGGGCAGGAAGTTGAGTTGCCCCTGTGATCCATGCAGATAGCCCTGGCCCCACATACCGCCTGAACCAAGCGCGATCTTGGACTGGATGATATTGTATCCGGCACCCAGCGGGTCGCTTTCCGGGTTCAGGAAGGTGGTTATGCGGGCGCGCTGATAATCATGCAGGTGCGCGTAGGCAAATTTGGCCATGTAGGGCACGGGCAGCAGTAGCAGCACAATCAGCCACAGGCGCATTCCGGCGGCAAAGAACATGGCCGCGCCAATGCCGCCAATAATGGTGGCTGTGCCCAGATTGGGCTCTTTCAGAACCAGCACAACTGGCAACAACACCATGAAGGCAGGCGGTAACAGCCACAGCGGGTTGCCCATGCGGGCGTAACTGATGCGGTAAAACCACGAGGCCAAAGCCAGTACTAACGCCACTTTGGCGTATTCAGAAGGCTGCACCTGCAAACCGCCGATCATCAGCCAGCGCTCGGCCCCTTTGCCCACATGGCCCATATGCAACACGGCCACCAGCAGCGTGATGGAGAGCAGGTAGAGCGGCCATGATATGCGCACCAGTATTTTGGGTGGCAGCATGGCGACCGTGATCATGAGCACAAGCCCGACGGCAAAGCGGGCAGCCTGCGGGGCGGCGAAGGGGTAAGGGGTACCACCGCCTGCCGAATACAGAGTAATATAACCCACACCGGCCAGAGTGCAGATCAGCAGCACATATAGCCAACTGATGCGCCATAGCTTGGAGAGGAGCCGAAAACTCGGTTCTGCCCGCAAAAGGCGTTTGTGGAACTTCATGGCTTATTCGATATCGCCCGCATCTGCCACGCTTTCGGGCGGAGGGGTGACATGGTTGACCGGGTCACGCATCAGGGTGTCGGTCATGATGTCTCGCGCCAGAGGTGCTGCCGCATCAGCTCCGGCGTTTCCGTGCTCGATCACAACAGAAACCGCATATTGAGGGTTATCGTACGGCGCGAAGCAGATGAACAGCGCGTGCGGTCGATATTCCCACGGCAGGTTGGCGGAATTGAAGTGACCGCTCTCGCGCAGGGCGCGAGACACCCGCCGAACCTGCGCGGAACCCGTCTTGCCCGCCATGGTCACGCCGGGCAGGGAAAGCCGCGCCTTGGGGGCTGTGCCGTGCTGTTCGTTCACAACAGCAAACATGCCACTGCGCAGGGCTGTAAGGTATTTCTCCGGCATGTTCAGTTCTGGCCAGTGGTCTGCCGTGGCTTGCGGCCCGACTTCACTGTTCAGGGCGCGCACCAGATGGGGCTGTACACTGCGTCCCGTTGCCAGTCGGGAGGTGTAGGTGGCCAGTTGCAGCGGTGTAACCTGCACAAACCCCTGCCCGATGCCACTGACAATGGTATCCCCGCCATTCCAGTGGTGGTGGTGTGCCTGCCGCCATGTGGGGGTGGGAATAAGGCCGGTGCGGGTGTGGGGCAGTTCAATGTCCAGCGTTGTGCCAAGCCCGAACTGGTGGGCTGTATCAGCAATCCGGTCCATGCCTATGCGGCGGGCCATCTCATAGAAATAGACGTCACAGGAATATTTCAGGGCCTGATGCAGGTCTATGGACCCATGCCCCCAGCGTGACCAGCAGTGAAAGCGGGTTCCGCCAACATCCAGATGACCGGGGCAGAATATCCGGTCGGATGGAGAAAACAGGCCGGACTGCAAACCGGCCATGGCGACGGCGGGCTTGAAGGTGGAGCCGGGAGGGTACACGCCCGCCACGGTCTTGTTGATCAGGGGCGTGCGTTCGTTATTGGTCCATTCAATCCATTGCGCATGGCTGACGCCGCTATCAAACAGGGAAGGATCAAAGGAGGGTGTGCTGACCATGGCCAGAACCTCGCCATTGCGGCAGTCCATCACCACGGCAGAGGCCGTTTGTTCTCCAATGCGGCCCAGCACTTTCTGTTGCAGGCCACGGTCAATGGTCAGCCCGATCTCCGTGCCGGGCGCACCTTCTATCCGGTTGAGTTCGGACATGACGCGGCCAACGGAGTTGACCTCCATTTCTACGGACCCTGCCGTGCCCCGCAGCTTTTCATCCTGACTTTGCTCAATGCCAGAGCGACCAACCCGCATACCGGGAAGGGCCAGCAGGGCAGAGTGAGCCACATCGCGCTCATTGGGGGGTGCCACATAACCGATGATGTGGGCCAGCAGTTCCCCTTCCGGATAAACGCGGCGGGTGCCCACATCAATCAGAACGCCGGGCAGAGAGGGCGCATTCAGCTCAATCCGCGCCATTTCATCCCAGGAGAGGAAGTCCCGCAGCATGACGGGCACAAACCGCCGCTGATGGCGCATTTCGCGGGCTATGCGGGCGCGGTCCCGTTCATCCAGCGGAATGATGGTGGAAAACCGTTCTATGGTGCCGGCCACATCCGTGGTTTCTTCTGGCAGGATCAGGGCGCGCCAGTTTTCCTTGTTGTTGGCCAGCGCAATGCCATAGCGGTCCACAATACGGCCACGCGGTGGCGCCAGATACCGCTTGCTGACCCGGTTGCTGGCGGCCATGCGGGCGTAGCGGTCTCCATCCTTGACCTGAAGCTGGTAGAGTTTGTGAGCCAGAACCCCTAGCGTACCCGTCTGCACAGCCATGAACAGCAGCGCACGGCGTGTAAAAACGCCGCGTGCCGGGTCCTTCTGGTTCTTGATGGGCATCAGGCGCTGGTTTTCCCGCCTGCGACGCCTCAACCGCATGATGGTTCTCCTGCTGGCATCAGGCGTCTTCCTCATCATCAAGCATACGGAAAACCCAGGAGAACAGGGCGGAAAGTGGGGGATAAACCCCTATGCACAGGAAAGATTCAAACAAAGCGGGGGCCATGTCCAGCATATGAAGCCTGAACAGGCAGGCCAGCCCCCATTGCAGCATGCAGGCGGCCGTGGCCAGAAGGCTGAACACAGCCCACACCAGCAGAAAATGCAGCCGCATGAGACCAAAGCGCGCATAGAACGCGACTCCGTGCACCAGCAGCAGAATAAAGGCGCTGACCCCTAACGGCGCAAACCCCACCAGATCCATGAACAGGCCCAGCACAAACACCGCCAGACTCGGCATGCCGGAGGGCCGCCAGAAGGACCAGAAAAATACGGTGGCGATCACGATGGCGGGCAGCAGTTCAGCCGATCCCGGCAAGGGGATGGGGGCTGAGAAGACAATAATGGCCAGCGCAATGAACAGGGAGGGCAGCAGGTGCCGCAAGCCGCTATCAAGCCGCTGCCACAGGGTCTGCCGGGGCTGGATTTCCGGTTCCCATGAAGACATGGAAGGATCAGGCATCATGGCGTGCGCTGTCCTTAACCCTGACCCAGCAGGCTTTTGAGCGGCAGTTCCAGTGATTTTTTCTGTGGGGTCAGCGGAACGTGGCCCGGTGCTTCCGGGGGTTCAATCTGCGCACGCCCGAAGTTGAAGACCCGCAGCAGCGTGAGATGATCCAATTGGGCAAAGGGAGCAACAACAGGCCTGCCGGGGCTGACGTAATGTACCGTGCCAATGGGTAACCCCGCAGGAAAGGCCCCGGCCTGATCGCTGGTGACAACACGTTCGCCTTCAATGGGTCGGGTGTCCTGCGCGTAATACATCAATCTCGGCATAGGTGAGTTATCACCTACCATTATAGCAGGAGCATGGCTGGCTTCCAGCATAACCGGCAGGCGGCTGGCAATATCTGTAATCAACAGGATTCGGGCGGAATGCGCCCCTGTTTCTGTTACGCGGCCCGCAAGCCCGTTGGCGGCCAGCGCCACATTGCCAACCTGCACGCCACTTTCGGTGCCCGCCACCAGCAGCACGGCACGGGCATAAATTCCTCCGCTATCCGCCACCACCCGTCCGGTCACAAAAGCGGGAGCAGGTTCGGGAATCCAGTGCAAGGCGGTCTTGAGGGAGTCATTTTCCCGCGTGAGGGAGACGGCCACATCATACCACCGGCGCAGATTTTCATTTTCTGTTTTCAGGCGGGCGTTTTCTCTGGCAAGGCGTCCGGCTTCGCGCAGGTTTTCCGTCATGGTCAGCACATGCTCCTGTGTGCCGCTCATCAGGGACCACAGAGGGGCCAGCGCATCAGCCACATACATGCGTGCCCTGTCCGCCAGGGGTTTGTCTGCCTGTGCGCCAATAATCACGCCAATGGACAGCAGCAGCAGCAGCGGCAGCACCAGCTTGCCAAGAGCCTGCCGAACCTGAATGGAAACCGGAATCATGCGTGTACGGCCTCACGCAGGGGTTTCGCCCCGCCTTGTCCGTTCAGGGCGTGTGTGAACTGACCCCACATGAACCGTGATGCATCCTCTTCTGTCAGTCAGGCTGACGGGTGATCGCCATTCCTTTTCCGTGAGGATGGCGTGGTGGTCTGCGTGATGAAACCGGATACCATCAATACATGGTGGTCAGCACATTGCGCAGGCGTTTCATTTCCTCCAGCGCCCGGCCTGTGCCCAGCGCCACGCAGGAAAGGGGATCTTCCCCAACCGTGACCGGCAGGCCGGTGGAAAGACGCAGCACATCGCTCAGGCGGTAAAGCAGCGCACCGCCGCCTGTCAGCACAATGCCCTTGTCCACAATATCAGCCGCCAGTTCGGGCGGTGTGTTTTCCAGCGCAGTGGTGACAGCGTCCACAATCTGGCTGACAGGTTCAATCAGGCTTTCGGCAATCTGGGCCTGGGAAACCTGCACTTCACGCGGTACCCCATTGATCAGATCCCGGCCTTTCACATCCAGCCACGGGCCGGGGTCTTCCGGATCATCCGGCATCATGGCGGAGCCCAGCTTGATCTTGATACGTTCTGCCGAGCTTTCCCCAATCAGCAGATTATGGGCGCGGCGGATGTAGGAGATGATGGCTTCATCCATCTTGTCTCCGCCAACGCGCACGGAGCGGGCATAGACAATGCCGCCCAGAGAGATCACGGCCACCTCGGTCGTGCCACCGCCAATATCCACAATCATGCTGCCAGAAGGCTCGGTTACCGGCAGACCAGCGCCAATGGCGGCGGCCATGGGCTCCTCAATCAGGAAGACCCGGCGAGCACCGGCACTTTCAGCACTTTCCTGAATGGCGCGGCGTTCAACGGCGGTGGAGCCGGAGGGCACGCACACAATAATCTGCGGGCTGGTAAAGGCGCGGCGGTTATGAACCTTGCGAATGAAATGCTTGATCATTTCTTCCGCAACATCAAAATCTGCAATGACCCCGTCCCGCATGGGGCGGATGGCCGTAATGTTGCCGGGGGTTCGGCCAACCATCAGTTTGGCTTCCTCCCCTACCGCCAGAAGCTGTTTTTTGCCTCGTACCTCGGCAATGGCCACAACAGATGGCTCATTGAGAACAATCCCGCGTCCTTTGACATAGACAAGGGTGTTGGCAGTACCCAGGTCAATTGCCATGTCAGCAGACATGAGACCGAGCAGACGAGAAAACATCCAGGACTCCTGGCTTGAAGGCGGCGCCGAGCGATCTCTCTGAGTGTGAGCCGTTACAAATTACCCGGAAAGATCGCGTTGATATGTGGGGCAGGGATTACCCATGCGCAACCAGCCAGACAAGACCTTTGCGCGAGAAACTATGAGGAAAGAGTCTTCTGCTGGTCTGAGATGCCGTTTGAAAACTCTTTCACGTCAGGCTGATAGACCTCTTGGTCGCTGAATACGTTTGTTTCTGGTTCCGATTGACAGCACCGGATCTCCGTATCAATCGTTTCAGCTTCAAGAAAAACGGCCAGTCCATTCCAGTTGATCCCTTCTGGCTGGCCTTGCAAAACTTCTCTCCGCGAAAAGCAATGCGGATAAAGCATCCCCTCTTTTCCGTTTCCTGAATCCGGGCACGAAAAAGAGGGAAGGAAATATCAGGCCGTCAGAGCTTCGGGTTCAGCGCGGGTGCGCTTGACCAGCAGCTTGTTCAGCGCATGCACATAGGCGCGCACGGCAGAAACAACGGTATCGGCATCCGCGCCCTGACCATCCACCATCTTGCCATCTTCTTCCAGCCGTACGGTAGTGCGGGCCTGTGCGTCCGTGCCTTCCGTTACTGCGCCGACGGAGAACAGGGCCAGGCGAGCTTCATGCGGGAAAGCGGTGCGCAGGGCGTTGAAGGCGGCATCCACCGGTCCGTTGCCAGAAGCCTGTGCAGCCACTGTCTTGCCATCCACATGCAGGGTCAGTTCCGCTTCAGAAGGCTTGCCGGACTGGGAAGCCAGGCTCAGCGCGCCAAAGCGGATGTGGTCGTGATCGCGCACTTCATCATCCACCAGCGCAACGATGTCTTCGTCGTACACAACCTTCTTGCGGTCAGCCAGATCCTTGAAGCGGGAGAAAGCATCGTTCAGCTTGCTGTCTTCCAGATCACCATAACCCAGCGCTTTCAGCTTGTCGCGGAACGCGGCGCGGCCGGAATGTTTGCCCATGACCAGAGAAGACCGACTCCAGCCCACGCTTTCGGGGGTCATGATTTCATAGGTGGCGGCGTTTTTCAGCACGCCATCCTGATGGATACCGCTTTCATGCGCAAAGGCGTTGCGGCCGACAATGGCCTTGTTGGGCTGCACATCAAAGCTGGTGATGGTGGCCAGCATGCGAGAGACCTTCAGCAGACCGGGCGTGTTAATGCCGGTGGTGAAGGGGTACTGGTCATGCCGGGTGCGCATGGCCATGACAATTTCTTCCAGCGCAGCGTTACCGGCACGTTCGCCAATACCGTTGATGGTGCATTCAATCTGGCGTGCTCCCCCCCGGACAGAAGCCAGCGTGTTGGCAACGGCCAGCCCCAGATCATTATGGTTGTGGGCGGAGAAAATCACGCGCTCAGCACCCGGCACCCGCTCCCGCAGCATGGAGAAGATGCGTTCCATGTCTTCCGGCGTGGCATAGCCTACGGTGTCTGGAATGTTGATGGTAGTGGCACCGGCCTTGATGGCGGCTTCCACGCAGCGGCACAGGAAGTCTGGCTCGGTGCGGGAGCCATCTTCGGCTGACCATTCCACATCATCCGTCAGGTTGCGGGCAGCCGTGTTCCCGGTGGTAATCAGGTCCAGAACCGTTTCAGGTTCCATCCGCAGCTTGTATTTCATGTGCAGCGGAGACGTGGAAATGAAGTTATGGATACGCTTGCGTTTCGCAGGGGCCAGCGCCTCACCTGCCGCGGCAATGTCCTTGGCGCCGCCTGTGCGGGCCAGAGCACAGATTACCGGGCCGTTGGTGTTTTTTGCAATCTGGTGAACGGATTCAAAATCCCCTTTGGACGCAACGGGAAAGCCCGCTTCAATCACGTCCACGCCCAGAGTGGCCAGAGCCTCGGCCATCCGCAGTTTTTCCGTCAGGTTCATGGAAAAACCTGGGGACTGTTCGCCATCGCGCAGGGTGGTATCAAAAATGATAACCCGGTCGGCGCTCATCTGGCCAAAGGAGGGATGGGTAATGGTGTGGCTGGCTGACATGGAGAATGTCCTTAAGATATCAGTCTGGTCTGGTTTCTGGCGCGGGTCAGCGCCGCTTGTGCCGCACTTATGCGGAAACTCGTTCACTCGCCCCCTAAGCGTGACGGCACGAAGCCGCCGGGATCGCTCAGGGGCTGATTAGTCGAAGGAGAAGGTCCAGACGCAGGGCCACGCCGCCCGCTCGCGCCATTTCGGCGCGCCGCAGAGACTCGGACGTGAACCAGACGGAATTCATGGCGCGCACCATACAGTTTCAGAGCCTAAAAGCAACCATTCTGTGCCGGGAAAATGGGAAAGAGCATCCGGTTTTCCCTCCGGCCTCAGCGGGTGCTGACACCCCGAAGGTTGTGCAGCACATACAGCATCACACCCAGCAGCACGGCGGCAAAGGTCTGGTGCACCGCCCCGGCCCAGACCGGCACAACCAGCAGCAGGGTGGTAACCCCCAGCGCGTACTGAATAAGCACGGCCCAGCCCAGCAGCATCAGCGCATTGTGGGCCTTGGCACCAAGGCCGCGGGTGCGCAGGCCAACCAGTAGAACACATCCAATGGTCAGGGCTGTCAGGGTTGCCAGCAGGCGGTGGTCAAACTGAATGGCGGCCTTGTTGTCCACCCAGTTCAGCCAGAAGGGAGTCAGACGCGCATAATCCTGTGGAATAAGGTGGCCGTCCATCAGGGGGAAGGTGTTGAACACGAACCCCGCATGGGTGCCTGCCGTAAAGCCCCCCGCTATAATGGTGATGCAGATCAGGCACAGAGCCGCCCAGACCAGCCTTTTGGTGCGGTGTGCAGCCGGCGTGGCGGGAACGGTCTGCGGCTGGGGCCAGCGGATGGAAAACGCGGTCCATAGAACAGCCAGATAAAGGGCCAAAGCCGCGCTTAGGTGGAGCACCAGCCGCACAGGTTCCACGGCTGTGCTGTCTGGCCGGAAGCCGGAAGCGACCATGAACCAGCCAATGGCCCCCTGTAGCGCACCAAGAATAAAGAAAAGGAACAGTCGCAGCGCCAGTTTGCGGGTAATCATGCCGCGAATGGTGAACCATACCAGCGGCACAAATAGCACCAGGCCCATCAGGCGGCCCCAGAAGCGGTGAATCCACTCAGCCCAGAAAATTTTCTGGAACCCTTCCAGCCCGAATCCTTCATGTTGAAGATGATATTGCGGAATGGTTTTATACAGCGCGAACAGCCGCTCCCATTCAGCGTGGGAGAGAGGGGGGATAATGCCGCTGACAGGCTGCCAGTCCATGATGGACAGACCAGAGCCTGTCAGGCGCGTGACACCGCCAATGGCGATCATGCCCAGCAGCATGAAGCACAGGACAAACAGCCAGTTGGAAATCAGACGACGGTGATGGGGCGCCATGTCGGCATGACGCGGAAGGGAAGAGGACATGGCGGCCTTTTGCGCGCTGTTGCATCAGATGCCAAGGATTTAGACTGTGCTTGCGGCCATGGGCAAGAAGATGGTACCGCCGCACGGATGGACCAGCCTGATCGCTCCACTTCCTCTTCAGCTCCCAGCTCTGCCGCGCGGTTTCTGCGACCCTTGCTGATGTTGGGGCTGTTGGTGGCGGGAGCGTTGCTTCTTCGCAACATACCTGCCCTGCGGCACATGCTGGATAGCACTGCCTTACTGCAGGACGGGGTGTGGGGGCGTATGGTGTTTGTGGGCGGAGCGTCCCTGTGGTGTGCCTTTGGCCTGCCCCGGCAGGTTGCGGGCTTTGCCGCCGGGCTTGCCTACGGCGTGGGAGAAGGCACAGTGATGATAACACTTGCTTCCACCCTTGGATGTGTGGCCGGATTCCTCTGGGCGCGCTGGGGCGGTCAGGCTTGGGCGCGTGCCAGACTGGGGGCGCGGTTTGCGCGGATGGACGCCATGCTCAGCCAGCAGCCATTTTTGAGCATTCTTACCTTACGGCTGCTTCCGGTTGGGTCTGCGTTACTGCTGAACCTTCTGGGGGGTGTTTCTGGCATGAAGCTTCTGCCTTTTGTGGCCGCTACGGTGCTGGGGGGGCTGCCGCAGAACCTTGTGGCGGTGCTGCTGGGGTCTGGCATCCGGGTTGACGCTGTGTGGCAAGGTGTGCTTGGCGGGGGACTGTTTGGCGTTTCCGCCCTGTTTGGCATGTGGCTATGGCGCAAGGCCCGTATTGCACGGCTGATGCCTGATAAGCAGCACCCTTCGGAAGGGAACGCCTGAGGGCGTTTTTCCTGTCCGGTAAGGCGTCATCCAGCGTGACGCAGCTCTGTGTTTCGTTTTTCTGCCTGTTTCTTTTGGGCTGGTTCCTTTTCTTTCTTTCCATCCTTTTTGTTTGTTTTCTGGAGCGCCGCAGATGGCTTCTGCCTCCGTCTCGCGAGAATCTGTTTCCCAATCGGCTGTCTTTCCGCAGGGGGTGCCTGGCTGGGTGCCATTGCTGCTGGGGTTTCTGACAGCCGTCGGCCCGATCTCCACAGATATCTATCTGCCCGCTTTCCCGGCAATGGAGGACACCTTCCATACCGATGCTGGCAATGTGCAGATGACATTGTCCATCTGGTTTGTGGGGCTGGCCATCGGGCAGTTGAGTGTGGGACCTTTGTCTGACCGCTATGGCCGCCGTATGCCCATGCTGGTTGGCAATCTGGTCTATACGGTCGCGTCTGCTGTGTGTGCCTTCGCGCCGGATATCCTGACATTCTCTATCGCGCGGTTTGTGGCTTCTCTCGGTGCGTCAGCCAGTCTGGTTATCCCCACGGCGTGCGTGCGGGATATGGTGCCAGACCGCAATGCGGGTGCCAAAATGCTCTCCCGGCTGGTGATGGTGATGGGTGTGGTGCCCATTCTTGCCCCCATGCTTGGGGGGCTGGTGGTCGCCGTGGCGTCCTGGCGGGTGATTTTCTGGGCCTCTGCTGCCTATGGGGCCATCTGCGTGCTGTGCGTTCTATTCCTGCTGCCGGAAACGTTGCCGTTTCAGAAACGGGTTGCACTCTCTCCCGTCACGCTGGTTACACGGTACCTCACGCTGTTGCGGGATCGGGGATTTACCTCCCATGCCATGGTGACGGGTTTTTCCACGTTCATGCAGTTCAGCTACCTCACGGCTGCGTCTTTCGTGTTCATCAAGATTTTCGGGTTCTCGCCGCTGCATTTTTCCATGCTGTTTGGGGTGTTCTCCGTGTTCATGATCGGCGCGTCCCAGGTGAACGGTATTCTGGTGGGGCGGATCGATTCGGCACGTCTGCTGCAAGGGGCCGTTATTGTTTCCCTGCTGGGGGGAGCCCTGCTGGTGGCGGTTGTGGCGTGGGGGAAATGGTATGCAGGCCCTGCATGGCGGCATGATCAGGTGTGGCTGATGATCGGGGCCATGCTGCTGACACTGGCCCCCACGGGCATTATTTTCCCTAACGCCATGATGGGCGCACTGGCGGACCATCCCAGCCTTGCTGGTGCGGCTGCGGCACTGGCGGGCACCATGCAATATGTTATGGGCGCGTTGGCCGGGGCGCTGCTGGGCATGTTTCCAACCACATCCGCTCTCCCCATGGCGGGGTGCATGTTCTTTGGCACGGTCATGATGTTGTTTGTCTGTGCGCTGCGGCCCAAGGCTTTAGAGCCACAATCACAGGAGAGCGGGGCAGGCTGACGCACTTTTTTCGCCTTGTGGACAGGCGTTATGCGGCTTAGGCGCTTGACGGATGGCGTCAGGCTTGCACAGTCCTGATTTTCCGCAGCGGAAGAGGGAGCTTGTCGGTTCCATGGCACGGCATCCAGCAAGACGGGCCCATGTTCTGGCACTTATTGGTGCCGGCCTATTGATTGTAACGTTTGGTACAATGGGCATTGAACTGGGTAATGAAATGGCCCGCCATGGGGATCTGGACCGGCAGAGTACTGCCGCCGGCAGCTATCTGCGCAATCTCCATCACGCCACCAGTGAAGCGCGTATCTGTTATTATAGCTGGCTGGCACGCAAGCAGGAGCAGGATGCAGCCTGCTACACCCGTGCCCTCAGCCAGCTTGCTGCCGCCCGCAGCGGGTATGATGGGTTCAAGGCCGTGCAACTGCGCGAAGGCGCGGGAAGAGCCGAACCCCTGACAGCCGTGGCGCACGAACTGGACGAAGTGGCAGGCTGGAAGCCAGAGGCAGCCGCCATGCCAGCGGGCGGTGAACAGGCCCTGACGGCGCTGGACAATAATCTCTCTGTTCTCAGCCATGTCAGCACCATGGATCAGGCTGACCGCGTGGCGAATATGCTGCGTAATACAAGCTGGCAGCGCAGGCTGGGGCTGTTGGGTATTCTGACAGGTGTGCTCAGTCTGATTTCCGCAGGCTGGGTGTTGGATCGTTCCTCCCTTGCCGCTGCACGGGCGGAAGCCTCATCGCGTGATCTGGCGCTGCGGCTGCGCGCCACGCTGGATAGCCTGAGCCTTGGCGTGGCGGTATTCGGTGCAGATGGCCGCCTCTGGCACTGGAATGAACAGCTTGGCACGGTGCTGGGGCTGGAGAGGGATTTCCTGAAATTCGGCTTGCCGTACGATACATTGAGTGCGGCGCTGGTGGTCGGTGGCGTCCCGCTGCTGGAACCTTTTGAACATATTGAGGCCAGTCTTTCCCTCGGCCAGTCTGTTCCGCCCGTGATGGTGGAATGTAAGGGGATAAACGGGGCGGATCTGGAATTGTGCCGCACCCTGTTTTTTGCGCCGGATGGTGCGGCAGCCCGCCGTGGATTTGTGCTGACAGCGGCGGATATCAGCATGCGCCTGCGCAGTGAGCGCGCCTTGGGGGAAGCTCAGAAATTGCGCGCGCTGGGGCAGCTTACGGCAGGCATCGCACATGATTTCAAAAATCTGCTGACGGTTATTCTGGGCAATCTTGAACTGGCGGCAGATCATGATCAGCCAGACCATGTGGAGCAAAGGCAGGAATATCTTTCTGCCGCAACACATGCTGGAAGACGGTCAGAGGCCCTGACTGGCCAGTTGCTGTCTTTCATGCGGCGGCAGAGCAGCACACCCGATTCGCTCTCTTTGTCTGATCTCTTCTCCTTTCTCGGTGGGTTGCTTGGCCGCATCATCGGGCCGCGTATTGTGGTGGAATGCGGCAATGGGTCTGATATCTGGCCTGTCAGGGCCGACCCCGCCCAGCTTGAGAGCGCAGTGCTCAATCTGGCCATCAATGCGCGGGATGCCATGCCTACGGGTGGGCGGCTGCGGATTGTGGCCCGTAACGTGACGTTCTCTGTCAATGCCGATCTGATGAGCCTGCCCGTGGAAGACGGACGGAATCGTCGTGTTGTATCAGACCCCACACCTCTGCCTGCCGGAGACTGGGTGCGGCTGGACGTGATTGATAGTGGATGCGGCATGACGGACGAGGTGCTGCATCATCTGTTTGAGCCGTTCTTTACCACCAAGGAGGAAGGTGCTGGCACCGGGCTGGGGATGGCCATGGTTCTGGCCTTTTCCCAGCAGGTTAAAGGCCGGGTGGTTGTGGCAACAGGTGAGCGCCGCGGCACGGAGGTGTCTCTGTGGTTGCCGCGTGCCGTAGCGGTTGATGAGGTGACCGGGGTGCAGCAAACGCTTCTGCCGCGCGCCACGCCACCTGCGGTCAAACCACAGGTGCGGCCCATTCAGGTGCTTGTGGTGGAAGATGATGCCGCGATTCGGGATATTGTTGTCACCATTCTGGGCATGGCGGGCCACCGCGTGCTGGAGGCGGCGGACGGAGAACAGGCATTCGATGTTGCTGCCTCGGCCGAAGGTAAGCTGGACCTGCTGGTGACAGACCTGCAACTGCCCGGCCCACTGGATGGATTGACGCTCTCCCGCGTGCTGGCTGGCCGGTATGAGGATCTGGCCGTGGTGTATATGTCGGGCGATCTGACGCCAGACAGCCCAAGCCCTGCCGGGGCCGTGGAGGGCGCGCACCTTCTGGCCAAACCCTTCCGGCGGGACGGGCTGATGCGGGCTGTGACCTCCGCCCTGAGTGCGCGGGCCGGGGTCTGATTCGTTACGGTTCTCTCTTGCGGAAGGCGGGGGTGCGGGCTAGAGCGTGTGCCGGTTGCCATACAAGCCTTGATCAAAGGTGTGAGAGGCAGGATGAAACGGGCCGTCTGGCGGGCTGAGCAAGTAGCCCCGGCGTGCTGTACAAGCAGGAAGGAAGAGTACGGAACATGACGAAGCGCGAGGAGATTGATCTTAAGCGTTATATTCGGAATATTCCGGATTTTCCCAAACCCGGTATCCTGTTTTACGATATTTCCACCCTGATGCGGGAACCGGATGCATGGCAGATTGCCATGGGGCGTCTGGCGCGTCAGGTTGCTCCGTGGGAGCCGGATATGCTGGCTGCTGTGGAATCGCGCGGGTTTCTGACAGCCGCTCCGCTGGCGGATCGGCTTGGTTGCGGGCTTCTGATGCTGCGCAAACCGGGCAAGCTGCCGGGTGGCACCATTTCTCATACCTATGATCTGGAATATGGCAGCGATACGCTCCAGATTCAGGATGATGCCATCAAACCCGGCCAGCGCGTTGTGGTGATGGATGATCTGCTGGCAACCGGCGGCACACTGGCGGCCTCCATCACGCTGCTGCGCAAGGCTGGCGCGAATGTGGTCGGGGCTTCCCTGCTGGTGGAACTGACAGGTCTTGGCGGCCGCGACAAGCTGGATGTGCCGGTTAAAAGTCTGGTTACGTACGAAGAGTAATACTGCCTGCTTCGGTTTGTTCTTTCTGATCATACAAGCAGAAAGAACATACGAGGTTTGAGTACTGTTTTTCCTTGCCATGATGTATGTGAAACTCATGGCAGGATTACAGACCTCTGATGGCTGGCGACTGGCTGCATGAGAAGTGCGGCGTTTTCACTCAGCCAGTTTTATCAGGCTCTTGCGGCAATGGTCCGGCAGACGCTTCTGGGCGGAGGGCCGCCCCGTAAGCTGGATCATCTGCGCTGGTTGATTGCGCCTGATCTTCTCTCCTTTGGATACGCACTGCGTACCACCATTTCCGCACTTATAGCGTTGGGCATTGCCCTGTGGTGGGAACTGGGCAGCCCCCAATGGGCGGCGCTGACAGTCTGGATGGTGGCCCAGGGCACGCGGGGCAAATCCATTGCCAAGGCCCGCTGGCACATGTTCGGCATGGTGGTGGGCACCATCTGCGCCGTGGTGCTGGTGGCCTGCATGCCGCAGGCGCCCCTGCTGTATATTCTGTGTCTGGCCGGTGGAATCGGCATTTTCTGTTTTATCGGAACCCTGCTGCCCGGCCCCGCCGCCATGACCAATTACCGTATTCATGGCATGCGGGCGTCCGGTTTTACCTACGCCATTATCGCGCTGGATGGGGTTCTGGCACCGGACCATATTTTTGAAATTGCCATGGCGCGCGCCACGTACATCACGCTTGGCATTGTGGTGGAAACCACCATTTCCTCCCTGTTCCAGTATCAGTTGGGCACGCGCGCCCGTAACCGGCTGGCGACCAATTTTGTGCAGGCCATGGGGGGCGCTACGCGTGCTCTGGTGAACATGCTGCGAGGGGACCATAACGCCATTACACGGTCCCCGGATGTGCTGACCACCATTCTGACCCTGAGCGATCAGGTGGAGTTTGCCGAAATTGAAATGGGCAAACACGAGCATGAAGGGGACCACGCCCGCGCTGCACTGGCGGCCATTACGGTGCTGATGTCTCGCGGCATGGAGCTTTCCGCTCTGCTGGCCGTGCCGGATAGTCAGGGCGTGCATTACAAACAGACAGCCGAGCAGGTCAGCCTCTTTCTGCAAGGGCTCCCCGGCAGGCTGGGGGACGATCAGCCCATAAAACCGGTGCTGGATGAACTGACCCTGCTGGATGCCACCTGCCGGGAACTGGCGGCCACCAGTCTGCAAGAAGAAATGGTGGCCGCCACGCATCCCCCGGTTGATCTGCCGCAGGAACGCCGCCTCTCGCGGGAAGGGCAGCTTTTACACAAGCTGGACGAACTGCTGGACGAACTGCGTCTCTCGCTGGAGCAGTTTGAAATGAGCCGCCACCCGCAGCCGCATGATCATTTCCGCTACGGTATGCGGACGTATCGTGACTGGCGTGTGGCGTTCACCAACAGCCTGCGCGCCTCGGTCACCATTTTCTGCTCGGGCCTGATCTGGATGACAACGGCCTGGCCGGATGGTCTGACCTTCATGATGTTTGTCTCCATTGTGTGCGCCCTGTTCTCCACGCTGGAGCAACCAGCCTTGGCCACGCAGGCGTTTCTGCACGGCACTGTGTGCGTGATTGGCATGTGCGGGCTGCTGGACCTTTGGGTCATGGCCCAACCCACCACATACGAGATGCTGGCCATGTGTCTGGCTATTCCCATGTTGGTGGGCGGGTTGGCGTTTGCCTATGCGCCACTGGTGTTGGCGGCTGTGGCGTACAATCTGTTTCTGCCTATTCTGGTTGGTCCACTCAATCAGGGCCGCATGGACGAGGTCATGTATTTCAACACGGCTCTGCCGCTGTTGCTGGCCATGATGTTCGCCATGTGGATGTATCGTGTCTTCCTGCCGTTTGATCCCGATGGTCTGCGGTGGGATATGCGGCTGGATATTCTACGCTGGCTGCGCAGGCTTGCCGCATGGCGGTATCCGCCTTTGCCATCAGAGGTTGTGGGGCGCGGCGTGGATAATTTTGTGCGCCTGTCATCCATGACGGGCGGCAAACGTTCCTACGTTCTGGAAAGCTACCTCAGCGGTGTGCTGTCGAGCATGACCATCGGGCTGAATGTGCTGCGCCTGCGCAGTATTCTGGCGCGTGGTGTGCTTCCCCCCGGCCCGCAGCGGGCGACGCAGGCCATGATGAACCGCATGCAGCGTTTTACAGGCCGTTATGGTGGCCAGTATGGCCGCACCTCTCGCGCTACCCATCTGGCGGTGCTCTATCTGGTGCAGCGTGAACAGGTGGAAACCAATCTGTCAGTGCGGGTGGAAATGCTACGGGCACTCGCCAGCCTGCGCGTGATTGAAACGGAACTGGCCCAGAACCGGGCATTCTTCGATGCTTCCTCCCCTTATCTGGACCCTGCCTTTCCGGAAAAAACAATGCCTGCTTCTGCCTGATGCTCTGGCGCAATGGGCCTGGGCTTCACACATATGTGTCGCCCCCATGTGGGCTTGCCCCCTACAGGTCTTGGTGTAGAGGGGGTAGGGTCCGGCCTTTCAGCCTGCGGCTGTTTTCCTTATGGAAGCTGGCAGGGCTGGCTCTGAATGATTTGTTCCCGTAAAGACGTGCTTCGGCCTTCATCCCTACGGTTGGAAAAGACCATATGATCAGGTTTCCTGACTCCACGCTTTGGCAAGAACGGGCGGATGCCCTGTATGACCGCGTGCGCCACGTGGTTCCGGCAATGGAATGGCCTGCGTTTGCAGATGATATTGCGGCCATTCTGGAACTCAAGCAGAAGCATAACGCCGTTATTCTGGCCCATAATTACCAGACCCCGGAAATCTTCCACTGTGTGGCAGATATCACGGGCGATTCCCTCGCTCTGGCGCGTAAGGCGCAGGAGGTTGAGGCGGATATCATGGTCATGGCCGGTGTGGCGTTCATGGCGGAAACCTCCAAACTGCTGAACCCGTCCAAGACCGTTCTTCTTCCCTCGGCAGAGGCAGGATGTTCACTGGCGGAATCCATCACGGCGGCAGATGTGCGCCTGATGCGGCAGCGTTACCCCGGCGTGCCGGTTGTGACCTATGTGAACACGTCCGCTGCCGTGAAGGCGGAGAGTGACATCTGCTGCACGTCCGGCAACGCCCGACAGGTGATTGAAAGCCTGGGCGTGGACGAAGTGATCATGATTCCGGATGAGTTTCTGGCCCAGAATGTGGCGAACGAAACCGGCGTGAAGGTAATCACCTGGAAAGGCCATTGTGAGGTGCATGAGCGCTTCACACCCCAGGAAATTCGGGACTGGCGCAAAGCCTATCCGGATCTGGTGGTGCTGGCCCACCCGGAATGTCCGCCAGAAGTGGTGGCGGAGGCTGATTTTGCGGGCTCCACGGCGGGCATGTCAGACTTTGTGGCGTCCGGCAAAGCCGCGCGCGTGCTGCTGGTGACCGAATGCTCCATGAGCGACAATCTGGCCGCTCTGCATCCGGACGTGGAACTGATCCGCCCCTGTAATCTCTGCCCGCACATGAAGCGTATTACGCTTGGCTCCATTCGTAAGGCGCTTGAAAATATGGAAGTAAAGGTGGAAGTGGAGGCTGATGTGGCCGACCGCGCCCGACTGGCGATTGAACGGATGCTGGCGGTATAAGAGACCTTTTTCACACGATGGATGACTGCCATATGCTGCCTTCCCTGCCCGATATCATGCTTGAACCGCTGGTGCGGGCGGGCCTTCTGGAAGATCTGGGGCGCGGGGGTGATCTGACCACCAATGCCGTAATCGGCCCGGAGGACAGGCTGCGCGTGGTGATGCGCAGCCGGGAAGACGGTGTGCTGGCCGGGCTGGATCTGGCGCGGCTTTCCTTTCATCTCATTGATCCTTCCCTGAACTTCCAGCGCCTGAAGAAGGAAGGGGAAGCCTTGGCCGCCGGAGATGTTGTGGCGGTGGTGGAAGGCAGCGCCCGCGCCATCCTGACAGGCGAGCGCGTGGGGCTGAATTTTCTGTCTCATCTGAGCGGGATTGCTACAGCGACGGCCGCCATTGTGCGCAGTATGGCTGGCACCAAAGCGCGTCTATGCTGCACGCGTAAAACGATGCCCGGCCTGCGGGCCATTCAGAAATATGCTGTGCGGGCCGGCGGTGGTGTCAGCCACCGTATGGGGCTGGATGATGCCATTCTGATCAAGGACAACCACATTGCACTGGTGGGCAGTGTGCAGGAGGCAGTCGCCCGTGCACGTGCGGCGGCAGGCCATATGGTGAAAATTGAGGTTGAGGTGGATACGCCAGAGCAGTTGCGTGCCCTGCTGGCGGGCGAGAAGGTGGATGCCGTTCTGCTGGATAATATGTCTCTGGCCGATCTGCGCACCTGTGTTGACATGATAGATGGCCGTCTGCTGGTGGAAGCGTCTGGCGGGATCACGCCCCAGACAGCACCAGCCATTGCCCAAACGGGGGTGGATCTGCTGTCTGTCGGGTGGTTGACTCACTCCGTCAAAGCCCTTGATTTCGGTCTGGATTTTGAAAAAATTCTTTAAGAGTCTCAGCGCCCCCTCGGTTGCTGATGATTAAGCCCCTCTCTCCAGTGGTCATGCAGCGCCTCACCGGGATGTGATGAGGGCACTCTGTAGCGCCTGACGCAATCCTGTTGTTTCCTGCGTTCACAAGACACCATGAAAAACACGGCGTTCGGCTGACCTGGGTTGGTCAGAGAAGAAAAACAAGAAATGCCGGAAAAGGAGTGTTCCTGATGTGTGCTCAACCCACTTCATCTGTTTCGGCAAAGCCCGATTCATCATGGTCTGCGGCGCAGATCCGGGTTTTTCTGAGAGAGATGTTTGATGCGGCTGTCGCGAGCGCCAGTCCGTCTCGGGTGTTGGCGCAGGCTCTGCCGGAAAAGCCAAAGGGGCGGTGCGTTGTGGTCGGGGCGGGCAAGGCTTCCGCCGCCATGGCAGCCGCGCTGGAAGAGGCATGGCCGGATGTTCCGCTGGGCGGGGTAGTGGTCACGCGTGATGAACATGCTGTGCCCACGCAGCATATTACCATTCTGGAAGCCTCTCATCCGGTGCCGGATGAGCGGAGTGAAGCGGCTGCCCGCGCCATCCTGAAAGCAGTGGAGGGGCTGAGCGCGGATGATCTGGTGATCGCCCTGATTTCAGGCGGAGGTTCTTCGCTGCTTGCCTTGCCAGCGGAAGGACTAAGTCTGGATGAAAAAAAGAAGATCGGGAAAGATCTGCTTCATTCAGGTGCGACCATTACGGAAATGAACACGGTGCGCCGCCACCTTTCTGGCATTAAGGGGGGCCGCTTGGCACAGGCGGCTTTTCCCGCACGGGTGGCGACTTTTGTGATCAGCGATGTGCCGGGTGATGATCCTGCCGTTATTGCCAGCGGCCCCACGGTGCCAGACAACACAACAGCGCTGGATGCCTTGCGGATTGTGCGCAAATACGATCTGGCCTTGCCGGAAGCAGCACTTGCACATCTCAAACATGAGGCGGACCGCACACACGGGCACACGCCTGATGTGGCGGAAGGCAACAGCGTGACGATGATCGCAACACCTTTTCTGGCGCTTCAGGCTGCGGCGGAGCGTGCCCGTCAGGCAGGCGTCACCCCGCTTGTTCTGGGCGATGCCTTGGAAGGGGAAAGCAGTGCGGCCGGTGTGGTGTTGGCTGGCATTGCGCGCTCCGTCAAAATGCATGGTGTGCCTGTGGCGGCTCCTGCTGTTCTGTTGAGCGGGGGAGAGATGACGGTCACCATCAGAAAAGGCGAAAAACCGGGCCGTGGTGGGCGGAATACGGAGTTTCTGCTGGCCTGCGCTCAGGCACTGGATGGCGAGCAGGGCATATGGGCTCTGGCCGGGGATAGTGACGGCATTGATGGCACAGAAGATGCCGCAGGTGCCATTGTGACACCCGATACGCTCTCACGCGGGAAAAAACGAGATCTGGATGCGCAGGATTTCCTTAAAAACCATGACAGCTACAGCTATTTCAAGGAAGTAGGAGATCTCGTCATAACCGGGCCAACGCTGACAAACGTGAATGACATTCGTATTCTGCTGGTGCTGCCAACGGCATAAAACACGGCTTTATCGGCCCAGTATCTTATCAACGCGGCACCGGAGGGCAGGGATAACCCGATCCTGAAACTCCGGTGTTGCGCGTTCCCATGCTCCTGTGCGCCATGAGGGATGAGGAAGCGGAAAATAGTCAGGCAGATAATTCTCAAAATTCAGGGTGCGTTCGTAAACCTTTCCTTTTCCTAGTGTATAGTTTTGTGAATAGGAGCCTACCAGAAGGGTCATCTGGATATTGGGCAGGAAGGAAAGAATACGTTCTCGCCAGAGCGCCGCACATTCAGGCGGAGGCGGTCGGTCTCCTCCTTTGGGCAGAACGCCCGGATAGCATAATCCCATAGGGACAATGGCAATCTGGTCTTTATCGTAAAAAAGATCGCGGTCCATGTTCAGCCAGGATCGCAACCGCTCGCCTGAGGCATCATTGAACGGAATACCCGTTTCATGCACGCGGGTGCCGGGGGCTTGTCCGGCAATCAGCAAACGGGCTTTTGGGGAAAAATTGATAACAGGTCTGGGCGCAAAGGGGAGTTTGCCAGCACAGGCCGTACAACTCCGCACGGTTTTGAGAAAACCCATGAGGTCTTCATCACTGATGGCAGACGAGGAACAGGGGGGCGTAGCAAAGAGGGTTTTCATGGTGTGAGCAATCCACTCACGTAGCGCGGAACAACCTTGGTGGCCGGACCGTACGAGACTTCATCAAACTGGCCAGATGCGGCAGATGGCGCCAGATTCAGTTCAACAGTATGGGCGTGCGCGCCAGCCGCCTGCACAAAACCTGCGGCGGGCCATACCGTTGCAGACGTGCCGATGGCGATAAAAAGGGTGCAGCGAGCAAGCGCTTTTTCAATACGTTCCATGTGGTAAGGCATCTCTCCAAACCAGACTACATCCGGCCGTAAGGCTGCTGCGCTACAATGGGGGCAAGGCGTGGTTGGAAAACAGTCTGTTATCCACTGAAAACTCTGGTGGCACGCTGTACAGCGCACCCGTTCCAGCTCACCATGCATATGCACAAAGCTGCGACTGCCTGCGCGCTCATGCAAAGGGTCAATATTTTGCGTGATCAGCAGAAAGCGGTCATCTGCCTCATGCTGCATTTGGTCCCGTAACGCGGTTTCCAACATCGCCAGAGCCTTATGGGCTGCGTTGGGTTCAACAGTCTGCGCCTCCTTGCGTCGATGATTATAAAAATCGTCCACAAGAGCAGGGTTTCTGGAAAATCCTTCAGGCGTGCAGACATCTTCAATGCTGTGTGACGCCCATAATCCGCCTTCATCCCGAAAGGTGGCAAGGCCGGATTCCTGACTGATGCCAGCGCCAGTCAGAATAACAATCCGTTCAGAAAGCAGAGAGGAGGGGAATGGAGCGGCCATATTTCAGCATATGTGATGCCGTGCTGCTTTGCACAAGGAGCGAAGAGTGTGTGCTTGCTCGTGGTGCCAGAAGGAGGCGTGAAGCAGCTTTGTGGCGTGCTGAGGGGTAAGCATAAAAAAACACCGCGCTGGTTGCCCAACGCGGTGTTTTTAGCAGGTCCTTGCTCTTTTAAAGGAGCGAGGAAGAAAAGGTCGCTCTTACTGAGCTTCGTCTTCACCCGTGTGGGTCTGCGGAGCAAAGGTCCAGCCTGCGCCGTAAGGCTGCGGATGGAAGACACCCCATGTAGCCGTGTCATTTCCACCGAAGCCCCATGAGTAGGTGGAGATCGGTGCATGATCAACGCGCAGCTTCTGAATGTCTGCTGCCGTAACATTGGCCGGAGCCTTGTTACCCCAGGAAGTGCGGATGAAGTTGACCACGTCCGCAATCTGCTGGTCAGACAGAACATTCTTGTAGCCAGGCATTGCCACGGCAGAAGGTGCCCAGTTTGTGGGCGGCAGAACCGCACCGGCCACAATGATGTGAGCAACGGATGTCGGGTTTTCAGACACCACAACCGGGTTGCCAGCCAGCGGCGGGAACATACGGGCTACACCACCACCATCGTTACGGTGACAGATGGCGCACTGTTCAACATATTCCTTGGCACCCGGCATGCCGGAGGTGTTGTTGGAATCCAGAGCCTGAGCGGTGGAGGCATCATATTTGTAATCACCACGGGCCGGCGGTACCGGCGGCAGGGCTTTCAGATATTTTGCCATGGCGCGCAGATCACTGTCCGTGAAGTACTGCGTGCTCCAGCCCACCACGTCTGCCATGCCACCAAACACGGCGGAATGGTCAATACGGCCAGATTTCAGGAACTGGTAGATATCATCCTCAGACCAGCGGCCCAGACCCAGAACAGGGTCATTGCGCAGGCTTGGGGCGATCCAGTTATCAATCGGGGCACCACCGCTCAGGAAGTCAGCACCGCCGGACGCATCAAGCGCTTTTTCCTGCATGCCAAAGCCGCGCGGGGTATGGCAGGCGCCGCAGTGACCGGGGCCTGTCACCAGATATTCGCCGCGAGCGATATCCGCATCGGTGCCTGGAGCCGGTGTGAAGTCCTTGGGGGCCGGTGCAAACACGGACCGCCAGATGGACAGCGGCCAGCGCATGGACAGCGGCCAGGAAATGCCAGCCGGTTTGTTGGGCTGGGCCACCGGCTTCACGCCGTGCATGAAGTAGGCATACAGCGCCTTCATGTCATCCTGCGTCATGCGGGCGAAGGACGGATACGGCATGGCCGGATACAGCGTGCTGCCGTCCTTGCGCACGCCATGGCGTACGGCTTCGTCAAATTCCTTGAACGTGTAGGTCCCGATCCCGTGGGTGGGGTCAGGGGTGATGTTGGTGGAGTAGATGGTGCCAATGGGGGTCTGGATGGACAGACCGCCAGCATACACCTGACCGTGCAGCGCCGTATGACAGGCTACACAGTCCCCCAGGCGCGCAACATACGCGCCTTTTTTCACCAGTTCATCGTCAGCGCTTTGTGCGTGCGCCAGAGAAGTGCCTGCCAGAAGCCCGACAGCGACCGCTCCCAGAGCGGCTTTTAGTCCTTTGATCATCGTTTTTACCACTGTGTCGCTTGTGTGCCGAATGACGTCATGACTGTGCCGGACCATTACGGCGTAATGCCGAGAGTCGGGTTTTCGGGAATGCCCTTGTCATTCTTGCGAGCATCCACTTCACGCTGATAGGTGTCGTTCGCACGCTTGATGATGAACTGACGAATGTCTTCAATTTCATCAGGCTTCATGCTGGTGTCGAACCGATCCATCCCGTAAGCCGTCAGGGCACCGCGACCCACTACGTTGTAGAACGCATCCTGGTGGCGGATGGAACCAGACCAGCGCAGATCCGGCAGCACACCGGCACCTTCTGCGTTATCGCCATGGCAGGCGGCGCAATAGGTCTGGAACTGGAAGTAACCGTTATCGGTCACCTTGGTGTCATACTGCGCAGGCGGTTTGACGGGCAGGAAGCCTTTGTCATTCTGCGGAGGCAGTTCAGCTTTTCCATCCAGGGAGAAAGCAACAACGCGGGAGTGGTTGACTGTCCAGCCAGACGTACGGGCCAGACCGCCGAGGAAGAACGGATAGATACCGCCCCAGCCCACTTCTACAGCCACATACTGCTTGCCCTGCGCCTTGTAGGTGATGGGCGGAGCAATAATGCCGCTCTGTGCATCAAAGTGGAACAGGTCTGCGCCGTTGGTGGCGTCATAAGCGTGGAATTCGCCGTTTGCCAGACCCTGGAACAGCAGATCACCACCGGTAGCAAGGATACCGCCGTTCCACGGACCTTTGTGATCAACAACCCAGGCAGCTTCCTGCTTCTTGGGGTCCCAGGCTACAATCCAGCCTTTCAGATCCTTCATGAATGCGGTGCGGGCTTCCGGGGTATCCGGCAGACCGGCCTTGTTCATGTCCAGACCGAGGTTCCAGGAATCCGGGTGCGCCTTGAAGCCGCCAACCTGGTTTTTATACAGGAAGGGAACCTGCTGGGCCGGGATGTAAACCAGACCTGTCTTGGGGCTGTAAGCCATGGCAGCAAAGTTATGGCCACCGAGGTCACCCGGAATGCCATACCATTCCTTGCCGTTGAGCGTGTACAGCGCATCCGGGTTATAGATCGGACGGCCCGTCTTGGGGTCCAGACCCTGTGCCCAGTTAACGTAAACGTAGTTCTTGCCGGACAGGAATTCACCCGTCTTGGCATCCAGAATGTAGAAGAAGCCGTTCTTGGGCGCATGCACGATCACGTGGCGGTTTTCACCGTTGATCGGCATATCAAGTGTCATGATCTGCTGGACAGAGGTGTAATCCCACTGGTCCATCGGCGTTTCCTGAAAGTGCCAGACATATTCGCCGGTTTCAGGCTTGACCGCCACAATGCTGCCCAGGAACAGGTTATCACCAATTCCATCCGTGCGGTATTTGTAGTTCCACGGAGAACCGTTACCAACAGCCAGGTAAACCAGATCAGCCACCGGATCATACACGATGGAGTCCCAAACCGTGCCGCCGCCGCCCTGCTTCGTCCAGGCGCCGGTGGGGCTCCAGGTCTTGTAGGCTTTGTTCATCAGCACGTTGTCTGATGCAGCGTGGTCAGCTTCGTTCTTGTTGTTGGGAACGGTATAGAAGCGCCATTTCAGCTTGCCGGTTTCTGCATCAAAGGCAGACACAAAGCCACGGGCACCGAATTCAGAGCCACCATTGCCGATCAGCACCAGGCCTTTGGCAACGCGTACGGCACCGTCAACGGTGTAGGAGCGCTGCTGCCCGAGGGAGGCTTCCTTGGGAATGGTGTTGACTTCCCAGACCTTCTTGCCGGTCTTGGCGTCCAGAGCGACCAGGCGACCATCGAACGTGCCGAAGAACACCTTGCCGTTCCAGTAGCCTGCACCACGGTTAACCGTGTCACAGCAGCCTTTGTCAGCAATGTTGCCGGGAACGCGCGGATCATACTGCCACAGCAGCTTGCCGGTGGCTGCGTCCAGCGCTTTCATTTTGGACCAGTTGGTGGTGGCGTACATGACCCCATCCACAACCAGAGGAGTACCTTCCTGGCCGCGGTTGGTATCAAGATCAAAATACCAGGCCAGTTTCAGGTTACCCACGTTGGACTTGTTGATTTCGTCCAGCGGGCTGTAGCGCTGCTCGGTATAGGTCCGACCATAGCTCAGCCAGTTTTCAGGATGATCATCCGCGTGGATGATCGCTTCCCCGGTGTTGCCCAGGCTGTCAGCATGGGCGGGGAGAGCTGCCAGAGGCAGCGGTGCGGCGCAGATCGTTCCGGCCGCGAGAATTCCTAGCAGCGAACGTCTCTTGGCGGAGGCGGGGCGGGTCATGCGTTAGTGTCCTCGACTGGTATTAAGGTGAGGAAAAAAGACAATTAAAAGCCGGAAGACCGGTTTCCTACACTCAGCCAATGAGGCTCCGCCCTGTCAATCACGTCAGAGGAATAGCTGATACCAGCCCGTGCAATAATTTGCTGGCGTTACAGAGGGGTAGAGGCGGTACATCTTCTCACGGAAGAAGGTAATCATCGTGATCCGCACAATGTTATAACAAACATTATACAAATGATCCTGGTGGCGCGAAGAGATAATTTGTCTCTGGCATAAACAGTGTTGTTTCTCTGTTTTTCCATGAGCGGAAAAGGGTAATTTCCGAAATGGAAGATGTGGTGAAAACTGTCTGATGATGGAGTTGTATCCACGCGCTGACATCCTCTGGCGGGACGGCGGTTATTGTGGCCAGCGGGATGCTGAGAGGGGCGCAAATGCGCGCATTCTTCACGCCCGCCCGCTTTGCTGCCGAGAGGGATTTCACGGAAAGGTGATCAAGCGCTGCTGAACGAATTTTGAGTTCAAGCGTGATTCGGTCTCGCCTCGTAAAGACATCGAAGCCGTCAGGTACGAAGGAGGCGGGTTCCTTCATGCGTAACCCATGCAGGGCGTGGTCCAGCTTTTCCAGCGTGAAGGGGTGTGTCACGTCTCCCAGGCTGCACAGGGGAAGAAAAAGGAAAGAGGCCGGTTCCCACGTCTTGTCCTGAAAGTGGTTTTGCAGAGCCAGTAGGCCGTCACGCAAATCATCGGGAAGAGTGATGCCAATTGTCAGATACATCGAAAAACCTTGAGGTCTGCCTGACAACGCAGGCGGAAAGGGAAGGTCGGGCGACAGACCCTGGGGCATCCGTTCTGATGGATGCAGCCTGACACCATAAGATAAGGGCCTGACCCTTGACGCAGTGGCAGGGCAGCCACAAGTATAAAGCAAAGCCGGCTTGTCCGGACAAGGAGAGGAAAACAATGTCGTTCGGTCACGACTTTCGTTCACCTGCCGCAGCATCTGGGTGGAATGCTCAGGCTGGCGCACTGGATGCAGGCCTGCGGGCTTATATGCTGCGGGTCTATAACTGGATGGCATCCGGGCTGCTGCTGACGGCAATCGTCGCTTATGCAGTTGCCTTTACGGGCCTGCGTGGGCTGTTTTTCCAGTTAACCCCAACCCCCGGCGGTATGGCGCTGCACCCCACTCTGCTGGGTGGCGCGGCAATGATCGCTCCGTTGGGCTTTGTGCTTGTCATGTCTTTTGGTGTGAACCGTCTGTCACGCCAGGGCGCGCAGGGACTGTTCTGGGCATTCTGCGCTACCATGGGGGCCAGTCTTTCCAGCATCTTCCTGGTTTACACGGGTGTTTCCGTTGTGCGCGTGTTTCTGGTGACAGCCTGCATGTTTGGCGCAACATCCCTGTGGGGCTACACCACCAAGGCAAACCTGGCCAAATTCGGCTCTTTCCTGATGATGGGGCTGTTTGGGCTGATTATCGCTGGTCTGGTGAATATCTTCCTTAAAAGCCCGGCAGTGTACTTTGTGTACAGTATTGTTGGCGTATTCATCTTCACCGCGTTCAGTGCGTTTGATGCGCAGCGTATCCGGGTTACCTATCCGCAGTATGCTGCTTACGAAGGGCCGGATGAAGCTGCCAAGCGCAGTGTCTATGATGCCCTGAGCCTTTACCTGAACTTCATCAACCTGTTTCAGTTTCTGTTGCAGTTCATGGGTGTCAGAAACACCAACGACTAAGAAGTCGCTACCTCTCTCCTCTTCATCCCAGGAGAGAGGAGTCTGTGTCTTCCAGCAGAGCCCGGCCTAATAAGGCCGGGCTTTTTTGCTGAGTCAGCTATGCGATGAACGAAAAGGACCATAATAGTCCGAAATAAGTTCAAAATAAGACTTATACTAAGCACGATGAAGTGAGTAACGCGCGCGTGATAATTCAGAAGTGCAATTATCCCATTGAAAAACATAAATAAATTTAGAGTCCGCAAAAATATTGAAACAATTTGAAATAAATTGTGATATCTTGTGGCTCTTTAAAATCAGCGAAATAACACGGTGAGGAAACATTCCTTGGGCAATGGCCTCAGTGTGATGAAGGGCTGATGGAACTTTTCAGACATTGAGAATCTGGCCTTTAGGAATAAAGTAGCGCTCAGGGCGTTTCTGCTGCCTGTGGGAGTTCTGCGCTGCCCGGCATGAAGGCTGTTTCAACCGGTTGGTGAAACTGCCTGCATGTCGGCCTTGTGGTGTGTGAGTTCTGCGGGGCCGGAACGTAGTTTCTTGCTGTTGTCCGGCTTCTATGGCAGCAGGAGCAGAGAGTCTTTGTGAGGCTAAGTTGATGTCAGAACCAAGAGGCGTGCGATGAAAAACAAGTTACTGGCGAGAATGGCGCGATTAGGCGGCCTATCGTCAGCGTTGCTGCTTGCCGGGTGTGAATTGGATGTTCTAGACCCGAAAGGCCCGGTTGGTGAGGGTGTGAAATCACTCATCCTTACCTCAACAGTCGCGATGCTGATTGTGGTGGTCCCGACCATCATTCTGTCTCTGGTCTTCGCCTGGCAGTATCGCCAGTCCAACACCAGCGCGGAATATCTTCCCAAATGGTGTCACTCCAACAAGATCGAACTGGTTATCTGGGGCGTTCCCACGCTGATCATTATCTTTCTTGCCGTGATCACCTACCAGACCTGTCATTCCCTTGATCCGTACAAGCCGCTGGAAGCTGAAGCGACCACCAAGCCGCTGCACGTTGAGGTTGTGGCTCTGGACTGGAAATGGCTGTTCATCTACCCCGAACAGGGTATTGCCACCGTTAACCAGCTGGCCATTCCGGTTAACACGCCCATCGATTTCGTGATTACCTCTGATTCCGTGATGAACTCTTTCTTCATCCCGCGTCTTGGTTCCATGATTTACGCCATGGCGGGCATGCAGACCCAGCTTCACCTGCTGGCCAGCGAACCGGGTGATTACCTGGGTGAATCCGCCAACTACAGTGGCCGTGGTTTTTCTGACATGAAATTCCGTACGCTGGCTGTAAGCGGTGATGAATTCAACGCATGGGTTGATAAAGTTAAATCTTCGTCCGAGCAGCTTGATAGCCAGACCTATCCGAAGCTGGCTGCGCCGAGCGAAGCTAATCCTGTCGAATATTTCGCGCACGTTGAACCCGGAATGTTCAACACGATCGTAGCCAAGTACAATAACGGCATGGTCATGGACAAAAACACCGGACAGATGATCCAGGTGCAGTCCGCGATGTCCGACATGAATATGAAGGAATAGGATCTATGCTAGGGAGACTATCGTTATCGGCCATCCCGTTGGATGTTCCGATCCTTGTAGGCACGTTCTTGGGCGTTGCCATTGTCGGTCTCGCGGTTCTGGGGCTGATCACCTATTACGGGAAGTGGGGCTATCTCTGGAAAGAGTGGTTTACTTCTGTTGATCACAAGCGTCTGGCGGTGATGTACATCATCCTGGCGCTCGTTGCTCTGTTCCGCGGTTTTGCGGACGCTATCATGATGCGTACCCAGCTGGCCCTGGCCTATGCTGGTAACCCAGGCTACCTGCCGCCACACCATTACGATCAGATCTTCTCCGCTCACGGAACGATCATGATCTTCTTCCTGGCGATGGCGTTCATGACCGGTCTGTTCAACTTCGTTGTGCCGCTTCAGATCGGCGCTCGCGACGTTGCCTTCCCGTTCCTGAACAACCTGAGCTTCTGGATGACGGCCATTGCGTTTATTCTGGTGAACGTTTCCCTGTTCATCGGTGAATTCTCGCAGTGTGGCTGGCTGGCCTACCCGCCGCTGTCTGAAACTCAGTTCAGCCCTGGCGTCGGTGTAGACTATTATATCTGGGCCATTCAGCTTTCGGGTGTTGGCACCCTGCTGACAGGTGTGAACTTCTTCGTGACGATCGTGAAGATGCGCGCTCCTGGCATGACCTGGATGAAAATGCCGGTTTTCACCTGGACCGCTTTCTGTGCTTCCATCCTGATCATGGTTTCCTTCCCTGTGCTGACGGTTGCCGTTGCGCTGCTGGGTCTGGACCGTTACTTCGGCATGCACTTCTTCACCAATGACGGTGGTGGTAATCAGATGATGTACCTCAACCTGATCTGGGCATGGGGTCATCCGGAAGTTTATATTCTTGTTATTCCCGCCTTCGGCGTGTTCTCTGAAGTTGTTCCTGCATTCTCCCAGAAGCCGCTGTTCGGCTATGGCACCATGGTCTACGCAACCTGCGCGATCATGATCCTGTCCTTCCTGGTGTGGGTGCATCACTTCTTCACAATGGGCGCTGGTCCGGACGTGAACGCCTTCTTCGGCATTGCAACCATGGTGATCTCGATCCCCACGGGTGTGAAGCTGTTTAACTGGATGTTCACCATGTATAAGGGCCGCATCCAGTTCCATGCCTGCATGTACTGGGCCGTTGGCTTCATGGTGACCTTCACCATCGGTGGTATGACCGGTGTGATGATGGCCATTCCGGGCGCTGACTTCGTTCTGCATAACTCCCTGTTCCTGATTGCTCACTTCCATAACGTGATTATCGGTGGTGTGTATTTCGGTTACATCTGTGGCATGAACTTCTGGTTCCCGAAGGTTATGGGCTTCAAGCTGAACGAAAGCTGGGGCATCCGTGCTTTCTGGTTCTGGTTCGTTGGCTTCTACTTCGCGTTCGTTCCGCTGTATGTTGTTGGTTTCCAGGGCATGACCCGTCGTCTGAACCACTACGACAACCCGGCCTGGCATCCCTGGCTGCTGGTTGCTGAAGTGGGTGCGGTGCTGATCCTGTTCGGTATCGTCTGTCAGCTGACGCAGCTTTATGTTTCCATCCGTGACCGCAACCTGCCGCAGAACCGTGACGTAACGGGTGATCCGTGGAACGCACGTTCTCTCGAATGGTCCACGTCTTCTCCGCCGCCGGTGTACAACTTTGCTCTGGTTCCCCACGTGCATGAGCTCGACGCTTTCATGCATGACAAGGAAAACGGCATTGATACCCGTCGTGCAGGTGGCCCTTATGAAGCAATCCATATGCCGAAAAACACGGCAGCTGGTTTCCTCGTGGGTGCTTTCAGCCTGGTCCTTGGTTTTGCCGCTGTCTGGTACATCTGGTGGCTGGCTGCTATTGGTCTGATTGGTGTGATCGGGACGGTTATTGCCCGTAGTGCCAACAAGGATATCGATTTCTATATCCCTGCTGAAGAAGTTGCCCGGATCGAGAACGAGCATTCCCGTAAACTGATGGCACAGGCAGCTGAGTAATGGCGCACGATACAACTGTTCCGACCTCGGGCCACGACGAACATCACCACGAATCTCCGGTGGTGTTCGGGTTCTGGGTCTACCTGATGACGGACTGCATTATCTTCGGCTCTCTGTTTGCCGCGTTTGCAGTCCTGCGTAACCAGTTCAATGGCGGTCCTAGCGGCCATGAACTTTTCGAACTGAGCGGACTTGGGCTGGAAACAGCCCTTCTGCTGGTCTCTTCCATCACTTATGGGTTCGGCATGATTGCCGCCCATAAGAATGAGATCAGCAAAGTCATCATGTGGCTGGGAGTGACCTTCCTGCTGGGCCTTGGCTTTGTCGGGCTGGAAGTGAACGAATTCGCTCACATGATTCATGAAGGTGCAGGGCCGGATCGCAGTGCGTTCCTGTCTGCCTTCTTCACGCTGGTGTCGACCCACGGTCTGCATGTGACCTGTGGTCTGATCTGGATTGTTACCCTGATCGTTCAGCTCATGGGGACAACCGAGATCCCGGAACGCATGATGAACAAGCTCACCTGTCTGAGCCTGTTCTGGCACTTTCTGGATATCGTCTGGATCTGCGTCTTCACCTATGTCTATCTGGCGAGCATGATCTGATGAGCGATCTTCACACAACCTCCTCTGGTGAGAGCCACGGTAGCGTATCGTCTTACATTATCGGGTTTGTTCTCGCCGTTATCCTGACGGTTCTGGCTTTTGCAGTTGTTGCAACGCATAGCCTGTCCCCGTCTGGTACCGTGCTGGCAATTTCTGCTCTGGCTCTGGTTCAGGTGCTGGTTCACCTGCACTACTTCCTCCACATGGGTGGTGGGTCCGAGCAGCGCTGGAACAACATCTGCTTTGTGTTCACGGTTGGATTTGTTGCCATCTTCATCATTGGCACCCTGTTCATCATGAACAACACAGCTTTGCACATGATGTCCCGCTAATACGGGATAGTATCAGCCGGTATCCGGCAGATGCGCATGTGAAAAGGCCGCAGGATTTTTCCTGCGGCCTTTTTTGTGTCTTGCAGAAAAGGCGTGATGCCGGTGCGATCAGGGGGTGATGCGGTGCTCTCCCCACAGTTACGCATGCGAGGGGCGGCGCAGTTGTGGAGCAGGAAAGGCATGTTGTGGAAGGCTGTTAAGCCTAATCATCCCGATCCGGTAACCTGGGAGGTCTCCATACAGTCAGACAAACAATATCGCGCTGGTTTCCGTTAAAGGGGGGGGCACCACTCTGCAGGAAGCCTGTTCAAAAGGCTGGAGTTTAGGGGCGCCAAGGGGGCGGCCTCAAAAGAGGGCGCTAAAAATGCAACTTTGCCCTCAGGATACAGCTGCTTCGGGCCTCAAAGACAAGGCGTGAAAGCATAGAAAGAAGCACCAGATCGACCTGAACAATCTTTGACTCAGCCTCCAGGCGCCTTCTGCTTCACAGGGCGATCTATGGTTGCTGCGGCTTTTCGTGTTCCATCGGTTTGGAGGGCTGATGCTTGTGTGTGATGAGCAACCGGGAAACGGGCATAAAAAAACGGCGTGGGCTGCGGGAAAGCAGCGCACCACGCCGTTGTAAAACACAGGGCAATAAAAAGCCTGTGGATCAGCCTTTCTGCGGCTCCGGAGAAAGGAGTTCGGCCTTGCCGGGCTTGTCTTTCCATTCTTCCGCATCAGCCGGGGGTGTGCCCTTACGCGTGATGTTCGGCCATTGGGTTGCGTATTTTGCGTTGAGTTCCGCCCATGCTGTCGCACGATCATCGCTATCGGGGAAAATTGCTTCGGCGGGGCATTCAGGTTCGCACACGCCGCAGTCAATGCATTCGTCTGGGTTGATTACCAGAAAGTTTTCACCGGCGTAGAAGCAGTCAACAGGGCAGACTTCCACACAGTCCATGAATTTGCAGCGGATGCAGTTTTCAGTGACCACGTAGGTCATTGCCATCTCCGAAATTATCTGGGGGCCGGATCAAGTCGGGCCAAAGTAAGATGGCACGCACCATACCGGCCCATACCACCAACGATGGCGCATGATATGAGGGGCTTTTTCCCCTATGGCAACCCGCTTGCGTGCGGTATCGCCATTTCCACCAAAGCGGACCTGAGTTTAACGACGTTTTTGCAACACTGCCAGTGCTGCAAAGGGACCAGAAGGCGGCGGCAGGGTGATGGAAGGCTTTTTTTTGTGGCGTGATCGTGCCCGACTGGAAACTGCCGAGCGCACAGGCTGAAGCATAACCGGGATTGGGGGGCCAAATTGCGCCTTTTCCAGCGGTAAAGCGGGCTTGAAACGGATGCCCAGCCCTTTCAGCACCGCTGGCAGATCAGCGGCGGACGCACCAAGCCGTGACGCGATACCCGCCGGTAAGGGATAAGGCGTGCTCCGCGCCAGAGTGCCAAGGCTTTTTCTGATATCTTCCGCAATGTCGAGTCGTACCCACAGAGGGCCAGCATCAACCCAGCCGATACGCGATAAGAGGAGCCGTTCCTGCCCTGAGCAAGTAGGCACCTGTTCTGTTTTGAAAGACACAGCCCCAGCCCGTGGGAGAATAAGGGGAGGGCGGTCCTCCCTGAGGGTCAGCAGCAAGTTGCGCAGGCGCATGGCGGCAGGACGCACCAGGGCTGCGCAGAACAGGGCCGTAGGGCCTGTGGTGATGCCTGCTTTGCGGAGAACCGCCACATTCTGGGGGGAAAGGTAGTCTGCGGGTGGTAGCGGCATCAGACCACCCTGTTCCAGCAGTCCGTGCAATACGCCGCGTAGCACCGGCTTGTTGGTAACGGCCTCAGCAGCCCGAAAGAGGGGGGCAAGGGTGTGTTCAATGGTCTGCCGGACAAACGCGCTCAGCCGAAGGCGGATACGCTCCCTGTGTGCGGCATCCAGAAATTCGGCGCTGGTGACATGCACGCCAGGCCGCAGAAGCTCCTCGCTTTTGACAAGGCGGCCAATGGGGTCTTCCTCCCAGAACAGGGTGCCCGTTTCCAGATCCAGCCTCAGGCTGTCGTCCGGGGCTTGCAGAAACTGAGAGACACGGCGCGGGATCTCACTTCGGGCCGCCCGGCGGGCCGCGCGTAACAGAAGGGGCTGGTCAGAACGGGCTGCTTCCTGATCAGGAATAAAGGCAAAGCCTCGCATATGGCCGACTGCGTGCCCTTCCACACTGACCTCGCCAGTGCGCGTAATGGCGGAAAGCAGGGGTTTGCTGTCGGCTTCTTCCAGCCTGCGGGCCAGGCTGGTGGCGCGTTTATCCACAAAGCGGGCAGCCAGTCTTTCATGCAGAATATCGGAAAGTGTGTCTTCTATGGTGCGGGTCCGCACACGCCATAGGTCCGGGTCTTCAACCCAATCCGCCCGGTTGGCCACGTAGGCCCAGATCCGAATCCCCATAAGCCGGTGCATCAGGGACTCGATATCCCCTTCCGTGCGCTCAAGGTTCAGCAGTCGTGGCTCCAGCCAGGAGGACGGCAATCTGCCTTGCTGCGCTAGTGTGACAAAAATCTGGGCGCATTGGCGGATATGGCTGTCTTCTCCCAGTTTGCGGAAATCTGGAATCTGGCACACTTCCCATAACAGCCGGGTGCGGTCCGCCCCTTTGCTCAGGCTCTGGATGGTTGGGTCACGCATCAGCGCGTTCAGCACCAGAAGGTCAGAGGCTGGTTCGGCTCCCCATAGGCCGGGGGCCGGAACCCTTTGGCACAGGCTGGCATGCAGCGCGGTGGGGGAGGTGTAGTCCAGCGCGCTGTTGCGCCAGTATAAATGGTGCAGGGGCTCAAACTGGTGAGTTTCTACCGCTTCCACCACATTTTCTGGCAATGGCGGGCAATCGCCAGTGGTGCCAAAGGTTCCATCCTGGGTGCCACGTCCGGCGCGGCCTGCTATCTGCGCAATTTCTGCTGCGGCCAGCATGCGCCTGCGGGAGCCATCAAACTTTGAAAGCCCCGCAAAGGCCACATGATGGATATCCATGTTCAGGCCCATGCCTATGGCATCGGTCGCGACCAGATAATCTACTTCCCGGTTCTGATAGAGCGCCACCTGCGCGTTGCGGGTGCGGGGGGAAAGCTGGCCCATCACCACCGCGCATCCGCCGCGGCGGCGGCGAATCAGTTCGGCAATGGCGTAAACATCCCCGGCGGAAAACGCCACAATGGCGGTGCGGGGCGGCAGACGGCTGAGCCGCGTGAAGCCGGTATGCACCAGGTTGGACAAACGCGGGCGTGTTTCAATCTCTATGCCGCGAATAAGGGTGCGCAGCACAGGGGCTATGGTTTCTGCGCCCAAAAACAGCGTTTCCGCTTCTCCTCGGGCGTTTAGCAGACGATCAGTGAAAACATGGCCGCGTTCCGGGTCAGCACAGAGCTGGATTTCATCAACCGCCACAAAATCCACACGCCGGTCCATGGGCATGGCTTCAACCGTGCAGGAGAACCAGCGTGCTCCCGGTGGAATAATTTTTTCTTCCCCGGTGATGAGCGCCACGGAGCGCACGCCTTTCAGCTTGACCATGCGCTCGTAATTTTCTCGCGCCAGAAGGCGGAGCGGAAACCCCATAACGCCAGAGGTGTGCGCCAGCATGCGTTCCAGCGCCAGATGGGTTTTGCCGGTATTGGTCGGCCCCAGTATGGCCCGCACGGGGGCATCCTCGGTAGTGGCGGATAAGTGCGCACGGGCAGCCGGACGGCGGCGGGGGATATCCATCATGCCGCCATGGTCCGTCGGTATGCACGGAAAAGCAACCCGTTCGTGTGTGGGAGCCATTGCATCGGGCCAATGGCAGGCGCAGTTTTGAAACAGGAGGAATGCCCATGTCTGTTCGAGAAGCTGATTGTCTCACTGTTTTGCGGCGTCGCCAGAAGGATGGGCCCACGGTGCATGGTGTGCGCGCCGCGGATGATGCGACGCTGGAAAGCACGCTGAAAACCCTGCTGGGGGCAGAAGCTGCCACCTTTGCGTTGGCCTGCGGTTTTACCGCCCGGCCCGGCCAGTTGGTATTGGTGCCCGATAGCCAGGGTCACCCCGTGGGGCTGTTTGGCGTGCCTGAAAAAGGCCGTAGGGACCCGTATGTGTTTGGTGCGCTGGCGCGAAACCTGCCGGAAGGAGACTGGCAGGTACGAGTGCCAGACGGAGTTTTGCGCGCGGATGTGCTGCTGGGGTTCTGCCTTGGGGCATATCAGTTTTCTCTCAAGGGAGAGGTTCCATCCGGCAAGAGTGTTCGGCTGGTTGTGACAGAGGCTGAGCGGAAAGGACTGGCGGTTGAGATGGCGCGGTCCATCTGGCTTGCGCGTGATCTGATCAATACCCCCGCCAATCTGCTGGGGCCGTCTGATCTGGCACATGCAGCGCGTGAGGCGCTGAGCCCGTTTGGCGCAGATGTGGAGATCATCAAGGGCAAGACGCTGGACAAAGCCTATCCCCTGCTGGCGCATGTGGGCAATGGCTCGGAACGCGGCCCGCGCGTGGCGGTGGCACGCTGGCGCGGCAGCAAGGCAGGCAAGAACGCGCCGCTTCTGTCTCTGGTTGGGAAGGGCGTGTGTTTTGATTCCGGCGGCTACGATATCAAACCGTCCTCCGGCATGTTGCGCATGAAAAAGGACATGGGGGGCGCGGCATCCGTTCTGGCGCTGGCCCGCCTGATCATGACGCAGGATCTGCCCGTCCGTTTGGAAGTGCGGCTGGGATGTGTGGAAAACAGTGTTTCCGGCCATGCCATGCGTCCTCTGGATGTGGTGAAAAGCCGGGCTGGCCTGACAGTCGAAATTGGCAACACCGATGCTGAAGGACGGCTGGTGCTGTGTGATCTGCTGACCGAAGCCGGAGAAGCCAGCCCGGATCTGCTGCTGGATATGGCCACCCTGACCGGCGCGGCCCGTGTGGCGCTGGGGCCGGATCTGCCCGCGCTGTTCTGTAATGATGACAGCCTGGCAGAGATGCTTCTTGAAGTAAGTGAGCGTGAAGCAGACCCGCTATGGCGGTTACCATTATGGCAGGGCTATGCCGGATGGTTGCGGAGTCCTGTTGCGGACCTCAACAATATTTCCTCTAAACCTATGGCGGGCTCAATAACGGCCGGACTGTTTCTTGAACGTTTTGTAAAAGCAGGCCAGCGGTGGGCGCATATCGACACGTATGCCTGGAATGACAGCAGCCGTGCCGGACGGCCTGAAGGCGGGGATTCTCCTGGGGTTCGGGCTCTTTTTGCCGCCATCAAACTTGTTTTTGACACAAAAGCCGGAGCGGGATCGTAAAGAAATAAAATCGTAATGGAACTATTTTGTCATTACATGATTTAAATATCTAGACCGGTTCCTATATAAGCCTCACGAGAAGACACCGGGTAACAAACGTTGAGTCCGATGCCGCGCCGCGAGGCTGACCATCGGTGTGATAAAAAGGATAAGAGTCTGATGGCACAGAATGCCGCAAAAGCAGAAGAACTGGTCAAAACGCTGCGGGACACCATTGTCTCTTTGGTGCGGAGTGACGGGCCGGACCTCTCTGCGCGCCAGCTTGCCGTTTTCCTGACCTGCTATCTGGATGAAAGCGGCCACACCGTGCGCGGTCTGGCTTCCAGCCTGAACGTATCCAAGCCCGCCATCACGCGTGCGCTTGACCGTCTGGGTGAGCTGGACCTGGCACGCCGTAAGGTGGACCCGCTGGACCGTCGTTCCGTGCTGGTGCAGCGCACGCCCAAAGGGGCTGCCTACCTGAAGGAAATCCGCTCCATCATGGGTGAAGCCGCCACGGAAGAAGCCCGCAAGGGCCGCAGTGAAGAGAAAAAGGAACAGCCTGCCCGCCGCACACTGCGTCGTGTTGCCGCAGCCTGAGTGATGTAAAAACTCTTTCCGTCCCACCTGCGCTGCCAAGGGCCAGCGGGGCGGAAAGAGAAACTTTTTCCCGCATAGAGCGTTCTTCTTAAAGACTTTCGAGAGCAGGGCTGACCCCGTGAGGCAGTTCTTTGCCCCCGCAAAGACTCAAGAAAAAAGGAATGTTTCCATGCGGTTTGCTTCTGTTGCCGCTGTAGCGGCACTGACTATTGGTTCAGCTTCTTTTGCTCCCGCAGCGCATGCGGCGGATGCAATGGGCACCCCCACCGGCAAAATCACGCTTTCCGCCAAATCAGCCGATGTCGGGCTGGGCTATACGTGGGGTGATGGCACTCTCTCTTTTGGCGGCAAAACCTATAGATTTTCCGTAACAGGCGGCACGATTGCCGCTGTTGGATACTCGAAGATCGAGGGCACGGGCACGGTTTATAACCTGCATCGCGTGCAGGATTTTGCCGGAACCTATGGCGCAGCACATGGTGAAGCCACGCTGGGTACTGGTCTGGGCGGGGCGGTGCTTGAGAACAAGAACGGCGTGCGCATCAAGATCGAGACCATTTCCAAAGGTGCTCGTCTTGCCAGTTCTGCGCAGGGTCTCACATTTGAGTTGAAGAAGTAACGAACGGCCTAAGTTTATCAGAGCGCGCTGCCCTACCACGGCCCTACCGGGTGGCGGCGTGTTCTGAAAACAGCCAGGGCAACCCAGCCAATCTGGGGGGCTAGTAGCAGCGGTAGCGCAAGGCACGCACCGTTGAACGGGGGAAGGGCGGCGACCAGTAACGCCACAATGCCTCCCCAGCACACAAACACCCATTCACACACGGCAATCAGCACGGGGTTCATGCCGCTGCGGTGCAGCACCTGATAAATATGCCCTCTGTGCGCTTGTACCAGAGAGTGCCCGGCCAGTTTACGGCGCACCAACGTAAACAGCACATCAAAAATCAGGGGAAACAGCAGGGCGGGGCCTAACAGCCAGCCCGATGGTTTGATGGAATGCTGGGTCATATACAGCGCCGCCGTTCCGGCCAGAAGACCACAGCCCTGGCTTCCTACGTCGCCCAGAAAAATGCGTGCCTTGGGGAAGTTGAACGGCAGAAAGCCGCACAGGCATCCTGCCAGCAGGAGTGCGGGCCAGATCAGATCCGGCACACCAAAAAAGACACCGGTGGCCGCCACAATCAGGTTGCCGACAATCAGGCAGCCGGAAATCAGACCATTCAGGCCATCCATGAAATTGACGGCGTTGGTTATGAAAATCAGCCACAGCACGGCCAGAAAGGCGCCGGGCAGTGGGGTGGGCCACCCCAGAATGGTGCCCCCTGCCACCACCATGATGGCTGCGGCGCTCTGGGCACAGAATTTGATGGAGGGCCGCCACTGATACATGTCATCCAGCCAGGAGACACAGGCCAGCAGAAGAGTCGCCAGTGCGGTGAGAATAACATCTGCCCGCAGCACGCTCCGGCCTGTTATGTCCTGCACCAGCGGAAAAAAAAGAAAAAATGAGGCCATAACCCCCACGCCACCCCCTTTTGGGGTGGGGCGCTGGTGTGCGCTGCGGTGGCCAGGATGGTCAAGAATGGCCAGATTGATCATGACTCGCACAAGCCCGGCTGCAAAAAAAGCCGCGCAAATCAGGCAGAAAACCGCCAGAACAGGGTCAGAAAGAAACATGGGCATCATATCGTGGGGTTGTGCTGCTTCTAGGATGGCAGGTGCTACGCTATAGGTGCAAGGTGATGGCACCGCAACGCTCTGAGTCTTTTCATCGCAGCCCCCGGCTGCGTCCGCTCAATAGAATCCTCGTCAATATCCTGCTGGATGGGATACTGGCGGCTGTTGCTGCGCCTATTGCCCGGTGGCTTGCCGCCCCGCAGGATGGCCTTCTGCACCCGCTGTGGTTTCTGGCCGGGGGAGCCATTACGCTGGTTGTCAGTGGGTTGCCCTTCCGTATGCCCCAGCAATACTGGCGGTTTTCTGGCGTTTCAGATCTTCTGGGCATTGCCGGTGCTTCCGTTGCCAGTGCGCTGCTGTTTTCGGCTGGTCTGGTGCTTATGGGGTACCACCTGCCCAGTATCACGTTTCCCATCATTTATGCGCTTGTTCTGCTGATCATGCTGGGCGGGTTGCGGATTGGTTATCGGCTGGCGCATCGCATGGCCGTACGCAAGGCAGACCAGCGCCGGGTGGTTCTGGTGGGGGTGGATACGGTAGCAGACCTCTATCTGCGGGCTATTGAACGTAACCCTCAGGCCGGTATCCGGGTGGTGGGGCTGGTGGCCCTGGGCACCCATCAGGCAGGGCGCCGCATGCACAACGTGCCCATACTGGGGCATGTGGATCATATTGGCACCATTCTGGACAGACTAGCCCGCACGCAGACCCTTCCGGAGTCTCTGGTGGTGACGGAGCCGTCTTTTCGGGGCAAGGGCCTGACACAGGTGCTGGATGCCGCCGCCGCGCATGGCATTGCCGTGCTCCGCACCCCGGCTCTCACTGCGTTGACGCCGGCAGATCGGGTGGAACTGCGCCCTGTGCCGTTGGAAGATCTGCTTAATCGCCCCCAGGTGCCGCTGGATCGTGCCGGAATGGAGCGACTGATCGGGCAGCGCACCGTGCTTGTTACCGGCGCTGGGGGCAGCATCGGTTCAGAACTGGTGCGTCAGATTGCCATGCTGAAGCCGGACAAGCTGATTTTGCTGGATCACGGTGAATTTGAGCTGTGGCAGATTGATATGGAACTGGCGGACAGCGCGCCAAATGTTTCACGTGAAGCGATCGTTGCCGATGTGCGCGATGAAGCGCGGATAGAAGAGGTCATGGGCCGCTTCCGGCCTGATCTGGTGTTTCATGCCGCTGCCCTGAAGCATGTACCGATTGTGGAAGCCAACCCGGCCGAGGGGCTGCTGACCAATGTGCACGGCACCCGCGTTGTGGCAGATGCCGCGGCCCGGCACGGCGCACGCGCCATGATTGTGATTTCAACTGACAAAGCGGTTAACCCTTCCAGCCTGATGGGGGCCGCCAAACGGGCGGCTGAAATGTATTGTCAGGCGCTGGATATCAGGGCGCGGACATCCGGCAACCCGGAGGCCATGCGGTGCATCACCGTGCGGTTTGGCAATGTGCTGGGCTCAACTGGGTCCGTGGTGCCTCTGTTCCGGCGGCAGCTTGAACGCGGGGGGCCGCTGACAGTCACACACCCCGAAATGCGCCGCTATTTCATGACTGTCTCGGAAGCCGTGGGGTTGGTGTTGCAGGCCAGTGTGCGTGGCACCTGTGGGGGCGAAGGGTCCGGCACGGATGCGCTGCTGCGGGATGGCGGCATTTTTGTGCTGGATATGGGCGAACCCGTGAAAATTGTAGACCTCGCCCGGCAGATGATCCGCCTTGCGGGACTGCGGCCTGATGAGGATGTCAGCATTCGCTTTACCGGCCTGCGGCCAGGGGAAAAGCTGTATGAAGAACTCTTTCACGGGCGCGAAGCCCCGGTGCCGACTGATAATCCCGGCCTGCTGATGGCCACCCCGCGTGTGGTGGATATGGCTGACGTAACCGAAGCTGTGGACCAGATTACCCGCTATGCCCGTGCCGCAGATGTGAAGGCTGCCCTGCGCATTCTGGCGTTGCTGGTGCCGGAATTCAATCATAACCCCAAAGGAGAAGTGCGATCTTCCACGCCAGAAGGTGTGGAGAATGGCGCGCCTTTGCCTTCCCCCCATACGGACGGTACAGAACAGGTGGCATGATGAACGAAAAGACAGAACGCCCGATCGCTTTCCTTGATCTGGCGGCGCAGCAGAAGCGCCTTGGCCCAGCCCTGCGTGAGCGGGTGGATGCCGTGTTTGCCCATTGCCGCTTTGTGATGGGGCCGGAAGTCACGGAGCTTGAGCAGCGCCTGGCTGACTGGTGCGGTGCCAAGGACTGTGTGGGCGTCTCCTCCGGCACGGATGCGTTGCAGATTGTCATGATGGCGGAAAATATTGGCCGGGGTGATGCAGTGTTCCTGCCCGCGTTCACCTATACCGCAACGGCTGAAGTGCCTTTGGTGCTCGGGGCTACGCCGGTTTTTGTGGATGTGGACCCCAACACGTTCCAGATTGATCCCGATCATCTGCGCGCCCGCATCCGCGCGGTGCGGGAAGCCGGAAAGCTGACACCCCGCGCCATCGTAGGGGTGGATCTGTTCGGTCAGCCTGCGCCGTGGGAGCAACTGCGCCAGATCGCGCAGGAGGAAGACCTGTTTCTGCTGGCCGATTGTGCGCAGGCATTTGGGGCCGACCTGAACGGGAAACCTCTGGGGCGGGAAGCGACAGCGACCACACTCTCTTTTTTCCCGTCCAAACCTCTGGGGGGCTACGGTGATGGTGGTGCCATCCTGACGGATGACCCGGAACGCGCGGACCTTTACCGTTCCCTGCGGACACATGGCGAGGGCAAAACCCGTTATGAAGTACTGCGCACGGGCATGAACGGGCGGCTGGATACCATTCAGGCCGCCGTGCTGTTGGCCAAGCTGGATAGCTTCAAGCAGGAACTGGCCCGCCGGGACGAGATTGCCCGCGCCTATGACGCCGGATTGGCAGATGTGGTGCAGGTGCCAGCGCGGGTACCCAACAGCGCGAGCGCCTGGGCCATCTATGCCATTCTGGTCAAAGATCCGGCGGAGCGTGAGCCCCTGCAGGCTCGCTTGAAGGAGCGTGGTGTTCCATCCGCCATTTATTACCCGTTGCCGCTGCACAAACAGCCCGCGTATCGGGATCATCATGATGGAAGCCGCCTGCCGGTATCAGAAGATCTGGCCACCCGGATTCTGGCATTGCCCATTCATCCGGAACTGACGGATGAAGAGGTTTCCCGTATTATCGCAGCGGTACGCGGGTAAGGAGAAGAGGCGAATGAGGAAAGAAACGGCGTTTGTTATCGGGTTTCTGGTGCTGACGATTGGCACGGCGTCGTTGATCTGGATGTTCGCGCTGCCCAATTTCAAGCCGATCATGATGCCACAGGTGGCCAGCGGCAATATTGAGGTTGGCCCCATGCGGCACAAGCGGGAGCTATCATCAGAGGAAGCCAAGACCGTCAACGCCTGGTTGCAGGACCATAAAGGTGGGTGGGGGCCTCTTAGCCGCACGCCGCCTTCATCTGGTGATTCCCGTGTGATGCTGAAGGATGAAAACGGCAAGGAAGCGCTGGCCATGACACTCTGGACCGGTATCAGTGCTGCAGACTGGAATGATACCGTGTTTCTTGAAACCCCGGATGGTTCCAAGGTGTATATGGAAACCTTCTCGGACAAGGATTTCGCGCCTTTGCGTGCGCTGGTTGACCGGTTCCAGTTCAAACGCTCAGCTTTTCCGTAAAAGGTTGGACTGAGAAACGAACGAGAGCGTGCTGAAGAAGGCTCTTCCTGTTTGCAAAAAAGGCCATCGGGTTTTGCCCGGATGGCCTTTTTTATTGCCCTTTTGGTGGACCTTACATGAGGGAAAAATCGTCTTTATCTGGCAGATTACATTACATTAATGATATAACATCGTAGTTTGCAAATGATTCGCAATTCCGTTAAGGCCCTGCTGAGCATATAGCCGCAAGAGATAAAAAACGGGGCCGGGCATGTACCGCAGCAGAGTGACGCACATCATTTTTCTTTCGCTTCTCATGACCGGGGAAGCCATGGCGGCTGATGTGGTGGAAAAACAGGATCCGTCTCACCAGGCAAGCGGGACTGCTGCCAAGCCGGCCAAGGCCAATCCTAAAAAACACACTGAAGACCCTGAAAAAGTGGAAGTTCATGGTCGCAGACTTTCCACAATAGCGTCATCCGCCACCAAGTCAGACACGCCGTTAGTGGAAACCGCTCAGTCCGTTACCGTTGTGACCCGGAACGAGATGGACGTACGCGGCGTGCTCAATCTGAATCAGGCCGTGCGGTATGCTGCTGGCATTACGTCTGATCTGCGCGGTGGGGGTGTGGGCACGCGTTATGATCAGTTTGCTCTGCGCGGGTTCACCGTGCCAACCTTTCTTGATGGCCTGAAACTACAGGACAGTGCTACCGGCTATGCTGTTGCCCAGACTGATACATCCCGTCTGGACCGGGTGGAAATTCTGAAAGGTCCGGCATCCGCCCTGTATGGTCAGTCCAGCCCTGGCGGGTTGGTTGCGCTTTCAAGCAAGCTCCCTATAGAGCAGCGTTTTTATGGGGGCGTGACAACAACAGGCGGGAGTTTTGATCTCTACCGTGTGGATGCCGATGTTGGTGGTTATGCCACGGATAACGGGTTTGTCCGGTACCGGCTGTACGGAACCGTCAATGGCCAGCATAGCCAGCTTGCCCGCACCGGCAGCCGTCGCTTTTCCATCAGTCCATCCTTCACGTTTGGCGGGGACGGCCCCACAACACTCACGCTGCTGGGCAACTATCAGTATGACCCTGAAAATGGCACTTATGGCGGCGCTCCGCTTGTCGGCTCGCTCAAACGGGCATCTTTCGGGTATCTGCCGCGTGATTTCTATGATGGCGATGTGCCTTTTGAAAAATTCAATCGGCGGCAGGGCAGTATTACCTACATCCTGAATCATCGTTTCAATAAAGACTGGAGTTTCTCCACGCGTGGCCGTTACGATGATATCAAGACCATATATCGCAGCGTATATAATAGCGGCTATTATAATGAGGACGGCACACTGCCGCGTTCGGCATTTGGTACGAACGAGCACACACATAATCTGGCGTTTGACAGCCAGTTCAAAGGCCATGTGCAGACTGGTCCACTGAGCCACACAATGATGTTTGGCTTTGATTACATGCAGCAGAGTGCCGCAGAGCAGGGGTTCTACGGGAAAGCGCCTGACATGGACGTGCTGCACCCTGATTACCACATGACGATTCCGGCAATGTCGCCATACGTGAACTATCAGACGGATTCACACCAGATTGGCGTGTATGGTCAGGATGAAATCCGCTGGCGTGGACTGGTGCTGACGGGCAGCCTGCGGAATGACTGGTATCGTTCCCATCAGGTAGAACACATCTACAATACAGATACCCGTCAAAACCCAAGCCAGATTACATGGCGCGCTTCTGGCCTGTATCACTTTAACTTCGGCCTTTCGCCCTATATCAGCTATTCCACGTCTTTCCAGCCACAGTCAGGAAGTGTGTCAAGCGATGGCGGGCACACATTCCGTCAGGCAGATCCTTCCATGGGCAAACAGCTTGAAGGTGGGCTGAAGTATCAGATTCCGGGTACATCTGTTCTGTTAACAGCCGCTGGTTTCCACATTGAGCAGACAAACGTTCTGGTGGGCGTTGGCAATCTTGGTTACAGCGTGGAAAGCGGAAAAGTTCACTCTGATGGCTTTGAGTTTGAAGCTCACGCTGAACCCTATAAAAACCTCATGATCACGGCGGCTGTCAGCGTTCAGAAAGTGCGTGATGATTCCACGGGAAAACCGTTGATCCAGTCCGGAAAAGGCAATGCCTCCCTGTTTGCATTCTACACGCTGCCCTCCGGCCCGCTCAAAGGTTTCGGGTTTGGTGGCGGAATGCGGTATTCTGCAAAAGCCTATGGTGGTGAAGCCAGTTACGGGAGCGTATGGGTGCCGCAATATGCCGTTTTTGATGGTTCTTTGAAGTATGACCTTTCCAACCTCTCGCCGTCCTTGCGGGGATGGACTGCGGCGGCAAGTGTTCGCAACCTCTTTAACAAGAACTATATCGGTAACTGCCTGAGCTATGCCTCCTATGGTCAGGAATGGTGTTATTATGGGGAACGCCGGAACGCGCAGGGTAGCATTGGCTTCAGTTGGTAAATTCGTTTGTTATCAGAAGACTTTTTCAGTCTTCTGGTAAAAATTGCATAACCTTGGCTGGGACATCTGCTTTCAGCCCGCGCCCGGAACCACATGGTGGCGGGGCGCGCACTGTTCTGTAAAAAAGACCGTTCCGTTGGCAGGGCATAAAGCCCTTTTCTAACGTGTGTGGCGGAAGCGCACGGAAGCGCGGGTTATTTCCGCACATGTGTTGGCACCCAGCATGGCCATGTCGCGGTCTATCTCCGCCATCAGAAGTCCAATCGCGTGTGTCACTCCGTTTTCTTCCGCTATGGCAGCAGCGTAGTTGAATGGACGCCCGACAAAAACAAAAGCCGCGCCAAGCGCAAGTGCTTTGAGAATATGGCTTCCACGCCGGAAGCCACTATCAATCATGACCGGCAGCGTTGTAGCCGCCACAATTTCCGGCAGAATGCGCAAAGGGGCAATCGCGCCATCCAACTGACGCCCCCCATGGTTGGAGACAATAATACCATCCACACCATTGTCCGCAGCTAGGCGGGCGTCCTGGGGGTGGAGAATCCCCTTGATGATCAATGGACCTTTCCAGCGCTGGCGGATATGCCGGATATGATCCCAGTTGAAATGATCACGCGCCGTAAAGTCTCGCAGCACGTTTGCGGAAAGAATGGGTGCGCCGCGTTCTGCAAACGAATTTTCAAAATGCGGCATGCCGTGCCGTAACAGAGTGCGGCCAAAAGTGGTTGCAAGCCATCGCGGATGGGTCAGTCCATCCATGGCCAGCCGCAGGGACGGGCGGAGCGGTGTAGAAAATCCTGTGCGGATGTTATTTTCCCTGTTGGCGCTTATGGGAATATCAACAGTAACAACAAGTTCCTGAAATCCGGCCCTGTGTGCCCGGTCAAGCAGGGCGTCAATCCGTGTTATCTCTCCCGGCAGATAGGCCTGAAACCACGTGCCGGGCGCTGCGGCGCTCACGTCTTCCATGGGAATGAGGGAGGAACCACTCAGCACCATCGGAATACTGGCCTTTCTGGCTGCAACAGCCTGCACAATATCGCCCCGATATGCAGAGAGCGCGGATAGCCCCATGGGGGCAATGCCAAACGGGGCGGCATAGGTGCGGCCAAAAAGAGCGGTTTCTTGTGTTCTGCGGGAAACATCCTTCAGAACCTGCGGGACCAGATCAAGGTCAGAAAACGCAGCCTCATTTGCGGTCAGGGAAAGATTGTCCTCTGCTGCTCCGCAAATATATCCAAAAACAGGACGGGGCAGCTTTCTGCGTGCCGCGGCCTCAAAATCTTTCAGGGCGAGAAAGGAGGAGAGTTTCATGGCTTCCCTTCGGGAACAAGACCAGCGGAAAGCAGGAGCTTATCACTCTTCCTTTTTCAATCCATTGACGAGAGCGTGTAACGCCGTGATCAGAGGCGGGCTCTGCGTCTGATAATCAGCAAACACGCCACTGTTCATCCGCCCCATACGTCAGCCCCTGCCAAGGGAATGTCTGCGACGCGTTTCAGCACTCCCCGTTTTGTTGGGACCCTGATTTTTCGCGGTGGCCCGCGCTCCGTGCGGTCAAGCCGCGTGGGCGGTCTTGCCACTCATCAGGGCCAAGCCTTCTGCAACGGAAACAAACTCGCCGCCTGTATCCACGCGCTCCGTGCCAAAGCGGCGAATGAAGAGGTTCCGCACGGCAGGAACAAAGGATGTGCCTCCCGTTAGAAACACGCGGTCAACATCCGCAGCGGTAAGCCCGGCATGTGTCAAAGCCTGATCGACCGCGCTGTCAAACTGGGCGAGGTCTGGCGCAATCCAGCTTTCAAATTCCGCACGGGTGATGGTCTGTTCCACCTTGAAGGACCGGTGTTGAAACCGCAGGACTGTGCTGTCTGCTGAGGAAAGCGCGTTTTTGGCGGCCCCCACGGCACGGTAGAGAGCCTGCCCCTGCTGGTCCTGCACCAGATCAATCAGGGCCCGCAATTTTTGCGGCTCCGAGACTGTGCGGGCCACGTCCTCCATAGCGCGGAGGGTCTGGGGTGTACGCATCAGCGCCAGACGGTGCCACCGGCCAAGGCTTGCATACCATTCTATAGGAACCGGCAAAGGTTCTCCGCCCATCACACGGTATGTGCAGTCCCGCCCAAGCAGTGGGGCGATAACCGTGTTCAGAATACGGTAGTCAAACTGATCTCCGGCAATACCAACGCCGGAATGGCCCAGCGGCTCGGCATGGCCGGGGCGGGCAGGGTCAAAACGCAGCACCGAGAAGTCACTGGTGCCACCGCCAAAGTCGCCAACCAGAATGGTGGTCGGGTTCTCCAGCCGTTGGGCAAAACGCCAGCCAGCGGCTTCTGGCTCCCACGCCAGTTCAACCGAGGGGAAGCCGGCAGCGGTAAAACTGTCGCGCAGGCGTTGGGCGCCCAGTGCGTCATCCGGAAAATCTCCGGCAAACTCCACGGGGCGACCCACCGTTACATCCGCGCTGGCAGGGTCAATGGCCACAGCCTGCATCAGGTTGGACAGGAAGCGCGCAATCAGCATTTCCAGCGTCAGGCGACGGCTGAACACCTGCGTCTCGCGGAAGGATTTTTGCGCCAGATAGGACTTCATGGACATGATCATGCGGGATTCCGCCGGATCTTCCAGATAGGCGTCAATCGCCGCCGCCCCTATGGCTTCCTGCTGAATGATGCGGGCCCCGACTTCATCCTGCCAGAAACACAGCAGGGTGCGGCAGGTGTCAGACTCTGCATGTTCCGGAAAGCGAAAACGCAAAGTTTCAGTCTTTCCGTCAGGATGTGCCAGCACCACCACGCTGTTGGTGGTGCCAAAATCAATGCCCAGTTTCAGCCTGTTGGTGGAGGCACTGGCAGGGCGGGCAGCATAAGGTGCATCCGGGATCGTGTTGCCCGGATGAGGAGGGGCGGAAGGAGCGGTCATGGTGTGGTGTGCGGCGTGTTTCAGGCTGAGGGGCGGTCGGTCATATCAAATTTCAGGGGGGCACCCACGGCTTTGTCGGCCAGTGTGCCTTCCCACATCACCTGGTTACCCCGAATGATGGTGCCCACGGGGCGGCCCATCAGGGTTTCTCCCGTAAAAGGAGACCAGCCACATTTTGAGGCCAGCCAGCTTTGTTCGATTGTCCAGCGGGCCTTGAGGTCCACAATCGAGAAATCAGCATCATACCCTACGGCAATGCGGCCTTTGCGCACCAGCCCGAACAGCCGCTGCGGCCCGGCAGAGGTAAGGTCCACCAGACGGCGCAGGGTGAGCCGATTGTTGGCCACATGGTTCAGCATCAGCGGCAACAGGGTCTGCACCCCCGGCATGCCGGAGGGAGAGGCCGGATAGGGTTTGCCTTTGGCCTCCAGCGAGTGGGGGGCGTGGTCAGAGCCGATCACATCCGGCATCCCCTGGCTCATCCAGTGCCAAAGGCCGTCCCGGTGTGCGCCGGAGCGGATGGGCGGGTTCATCTGCGCCAGCGTGCCAAGGCGGCCATAGGCGTCTTCCCCGGCCAGTGTCAGGTGTTGGGGGGTGAGTTCACTGCTGGCAATGTCCCGATGCTGGGAAATCAGCGCCAGTTCCTGCGGTGTTGTAATGTGCAGGATATGCACGCGCCGCCCGGTCTTGCGGGCCAGCCGCAGGGCGCGGGTGGTGGCGCGCAAGGCGGTTTCATCATCCCGCCAGACAGGGTGAGAGGAAGGATCTCCTTCCACACGCTCGTCCATACGTTCTTTCAGGCGGGCTTCATCTTCCGCATGAATGGCCACGCGGCGCAGGCCGGAGCGCAGTACCCGTTCCAGCATATCGTCCTCGGACACCAGCAGATTGCCGGTGGAGGACCCCATGAACACCTTGATCCCTGCCGTGCCGGGCAGTTTTTCAAGTTCTCCGCACTGGTCAGCGTTATCGACTGTCGCGCCGACGTAAAAGGCATGATCACACCACATACGGTTTCTGGCGCGGGCCAGCTTGTCCGCTACGGCTTCCGGCGTGGAGGTGGTGGGTTTGGTGTTGGGCATTTCAAATACGCCCGTCACCCCCCCCAGCACAGCGGCGCGGCTGCCGGATTCCAGATCTTCATTTTCCGTGGCGCCGGGTTCCCGAAAATGCACCTGTGTGTCGATCACGCCCGGCAGAATGGTCAGGCCCGTGCAGTCCAGTTCCCGTGCGGCTTTGCCTTGGCCACCAATGGCGGCAATCAGCCCATCGCGCACATAAACATCTGTCACCACGGTTGCGTCTGGCAGCACAACGGAGCCGCCTTTCAGAACCAGATCAAATGAACCGTGCGCCGTTGCGGCGGCGCTGCCGGGCGTGCTGCTGGAGAGGGGCATGAAGCTTTAATCCTGTATGCTGGACCTGAAAAAGCGGGGGAATTCGTCAAACCGGAGGCGTGACGGGCTCCGGGCTTCCGTTTTTTCTGGCGGTCGGAGCCCGGAGCGTCAACGCAAAATACGGCCGATGATGTGTGCTGCCACGAAATGCCGTGCTGGTGGAGATCAGCGGGTAGCCGGGGTTTCCCGCGTGCGGGTGCGCATGGTCACCAGTTCTTCGGCAGAGGTAGGGTGGATGCCAACAGTGCGGTCAAAATCCACCTTCCGCAGTTCGGCGGTCACAGCCACGGCTACGCCCTGCATCATCTCGGCGGCATCATCGCCCAGAATGTGGGCGCCCACCACTTTCTGACTGTCCTGATCCACTACCAGCTTCATGACTGTCTTGCGGTCCTTGCGGCCGCTGAGCGTGTGGCGCATGGGCGTGAAGCGGGTGAAATAGATATCCACAGTGCCATGCTGCGCAGCTTCAGCCTCGCTTAGCCCCACGGATGCCAGCGGTGGCGAAAAGAACACCGCCTTGGGCGTGGTGCGCAGGGACCAGGAACGGGGGCGCTCCTTGCCAAACAGCCGGTCGGCCAGATTGTGGCCTTCCGCAATGGCAACCGGGGTCAGGTTCAGGTGGTCTGTCACATCGCCAATGGCGTAAATGCCGGGCTGGCTGGTCTCACGCTTGCTATCGACCTTGATGCGTCCGTTCTCCGCCGTTTTTACGCCCGTTGTTTCCAGCCCCAGCGAATCGATCTTGGGACGACGGCCGGTAGCAAGAAACACGCAGTCTGTTTCAATGGTGTGGCCGTTATTCAGCGTGACAGTATAGATGCTGCCGTTTTTGCTGATCTGGGTAGGGCTGGCCGGAGCATGCTGGGTAATACCGCGAACATGAATGGCCTCCTTCATGGCGGCGCGCATGTCTTCATCAAAGCCGCGCAGGGGCAGTTCATGGCGGTAAACCAGATCTACCTTTGAGCCCAGCCCCGCAAAAATACCCGCAAATTCGATCCCGATATAGCCGCTGCCTACAATCACCACCCGTTCCGGGCGGGCGGGCAGATGGAAGGCTTCATCAGACGTAATGGCGTGTTCGGCCCCCGGAATATCCGGCTTCATGGGCGTGGAGCCCGTAGCGATGACAATATGTTTGGCTGTAACCGTGCGTGGTGCTTCAGTCGGGGCGAGCGGTGAGGGCTCAATGCGCACGGTATGGGCGTTTTCAAAACGGGCATGGCCAGTCAGCAGCGTGATACCTGCTTTTTCCAGCATGGACACGTAAATGCCGTTCAGGCGCGTAATTTCCTGATCTTTGGCGGCAATCAGTTTTGCCCAGTCATGCGTGCCGCGGGTGCTGTTCCAGCCAAAGGCATGGCTGTCTTCCACCATGTCCCCATATTCGCTGGCTTGAACCATCAGCTTTTTGGGCACGCAGCCCAGATTGACGCATGTACCGCCCCAGTGGCGGCTTTCCACCACCGCCACACGGGCGCCATGCCCAGCCGCGATTCGCGCACAGCGTACGCCGCCGGAGCCTGCGCCTATGACTAGAAGATCAAACTCATGCGTCATTGGCGCAGGCTCCTTGTGCCGGGAATGGAAAACGGGATTGCAGAGACCCCTTAGCGTCCTGCGAAGGCTTTTTCCACCACGTAGGAGCCAGGGTTGGACATATTGCCTTCATCAAACCCGCGGGCCTGCAGCAGGGCTTCCGTATCTGCCAGCATTTCCGGAGAACCGCAGATCATCACGCGGTCATGCTCGGGGTCCAGTTCCGGAATGTTCAGATCACTGAAGATCTTGCCGGTTTCAATCAGCTTGGTGATGCGGTCAGTTACGGCAAATTCTTCACGCGTCACGGCCGGGTAATACAGCAGCTTGCCAGAGATATCCTCACCCAGAAATTCGTGTTCCGGCAGTTCATGGCGAATGTGGTTGGCATAGGCCAACTCGCCGGAAATACGCACCGTGTGGCTGAGGATGACGTGATCATAGCGTTCATAGCAGGCCGGATCCTTGATCAGGCTCATGAACGGTGCCAGCCCCGTGCCGGTGGACAGGAAATACAGGTTCCGGCCCGGACGCAGGTTATCCAGAATCAGGGTGCCGGTCGGCTTGCGGCCAATCAGAACCGTATCGCCTACCTTCACATGGCGCAGGCGGGAGGTCAGCGGACCATCCGGCACGGCAATGGAGAGGAACTCCAGTTCATCTTCATAGTTAGGAGAGGCCAGGGAATAGGCGCGTAGCAGCGGTTTTTCGTTCAGTTCAATGCCGATCATGGCGAACTGGCCGTTTTCAAACCGCAGGCCGGGGTCACGGGTGGTCGTGAAGCTGAACAGACGGTCGGTCCAGTGATGGACTGTCAGCACCTTGGCGGGATACAGGTGCCCGTATTCCTTGGTGGGCGGCGCAAGATGCCACATACCGTCCTGTCCATCCACGGGCAGAAGGCCGGTGGGCACTTCCGAGGCGGACATTTTGGGCAGGATATCGGAAAAGGTTCCGGTCAGCTTTTCTGGCATGGTTTCAGACATGGGCCGCTTTATACTCCGCTTGCAGCAGATCGAGAGAATGCCCCTCATTGCCCCGTTGGTTCTGGTCTCACTCCTGAACGGCACAAAGGCGTATTTTCGGGGCGTGTTTTCTAGTCGTGGCGGCGTTTCTAAGGGCACAGAAGGCCAGATGCCAGCGTAAATTCATCATCCACCTTGTTCTTTTACTGTACGCTGAGAGCCTATTTTCTTTTGAAACAAAGAGTTAGCATGCAAACAATGCACTGAGACCATACGTGAGATGCCATGGGCGAGACTCCGGGTTTCGCCTGCATCATGACAAGGTGGGGCGTGAATCTTTCATTGTGCGCCTCGGGCGGGGTGTTTGGGCCGCCGCTGGATGTGACGCCACCATGAAATACGGCAGTCTTTGCCCTGAGGGGCATTGTTCCGGTGGGCAGGACGGGGCATGAGTAGAGGCATGACGTCAGAACCTTTTGCCTCCCCCGCGCGTGAGGCGTTTGTCCATGTTGCAGCCCGAACCGGGCTGGACGTTGAGCCCAAGGAAGAGCAGGAGGTTCTGCGCCGTGTTGCGCGCGCACTTGAACCCGGTGCACGGGATATTCCGGATGAGACATTTCGCACCATTCTGTGCACGGTGCGGCGCAAGAAGCGTATTTCCCGGCTGGTGGATCTTACCCGCCGCAGCGGGCGCATCTGGGTCACGCGGGACGAGATCGAACAGGCTGTTGCCACCATAACCGAGCCCGAAGCCGGAGATACGGAACTGGAGCGTGCTCTGGCTCCGGTAGCGGAAGAACGGCTGCGGTCTTACGCCAAGACACCCAAGGCTGTGTTTGAGGCCGTGCAGGCAGACCTGCTGGATACGGGGCGCGTGCTCTCTCCCGGTCAGACAGACCTTCTGCTTATGGCCATTGCCGTGGCCTTCGGCCTGCCGGAGGGCGATCCTTTTCTGGATACAGCCCGGCAGGAGGAAGCCCAGCGCCAGAAAGTGGCGCATACCATTGAACGCACGGCGCAGGAAAAACGACAAAAGGAAGAGCAACGCCTTCAGGCGTGGGAAGAAAGCCTTGTTCCCTTCAAGGACGTTCCGCGGATTCTCCGTTGCTCGCACAAGGAAGCACTTCGCTGGATTGCCGAGAACCGGCTGCCCGTGGCCCGAAAGGTGCGCGAATCGGGCGGGCGGGAACGGTGGGAGTTTGACCCGGCTGAACTTGTGGCCCTGCGGGACAAACTGGTCGAATGGCGTATTGGCACCGGTACGCCCGCGCCCGGCAGCCCCCGTGTTCAGGCCGATATGGGGCGCAAGGTGGCCAACTCGGTCATTGCACGGGTGGCGGCCCTTGATCGGTATGCCGCGCATTTTCGTACGGCCCGCGCGCTCAACCGTCGCATTACGTTGGTCACCGGCCCAACCAACAGCGGCAAATCCTACACCGCGCTGAATGCACTGGCGCAGGCTGAAAGTGGTCTGGCGCTGGCGCCCCTCCGGTTGCTGGCGCATGAGTTCCGGGAGGCACTGGCTTCACGCGGCGTAGAAGCTTCTCTCGCCACCGGTGAGGAACGCATTATTGTGCCGGAAAGCCGCCATCTGGCGGCTACGGTGGAAATGTGCCCGTTCTACAATCCCGTTGATGTTGCGGTGATTGATGAAGCCCAGATGCTGTTTGATACAGATCGGGGTGCTGCATGGACTGCCGCCATCATGGGGGCTCCGGCCCGTCATCTTTATGTGCTGGGCGCGCCAGACTGTATCCCCATGGTGCGGCGCATTGCCGAACTGTGTGGAGACCCGCTGGATGAAATCTCGCTGGAACGGAAAAGTCCGCTCCGGGCAGCGGCTCAGCCTGTCAAACTGACCGATCTTACAACAGGTGACGCGCTGATTGCGTTTTCTCGCCGGGAAGTGCTGGATCTGCGGGCCGCCTTGATGCAGCACGGGCGGCGTGTGGCAGTGGTGTATGGGGCGCTCAGCCCGGAAGTGCGCCGTGCAGAGGCCCAGCGGTTCAATTCCGGCGCGGCCGATATCCTGATAGCCACAGATGCCATTGGCATGGGGCTGAATCTGTCCATCAAGCGGGTGGTGTTTGCCGCCCTGAAAAAATTTGACGGCAAGCAGACGCGTGATCTTACGGTGCAGGAAGTCAAGCAGATTGGCGGGCGTGCGGGCCGGTATGGCAAGCATGAAGTTGGCACTGTGGCGGTCTTGGCTGGTGCGGGTAGCCCATCCTTTATTCGCCGCCAACTGGAAGCGGATGCGGAACTGCCGGAAGATTTACGCCCCTTTGTGCAGCCGGACGCCGATATTGTGCGGGCGGTTGCGACCGAAATCGGGTCAGAAAGCCTGTATGGCGTGCTGTCCCGTATTCATAGGGCCGTTCTGCGCAAGGATGATCCCAATTACCGGCTGGCGGATATGGAACAGGCCTTCGCTATCGCTTCGGCGCTGGAAGGGGTGGATGGACTGGATCTGACAACCCGCTGGTCTTACGCCATGTGCCCGGTGGATGATCGGGACAACGGGATTCGCCGTCTGGTGGGCTGGGCAGCCGACCATGCGGCGGGCCGACGTGTGCTGCCACCGGGCACGGGCCGCCTTCCTCCGAGTGAACGCGCCAGCCGCGAAGAACTGGAACGTGCGGAAAAGCGGCACAAGCGGTTGGTGGCGTGGCGGTGGTTGGCGCTGCGCTTTCCGGAGTTTTATCCGGATCGGGAAGAGGCCGAAGACACGACTCGTAAACTGAATGACTGGATTGAAAGCGTGCTCCGGCAACAGAGCCGCACCCGCACCACGGCGGGCTCTCGCCGTGGGCACGGATAACAGGGCTTTTTCTGACCGGGCCTGTTGAGCGCCTTCCGGGGGAGGGCTTTACCAGCCCAGCCCGGTCAGCCGTTCAGACACATCCCACAGCCGTTCCGCTGTGCTGGCTTTCAGGGCTTCAGGTGGCACATGGGCTGGGCCGGGTAGTCCCCGGCGTTCTGCACGTCCCTGAGGGCCGTAATAGTCTCCATCCCGGGCAGCAGGGGAGAGCGCGGCGTAGAGCAGGGGTTCAGCCCCTCGCGCCGCGGACTGGCCCATTATCCGTAACACGACTCCGCCCAATGTTTCTTCTACCTTGCCAATGGGGCCGGGCAAGGCGGAGGCAGGACCATTGGCAACAATGGAAGTGGAAGACCATCCCGGATGTGCTGCTCGGGAGTGGAGTTTCCATCCAGCGTCTCCTGCACGACGGGCCAGTTCACGCGCAAAAAGCAGATTAGCCAGTTTGCTCTGCTGGTAGGCTCCAAACGGGCTGTAGCGGTGGCGGAACTGGAGATCATCAAAATGGATGGAGCCTTTGCAGGCTGCCAGACTGGCCACAGTCACCACAACACCACCGCCTGCCGCCGCTTCCAGCAAGGGGCGCAGATGATAGGTCAACGCAAAATGGCCAAGATGATTGGTGCCGAACTGGAGTTCAAACCCGTCCTGAGTCTCCTTCCGGCGGGCAGGCGCCATGACACCAGCATTATTGATCAGAAAATCCAGCCGGTTGGTATGATGCGCAACAACTGCCGCGCAGGCGGCAACAGACTCAAGGGACGTAAGATCCAGCGTCAGCAGGTCTACTTCTGCGGTCGGGCAACGGGTCTTCAGGTTTTCTACCGCCACAAGCCCGCGTGCATTATTACGCACCGGCAGCAGAAGGCGTGCTCCCCGCATGGCCAGCCCGCAGGCCGTTTCAAACCCCAGCCCGCTGTTGGCGCCCGTTACCAGTGCAACTTTTCCCTGCAAGCTGGGCTGCTTGGCCGTTACGGCCCACTCGTGTCGTCCAATCATGAAGGGATAATCCGTAACCGTTCGTCATTTTCCGCGGCTTTCAAGGCTTCCTCCGTCAGGCGTTTCTCGTTGCGTTTCAGGAAAAGGAATGACGCGGTAATAATGATGATGGCGCAAACGCCGAACCCGATGCCCACCGGGCCAGACAGTTTGAGCACCTCATTCCCCAGCATATAGGTGCAAAAGGCGTATCCTCCTGCCCAGCATATGCCACCTAACGCATTGTGCCATAAAAACGTGTGCCATGGCATATGGTTCGCCCCGGCCAGCAGCGCTACAAACATGCGCAGAACCGCAATAAACCGGCCAAAAAACACCACTGATCCGCCATGCTTCAAAAACACATAGCGGCCCAGCAACAAACGCTCAGGTGTAAGCCCGATCTTGGGGCCGTATTTCTGCAACAGTTTCAGCCCCAGCGCACGGCCCAGCAGATACCCGAAATTGTCACCCATGATGGCACCAGTCACGGCGGCGATAATAACGCCCGTAATGTGCAGCTTGTGGGTTGTGGCGCAGAATAAAGCAGCGGTGATGATCAGGCTTTCCGCTGGCAGGGGCAGGCCCATGCTTTCCAGCATCACCACCACGCCAACCACGGCATAACCGTATTGGGAGAACAGGCCATCCAGATGCTGGAGCGAAAAGTAGGATTCAAGAGTGTGTAGCAGGACGGGTTATCCATTTCTGGCAGATCGGGTGTCACAGGCAGGAACAGTGTTGGGTGCGGGGTGTCAAGTCTGTCTGCGGGCGGAGGGTGAGCAATCATGCTGGGCTGCACCGCTGGAGATATGAGGGAAAAACCCTATCATGGTGAAAAGAGCATCTGCATGCGCCGGGTTGCGTTGGGCGCGTGCGTTATTGTTTTCTGGTCAAGGAGCCCCTGATGCCTGATGCGCCTATCTCTGCCGAAGTCTCCAGCGTTGCCAAAAAGGAGAGCAGCAAGCAGCCATTGCCCTGTGGCACCTGGCCCTCCCGTGTCACGGTAGATCTGGTGGCAGGGAAAACACGCACGCTTTCTGAAGTCAGTGTTGATGGGACCGTGGTGTACTGGCTGGAGCGGCGGCCCTCGGAAAAGGGGCGCACAGTCCTTATGCGGTGGTGTGAGGACTCCGGAAGTCAGGAGGTGCTGCCGCCCGAGTGTGATGTCGCAACACGGGTGCATGAATATGGGGGCGGGGCATATGCTGTCCGGAACGGGCAGGTTGTCTTCTCTGACAAACGAACAGGTGGCTTATGGGGGCAGCTTGCCGAAGATGCCACTCCTGTCTGTCTGGCACCGGGGGAGGGACTGCGTTATGCGGACCTCCGATTTGATCAGGCAGATCGTACGGTGCTGGCCGTGCGGGAAGATCATCGCACACAAGGGGAGCCAAAGGCGGCTCTTGTTGCTGTTCCCGTCGGTTCCGATCCTGTGGGGGAAGGGGCCGTGCTTTATACGGGGCCAGACTTCCTTTCTTCTCCGGCACTTTCTCCTGATGGCGCGTTTCTGGCGTGGATTGAGTGGGATCACCCCAATATGCCGTGGGATGCCACGCGCCTCTGTCTTGCCCGTGTTGTGCGCGATGCGCAGGGACAGATTCGGGCGCTTGAGGATCGGCGTGTTCTAGCCGGAGAAACACAGGCCGAATCGATTCTCGAGCCACGCTGGACAGACGATGGGCGGTTGCTGGTTATTTCTGATCGGTCAGGCAGTTGGACCATCTGGCAGATAGAGCAGCCGATCCTGTCACTGCACAAGTCGGCGCAACAGACGGATGCACCCCTTTCTGGATTGACGCCGCTCCCTATGCCGAAGGGCGAAATCGGTCAGCCGGCATGGGTATTCGGCCAGCGCAGCTATCAGCCTCTGCCGCAGGGGAGCATCCTGGTTCTGGCTGTGCGGGAAGGGGTTACACACTGTTTGTGCGTGAGCCGCGAGGGCACGGTGACACCCTTTGCCGCGCATCCTGAACAGTGCCCTGTGCCTTTGGCCAATGGCCACTTTGCATGGCTTGAAGCACCATCAGACGTCTTGCCAACGGTCGTTGTGGGCACGGGGCAGAACGGCGTGCAGCAGGTTCTTCAGCATTCTGCGGCTCTAACCCTTTCTTCGGATGATATTTCCCGGCCCGAGACAATTCGTTTCCCGGTTGAGGAAGGAGGCGAACCACTGGGCCACGCCTTTTTCTATCCGCCAGCCAACAGTGCTGCCCGTGTACCAGAAGGGGAGCGCCCCCCCATGATTGTGCTGGTGCATGGTGGTCCTACCGCCCGCGCGCAGGAAGGACTGTCTTTCAAGGTGCAGTGGTGGACATCTCGTGGCTTTGCCGTGCTGGATGTGAACTACGGTGGCTCCACAGGGTTCGGCAGGCAGTGGCGCGAGCGCCTGAAAGGGGCCTGGGGCGTGGTGGATGTGGCGGACTGCATTGCCGCCTGCCAGCATATGGTCAAAACCGGACGGATTGATCCGGCCCGAATCGCTATCCGGGGTTCCAGTGCTGGCGGCATGACGGTGCTGGTGGCGTTGGCATCCTCATCTCTCTTTGCAGCCGGGGTCAGCCTGTATGGCGTGACAGATCTGCGGGCGCTGGCGCAGGAGACCCATAAATTTGAAGCACGCTATCTGGATGGACTGATTGGGCCGTGGCCAGAGGCTGAATCGGTCTATCTGGCGCGCTCTCCTCTTTCCGTGGCGGCGCGCATCCGGGCCCCCGTTCTGCTGTTGCAGGGTGCGGAAGATCAGGTGGTTCCCCCTGCTCAGGCATACGCCATGGCCGATACCCTGAAGGCAGCAGGCACACCCTGCATTTTGCACGAATTCCCCGGCGAGGGGCACGGCTTTCGGCAGGAAAGCACCATTCGTAAGGCGTGGGAGGAAGAGCTGGCGTTTTATGGCCAGGTGTTTGGTTTTCAGCCTCAGGGCTAAGCGGCGGGGTGACCTGTCTTAAATGTGATCACCGGCTGTCTCTTCATCTGGAGCCGGAGGGCGGGTTACTCCGTTGAAGCAAGAAAAAGGCCGGTTCCCCTTTCAGGGAATCGGCCTTTCTTGTGTCTCAGGCAATGGAGGTGTGACGCCTGAAAGCCCTTAGAATTCCGCGTAACGCGGAGAATAGGTCAGGCTTTCAATCCATGCCCGGATATCTGTTGGGCGGTCCACCGTGGCGGCCCCTTTTTCAAAAATGAACTCCGCAATACGGGCTGCGGAGGTGATGGACACTTCCAGAATATCGCTCTGCGGTGGGAACAACCGTCCACGTTCCTGAGAAATGGGGCTGACCTGATCCGCCAGAGCGCGGGCAGCTTCAATGACCATTTCGTTGGTAATCACGTCCGGGCAGGTTGCGTAGACTGCCAGCGCCAGCGCGGGGAAAATATAAAAATTGTTGGCCTGACCGGGGTAGAACGTCTTGTCGTTCAGCGTGACTTCCGGGAACTGGATGCCAGCCGCAAAAAGCGCGCGCCCGTTGGACCATGTATAAGCCTGCTCGGCCGTGCATTCCGCGTTGGTGCCCGGCAGGGAAAGGGCAAAGATCACGGGGCGTTCATTCAGGGCAGACATGGCTTCCACCACGTCCTGCGTAAATGCGCCGCCTGCGGTTGAAACCCCAACCAGAACCGTTGGCTTCACGGTTTTCACCATCGCCAGCAGATCTTTCGATGCAGGCATGGTTTTGGCGTAGCGCGCCTGCTGCGGGGAAAGATCCGTGCGGGATGTTTCCAGCAATCCGTTCACGTCCATCAGCGTAATGCGGGAAATGGCATCTTCTTCCGAGACACCTTCCAGCTTCATGGCGGAGACGAGCATATCTGCCGTGCCCAGCCCTGAAGAGCCAGCACCAAGGAACAGGACACGTTGGTCAGCCAGCGATTCGCCCTTGATCTTGAGGGCCGTGATCAGCCCGGCCAGCGTAACGGCTGCCGTGCCCTGAATGTCATCATTATAGCAGCGAATCCGATCCTGATATTTTTCCAGATATCGGATGGCGTCCGTGCCTTTCCAGTCCTCAAAGTGGATCACGCAGCGCGGGAACACGGCGCGCACCGCCTGAATGAATTCTTCCACAAATTCATCCAGAACCTCTTCAGACGGCGGCTCACGCCGCAGGCCCAGATAAAGCGGATCAGCGCGAAGCGCCGTGTTGGTCGTGCCAATGTCAAGCTGAATGGGCAGCAGCACATCAGGCGGCACGGCACCGCAGGCGGTGTACAGATGCAACTTGCCAATGGGGATACCCATGCCGTTTACGCCGATATCTCCCAACCCCAGAATCCGGCCGCCGGTGGTCACGCAGATGGCGCGTACATCCGTGACCGGCCAGTTACGCAGCACCTCTTCAATCCGGCCCTTCATTTCCAGGCTGATATACATGCCACGTGGGCGCCGATAGATGTGGCTGAACTGCTTGCACACTGTTGCCAGCGTAGGGGCGTACACAATCGGCACAAACTTGGCCGGGTTGGACATCAACACGCGGAAGAACAGGGTTTCGTTCTGGTCACGCAGGCCGCTCAGATAAATATAGCGTTCCAGATCATTGGGCTTGGCATCCAGATGCCGCTGCACCCGCTCCACCTGCCTGTCCAGACTTTCCACATGCGTTGGCAGGAGACCTTCCAGACCATAAAGGCGGCGTTCTTCCGTTGTAAACGCCGTGCCTTTGTTAAGGCGTGCGTCATTGAGGAGGGACATTCCCCGGGCAGGAGGCGGTGTGGTGCTGGGCATGGAAGACCTTTGAAAAATGGAACACAAGGCCCGCTTTATAGCGCTCAAAAGCGCGTGACGGGCAGCGGCTTTGTCTCAGGAAACGTATCAAATATCTGAAAGCTGCCGGTTGAGTTTTTCAAGATAGAGCTATGCTTTTACAGGAACAGTAAAATCGGTTTTCAAAACGGGCACCGGCAGCAAAGTCTTGGCGGCTCAGATGGCCTGCTGGCAGAAAGGGAGGACCGAAAACAAAAAAAGTGGCCACAAGGGCCACTTTTTCAGGAAATCCAGAAACTGGAACAATACCAAATCAGAGTTTTTCAACCTGATTATATTCCAGATCAACCGGTGTAGACCGCCCGAAGATGGAGACGCTGACTTTCAGGCGACCCTTTTCTTCGTCAATTTCTTCAATCACGCCATTGAAGGAGGTAAACGGACCATCCGCCACGCGAATCTGCTCACCAACTTCGAACGTAACAGCCGAACGCGGATGCTGAATGCCTTCCTGCGTCTGCTTGATAATCCGTTCAGCTTCTGCTGCGGAAATGGGGGTCGGCCGGTTTCTGGTGCCCAGAAATCCCGTAACCTTGGGCGTATCCTTGACCAGATGCCAGGATTCGTCCGTCATTTCCATTTTCACCAGCACATAGCCGGGAAAAAACTTGCGTTCAGCGTTAACTTTCTGGCCGCGGCGCACTTCAATGACTTCTTCTGAAGGAACCAGAATCTCGTCAATGTGGTCTGCCAGACCCTTCTGCTCAGCCTGTTCGCGAATGTGCTGCGCAATTTTCTTTTCGAAGCCCGAATAGACGTGGACCACGTACCAACGTTTGGCCATGTCGTTTCCTCAGCCTCCCAGTCCGAACAATTGACGCACGCCAAGACCAATCAACTGGTCAACGACGAAAAAGAACACCGATGCCATGCCTGCCATGGCAAGAACGGCACCTGTTGTAATGAGAGTGGCGCGGCGTGTGGGCCATGTAACCCGTTCGGCCTCGGCACGCACATCACGCAGAAACTTACCGGGACTGACCGACACGAACCATCCTCTCTCCGCTGACTGGCCCGACGCAATGCGGGCAGACAGTGCAGCCTGAAAAACTCTTCAATTCTGTCAGGAAACGCCGCATGCGCAGCAAACTTTTCCAGCCAGCATAAACTGGCAGGGGTGGAGGGTCTCGAACCCACAACCTCCGGTTTTGGAGACCGGCGCTCTAGCCAATTGAGCTACACCCCTGCAATGCGACTGCCGTCACTACAGGCCGAGCATAACGGAAACCCGTCAGCCTGACCAGCCGTGCGCGGCCCTTGCAGGAGGCGGAACAAAATATGTTGTGAGGATAAAGTCAAGAGGCAGAAGACGATAACCTGCAAGATGGTGCAGATCAGGCACAAAAAACCGCATGAACGGGGGCTTGCAGGACAGGCGGATTTTAGCGTAAAAGCATCGCCACGGAGTGCGGGCATAGCATAGTGGTAATGCAGTAGCCTTCCAAGCTACCGAGGAGGGTTCGATTCCCTCTGTCCGCTCCAAGCTTTCCCCTACATGTTATAAAAACTGCCATTTCAGCCCTCTTAAAAGCGACATGAGAATGGAACAGTTTTCTTGTGTCTCGCCAGTGGGCGATAAGGGGCAGAAATTTTTTTCAAAAATATGAAATTCTAACGTCACGCTGTTTTTGTGCTCCTTCCGGTGTGCCGTTTCGTGGATTCGGGGCGCGTCGTTTATTTTCTAGAAAGAGTGGACCGGCTCTGACGCCAGGTGTGTGCGGTATTACGGATAGGGTCTCCGTGCCTCAAAACGTGCGCCATATTTCTTCATCGCTCAGTCCGCTTTTTTCTCGGGCTTTGCGATGAGAGGATTCGTTTTTCCTCCCTTGGGAGCCAGAAAACGGCCCCGATCTTAAAATTAGAGTTAAGCTGCCAGTTGCGTGGTGTGTTTCAGCATGCTAGAGGCCGCGCCGACGCATGCTTGTGGTTCCTGACGGACCAGAGGCGGAGTCATGACGTGGAATGCCGGCGCGCACAGAAGGAAAGAGCCTAAAAAGTGGTGGCCTCGGGCGTAACGACAGCACAACCGGTTGCTTTTGCTGCCAACGGTCTTGAAGGCCGTTATGCAACTGCGCTTTATGAACTCGCAGCAGATCAGCAGCAGCTTGACGCAGTGCTTGATGAAGGGGCGGCTCTTGCCCGCCTGATTGATGAAAGCGCGCCGCTGCGCACTGTTCTGGCTGACACACGGCTGGATATCCTCGTATCGCGCAAAGCTGTTCTGGCAGCTCTTGAAGCGCAGGGATTCAGCCAGATCATCAGAAATTTTGTTGGCGTTGTGGCTGATAACCGCCGCCTGCCTGTGCTGCGGCGCATTCTGGCTTCGCTGGATGCGCTGGCGGCGTCGCGCCGTGGTGAAGTGGTGGCTGAGGTGGTAAGCGCCCAGCCCCTTTCCACACCGCAGCGCGCCCAGCTTCAGGTTCGCCTGGCAGAGGCTGGTTATTCCCGCGTTACAATCCGTGAGCGTGTCGACGCTTCCCTCCTCGGCGGTCTCGTCGTGCGTGTGGGGGCTAAACTTTATGACGCCAGTCTTCAGACCCGCCTGTTTCGTTTGCATTACGCCATGAAGGGAGCCGCGTGATGGAAATCCGTCCCGCAGAGATTTCGGATATCCTCAAGCAGCAGATTGCTTCGTTCGACAAGGAATCCGATGTTGTCGAAACCGGCACTGTCCTGTCCGTAGGGGATGGTATTGCCCGTGTGTTCGGCCTGCAGAATGTCATGGCGGGTGAGCTCGTTGAGTTCCCGTCCGCTGGCCAGAAAGGCATGGCGCTGAACCTCGAAAGCGATAACGTTGGTATCGTGATTTTCGGGGATGACACCAACATCCGTGAAGGCGACACCGTCAGCCGTTCCGGTGTTGTGGTCGAAGTGCCCACCGGCAAAGGCCTGCTGGGCCGCGTTGTGGACGGTCTGGGTAACCCGATCGACGGCAAGGGTCCGCTGTCCAACGTTGAAATGCGTCGCGCTGAAGTCAAGGCTCCCGGCATTATGCCGCGTCAGTCTGTTAGCGAACCGATGCAGACCGGCATTAAGGCCATTGACGCACTGGTGCCCGTTGGCCGTGGCCAGCGTGAACTGGTGATTGGTGACCGTCAGACTGGTAAAACAACCATTCTGACCGACACCATCCTGGCGCAGAAGACCGTCAATGATGAAGGCGACGACAAGAAGTCCCTTTACTGCATTTACGTGGCGGTTGGTCAGAAGCGTTCCACAGTGGCGCAGCTTGTGCGTCTGCTGGAAGAAAAGGGTGCGCTGCAGTACTCCATCGTTGTGGCTGCTACGGCGTCTGATCCGGCTCCGCTCCAGTATCTGGCGCCGTATTCTGCCTGCGCCATGGGCGAATATTTCCGTGACAACGGCATGCATGCCCTGATCTGCTACGATGATCTGTCCAAGCAGGCTGTGGCTTACCGTCAGATGTCCCTGTTGCTGCGTCGTCCGCCGGGCCGTGAAGCTTATCCGGGTGACGTGTTCTACCTGCACTCCCGTCTGCTGGAACGCGCTGCGAAGATGTCCGACGCCCACGGCGGCGGTTCTCTTACCGCTCTGCCGGTGATTGAAACTCAGGCCGGTGACGTTTCCGCTTACATCCCGACCAACGTGATTTCCATCACCGATGGTCAGATCTTCCTGGAGACCGATCTGTTCTATCGTGGTATTCGCCCGGCCGTAAACGTTGGTGGCTCTGTGTCCCGCGTTGGCTCCGCCGCGCAGATCAAGGCCATGAAGCAGGTTGCAGGCAAGATCAAACTGGAACTGGCCCAGTATCGTGAAATGGCAGCGTTCTCTCAGTTCGCGTCAGATCTTGATCCGGCTACCCAGAAGCAGCTGGCACGTGGTGCCCGTCTGGTGGAACTGCTGAAGCAGCCGCAGTCTTCTCCCCTTACGGTGGAAGAACAGGTTGTGGTGCTGTATGCCGGAACCCGTGGCTTTATTGACGGTATCGCCGTTGATAAGGTTGTGGCGTGGGAACGCGCTCTGCTGGGTGACCTGCAGAATGCGGGCAAGGATATTCTTGAGGCCATTGGCAAGGATCGCCAGCTGACCAAGGATACCGAAGCGCGTCTGACGGAATATCTGACCACCTTCAACCGTAATTTCGGCTGAGGGAGCAGGAGCATTCATGGCTTCCCTCAAGGAACTCCGCGCCCGGATCGGAAGTATCAAGTCGACACGGAAGATCACCAGCGCGATGAAAATGGTCGCGGCCGCAAAACTGCGCCGCGCTCAGGCTAGTGCTGAAGCTGCCCGTCCGTACGCAGCGGCCATGCGCCGTATGCTGGCCGAATTGGCAGGCGCTGCGAAGGGGGAAGAAGGCGGTCCGCGTCTTCTGGCCGGAACAGGGCGTGATCAGATCCATCTGCTTATTCCGATCACCAGTGATCGTGGGCTGTGCGGTGGCTTCAATGCCAACGTGCACCGCCTGACACAGCAGACCATCCGTCGGCTCCAGTCTGAAGGCAAAACTGTCAAGCTGCTGCCTGTTGGCCGTCGCGCTCTGAACTATTTCTCGCGTGAATACAGTGATCTCATCATTGATAAGGTCAGTGGCGTCAGCGGGAAGGACGTGCCGTTCTCAGCCGCAATCGATCTTGGGAACAAGATTAATGCGCTGCTGGAAGCAGGCGAGATTGATGTCTGCACGCTTGTTTATAACAAGTTCCGCAATGCCATGACGCAGGTTCCAGCCTGCCAGCAGCTTGTGCCGCTGGTGATGGACGATGCCGCAACCGCAGCAACTGCTCCGGAAGCTGCAGGTGACGTGGCCCAGTACGAATTTGAACCGGATGAAGCAACGCTTCTGGCAATGCTGCTTCCGAAAAATCTGCAGGTTCAGATCTACGCATCGCTGCTGGAAACAGCGGCAGGCGAGAACGGAGCCCGTATGACGGCCATGGACAATGCCACGCGGAATGCAGGCCGGTCCATTGACAGTCTGAGCAAAGTCTATAACCGGACCCGCCAGACAAACATTACTAACGAACTGATCGAAATCATCTCGGGCGCACAGGCTGTCTGAGCCCGCTCGTTTGCCCCGCAGGAGCTGACCCATGTCGGATACCACAACCCAGACCCAGGCCCCTGCGGCCACGAAGACCAATGCTGTTGGCCGCATTACCGAGATCAAAGGGCCGGTTGTTGATGTGCAGTTCGAAGGTGAACTGCCGAAAATCCTCAACGCCCTTCACGTAAAGCTGGGTGATCAGACACTGGTGCTTGAAGTGGCCCAGGAAATTGGCGAGCACGAAGTGCGCTGCATTGCCATGGACACCACCGATGGCTTGGTGCGTGGTGCCGAAGTGCTGGACACCGGCTCTCAGATCTCCGTGCCGGTTGGCCCGGAAACGCTTGGTCGTATCCTGAACGTCACCGGTGACCCGATTGATGAAAAGGGCCCGATCAAAACGGCTCGGCGCGCGCCCATCCATCGTGATGCCCCGTCTTTTGAAGAACAGGCTGCTGCCTCTGAAATCCTGATGACCGGGATCAAGGTGGTTGATCTGCTCTGCCCGTATCTGAAGGGTGGTAAGGTTGGTCTGTTTGGCGGTGCCGGTGTAGGCAAGACCGTTATCATTCAGGAACTGATTAACAATATCGCCAAGGCGCACGGTGGTGTGTCCGTGTTTGCTGGTGTTGGTGAACGTACCCGTGAAGGGAACGACCTGTATTACGAAATGCAGGACGCTGGCGTTATCAAGCTGGGCGAAGACAACGCAACCGATGGCTCCAAAGTGGCACTGGTGTTCGGTCAGATGAACGAACCGCCGGGTGCACGTGCTCGCGTGGCGCTGACGGGTCTGACGCTGGCTGAATATTTCCGTGACGAAGAAAACCAGGACGTTCTCTTCTTCGTGGATAACATCTTCCGCTTTACGCAGGCTGGCTCTGAAGTGTCCGCTCTGCTGGGCCGTATTCCGTCTGCAGTGGGTTATCAGCCCACGCTGGCTACGGAAATGGGTGCGCTGCAGGAACGTATTACGTCCACCAAAAAGGGTTCCATTACGTCCGTTCAGGCCGTGTATGTCCCTGCCGATGACTTGACCGATCCGGCTCCCGCAGCAACCTTTGCCCACTTGGATGCAACAACGGTGCTGAACCGTTCCATCGCTGAAATGGGCATCTACCCGGCTGTTGATCCGCTGGATTCCACGTCTCGGTCTCTGGACCCCGCCATTGTGGGTGAAGAGCACTACAACGTGGCGCGTGAAGTGCAGCGTATTCTGCAGACCTACAAGTCCTTGCAGGATATTATCGCTATCCTTGGTATGGATGAACTGTCTGAAGACGATAAGCTGATTGTGGCGCGTGCTCGCCGCATCCAGCGCTTCCTGTCTCAGCCGTTCCATGTGGCTGAAGTGTTCACAGGCGCACCGGGCAAACTGGTTTCTGTGGCTGACACGGTTCGTTCCTTCAAAGCCATCTGTGCCGGTGAATATGATGACCTGCCGGAAGCCGCCTTCTACATGGTTGGCACCATTGAAGAAGCCGTTGCCAAGGCAGAAAAACTGAGAGAATCGGCCTGATAGCCGATTTCGGGAAGGAGCACATCCATGCCGATCCAGGTCGAGATTATCAGCCCTGAAAAGGTTCTGGTGTCGCGTGAAGTAGATATGGTGGTAATGCCGGGTGCGGAAGGCGATATTGCCGCCATGCCCGATCATGCCCCCATGATGCTTCTGCTCCGTGGTGGTGTTGTGTCACTGTATGAAAATGATACGGTGACAGACCGCTTTTTTGTAGGCGGTGGCTTTGCTGACATGACAGCAACCCGCTGCACCATTCTGGCAGACAAAGCTGAGCCGGTAAGCGCAATCTCTATTGATAACGCAACTGCCCAGTTGGAAGCTCTGACGGAAGCATGGGACAAAGCGGACAAGAGTGATATGTCCCGGCTGGACGTGCTTCAGGATAAAATCCTGGCGGTCCGCGCTGAAATTGAAGCAGGCTCTTCCCACTCGGCCTGATATGTTGGTCAATAGGGTCTGTTGAAGTCCAAAATAAAAAGCCACCTGCTATCAGGTGGCTTTTTTTATGCGCAGACTTTTCTACCAGAGAACAAAATGAGGGAGCAGTGCCTGCTGCTCCGCCCAGCCTCACAAAAGGATCTTCCGCGATATCTTTTTGTGAGTCTCTTTTAGAGGGGGCAGAGGCTAAAAAGCAGGCCGACCTTGCTAGGTCTGCACCTGAAGATGTTAGGTGTTTAGTCCCGGGATTTGATGGGTTGGGTTGATGATGAATCGTTCTGGCTCTGAAGTCCATATCCTGCAGATGTATTCATAGGGTGTGAGGCCTTTGAGTGTCTTGAGCCGTCGCGCGAAA
>Ga0214872_100079_pt1 | contig 77471 bp, 81 predicted proteins | sample Stichaenrichm18X_FD_168614 | JGI IMG/M metagenome (GOLD analysis project Ga0214872, IMG submission 168614) | Xylose enriched microbial communities from anaerobic bioreactor in Madison, Wisconsin, United States - 18X | ecosystem: Engineered > Bioreactor > Anaerobic > Unclassified | place: USA... | reverse complement strand
GACGGAATGTGCGGGAATGGTTTACGGCCCGCAACCAGTTCGCCATAATGTTCGGCGAGCGTTTCGCCGCTTGAGTATCTGAAAACCCATGGCCCAGGTCAGATACACAGAATTTCAGACACTCCCACGAGCAACGAGCAACGAGGTGAGGGAAAGGGGGCGGCGCTGCTTTTACTGGGCCAGATAACCGCCATCTACCGGCAACACCGCGCCGGTGATGAAGGAGGCTTCATCTGATGCCAAAAACAGAATGGCGTTGGCGACTTCTTCCGGTTTTCCCATACGGCCCAGCGGATGCATACTGACAACCTTTTCAATACCATCCTTCCCCAATCCAGCTACTGCTGGGGTGTCAATCGTGCCGGGGGCTACGGCATTTACGCGCACACCGTGGCAGGCAAGGTCAATGGCCAGATGTTTCGTAAGGCCAGACGCTACAAATTTGGCAGGGCCATAAACAGCCTGCCCCTTCTGGCCCGCAAAGGCAGAAATGGAAGACAGGCAGACAATGGAACCTTTGCCCGCTTTGACCATTTCAGCAGCTGCGTATTTGCAGCTTAAAAACATACCCCGGCCATCAACCGCCATGGTGTGGTCCCACAAATCAACCGTGGCGGAGGCAAGATCAGCTTCAGGGATAATCCCTGCATTGGCCACAAGAATATCAATGCCGCCAAAGGTACTGACAGCTTCTTCCATAAGCCGTTTGATATCGGCCTCACTGGAGACATCGCCAGCCACCCCAATGGCTTGTGCGCCGATATTTTCAAGCTGCTGCACCAGATCATCCAGCGGGCCCTGGTCCTGATCGTTCAGAACCAGTTTTGCCCCTTCACGAGCAAAGCGTTCTGCAGTGGCACGGCCCATACCACGGGCTGCTCCGGTAATAACGGCAACCTTGCCCTGAACCCGGCCTTCTGTTGCGTTTGTCGGCATAATAATCAACTCATTCCTGATAATAAAATGGAGAATGCAAGACGCAGTTTGCACAATCTGGCAGGTTTGTTTCGGGGTGTCTTGTTAAGGCTGGTTGCGCGGGGCTTGTCTTGCAATAATCCATCATTGCACGGTCAAGTCCCTCTTTCCAGTCTCAAAAATTTACTGCCGTCTTCAACTGCGTATTTTACAAACCGGGGTTTGAAAATGTCGTCCTGTTATTCTTTCAGGAACGGGCGGCCCTCATGCGCAACCAACAGATCATGCATGTCTGTCGCATGCTCTTCTTCTTCGGCCAGAATCCGTTCCAGCATGATACGGGTTGTGGGGTCCTTATCACCAAAATAGCGGATCAGTTCACGGTAGTGCTCAATCACAAGGCGCTCGGCTACCAGATTCTGGCGCACCATTTCTACCAGATTGCCCCCTTTGCCGTATTCACTGGCGGAGCGTGTGGCCAGACCTTCCGGGTCAAAGTTCGGCGTGCCGCCAAGCTGGTCAATGCGGTTGGCTGCTGCCAGCATATGGGCCCGTTCTTCCTTGGCGTGCGTTGCAAATTCTGCGGCAACGCTTTCGCTGGTCAGCCCTTCAACAGAAATGGAATGCATGGTGTAGCGCAGCACGCACACAAGTTCGGTTGCCACTACGGTTTGCAAAAGATCAATGGCAGTCTGCACATCGCCTTCATAAGTGGGGGTGACGGCGCCTTTCTCAATGGATTTCTGGGCCCGTTCGCGCAGGGTCTGTACGTCTGTCAGAAACGTATTTTCTGTTGTTTGCGCCATGGAGCACTCTCCTGTCTAAAATAGATTTTAATCCCGCTTTGCAGGACATTTCGCTTTTAACAACAGGCTCAAGCCGGAATGGTTGCAGAGTTTTTTTAACGCTCTTGTGACTAGCGTCTCAGGGACTCTCATGGCAGGGGCGTGCTCGGTGCTCGGTGCCCGGTGCTCGGTGCTCGGTGCTCGGTGCTCGGTGCTCGGTGCTCGGTGCTCGGTGCTCGTGTTGTGGTGTTGGCCGCCGTTTCTAAGGCACTGTCAGGGTGTGTAACCATAAAGTTGCAGCCTGAATTGTAGCTGTTTCATCCTCTATGTGTTCGTCAGGTTCTACGCCGTGCTTGTAAATCACGCCCGTTCGGTCTGCTTCAAAACTGGTGGCTATAGGCATGATACCGCCATCCGGCAGCCTGAATGTACGGTTGCTGGATGTCAGGCCCGCCGTAGGGGTTCCAAAAAATCGAGTGTTGGGGCGCCCCTTGAAGGCGATGGCAACGGCCTCGCCTGAACTTGCGGTATGGGGACCAATCAGGACAGCAACGGGGATTGTGGAAAGATCAGGCTGCGCCATGCCCTGATGGTCTATGGGCAGGGTCTCTTTCCATGGGCGCGATTTTTCTCCTGATATGGTCACGAAATATCCCAAGGGGGCATCACCCAGAAACGGTTTAAGACCGGCAAGCATAGGCCACATGTTGCCACCCTGATCTTTCCGCAGATCAAGCACCCACCCTTTGGCGGGGGCAAGGGACCGAATGGTGGAGAGAAGGGCGTCCCTGTAAGCGGACATCTCTTGCGGTGAGTGTGGGGTAAAGCCTGTCAGACCAATTGTATTTATGCCAGCGGAAAGGGTTTTAGCCTCAGGGGGAGCACGCCACATCTGTTCAAAGCCCGACTTTTTCCACGGCGGGATGACAAGGCTATGGTGATCATCAAGATTTTTAATAAGTGCTCTGAGGTTCGCATAAACATCGGCAAGGAGCGCTGCGTGGGAGAGGGCAAGCAGGCGCGGCATTTCTGTTTTCCAGTCAATGTGTGACGCATTGACCGCATTTTCTTTAATATCAGACAGCGCTTTCTGCATGACAGCTTCCGGCAGGGGGGTGCCATCTGGCAGTTTTTCATCATCAAGCGCGGATAATGTCAGGGAACTGGCAGTTACTTTCCCTTTTCCCTTCAGCAATACGCCAAACACAAGTCTGGTCGCGTCACGCGGAATCAGAACCAATGTTGTGTGTGTCACATTCTGGCTGCTGGCGGGCACAGGGTCAGATTGGGTGTTGGAAAAGGCAACCTGTTTTGTGCCTGCATAGGCGGCTATCCATAACGCTGCGCCGGTAGCGGTACTGTCTGTGGTTAAAATGCCCTGTAGGCGAACGGCTTTTCCCTGTCGCCCCGTGGCGGGAGCGGCGTGGCTGGCAGCGGCAAAAACATCCGGTGGGGCAGTGTCACTGTGCAGCGTTATGGTATCATCTGATGCGTCACCCTCGGGGTGGTGTGTGATGGTGAGCTCATAGCTGTTTGCAGTATCGGTTTTTTCCCACCCGGTCTGCTGTGCCCCTGCTGCCTGCGGCATCTGAACGCAGGCCAAAAGAGCAGAAACACAGGCGATGTTTTTGACCGAGCGAGGCATCAGAGCGCTTTCCTGTTCAGTATTCAGAAAGATGATGCACCAGAAATGCTGTTTGGCATCATCTGTTCTGTGTTGTCATGAAAAAATCATCTCTCTTCGGCTGGTAAGGTATTATGTGCGGCTGCTTTGCAAAGCCTGTTCCATCCAGGCCGCAAGTGGAAAAAGATGGGTGTCCTGATTGTGCAGGGCCATTGCCATCAGACCAACGGGGGCCATGCCTGCCGGATGGCATGGCAGGCTGATGGCGCATCCATCCAGAAAATTGGTTACAGTCGGGTTGCGCAGTAGCAGCAGGTTTGTGCGTGTGTAGATGTCATCCTCGGCAAGGTCCGCCATGCGGGGGGCAATAATCGGCACGGTCGGCATCAGAATGGCATCATAGCCCCCCAGAACTTGCGCTGCCTTGGCAATCAGGGCGTTCCGGTTGCGGATAAGGGTGATGTAATCAACAGCACTCTGTTCCCTGCCGCGTAAAATCCGTTTCAGCACAAAGGGATCATACAGATCAGCTTTATGGGCAATAAGGTCTGCATGCCATGTCAGGGATTCCGGGGCAGGGAACCCGCCCAGCCGGTTCAGTTCCGGCAGCGTGGCAAGGTCTGGAAAATGCACATCGTCCAGCACAGCCCCGGCCTGTTCCAGCCTGTGCAGGGCAGCATGATAGGCTGTGGAGACCGGCTCATCCATGCCGTCCAGCACGTAAGTCTGCAACACGCCCAGCCGTGGGGCGGAGAGAGTATCCGGCGCAGGGGCGTCTGCTGCCGTCACCTCCTGCCCGGAGAGGGCGCGGTCTGCCGCCCAGCAGCAGGACACGGTATGGCCAAGGCTGCCAATGGAATCCAGCGTGAAGGATAGCGGCACCGTGCCTTGGGTAGAAATGCGGCTGGCGGTGGGTTTGTAACCCACAAGCCCCGTCAGGGCGGCGGGAATACGGCAGGAGCCCCCTGTGTCACTGCCAATACCAATGGCGGCCATGCCATCTGTGACGGAAATGGCCGCACCGGAAGAAGAGCCACCCGGAATACGGCGGTTGGGGCGGTCCCACGGGTTGGCGGGCGTGCCGGTATGTGGATTGATGCCCACGCCGGAGAACGCAAATTCCGTCATGCTGGTGCGGCCAATGGAGATCAGCCCGGCCTGCTTCAGGTTGGCAATGGCGGGCGCATCCTGCTGCGCGGGTGCGGCATCAGCCAACACGCGGGACCCTGCGGTGGTGATACTCCCGGCCTCATTAAACAGATCTTTCACAGACGCAGGAATACCCGCCAGAAATGGCAGGGCATTGCCCGCCTTTCGGTGTGCATCATAGGCATCAGCCGTGGCGCGGGCCTGTTCTGCATGCACTTCCGTAAAGGTGCGTGTGCCCTCGCCCGCAGGGTCAGTGATACGGGCCAGCGCCTGTTCCACCAGCGCCCGGCTGCTGGTGTCGCCCACCGCCAGGGCGCGGGCTGTGTGCAGAAGAGAAGCTGAGGGCTCAGGCATAAAAGGGCTCCATCATGTAAGCCGCGCAGTGGGCGGGAGATACACCCAATAAAAGCGTGTTTACAAAAAAAATCACAACCCCTGCAGGCATAGAACGTTGTGGTGGTGAGACGTCATAAAAAGAAAAAATGGAGGTCCACTGTGCAGGGAACAAACTGTTCTGAACTGAACAGGAGTAATGAAGAAAAAACAGAAGACAATAACAGTAACAATGCCGGCCCATGGCTGGGGCAGGCCTCGCTCTTCGCTCTGGCCGCAGGGCTGGCCGGATTGATGTTTGGGTTGGATACCGGTGTTATTGCCGGGGCCCTGCATTTTATTGGGCTGGAATTTCATACCACAACCGTTACGGATGAATGGATTGTCTCCACCTTGATGCTGGGGGCAGCCTTTGGTGCGCTGCTGGCCTCTTTTCTGGCGCGGGAATGGGGGCGGCGTGTCACGCTTTCCTGTGCGGCCGTGCTGTTTCTGGCAGGCACGGCGGCGTGCTGCTTTGCCCATTCCGTGCCCGTGCTGATGGCAGGCCGTGTGGTGCTGGGTCTGGGCGTTGGTCTGGCTGCTTTTGCCGCCCCCCTCTATATTTCTGAAATCACTGCCCAAAAAGACCGTGGGCGTATGATTTCCCTGTATCAGATGGCCATTACCATCGGCATGCTGATGGCCTATTTTTCAGACAGTCTGCTGGCTGGCGGCGGTCATTGGCGCTGGATGCTGGGTATTCCCGCCATCCCGGCCGTATTCTTTCTGCTTAGCACGCTGGTGGTGCCTTATTCTCCGCGCTGGCTTGTCACACAGGGGCGGCACAAGGAGGCTTCCCGCGTGCTGCACATGCTGCGCGACAGTAGCGAGAAAGCCAAACGTGAACTCACGCGTATCCGCCAGCAGGTGAACAAGGAAAATGTGAGCGGGTTTGAACTGTTCAAAACCAGCGCACCCTTCCGCCGCAGCTTTTTTCTGGGGCTTTCCCTTCAGGCGCTGCAACAGCTTACGGGCATTAACGTGCTGCTGTATTACGCGCCCAAAGTGCTGGAACGCGCCCATTTTGGCAGCGCAGCCGCCATCTGGGCCACAACATTGCTGGGCGTGGCCAATCTGGCGGCCACCGTTGCCGCCCTGTTTCTGATCGACCGCTGGGGGCGTCGTCCGCTGCTGGTAACAAGCTGCATTATTGCCAGCCTCAGCCTGGTTCTGTTCGGGTTTGTGCTGCAACTGCATGTGGAAGGCACGTTGGGCGCTGTGCTGATCATTGGCACGCTGGTCGCGTTTATTCTGGGCTACGCCTTGGGGGAAGGACCGCTGCCATGGACCCTGTGCTCGGAAATTCAGCCGCTGAAGGGGCGTAGCCTCGCCATTGGGTGCTCCACTTTTGTCAACTGGATAACCAACTGGCTGATCAGCACCGTCTTCCTGTCCTGCATGACCGTGCTGGGAGATTCCGTCACGTTCTGGATGCTGGCCGGGTTCAACATGCTGTTTCTGGTGGTGGCGCTGCTGTTTGTGCCGGAAACCAAAGGCACATCACTGGAAGATATTGAAGATAACCTGATGCGCGGTGAACGCCTGCGCGATATTGGCGGTCCCGCCACCCCGCAGGAAGCAGGGACTCAGGCCGTAGCCTGAGCCTTGTCCCGCAAGGTAACAATCAGCGGCACATGGTCGGACGGGCGTTCCATCGCCCGTTCATCCCGGTCCGGCCTGGCGGTTTCAAGCCGTTCCGCCACACGGGGGGAGAGCAGGGCGTGGTCAATCCGCAGCCCGCAATCCCGGGCCCAGGCTCCGGCCTGATAATCCCAGAACGTATAGGCCGGGCTAGAGGGATGCAGCGCACGCAGGCCGTCTGTCAGGCCCAGCCACAACAGGCGGCGGTAGGCCGCGCGGCTTTGCGGGCGCACCAGTGCGTCATCGGGGCCGAGGGCACCGGGGGCGCAGTCTTCCGGTGTCGGGCAGACATTGTAGTCGCCAGCCAGAATGAAATCCGTATCCGTTTGCAAAAATGCGCGGGCGCGGGCTGTCAGGGCATCAAAAAACGCCAGCTTGGTTGCGTAACCATCCTCCCCGCCGGAATTGCCGTTGGGCAGATACAAATTGCCCAGTGTCAGCCCTTGCGTGCGCACTTCCACATAACGGGCCACCGGGTGGTCAAACCCCGGCAGATGATCCGTGGTGATCTCCATCCCGCTTTTAACCAGCGTAGCCACCCCGTTATAGGATTTCTGGCCCACAACGGCACAATCATACCCGGCTTTCTGAAAGGCTTCGGCAGGAAACTGCGCGGTCTCGCACTTGATTTCCTGCATCATCAGCACGTCAGGCTGTTCGCGCTCCAGCCAGTCCAGAATCAGATGCTGGCGCTGGCGAACGGAATTAACGTTCCAGGTCGCTATTTTCATGCGACGGAAAAGCTCGTGCCACACCCGCAGGAGGACGCTGCATTGGGGTTGTTCACCGCAAAATGCGCCCCCATCAGCTTGTCCGTAAAATCCAGCTCCGCCCCGGTCAGCAGATCAAGGCTGGCAGGGTCCACCACCACCAGCGCGCCACCTTTTTCAATGTGCGTATCATCCGGGGCAATCGCCTCCGGCCCGATCAGCGTGAACTGATACTGGAAGCCATTGCAGCCTCCGGCTTCCACCGCCACGCGCAGCGCGGCTGGCGGAGGTGCGCCCTCCGGGGTGGCAGTGGCCTTGCGTTTGGCAATAACCGAGGCAATCCGCGTGGCGGCGGCCTCAGACACGGTAAAGGGCTGGGGCTGGGTCATACTCCACTAGATAGCGCGGGGGGAGGGCAGTTTGAAGGGGCATGGGGGCAGAGATGGTCAATTTTCAAGTAATGGCTTAGGGTGCGGCGCATCTTATGTGGTGGAACCTGCCTGAAACGCAGTTTTGCCGCACCAGCGGGGCAGCCTACGCCCGCCCCGGAACACCGTGACGGAGCAGGATTACACACCCATGCCAGCACAGGCCGCAGCCCATCTGTTTCTTGCCCCTTATGCAGTGCAGCCGGGCGAAGGCCGTGGCCGCCGCCTGCATGCGGAGGATGAATCTCCCACCCGTTCGCCCTGGCAGCGGGACAGGGACCGCGTTGTGCATTCCTCAGGCTTCCGCCGCCTGCAATATAAAACGCAGGTGTTCATCAACCATGAAGGTGATTTTTTCCGCACCCGCCTGACCCATTCGCTGGAAGTGGCGCAGGTTGCGCGCTCCATGGCCCGCTTTCTGCAACTGGATGAAGATCTGACAGAAGCCGTGGCCCTGGCGCATGATCTGGGCCACACGCCCTTCGGCCATGCGGGGGAGGATGCGCTGGCCGCCCAGATGCAGCCGTGGGAGGGGTTCGACCACAACACGCAGGCGCTCCGGCAGGTGACGCTGCTGGAACGCCGCTATCTGGCCTTTGATGGTCTGAACCTGACATGGGAAACACTGGAAGGGCTGGCCAAACATAATGGGCCGGTCAAAAAGCCCGCGCCGTGGCTGCGTGAGTTTGATGCCCAGTGGCCGCTGGACCTGCACACCTATGCCTCGGCAGAGGCGCAGGTGGCGGCGCTGGCGGATGATATCGCCTATCACGGGCATGATCTGGATGATGGTGTGAAATCCGGCCTGCTGACGCTGGAAGACCTGAAAGACGTGCCGCTGGTGGGGAATGCGCTGGCGCAGGCTCAGGCGCTGGCGGCGGATCTGCCAGCAGACATGCCGCAGAAAAACCAGCGTATCCGGCATGAAATGGTGCGCCGTGTGATTCATGCGCTGGCCACGGATGTGCTGGTGTGCACCCGCAAGAACCTTCAGGACCTTGCGCCGCGCAGTGTGGAAGATATCCGCGCTGCATCCGCGCCGGTGGTGGCGTTCAGTCCCGCCATGGCGGAGGCCAACAAGGGGATACGTAAGTTCCTGTTCGCCAAATTGTACCGGCACTGGCGCGTCAACCGCATGACGTACAAGGCCCGGCATGTCACGGCGGAACTGTTCACCATTCTGGTGGAGTCGCCCAAGCTGTTGCCAGACCGCTGGCGTGAAACTGCATTGGCGGGTAATGACGCCACCATACGCCGTACAGTGGCGGATTACGTGGCTTCCATGACGGATCGCTACGCCATGGAAGAACATCGCCGGTTGACTGATCTGTCAGTACCGGGCTGAAAACGCGGCTCGATCGCTTTTGTAGTGGGAATTTTGTCGGCATGTCTGAGTGTTTGTTCCAGCTTTATCGTCACCATGTCCTGGCCGCCGTGCGAGGGCTGCTGCCCGACGTGCCGGAAGAAACACTGGCCCGCGTTGAAGTAACCCCCACGCGCGACCCCGCGCATGGGGATATGGCGACCAACGCCGCCCTGTTGCTGGCCAAGGCGGCCCGCCGCAAACCGGCCGATATTGCGGCTGATCTGGTTGCCGCCCTGCAAAAGGTGGATGGCGTGGCCAAGGTGGCCGCTGCTGGCCCCGGCTTTGTGAACATCACACTGGCCCCGGATGTGCTGCGCTCCGTTCTGCCCGCCGTGCTCAAGGCGGGTGAACGGTATGGCGATTCGCAGTCCGGCAAAGGTGTGCGGGTGAATGTGGAATATGTGTCCGCCAATCCCACCGGCCCCATGCATGTGGGCCATTGCCGTGGCGCCGTGGTGGGGGATGCGCTGGCCAACCTGCTGGCCAAGGCCGGGTTTGATGTCACCAAGGAGTTCTACATCAATGATGCCGGCGCACAGGTAAAGGCGCTGGCCTGGGCCACCTACTGGCGTTATTTGCAGGCTCTGGGCACCACCCTGACGGAAGATGCGTTTTCAGACCTCACACCCGGCGGGCTGCAATATAAGGGTGAATACCTTATTCCCGTAGCCGCTGAACTGGTGGCCGAATATGGGGACAAACTGGCCGAAGATGGCGCACGCCCGGCCCCTGAAAAAACATGGCTTGAAACCGTACGCGGTTTTGCCGTGGCGCATATGCTGACGGCCATCAAGGAAGATCTGGCCGCCCTTGGCGTGCATCATGATGTCTTCACGTCTGAAGCTCAGGTGCTGCGCGATGGTGTGGTGGATGCCGCCATCACCCGGCTGGACAAGGAAGGCCTGCTGTATGAAGGCGTGCTGGAACCGCCCAAAGGCAAGCTGCCGGACGATTGGGAAGAACGTGAACAGCTTCTGTTCCGCTCCACCCAGTTCGGGGATGATGTTGACCGCCCGCTGAAGAAGTCTGACGGCACAAACACCTACTTCGCCAATGATATCGGTTGCCATGCGGACAAGGTGGCCCGTGGCGCGCAGGTGCTGATTGACGTATGGGGCGCGGACCATGGTGGGTACGTCAAACGCATGAAGGCCGCCGTGCGTGCCGTTACGGATGATACCGTGCCGCTGGAAGTGGTGCTGTGCCAGATTGTGCACATCCTGCGGGATGGTCAGCCGGTTAAAATGTCCAAACGCGCAGGCACCTTTGTCACCCTGCGGGACCTGATTGATGAAGTGGGCAAGGACGCCGTGCGCTTCACCATGCTCACCCGCAAGAGCGATGCCCAGATGGAGTTTGATCTTGATCTGGTGGTGGCGCAGCAGCGGGATAACCCGGTCTTTTATGTGCAGTATGCTCACGCCCGCTGCCGTTCCGTTCTGCGCATGGCGCAGGAAGATGGCAGCTACGGCCCCGTAACGGCAGAGGCACTGGCACAGGTGCCCCTGACCACGCTGGAAGCCGATGCGGAAATGGCGCTGCTGCGCCGTCTGGCGGAATGGCCGCGCCTGATTGAGTCCGCAGCCCTTGCGCGGGAGGCCCATCGCGTGGCCTTCTATCTGGCAGACGTAGCGAGTGACTTCCATGCCCTGTGGAACCGTGGCCGGGATGATGCATCCCTGCGCTTCCTTCAGCCGGATGCGCCAGAGGCAACCCGTGCGCGGCTGGCGCTTGTTGCCGCAACCGCCACGGTTATCCGGTCTGGTCTGGCTGTAATGGGCGTGGAACCCGTAGAGGAAATGCGCTGATGAGTGACGATAACAAGGATTTTTCGTCAGATAACCGGATCAGCCGCGCGCGTGAGCGCATGAGCACGGATTATGATGACACCCTGCCTCCCCGTCGGCCCGCAGGGCCAGCAGGCAAGGGGGGTGTTGCGTCCAGTGTTCTCACCCAGTTTCTGAGCAGTGATGCCGGAACCCGCAAGCTGGTTTATGGCGCTGCGGGCCTTGGGGGGCTGCTGGTGCTGGGTATTGGCGGCTGGGCCCTGCTGGGCCACCACCAGAGCGGTATTCCCGTCATGGGGCCGCCGCCTGTTGCCATGCGCACCAAGCCAGTTGATCCGGGTGGCATGCAGCTTGATGGCGTGGCCATGCCTGATACGCCGGATGACGGGCAGGCTCATCCGGTGCCCGCGCCTGAAAAACCCAACCCCACCGCGCTGGCCCAGCAATACGGGCAGCAGGCCGCCAGCACGGAGGCCGCGGACAACGCGAAAAAAGCGGCAGACGCCACGGGGGATGATCCGGACATCAAGGAAGCCGGACCTAAAGGAACTGATGCTGGTGCCCAGGGCACAGATCAGCCTCAGGCAGGCGGTGCTGCCGGTGCGCAGCCAACAGCGGAAGATCAGCAGCCCACCAGCCTGCCCGATTCTTCCAACGGCACAACGGATGAATCCGCTGCCGGTGATGCCGCAGCAGCCTCCGGTGCGGCTACTGGCAAGGCTGCCCAGCCGCAGACTACTCCGGCAGCGCCTGCAACTCCGGCCCGCAAAGCGGCTTCCGATTCCGCAGCACCGCCAGCCGCCCGCAAGGTGGAACAGGCTCCCGCCGCTGCGCCGCTCCCGGCCTCTTCCGGTGGCAAATATCGCGTGCAGCTTGCGGCGTTGCAGTCTGAAGCGCAGGCGCAGCAGGAATGGAGCCGCCTGAAAACGCGGTATCCCACTCTGTTTGCAGACCGCACGCCCATGGTGGAAAAAGTGCAGCGTGATAACGCAGTGTTCTATCGTCTGCGGGTGGCGGGCTTTGCTTCCACTGCGGAGACACGGACCTTCTGCAACGCGGTGCGGGAACGTGGGCTGGCCTGTGCGCAGGTGCACCAGTAACCGCTGCGCGGCAACTGGCCCGCATGTGCTAAAGGCCAAGGTTCTCACGGGGCGTTCGGCTCTTCCCGGCGTAAAAGCCGGGTTGCTTGCATGAAAGACCATGCGGTGCTGTCACAAAAGCGGGCTATGCCGTCCCGGACGCTCGCTTCCGGGAGCAACGCTTTTTTCAGCGGATATTGGTCTGGGCGTTTCGGCTCTGGGGGTGTCAGCCCGTGCGTGATGCGGTTGCTGCGGGCCCAGTCCGGATGGTCAGCCAAACAGGCCGCCTGAGTAAAGAGCACCTTACCCCATGTTTGTAAGCCACGGATAAGGCAAGACCTGACAGATGGACGCCGATCAGCGGCCTGCACTTCACCCTGATGCCCCGGCCCCGGACGAGACGCTGGCAACCGGCATTTCTCCGGCACCGCAGGAAACAGCGTCTCCTGAAGCGGAAGCGGAGCAGCCCGGCGCTGCCAGTGCAAGCACGGAAGAGGCCGTGCCCCGCGTACCCGTGCTGCATCTGGATGGGTTTGAAGGCCCGCTGGATCTGCTGCTGGATCTGGCACGGGCGCAAAAGGTTGATTTAAGCCGCATTTCCATTCTGCAACTGGTGGAACAATATCTGGCCGTGGTGGAATCCGCCCGCAAGGTGCGGCTGGAACTGGCGGCGGACTGGCTGGTGATGGCCGCTTGGCTGGCGTGGCTGAAATCCCGCCTGTTGCTGCCCGCCGAAGATGATCTGGCCATGGAGGGCGAGGAAGCTGCCGAACTGTTGCAGGAACGGCTGATTGAACTGGCCTGCATGGGGGAACTGGCCCGCTGGCTGGATGCCCGCCCCCGGCTGGGGCGCGATGTCTGGGCGCGCGGCGAGAGTGAAACCCTGATAGAAATTGATCGCTCCGGTCTGGCGCTGGATATGCCGCAGCTTATGCGGGCCTATATGGCCGCCATGCGCCGCACGGCCCGCAAGCGCATCTATGCCCCGCGCACCATCCGGTTCTGGACCGTGCAGGATGCGCTTTCCCGCCTGACCCGCCTGTTGGGAGAAACGCCGCCGGGCTGGAACAGTCTTGACGCCTTCCTGCCAGACGCCCTGCCAGAGGCCGCTGTGGGGGAGGACGCCATCCGCCAGCGCCGTGCCGCCATGGCAGGCACACTGATTGCCGGGCTTGAACTGGCCAAAAGCGGCAGGCTTGAACTGCGTCAGGACGAAACTTTCGGCCAGATCCTGCTTCGCCCCCATGAAGGACCAATTGACCCTGTGGAGGATGAGGAAACGCCTCCTGCTCCAGACGCAACCGCCGAGGATACTCCGGCGGAGGGAGAGCAGGGCACCGAGGCAGCAGTGCAGGCAGCATCAGACCAGCAGCCGTCAAAGCGGCGTAAAGGCAAGCGGGGGAGACACAACGCATGACCACCACCAACCCGGATGTTCCCCCCATGCCGCAGACCTCGCAGCAGAACACCCCTTCCACCCCGGATCACCCCGATATGGCGGATAACACGCAGGCCGCACCCATCCTCGCGGCACTGAAAGACCCTGCGCAACCGGCAGCAGGGGACGCCGAAAAAAGAGTGGCCCCTACCTCATCTTCGCTTGACGCCCCAACCCAAACCAGCACGGCTTTAGAAGCAGAAGCAGAAGCAGAAGCAGAAGCAGAAGCAGAAGCAGAAGCAGAAGCAGAAGCAGAAGCAGAAGCAGAAGCAGAAGCAGAAGCAGAAAAATTACCCGACCCGATGCTGGAGCCATCCTTCACGGTGCCGGATGATGCCGTAAGGCTGGCGGAGGCGCTGATCTTTGCCGGAACCGAGCCTGTCAGCACCCGCCGGGTGGCGGAGTTGCTGGAAGCCCGGCAGCTTATTCCTGATGGGGTGGATAATCTGGCTGCGTTTGTGAACGCCGTGCTGGCCGCCCTTGTGGCCCGGTATGAAGGCCGGGGCGTTGCACCCGTTGAAGTGGCGGGGGGCTGGCAGTTCCGCACCGCGCCAGATCTGGCGCCGGCGCTTACTCGTGTGCTGGAACGCCCGCGCCGCCTGCCGCGTGCGGTGATGGAGACACTGGCCATCATCGCCTATCATCAGCCCTGCACCCGTGTGGAAATTGAAGAAATTCGTGGTGTCAGCCTTGGGCAGAATGTGCTGGATACGCTGATCGAGGCCTCATTGATCGCGCCGCGTGGGCGTAAGGAAGTGCCGGGCCGCCCGGTGCTGTGGGGCACCACGCCCGATTTTCTGCGTCATTTTGGTCTGCGTGCCCTCTCGGACCTTCCCCGGCGTGAAGAATTGCTGGTGGATGTGCCCAATCTGGAAGCAGACCCGCGCCTGCCTTCCGCTGATGCGCCCGCCTCCGCCCCGGACGATGAGGAAGACGCTCAGGCGGCTGCTCAGCAGGATGGGACACCCTCAGACAACCAGCAGGAGGATGCACCCGAGGCGGAGGGACAGACTTCAGATACAGGTGGTCCGGACTTAGCAACAACGACGGTCTCACCGGAATCCCCCGAGCCCTCCGGCGCGACAGGCGCTGCCAGCGGAGCGGCAACGGAAGCAGCCATGGGCGAGCCGGATTCAGCAGGCACCGACCATCAGGAAGCGCGCGACGAGGATGACGTTTCTGCCGCTCAGTCCGATACCTCCGCGCCGCAGGCGGGAGACCCTGTGGAGACAGACCCGGCCCTGAGCGCGGCCGACGAAAACACGGTGGAGGACGATGCGTTCTTCGCCTTTGAAGAGCCGGATAGCCCGCGTGAGGCCCCCGATGGTGGCACCAGTGGTCCCGCCGATGCCGGGCAGGAGGGGAGTGTGCAGGATACGCCTGCGGAGGGAACGGTTTTCCCGCCGGAGCGGTCGTGATAGACCAACGGCATCTGTGTGTCAGACCCACCAGCACCCGGCAGGGTGGGGTGGGCTGTTGCATGCGTGAAAACAAGAGCCCTGCCTGTGGGAAGAAACTCCCTTCTTCCGGCGTTATGCTGCTGAGTGGTCCTGCCGATGTTTGATTTTGCCTGGTCCGAGATTGCCCTGATCGGTGCGGTTGCTCTTGTGGTGATCGGCCCGAAGGATCTGCCGGTGGCTATTCGCGGGCTGGCGAAGGCGGTCAAGAAAGCCCGTAATCTGGCGGGGGAATTTCAGTCCCATGTTGATGAAATGGTGCGCGAGGCCGATCTGGGCGAGGTGCGGGAGCACATGCGGGACCTGCGCAACCTGAACGTGCGCGGGCGGATCATGAAGGCCATTGATTCCGATGGCTCGCTGAAACGCACATTTGAATCCTCCCCGCTTGATGGGCCGGTCATGCGTGCACCGGCTGGCCCGCGCGCGCTGGATGCAGCGCCTGCGCACACATCGGGAACTCCTGCGGGCTCTTCCGCCATGCTGGAGGAACGCAGCGTCGGGCTACCCAGCCTGCCGCCCGTGCCCGGTGGCCAGAGTACGCTTTACGACTATGATAGCCCTTCCGTGCTGGAAGAGCTGGAAGATGCGCCGCCAGAGCTGCCACCCGGTATTGTGCGCCGCATTGTGCGGGAGCGGGAGCGACTGTTTCCGCCCGCCATTCTGCCGCCCGTGCGTGTGCTGCATGGTGGCCGCAGCGTAGCACCCGGCCCGGGTGGCCCCGCGGCAGGGAGTCATACGGGTTCAGATGCCGCCGTTGCGCAGGCCGCAAGCGGTTCTGCCCCTCCGGTCCCTTCTACCGAAGTGGAGGAAAAACCCGCTTACATGCCGCCAGAAGCCCACGCCGCCATGCACGCCACCCCCACCGCTCATGGAGCGGACGCCAGCCCGAGCGCCCAGCCGGATAGTCAGTCATGACGGAGAACGAGACCCTGCACGACGATCCGATTCACGATCAGCCCATGCCGCTGATTGACCATCTTCTTGAACTGCGCCGCAGGCTGCTGTGGTCGGGGGCTGCGTTTCTGGTGTGCTTTGCCCTGTGCTACCATTATGCGGGCGATATCTACCTGTTTCTGGCCCGCCCTCTGGGTGAGATCATGCGCCAGCAGGGCGAGCAGCCGCATCTGATCTACACCGCGCTGTATGAAGCCTTCTTTACCTATATCCGGGTAGCGTTCTTCGGGGCGGCGTTTCTGTCCTTTCCGGTTATTGCCATTCAGGCATGGATCTTTATTGCCCCCGGCCTTTATCGCTCGGAAAAACGCGCTTTTGCACCGTTTCTGGTGGCTACACCGGTGTTGTTCTTCCTTGGGGCCGCGTTGGCTTATTACTTTATTTTCCCATTGGCGTGGCGGTTTTTCCTGTCTTTTCAGACACCGGGCAGCAGCGGTGGGGTGCAGATCGAACTTCAGGCCAAGGTGTCTGAATATCTCTCACTCGTCATGAAGCTCATCATGGCGTTTGGCGTGGCGTTTGAACTGCCGGTAGTGCTTACGCTGCTGGCTCGGGCGGGCATTGTTTCGGCTGACATGCTGCGGCGCTTCCGTCGGTACGCCATTGTGGGGGCGTTTGTCATTGCCGCCATTATCATGCCGCCCGATGTCATCACGATGGTAGGGCTGGCCGTGCCGCTCGTTCTCCTTTACGAGATTTCCATTCTGTCTGCTTGGCTTGTGGAGCCCAAACGCCCGCTGGATGCTCCGCCGCCGGAGCAGGACTGAAGCAAGACGCAACCAACTCACCAAGGGGCTTTCTGACCCATGCATGATATCCGCGCCCTGCGCGCAGACCCTGCCGCTTTTGATGCCGACCTGGCCCGCCGTGGGCTGGAACCCGTAGCGCAGAAACTGCTCTCGTGGGATGAGGAACGGCGGCAGGCCCAGACCGCGTTGCAGGAAAAGCAGGCCCGCCGCAAGGCGCTGGCGCGTGAGATCGGCACCCTCAAACGCACAGGTGGAGACAGCACCGCGCTTGAGGCGGAGGGCACTACCCTGCGTGAGAGCATGGAAGAGCTGGAACGCCGCGTAACCGATCTGGAAGGCCAGACGGCGACCCTTCTGGCGACGCTGCCCAACCGGCTTGACCCCACCGTGCCCGATGGCCCGGATGAGAGCGCAAACGTGGTGCAGCATGTGTGGGGCACACAGCCGGACTTCGCCTTCACCGCTCGCCAGCATTTTGAACTGGGTGAAGCGCTGGGGCAGATGGATTTTGCCACCGCAGGCAAGCTCTGTGGCGCGCGCTTTGTGGTGCTGCGCGGCGCGTTGGCGCGGCTGGCCCGTGCCCTTGGCCAGTTCATGCTGGACCTGCATGTGGACCATCACGGCTACACGGAAACACAGGTGCCCGTGCTGGTGAATGATGCCGCCATGTATGGCACGGACAAACTGCCCAAATTTGCCGATCAGTCCTTCCGCACGGAAGATGGCCGCTGGCTGATCCCCACAGCGGAAGTGCCGCTGACGGCCTCCGTGAGCGGAGATATTCTGGACGGCAAGACGCTCCCCCTGCGTATGACGGCGCTAAGCCAGTGTTTCCGTAGCGAGGCCGGGTCTGCCGGGCGCGATGTGCGCGGCATGCTGCGCCAGCACCAGTTTGAAAAAGTGGAAATGGTGTCCGTCACCACCCCGGAAGACAGTGATGCCGAGCACGAACGCATGACGCGCTGTGCCGAAACCGTTCTGGAAAAGCTGGGTATTCCCTACCGCCGTGTGCTGCTGTGCGCGGGAGACACCGGCTTTGGTGCAGCCAAGACGTTCGACCTTGAAGCGTGGTTGCCGGGGCAGGGCGCGTGGCGTGAAATCTCCTCCTGCTCCAACACGCGGGATTTTCAGGCCCGGCGTATGAACGCCCGCTTCCGCCCGCAGCAGGGTGAAGCTCCGGTGTTTGTGCATACGCTCAACGGTTCTGGTCTGGCTGTGGGCCGCACACTGATTGCGGTTATGGAAAACGGCCAGAACGAGGACGGCTCCATCACCGTGCCAGAGGTGCTGCGTCCTTACATGGGTGGTCTGGAACGCATCAGCGCCTGAGGCAAAGTGTCCGGCGAGGCCAAAATGGGCTGAACCGGCGCTCCTCTTTCTGCACGGGTGTGGCAGGTGTTGCTTGCCCACAGTGCGGAAGATGGTCTGAAAATTCGTTGCAGTGGGGAGCGTGGAGAAACCCGTTCCAAACGGGCCGAAAAGCGTGCGAGGCAGAAAAGGTGCGGAGGTTTGGCGCGCCGCACTGTCAGCAACCCAGTTCAGCAAGACCGTCAGATCAGTTTGGTTACGTTGTGCTAAAAAGGGCGATCTTTTCCACCCAGATGTCCCGTAATGGGCGTCGCCTGAGTCTTTTCAGTCCTCCATTGTTCCCGCCAGCCTTGCACCGCTGAGAGGCCACGTCGCCTTCATAAAGAAAGAACGCCAGATATGATGCTGCTTCCCCCACATTCCGCAAACCATGCTCTTGCTCGTAAACGGGTGCGGTCCCGTTCCGCGCGGCGGCTGTGCTGTGCGCTTCTGGGGGCTGTGGCGTTGTGTGCTGTGTCTGGCACGGCGTTGGCGGAAGACACCACGGTGCATGGCTGGAACACCACCGGCAACCTGACCGTGGCAGACCGGTTTGCGGATGAGCAGGCGTCCGGCATTGCACGCCTGCCAGATGGGCGGATTGTGCTGTCTTTCCCCACCAGTGCGCAGCGGCATAAAGGTCCGGTTCTGGCCACATGGACACCGGGCCAGCTTGCACCGTTCCCCAGCGCGAAGGCGCAAGGCAAGCTCATTTCCCCGCTAGGCATGACGGTGGATGGCAACGGCCAGCTCTGGCTGCTGGATGAAGGCGTGCGCGCTGGCAGCAAGGCCAAGGCAAAACCCGCCCTGCTGCATATTGACCCCACCACCAACACCATTGTGCGCCGTTATGCGCTGACCGCGCCTGCCGTGCGGGCAGACAGCCACGTAAATGATGTGCGGATTGACCTTACCCATGGCAGTGCGGGCACGGCGTTTATCAGTGATACCTCGCAGACCACTCACCCGGCCCTGATTGTGGTCGATCTGGCCAGCGGGCAGGCGCGGCGTATTCTGGCTGATACGGTTTCCGTCAGCCCCGTGCCCGGTTTTGTGATGGAGGCCGATGGTCGTCTTGGCCGTTTTGATGCTGACCACCCCACCGTGCCGCAGGGCGGGGTGGATGGCGTGGCCCTGAGCACGGATTCCACACGCCTTTACTGGTCTCCGCTGTCCTCCCGCCGCCTCTATAGTGCTCCTACCGCTGTGCTGGCGGACAGCGCGGCCTCGGAAGCCACGCTTGAAGGCGCGGTCAAGGATGAAGGTGAAGTGGGCATCATGGATGGCATGGCCACCGCCCCGGATGGCAGCCTGTATGTGACAGACATTGAACGCCACGCCATTGTCCGCCGTGCGCCAGATGGCACGCTCTCTCTCGTGGCGCAGGATGCCCGTCTGATCGCACCAGACAGCATGGCGTTTGACGGTAACTCCATCCTGCTGACGGTGGGCCAATGGGCCCGCCTGCCTGCCTTCCATAATGGCAAGGACATGCAGGAACGTCCCTACATTCTGGTGCGCATTACGCCGCCGGCACCCGTGGCCCAATAACAGCGCCAGATAACGGACAAAAAAGGGGCGATATGGGCCCTCCTTCAGGCAGGTCCGCGCCGTTTTGCGCCTGCGGTCGGAAGGGGGGGGCTGATGTTTCCTCATCAGGGCTTCTCATCTCCGTTTTTCCAGTCAAAAGTTTTCAGTTTTCAGTTTTCAGTTTTCAGTTTTCAGTTTTCAGTTTTCAGTTTTCAGTTTTCAGTTGCCAGTTGCCAGTTGCCAGTTGCCAGTTGCCACGGCACACGGTTCTTGGTTCTTGGTTCTTGGTTCTTGGTTCTTGGTTCTTGGTTCTTGGTTCTTGGTTCTTGGTTCTCGGCTCACGGCTCACGGCTCACGGTCATGGGGCATGGGCTGCGCAGGCAGCTTTCTGACCGCGAGACAGTATTCCCACTCACACAGGAATGCCGCCATGCGCGGCAAGAGCGTTCTGTCAGCGGCGTGACGCCTTTTCAGGCGACGTCTCTGCCGCCTTTCTGTCGCTGCTGCCGTTCAGATGAAGGAAAGCTGTGTGGAACTGATCTACGCCGCATCCTGCGGGAAAATCAGTTGCACCATAAAGCCGTCTTTCTGCCCCGGTATGGGGGAGGCAAGCTGCATTGGCACGTTCATATGTCTGGCGATGGTGCGGGCAATGGCCAGCCCAAGCCCGCTGCCTTCCGCTTGGGAGCCGCCCCGCACAAACGGGTCTGTCAGTTTGCTGAGTGTCGCGTCCGGCAAAGCGGGCGAGGCATTCTCTACAGTCAGGATAACAGCGTCTGCCATCTCCGGCTGCTGCCGTAATGCCGCCAAGCTGGAACCCGTCGCGCCCTGAGCCTGCGTGCGAGAGATGATGTCTTTTCCCATAGGTGAGTCCGCCAAAGCGAGACTGACGCGCACGGGAGAATCCGGTGGACTATGGCGCAAGGCGTTTTCCAGCACATTGCGCAGCAGGATTCCGGTAGCATCCATGTCCCCCCGCACGCTCAGATGGGTGCAGCAGCCGGTTTCCAGCATCAGGCGCGGATTATTGCTGTTCTGGGGGCGGTCCAGTTCATCCGCCATCACGTGCAACACGGGCAGCAGGTCAAACTTGTCCCGTCGAAACCCCGTTCCAGCCACCGCACGGGAGAGTTGCAGCAGTTTTTCCACAATGCGGCTCAGGCGCTGAATCTGGCTGATCATGGCGTCCAGCCGGTATGTTGCATCCTCTACAGCGGTTTGCTCTGCTTTTCCGCTTGCAGACAACGCGGTTTGCGGCATCACGCCAGTGCCAGTGCCAGTGCCAGTGCCAGTGCCAGTGCCAGTGCCAGTGCCAGCAGGGGAGAGTGTGTCAGCGGGCAAGGTGGCAGACGCGATTTTTGCCATTGTGTTCGCAGGCAGGGGAAGCGTGGCGGTGCTCGCCTGTCGCGCCAACTGACCACGGAGCATCTGTGCCTGCGCCAGCAGAGCGGCTATGGGGTTGCGCAGTTCATGCGCGGCGTTGCCGGCAAAGGCGCGCTCGGCGGCCAGTGCCTTGTGCAGCCGTTCCAGCAGAAGGTTGACGGCGGCCTGAATGGTGGAAAGCTCCACCGGCAGATCCAGTTGCGGCACGGGGTTCAGGTTGCCACCGCCTCGTTCCCGAATTTCACCCTGTAGCCGCACCAGCGGGCGCAGGCTGCGGCGCACAATCCACACCACCAGCAGCCAGATGCACGGTATGGCGCCCAGAATGGGCAGAACCGCAATCAGAATGGCATGGTGCGTGGCCTGCGCCCGGTGTACGCGGGGCTCCCCCACCATAATGAAGCGGTCAGGCTGGGCTGCTGGGGTGACATAGACCCTAAACCGATGCTGCATGAAAAAACCGGCCTGTGGCGGCGTGACAAATCCGCTCTCCGGCGCGTTGGAGGAACGCAGCAGCACATGGCCCTGCGCATCCGTAATCTGATACGCCAGAGACGTGGGCATGATGTTGGAAAGATGGGCGACATCATGCCCGCTGCCCTGCTGGTTGAGCACCAGAACGGCAAACTGCAACCGCTCCGCTACTTCCTGAAGGGAGTCATCCAGCCGCTCGGTAATCTCGAATTTTGTAAAAGCCCCGGTCAGAAGCACAACAATGGCAAGGCAGCCAATCACCACACCAATAACGCCACGTACCAGCCGGGTTGAAAGCCGCCACTGGCGCACGGAGGCTGGCGTGGTAGTGGCAGAGGAAGGGGGCATGGCGTGCGTCATGCTGTTTGTGATGGTTCAAGGCAATAGCCGCGTCCGCGCACGGTGCGGATCAGGTCCGCACCCAGTTTTTTGCGCACCCGGCTGACAAACACTTCAATGGTGTTGCTGCCCACTTCTTCTTCCAGACTGTACAGCGCATCTTCTATCCGCTCGCGGGAGCAGATGGCCCCCGGCCTGCGGGCCAGCAGTTCCAGCAGGGCCCATTCCCGTGCGGTCAGATCTATGGTCTGGCCAGCGCGGGTCAGGCGTTTGCGGTCCAGATCAATTTCAATGTCTCCCACCGCCAGCCGGTTATCCACCAGTGGCCGGTATCGCCGTGCCACGGCGGCAATGCGCGCCACCAGTTCTTCCAGATCATACGGTTTGGCCAGATAATCATCCGCCCCTTCTGAAAGCCCGGCAATCCGCTCGCTGATCTGATCTTCCGCCGTGGTGATCAGAATGGCCATGGGGGAGGGCGTGTTGCGGATCTCGCGCAGCAGGGTGCGGCCGCTGCCGTCTGGCAGGCCCAGATCCAGCAGCAGGCAGTCATACCGTACGGCGGCAAGGGCGGCGCGTGCGTCATCCAGTGTGGTAAACCAGTCCACCGTATGGCCTGCCTGCCGCACGCGTTCCTGCACGGCAGCGCCCAGATGGGGTTCGTCTTCCACAATCAGAATACGCATGGCGATGGTCTCCGTACGGTCCGGGCATATTGTGCCCTGTGTGCCAGCAGGCAAGGCGGCATCAGGGCAGAAAAGGGTGAGGGTGGGTTTCATCCCACGCCTTGATGACCCAAGCCTGTATCTGAGGCTGCTGGCTATACTGAAACGTCTGTATCAGCCTGTCCAATGTGGCGTTTGCCGCGGCAGGATTGCCCAGCGTTTGCAGCAACCGGGCTTTGCGGTAGAGCACCCGCGCCATGGTGCGGGGCACCGGGCTGGCATGCATGGGCCAGAAGCGTGTTATCAGTGTGTCATATGTCGCCAGAGCCTGTTCCGGCTGTTTCAATGCTTGCTGGGCATCGGCCATATTGTCCAGAACCGAGGCAAGATAGCGGAGATCTGGTGAGAACCGTACAGGCTGCATTTGGCGCAGAACCTCCTGCCCAAGGGCGACAGCATCCTGCGGCCTGTGCAGATGGTTGAGCGCATCCATCCTGTTGCTGGCGGCCAGAAGATAATCGGAGCGCGCAAAAGGCTTCTGTGTCTCCCGCTCCATCAGCAGATCAAGAGGCGGTATGACATTTTCCCATTGCTTTTCTTTTGAATATAAAAAGGATTTTGCAAGCAGAATTCTGTTTGCCGCCACTCTAAGCTCTTGGGTTCCCAGCAGGGCGGGGTCAGCCAGAGCCTGATCATAAACGGCCATGGCGGCATCGTTCCTGTTCTGGTGTGCCAGAATAACGCCCTGCCTGTGCAGGGCAAGATAGGGCAAAATCTGGCTGAACTGGTCAGGCTGCGCCCTGAAAGTGGTTATAAAGCTGCCAAACTGCTGAAAGGCATCCGCTTTTTTGTTACAAAAATAGGAAAGTGAGGCTCTGGCATAGAGCGTTTGCAGAAAAAGCGTATGGCGTGTTGGCGCGGTATCCTGCTCGCCTTGTGCCAGAAGATCATCAAACAGGGCTTGGGCCGCGTTACAGTTATCGGTGCCAGATGCGGTCTCGTAAATATCCTTCAGCGTCCAGAGAAGCGTGACATTGATGCGGGTGGGAAAGCGGTTGTAAAAGGTGCGGAGAAGGTCGATCTTCTGATAAAAAGCCTCGGTGTTTCGGCCAAGTTCCCGCAGGTTTTCCGTTTTTTCATACGCGAAGGAAACCTGCTTTTCTCTATCCTCCGGTGCTTCCCCGTGGGCCATCAGATCCAACCCATAATTGAGTAGGTCCAGCGTTCTCTGTGTATGGCCCAGCGCATGTTCAGACCACGCCGCAGCATCCACCGCCTCCAGCCGTGTCTGTTGCACAAATGGCTGGGTGTTCTGCCCCATGGTGCGATCAAAAACGGAGAAAGTCTTTATGGCATCCTGATATTTCCCTGCATTTTTCAGGAGGGAAATTTTCCGGCCATACGCATCTGCCACGGCGTTCTGGAGTGCGGAGTCCGGATTGGCGGCAAAAATGGTGACGAGGGTATCAAGAGCCGCCACCGCCTGGTCAGGTTTTTTCTCCAGAACAAGCAGTGAGGCTTTTGTGCCCAGTGCAAAAGCAAGCATGTGTTGTATGGCCAGATCCTGCGTGTGCAGGAAGGTGGTCAGTAGCGTATCAAGCGTGGTCAAAGCCTGCGTGCTTGCTGCCTGTTCCGCCAGAGCATCCGTATGGGCGCGATGCAACAAGGCAACCTGTCTGGCCAGAAAAACGGCTTTGTAATACAGCGCAATGGCATAACGTTCCTGCGCGGCATCATCCTCGGCAGGGTGTGGGGTGGTAATCACGCGGTCACAGGCTGCGCTACCTGCTGCCGCGTTGTTCTGTGCTAGAAAAACGCGCATCTGGCCTTCAAAGGCTTCCACCCACAGGGTCTTTTCCACCGGGTCTTGCGGAAATGGGGCATCAAGCAACTGGCTGAAGAGGCGTTGCGCCTGTTCCATCTGGCCAGTCTGGGTAAGGAGAGACGCCTTGCGCAGCCGTGTGGCCTGCACAATCCGTTCTTCTGCAAGAGATTTTTCCTGTATGGCCGTTTTCAGAATGGCGTCATAGCTGGCGAGTGCAGCCTCCGGTGTGCCTGACTGCGCCTGTCTGCTAGCCAGAAAGGTAAGGGCACGCAATTTGCACAGAAGCAGATCTTCGTTGGCCGGGTGCACCAGTTTTTGAATAAAGGACGTATAGAAAAAAATCTGGTTATCAGGCGGTAGCTGGTCAGAAATCTGCCGGAGCATGGCCTGACAGCTTTCCGGGTGCTGCCGCGCAAACGCCATGATGGCGGCTTCATTCAGCGGATGCCCCGTTGTAAACTGCGGTGCCATCTTCGGCTGGATGACTGTATCATCCGGAACCAGAGAAGCCAGCGCCACCCCCGGCGCACTGATAACCAGACACAACGCTGCGGCAAACAGTTTTTTCAGGCAGGGGTGGGGCATTGATCCGGTGCAGCATGGAAGGAGGAATTAGGCCAACGGAGTATAGAATATTCCGCCTTTCCGTAAAGCTGGTGGCTGCTTATTCCCCTTCCTGCTTCCGGGCTGCGTTTCGTCTCACCGGCATCTTCACATCGGTTTTCCGCAGCCTTGTCATGTCGTCTTGGCGGCCTTTCGGGTTATCCTATGCCAATGTGGAAGCTTATCTGATACCGCGACAAAAAAGCTTCCATGCTCCGCCCCAGTTTTACGAACTTCTCTTTTGCATAAAACCGGAAACGCATTTGAAACAATGTCAGACAGTATCGACAGAATATTCTTCTTCCGCTCTCGTTCTCTCAGCCGCAGGGCCAAACCGGGCATAAAGCAGCGGCAGCACCAGCAGGGTCAGTATTGTGGAGGAAACCAACCCACCAATAACCACACTGGCCAGTGGACGCTCCACTTCCGCCCCGGCGGAGGCGGAAAACGCCATGGGGAAAAAGCCTAGGCTCGCCACAAGGGCGGTGGCCATAACCGGGCGGAAACGTTCATGCGCAGCGGTCAGGGCCGCGCGGGCAGGGCCGACACCCCGGCGGCGAATGGCCTCCGCCGTGCTGATCAGCACCACACCGTTCAGCACTGCCACGCCAAACAGCGCAATAAAGCCAATGCCTGCGGAAATACTGAACGGCAGGCCCCGCAGCACCAGCGCAAAAATACCGCCAGAGGCCGCCACGGGCAGGTTGCAGAACACCAGCGCCGCCAGGCGGGCGGAGCCAAGGGCCGCCACCAGCAGAATGAAGATCAGCGCCAGAGAAATGGGGACCACCACCGCCAGCCGTTTGGAGGCAGATTCCAGATTTCTGAACTGGCCATTCCATTCAATGGTGTAACCGCGCGGCAGGGGCACAGCACGTTTGACCGTAGCCTGCGCCTCTGCAACAAAGGAGGCTAAGTCCCGCCCGCGCACGTTGGCTTCCACCACCATGCGGCGATGAATGGCGTCACGGCTGATGCGCGGTGGTCCATCCTTTTGCGTAATATCCGCAACCTGTGAGAGCAGAACAGCCCCTTTTCCGTCAGCACGCCGCAGCCGTAATGCCTTTATCGCATCCAGTGAACCCGTGGTGGCAGAGGCCAGTCGCACCTGCGTGGCAATCATGGCGCTGCCCTGTGTTACCGGGCGGCCTATATGCCCGCCTATGGCTTCCACCATGTCCAGAATGTCCTGCTCACGCACATTCAGGCGGGCGGCATTTTCCCGGTTAACAAGGATCTGCACAAACGGAACGCTGCCATCATCCCCGGCCATAACGTCTGCAGCACCCCGGACGCCCTGCATGGCTTTGACAACCTGCCCGCTTAATTGGGAGAGCATGTGCAGATCTTCGCCGTAAATGGAAACGGCAATCTGTGTGCGCACGCCAGAGAGCAGATCATCCATGCGCATCTGCACCGGTTGCGTCCAGGAATACAGGGCGTCTGGCAGGTCATGTTGCAGGCGGCTGTTCATGGCGGTTACCAGCGCGCTCTGGCTCCGGCCAGAAAAATGCTCTTTCAGCAGGATAAAGGTATCAGTCTCGTTCTGGCCCATGGGGTCTGTCGGGATGGCGGCTGTTCCCGTATTGCTGATAATGGTCTCCACTTCCGGAAAGCTTTTTAAAATCCACTCTTCCTGCTGCACGCTTTCCAATGTGGCGGAAAGGGAGAGGCTGGGCAGGCGCATGGTGTGCACCACCAGCGCGCCTTCCTCCAACTGGGGCACAAATTCGCTGCCCAGATGCCACGCCAGAACTGCGGCCACGCCACAGGTGCCCAGCATGACCCCTGCCACAAGCCGGGGCCTGCGCATGCAGCGGCGCAAAAGGGGTTCATACCGTACGCGCATGCGGCGGATGATCCCCGTTTCTGCGGGCACATGAATGCGGGCCAAAACCAGTGCGCTCAGAAGCGGCACCCATACCAGACAGTACAGCAGGGAGGCCCCAAGCGCCATGATCACCGTTTGCGCCATGGGGCGGAACATGTGGCCTTCAATATCTTCCAGCGTCAGCACCGGCAGATAGACCATGATGATCACCAGAATGGCAAAGCTGACCGGCCGCACCACCTGCCGGGTGGCGGACACCACAAGATCAGCAAACGGAACATGCCCCTCGCGCTGGCGGCGGCTGAGAATATGTTCCACCACCACAAGCGAGCTATCCACAATCATGCCGAAATCAATGGCGCCCAGACTGAGCAGATTGGCCGAAATGCCAAACAGCCGCATGCCTGTCATGGCGCACAGCAGCGCAAATGGAATAACCGAGGCAATCAGCAGCGCCACCCGTAGGTTGCCCAATACCGCCAGCAGCACAATCACCACCAGTGCTGCCCCCAAAACCAGATTTTCCTTTACGGTGGCAATGGTGCGGTGGGTGAGGGAGGCGCGGCTGTAAAACGGTTCCAGTGTCACCCCGGCGGGCAGGGAGTGGAGAATACCCGGCAGCGCCGCCTTCAGCGCGGCCAGCGTTGCGCCGGAACTCGCGCCGCGTTCCATCATCACAACGCCCGTTACAACCTCGCCTTTTCCATCACGGGTTACAGCGCCCAGCCGGGTGCGGGGCTGCGGGCTGATCTGCCCCAGATCACGCAGGCGGATGGCCGTGCCGCCCACATTGGTCTTGACGGCAATGGCCCCAAAATCATCCAGCGTGCGCAAAAGCCCGCGCCCCACCACAATCTGTTGTTCGGCATGGTGTTCAATCCACCCGCCGCCAGAGGCCGCGTTGCTGCCTTCAACCGCCTTGTACACATCACCCACGGAAAGCCCGTAGGCCAGCAGGCGGGCGGGGTCCAGCGTTACGGCCCATGTTTCCTCCGCACCGCCGCCAATGTTTACATCCACCACGCCGGGCACAAGTTTGATCTGGGGGGCCACCGTCCATGTGAGAATACGGTTGAGGTCCATCAGGGAATAACCCCGGCCTTTCAGTTCAAACTGAAAGATCTCGCCAAGCCCGGTGCTCAGCGGCCCCATGTTCAGGGTCACGTTGGGCACACTCAGTTGTGCGCGTGCCTGCGCCATGCGCTCGCTTACGCGGGTGCGGTCCAGATTGATATCCGTGCTGTCTTCAAACTGCACATACACAACGGATACGCCAGAGCGGGAAACAGAGCGCAGATCCTTGATACCCGGAAGCCCCGCCATGCTGCTTTCCACAGGGAAAGTAATCAGTTTTTCGACTTCTTCCGTCGCAAGGCCGGGGGCGATGGACGTCACCAGAACCTGTTGGGGGGAAATATCCGGCACGGCTTCAACCGGCAGGCCGAGTGTCGCGCCAATGCCGCCAGCCAGAATCAGAAACAGCAGGCTCAGCAGCAGAAAACGGGCTTTTAAAAATGTATGAAACAGGGCTTCCACAGTATCAGTCCGCATCCATGCCAGCCAGAACCACCATGCCTTTCAGGGCAATGCTGCCGTGGGTGACCACCTGATCCCCTGCCTTCAGGCCGGAGCGTATAAGGGCCTGCCCGTTTTCTTCCATGCCAAGCGTTACCGGCGTGGGACGAAATGTTCCCTCGGCTGTTTTGACAAAAACCGTGTCCTGACCATCAAGGGTCTGTACGGCCTCGGCCGGGACAACAAGCCCGCTGGCCTGCTGGGTGGTTTGCAGCAGGCTGTTCAGCACCATGCCGGGGCGCAGCGTTGTGCCGTTGTTCTGCACACGGCTGAGCACCTGCACCAACCCGGTTGCGGGGTCTGTCCCGGTATCAATGGTTTCCATGTGGGAGGTCAGGGCAGGCGGGGGCGGCCCGTTGCCCTGCGCGGGCAGAAGGGTCTGCTGCATGCCCCCTGCGGCCAGAAGGGCTGCATCCTGCGGGGCCACATCTGATACAATCCATACATGCTGGGTGTCACTCACCGTTATCAGCACAAGGGCCGGGTCCACATCGGCGGCAATGGCGGTGGTCAGGCTGGTGACAGTGCCATCAAAAGGGGCAATCAGGGTGGAGGTTTCATCCTGCGCGGCATGTTCTTCCGTAGCGGAAGTATATTCTTCCTGAAACCTGTGTTCCAGCACACCAAGTTCCGCCTGCCGTGCCGCCACGTTCTCCCGCGCCAGTTGCAGGGCGGCCAGCCGTCTCTGGGCTTCCCCGGCTGAAACTGTTGTGCCCGCCAGCGCGCGCGCGCGGCCATAGGCTTCTCCCGCTTCCTTCTGCGCTGCCAGCGCGGCTGCCAGTGCCGTGCGGGTCTGTGTTTCCTGCAAACGCGCAATATGGAGCGCGTGGTTCTGATACTGGAGCAACATTTGCCCCTTGCGCACGGATTGCCCAGGCAATACCGCAATGGAGAGAATTTTGCCCGTGCCTGCTGGATGAATGGCAACCGTATGTGTGGTATCTGGCACTACCCGCGCCATGGCTGGCAGCATATGGGCCAATGTGCCGGGCACTGCGGCCACACAGCGTATCCCCTCATTCCGGACAGCCTCGGCAGAGAGTGTCAGTGGTTTTTGGGCGGCATCTTCCGGCACAGCGGGTGCGTTGGGCGTGGTTTGGCTCCCGCCTGACGCGGTGGGTGCGTCTTCAGCATGGGCAGGCATGGGGGCGATAAGCCACACTGTGGCGCATAGGGCGGCGGCCCAAACGGAACACATCCAGCCTGTTCCGTCTGTTGGGTCTGGCTTTCTTTCCGGTAACACGCTCCCCCACAGCAGGGTGTTCCGTAAGGAAGACAGGCGTGCAAGACGCAAGACGCCAACGCACACGGGTTGAACAACGTCAGGGGTGCGGCCTTCTGACAGTCTGCCCGTTGCTCCGCTTCGGAAAAGTGGAAAAACACCGAGGGGAAAAGCACACATCAGAAAAATCCGTGTTCATGGAAAAAGCGCGGAACCGTGCAGCAGCAGGTTGGCGTTGGCGAAAAGATAAGAACTGGCGTGCCGCACATCGTGCCGAACCGGTTGGGCGTTGTCAGACGGGCATCACTCATGGGGCGGCGGCATCATCAGGCTGCGGCGTGTCCAGAGAAGCGGGAATACGCAGCCCACCGTTGCGCTGGGTGGCGCTGCCCGCAGCATCCGTCACGCCACTTGCGTTTTCCGCCCCGTAGAGATCATTTTCACCAGCACCAGCACCAGCACCAGCACCAGCACCAGCACCAGCACCAGCACCAGCACCAGCACCAGCACCAGCACCAGCACCAGCACCAGCACCAGCACCAGCGGTTTGCGCGGACCAACCCGCCTGCTGTGGCATGGCACCGCCAATGGTCGAAAGGTGGTGCTGTGTGGCGCTTGCGTACGCCAACCCCGGCAGATCACCCGTGGCAATCAGGGCGCGGACAATGGCGGCGTGCCAGAGAATTTCTGCTCTGTCCTGCGCCATGGCGGCGGTATAGGCAGCCTGCCGGGCACGGATGGCGTCATCCAGCGGAGTTTCTTTCAGCCGCCAGGAGCGTTCCAGCAGGGTGGCCCGGTTTTCCAGCGCCTGTGCGGCGGCACGTGCGCTTTTCAGGCCAGCGAGCGTGGCTTGCAGGCGGGCGCGGGCCTGCGCCACTTCCTGCCGCACCATCCGGCGGGCCAGAATATCCTGCCTGTCCGCCGCTGCCTGCCGGTTGCGTGCCGCCGCCAGCAACGGCGCGCTATGCACGGCGCTGGGCAGGGGCATGGTAAAGTTCACGCCCACGCGGTTATCCCACGGGCTGCCGTACTGTTTTTCATGAATGCCCCCAACCCCCAGTTCCGGGTTGGGCATGAAGGAGCGGCGGGCAAGCTGCATGGCGGCGCGGGCGGCATCGCGCTCCTTGGTGGCTGCCTGCACGCGGGGGTCATTTTCTTCTACGGCGTTGGTGTTGGCCAGCCGCAGGGCAGCACTTTCCGTTGCGGTGTAGGCCAGAATGTCCGGTATCTCCGGGGTGCCCAGCAGGGCTTCAAGGGCTGCGGCCGCGTTCTGGGCTTCTTCCTGCGCCATGGCGTAGTCGGTCCGTGCGGTGTCCCGTGTGGCATCCGCCATCTGCTGGTCTGCCTGCGTCATTTCCCCCAGGCGGGCGGCATGCGCCACATCGGCGCTGATCCGGCTGGCGGCGGTATGGAAGGCGGCTGTGGTGGCCACGCGTTTCTGGGCCAGCAGGGCGGCGGCTGTGGCGTCCAGCAGGCGCACGGCCAGCGCCATATGGGCCACGGAGGCCTGTTTTTCCGCCCCCTCAGCTTCCGCCTGCGCCACGGATCGCGTGGCGCTACCTTGCCCCGGCAGCCAGAGCGGCACGCTCACTTCCCCCTGATAGGTCGTGTAGCCTTCATTGCTGCCAATAAAATGGTCATCAAAGTAGGAGCCAGACACAATCGGCCCCCCCGCAAACCATGACCCTGCTGCTTTGGCGCGGGATTCTGCCGTTCTGCGGTTTACGGTCAGTTCATTGCGGTTGGGGTCCAGCCGCCATGCCAGCGCTAGTGCGGAGGGAAAAGGCAAAGCCCCACCAGCATGCCCGCTCTCCTCCGCCAGCGCAGGCTCAGCGTTGGTTGTGTTGAACGCATGTGTGGTATGCGCCTGCCAGCTTGTGTGGGAAGGAGCCTGTGCCCGCCCGTTCTGCAGGGGCACACACACCAGCGGCACGGAGACCATAAGGGCAGAGCAACAGGCAGAAAGCCTCATGTCCGGGTTGAACCTCACTCAGCAAATGCAGCCTTCCCGCCATTGTGGCGGGTTAAGCAACAGGGCAGGCATACCCCGCCAACCTGACAGGAAGCTGAACAGCCCCCGTCCTTCTGCGTTAAGACAGGCAAGGCAAAGTGCAGTAGAGTACCGCCGGGCACAGGCAGCGGTAGGGATAAGAGTGGCGGCAGACAGACATTTCGGGCGTACGGGTAAGGCGGGCTGCAAATCGGTCGTGGGTGTCTGCCTGTTGGGAAGTACGCTGTTTGTCTCGGTCCCACAGGCGCTGGCGCAGCCGGTTGATCCGTCTCAGGTTCAGCTTGATCAGGAATGGCTGGGGGATTCCGGGCCCATGGTGCAGCGCATTGGGCCAGCTTCCACCCGCATGCGCCGCCAGCCCGGCGCGCAGCGTGGTGTGGGCATGGCGCCCGGCAAGGCCACGCACCCGCGTATTGGCCGGGGCAAGCACGCCGTGCCTACGCCGCCGCCCACACCGCCCGATACGGATAATGACCAGATTACCGACACGGATTCCGATATGGATGATAACCTGCTGGGCCGGATGGGCGGGCTGCGCCCCTGGCTGGCCCGGTATGGTGTCACATTCGATCTGCAGGAAGTGGATGAATTGTGGGGCAACCTGACAGGCGGCGTGCCCGGCGCAGGGCAACGTGGCCCCGGCACCGGCCCATCCTTCAATGGTGTGACCATGCCCACCCTTACGGTTGATCTGGAGAAGATGATCGGCCTGAAGGATGCTGTGTTCAACGTCAGCGCGTTGCAGATCCATGGGCGTTCCATCACGCAGGATCACCTGAACACCTATAATCCCGTAAGCGGCATCGAGGCTGACCGCTCCACCCGTCTGTTTGAACTGTGGTATGAGCAGGCCTTCTGGGATGACACGCTGGATATCAAGATCGGCCAGCAGGATCTGGATACCGAGTTTCTTATCACCACCTATGGCGCATTGTATCTGAACGCCAATTTCAGTTGGCCCATGGGGCCTTCATCCAACCTGTATGCCGGGGGGCCATCCTGGCCTCTGGCCTCGCCCGCCATAAGGCTGCGCTATCGGCCAGCGGAAAACGTGACGCTGATGTTTGCCGCAGCGGATGATAACCCGCCGGGAAACCAGTGGAACTCCTTTACCGTGCAGAATCAGGGGCAGGGCAACGTGCATGACGCCACCAGCCAGACCACCAATGATGCCTGCGGCTGCCGCTTCAATATGGATACCGGCGCTTTGCTGATTGGAGAGGTGCAATACGCCCTGAACCCGGAACCGGATGAGGACCACCCCAACCGGAAACGCAGCGGCCACGGCCTGCCCGGTGTGTACAAACTGGGCGGTTATTATGATACCGCCCGCTTTCCCGACTGGCGGCATGATGTGCAGGGTCAGTCTCTGGGCGCAGCCTATGCGCGGGGTGAGGTCACACAGCCGCGCATGGTGCGGGGCAACTGGCTGCTGTACGGCATTGTGGACCAGATGGTCTGGCGCCCTTACCGTAAATCACCCACCTCGCTGGGCGTTTTTGCCCGCGCCACCGGCAATGGGGGAGACCGCAACATGATCAGTTACGCGGTGGATGCCGGGGTGAACCTCAAAGCACCTTTTGCAGGCAGGGAGAATGATACTCTGGGGCTTGGCTGGGGGCTTGGCCGTGCCAGCTCCGGCGCGCGGGCCTATTACCGCGCACTGGGCCAGCATGCGCCCGGAACGGAAAATCATATGGAACTCACCTATCAGGCCGAGGTCCAGCCATGGTTCGTGCTCCAGCCGGATTTCCAGTATGTTTTCAACCCCTCCGGCGGGCTGGAAAGCCAGAAATGGCCGGGGCATAAAGTGGCGGATGAACTGGTGTTCGGCCTGCATTCCCGCATATCGTTCTGAAAAATGCCGGGCGTGTCTGGCGGGTGTCTCAACAGCTCTGTATGGAAGCATAAGGCCGAAGCGAGGGCGCGTGCGTGATTGATAAATCTTACCTGTATCTGATGGGCGCCATTGTGTGCGAGGTATTTGCCACATCCTGCCTCAAGGCGTGTGATGGCTTTACCCGCTGGGTTCCGGCGGCCCTGAGCATTGCGGGCTATTGCTGCGCCTTTTACCTGCTCTCCCAAACCATGCGGACCATTCCCACCGGGCTGGTTTATGCCATCTGGTCTGGCGTGGGCATTGTGCTGATTTCAGCCATAGGCTTTGTTTTTTTCAAGCAGTCGCTTGATCTGCCCGCCATTATCGGCATCGCTCTGATCATGCTGGGCGTGCTGGTGATCAATCTGTTTTCCAGATCAACACAGATCTGATCACGCCCCCGCCTGCCGTGCGCATCAGGCAGGTTTTTATTCTGGCGGACACAAAGAAAGGGAAGAGGGCAACGCCCCCTCCCTTTTTTGCTGTCAGGGCTATCAGCCACCAATACCCTGATGGGTCTGGATCTGTGAATCCGCAAGGGAGTGGTGCCAAACGGCCTTCTCTCAGGCCCGCAGGAGGTGTGTGCTGTTACTTCCTCCTGCGGGTGTCATTTTCCTCAGAAAGAGAGGTCTTCCTCGCTCTGTTCTGGGGTTTTATCGGCAGGGTGAGCCGGCTTGGACTGAAGCAGGGCGTCCGGCGGCCCTTTGGGCATGGACACGGTGCCAACGCCATCAATCTGCTTGCTGAAGGACATCGGCACTTTTGTCAGCTTGACCGAGCCTGCGCCGTCAATGGTGATTTTCGCCAGTCCGGTCGCGCCGCCCTTGACGGAACCAGCTCCATCCATGGCCACGTCAAGGTTGGTAATGTCCATATCCGCCAGATTGACGGAGGCCGCGCCATCAATGGTCAGCTTTACGTTTTCTGCCCGGCCATGGGCTTGAACACTGGCCGCACCGTTGATGATCAGATCAAGCGTTTTCTGATCATACCCCTGCCAGTCAACGGCGCCAAAACCATTGAGTGTCAGCTTGGTCAGATCTGGCGCTGTGATGGTCAGCCTCACCTTGGCGTCACGCAATCTGTAGTGATGGTTGGGGGTGTTCTCATCCGTATCCAGCGTGCTGCCGTTCAGCACGATATGGTTGACCATATGGTCCGACCCGCTGAGGGTAATCCCGGCTTTGGGGCCCTGCTGGATGATGATGCTGGCAGGCAGATTGATGGTCAGTTCAGGCCCGCCCTTCCACGCAAGTGTGCGGGAGGTCTGCGGGCCGGAGGGCGCAGTGTCCGCCCAGTCAATATCAGAGAAGGAAAAGCTTGTCGGCCCGCGGGAGGCGGCAACGCCAAAGCAGAGTGCTGAAACAACGGCTCCGCCAACGGCAATCATGGTAAGGCCACGGATCATGGGAGACTGTCCTTGGAAAAGGGGGTGTCAGGCAGTGTAGGTGGGGGCAATCAGGCGGTAATGGGCGCGGCCATAACCCACCAGCAGATTGACAATGCCAATGGTCAGCAACACGCAGAACGCCACAACAGACGCGCCCCCCGTGGCGAGCCCAAGGCTGAGCAGAACGCCCTGTAACCAGTCCGCGTTAGGAAAGGGGTTCACATCGACCAAGGAAAAAGGCAGCAGCAGGCTGCCAGCCAGGCACACGGCGGCCCCCGCAATGACAAACGCAAACACGCAGGAGCCAACAGCCAGCAGAACCGGCAGCACCACCAGAAGATCAAGGGCTGCAAGCCCCATAATGCCCAGAATGGCCCCCAGCGCGTTGCTCAGGCTGCGTTCATCTTCCCACCGGCGCACGCCAGCTTCCGCCCGTAATTCCCGCGCAAGGCGTGCGGGGTCTCCAAGGCGGTTGGCAATATCGGCTTCCGTGCGGCCTGCGGCGCGTCCGGCTTCAAAATGGGCTTCATAATCGGCAACAGTTTCTTCAATCACGGAGCGCGGCAGGCCTTTCAGCCCGGCCCGTAGCTGGTCAAGGAACAACTGTTTGCTTGTGGGTGCCTTTATCATGGCTGGGTGTTCCTGAATGGTTTCTGTACGGTAAGGGGGCTGTGCCCGGTTGTGTCTGTTGTGGTGGCTGCTGCGTTCCGGGTGCCGGTCCTGTCCTTTGCGTGCGGGGGGGTATCCCCTTTGGCAACAGGGGCCAGAATGGTGGAAACAGCCTGTGTAAACGTCACCCATGCCGTGCGCTGGGCCTCCAGACTGCGGCGGCCGGTTTCTGTCAAAGTGTAATATTTACGCGGTGGACCGGAAGACGATTCAACAAAATATGTTGAAACAAGACCATCTTTCTGCATGCGCCGCATCAGGGGGTAAATGGTGCCTTCCCCCATGTCTATGGCGTCTGAAAGGCGGCTGGCAATGTCATAGCCGTAAGAGTCCGTGCGTGAGAGCAGGGCCAGCACGCACAGTTCCAATACGCCTTTCTTGAATTGAACAAGGTTGGGTTCCACGGCTTTTCCTGTCAGGCGCCGCGCGTCTGGCGAGCGTGCGACTCTTATTGAGTGTCCAGCAACAGGTACTGAATACACACCAGAACCATGCAATGCAAGGTAGCTGTTTTTAAATTTACACTAAATGGAATCATTAACAAAATATGAATGAAACAAGGAAAAACCCTTTGAAAATTAAGAATTTTCTTACAAAATGACCCCCTGCTGAAAAACTTTTCCATTCTGGGCAAGAAAAGATTTTTCTCCCCAAAAAGGGGTGATACGCAGGTTCTATGACTGCCAGGCAAAGAGAGAAGAGGGCGATCCCGGCCCGTATCTTTGCGTTTTGATACAGGGAGCCTGTCATTGCAGACCGTGCCAGAAACCCGCTTGCCTCTGACAACAGCCCAGCGCGGCGTATGGATGGGAACCTTGCTGCGCACGCAGGGCGGCACGTTCAACATTGCGGAAGCAGTGGAAATTCTTGGCCCCGTTGATCCCGCCCTGTTCCGTGCTGCTCTTGTTCAGGTGGCGCAGGAGGCGGAAACCACGCGGGTAAGCATCCGCATGGGGGCGGATGGCCCCTATCAGGTCATTCTGCCCACACTGCGTTGCCCCTTGCCGTTTGTGGATTTCTCCACCCGGCCCGATGCCGCAGCGCAGGCGCAACACTGGATGATGGCGCGCATCAGTCAGCCGGTTGATCTGGCGGAAGATCCGTTATGGACCTGTGCGCTGATCAAGCTTTCTGCTGACAGTTTCATCTGGTTTCATTGTTGTCACCATATCGCGCTTGATGGCTTTTCCGGTGGCCTGATTGTGGCGCGCGTGGCCGAACTGTACAATGCCATGGTGGAAGGGCGCGAACCCGCACCCTGCACGTTCCTGCCCCTTGAACGGCTTGTTGCGCAGGAAGCCGCTTACCGCACCAGCCCCCGGCGCGAGAAAGATCAGGCTTACTGGCAGCACCAGCTTGCCGCCCCGCCCGAGGCAGTCACACTGGCCTCTCCTCTGCCGCCCAGTGTGCCGGAAGCACCTTTGCAGCGGCTGGGGTTTGTGGAACGCAATGTGCTTGTGCCGCCCGCCATGGTGGGGCAGATGCAGGGGCTGGCACAGCAGGCTGGCGTTACGCTGCCGCAAATGCTCACGGCCCTGCTGAGCACCTACATCTTCCGCATGACAGGGCAGGAAGACCTCACGCTCGGCATGCCCGTTACCGGCCGCACAGACCGGGAGATGCGGCGTGTGCCCGGCATGGCGGCAAACGCCGTGGTGTTGCGTTTTGCCATGGCCTACACTCTGGGTTTTTCAGAAATCCTGCTTCAGGCGCGCCGCGCCCTGCACGGGGCGCTCCGGCATCAGGCTTTCCGGTACGAGGATCTGCGGCGCGTTCTGGGTTTTCATGATACACAGCAGCATCTCTCACGCATCGGCATTAATATAGAGCCGTTTGATTATCATCTCTCCTTCGGTGGCAGCCCGGCACGCAATCGGAACCTTAGCAATGGGGTGATGGAAGATCTGACATTTTTTGTATTTGACCGTCAGGACGGGCAGGGGTTGGCGCTGTGCCTTTACGCCAACCCGACCCTGTATGATGGCCCGGCGCTGGAGCGCCATCTGCGCCACGTGATGCGTTTGATAAAGGCCATTCTGGCAGATCCTGCCCAGCCCATCGGCGCTTATCCGCTTCTTGACGCTGCCGAATGCAAGGCTTTGCTGGCGGATGAAACCGCAACGGCCAGCAACTGGGGCCCGCGCGCTCTTGTGGCTGATCTGGCGCGGCATGCCGCCTACGCCCCCGCGGCAACGGCAGTGACGGATGGGCGAGGCCCTGTGTCCTACGCGGCTCTTCTCCATGCAGCGCAAGGTCTGGCGGAGCATCTGATGGCGTGCGGCATCGGCCCCGGTGATGTTGTCGGCCTGATGCTGCCCAGAGACAGACGGCAGGTGATCGGCATGTTGGCCACCATGGCCGCCGGGGCGGCGTGGCTCTCGCTGGACAGATGTGGCCCGCGTGAGCGCAATGCCGCCATTATCGCCAATGCCCGGCCCGCCCTTTTTCTGACAGAAGACACCCTGCCAACTGGCCTGCCAGATGGTTCGGCTGTTCTGGGGCTTGCGGAAGATGGCACGCCCGCAACAGTGTTTTCCAACCCGGACACCCAGCGTGTGCCAGTGGTGCCGCAGGGTACGGCCTATGTCATCTATACTTCCGGCACCACCGGCACACCCAAAGGCGTGGTGGTGCCATGGTCCGCCCTGACCAACCTTTTGTGCACCATGCAGGATAAACTGGCGTTGGGCGCACAGGAATGCTGGTTATCCGTTACGTCTGTCACATTTGATATTTCCATTCTGGAACTGTTGTTACCGCTTCAGGCCGGTGCGCATCTGGTGCTTGCCAGACGTGAAACCGTGACAGACCCGACCCTGCTGTCCGCCATCGTGCAACACTATGGTGTCACCCTCATGCAGGCCACGCCAACCTTGTGGCAGATGCTGGTGGGGGCCGGGCAGGGCCGGTGTCTGGCACAGGTGCGCGTGCTTTCTGGCGGGGAACCCCTGCCAGTACCTCTGGCACGCACGCTTCAGAAATATGCCCGCGCTGTCTATAATGTTTATGGCCCGACCGAGACCACAATCTGGTCCACCTTCCATGCTGTCACTGTGGAAGATGGTTCACGCGGCCAGCACATCCCGGCGGGGCGGCCATTGGCCAATACTCAATGTTATGTTCTGGACCCCGCAGGCGGCCTGCTGCCCGTGGGTACACCGGGGCAACTGGCTATTGCGGGCGCTGGCGTTGCCACGGGCTATCTGGACCGCCCAGATTTGACACAGGCGGTTTTCCGGCCAGACCCATTCAGCAAAATACCGCATGCGCGCCTGTATCTTACCGGAGATCGCGCCGTCCGGCAGCTTGATGGTACCATCACCGTTCTTGGCCGCACGGATGCGCAGATCAAGATAAAAGGCGTGCGGGCAGAACCGGCGGAAATTGAAGCCGCATTGCTTACTCTGCCCGGCATTGTACAGGCCGCGGTGCGGGTGTGGCCAAAGGCGCAGGGGCCGGTTCTGGTGGCATATCTGGTGCCTGCTGCTACCGCACAGGCGGAGACCATCACGCCAGAGGAAGAAGCCCAGAATTTTGCGTTGTTCCGCACCCATTTGCAGGGGCTTCTGCCAGCCCAGATGGTGCCCTCCCGCTTTGTGGTGCTGGCTGCCCTGCCGCTTACGGCATCGGGCAAACTGAATAGAAAAATGTTGCCGGAGCCGGAGGACGCCGAGCACACCCCCCAGCACGAAAGCCCGCAAACAGCGCAGGAACAGCTTCTGTTTACCCTGTGGTCTGATATTCTGGAGCGTAAGGATTTCGGTATAAACGAGAATTTTTTCGATCTTGGCGGAGACAGCCTCGCTGCCGTGCAGGTTGCCACAGCCCTGACTGAACAGGGTTATGAACTCCCCGTGGCTTCCCTGTTCGGTGCACCCACCATCGCCCGGCTGGCCCCGCTTTTGCAGCACCAGCATGCCGTGCCAGATATGTTTGAGGAAACGGTTGTGCCCCTGCGCGCCGAGGGCACAGGCCAGCCGATATTCTGTTTTCCGCCCATTCTGGGGGTGTCTCTCGGTTTTACGGCGCTACTGCCGCATCTTCCGGCGGAACGGCCTGTTTATGGTTTACAGGATATGGGGCTGCTGCATGGCCCCCAGCGACCCCAGACCATTCAGCAACTGGCAGAACTCTATCTGGAGCAGATCCGTGCGCTTCAGCCGCATGGGCCGTACAGTTTTGTCGGCTGGTCCATGGGTGGGTTGGTGGCCCATGCTGTGGCGGCCCGTCTGATGGCGGAAGGCGAGCCTCTTTCCGCACTGGTCATGCTGGATACATACCCGCTGCATGATCCGGCAGCGCTGGAGGCTGGTCAGGATCTGGCCCGGATGGATGATACGTGGCTGGTGAAAAACGCCATTGCCATGCTGGGGATCGATTTTTCTGAAAACATGCCAGAAACACTGGATGATCTGGCTGATCGGATTGTAGAGATCATGCTGCCGGAAGCACAGGCTTTTGTGCAGGATGAAGCTGCCTTTTCAACCCTTTTGCAAACCATACGGCAGGGTGTCAGCCATAATCTGGAAATGATGCGTAACTGGCAGCCGCAGCGCGTGCAGGCAGACCTGCTGTTTCTGCGCGCCACGCAGCGGGGCATGGAAGATGTGGGGGATAACCCTGCTTTCTGGCAGAATTACATAACGGGCAAACTGATGGTGACAGAAATCAACTGCACCCATATGGAAATGCTGGACCCAGAGAACGCACCCATTATTGCAGACCAGTTTATGGCCTTTGAGCGCAGGAAACCTGACAGACTCAAAGGCTGCCTGAACAGCCAACAATAGAAAGACAGCGGGGCAGCAGAGCGACGCCTGAGGGCAGAAGCAGGTCACAGGACGATATGACCTGTTCTCTCAAACGCTGCGTCAAACACTGTGCAGATCAATCAGGCATTTCTTTTTACGCTTGAAAGCGTTGCCTTTTCGTCCCTTCCTATCGCACCCGCACCCGCACCCGCACCCGCACCCGCACCCGCACCCGCACCCGCACCCGCACCCGCACAGCATCGCATCAGCGGCGACGGGCCGTTTTGTCTGTCATGGAATATCCGGCCAGCCTCATACGTCCACAGTGTTGAAAAAGGCTTTTCAGAAGAAGCTAGCCTCTTTTCAGCGTGTGATTACGCGGCTGGAAATCTTGGACGTTCAAGCTTTTCTGTGTAGAAGCCCCCAGCGTTCAAGCTGTGTTATGGCGTTTGTCACGCCATCTTCCGCCCGAACCAAGCTGCCCAGCCGGTCCGCATTGGCCACCATATGCGGGGATGTCGCCTGAAGCATGGCGTCGCCCAGTGTCTGTGCGGTTAAGGTGCGTAGGCTCTGTGTGGGTGTGGCAACACCAATGCGGTGCAACTGCCAACCCCAGAAATACTGGTCTCCCACAAAGGGCACCGGCACGGTGGGTATCCCGGCGCGCACGGCAGCAGCAGCGGTGCCCGCGCCACAATGGTGCACCGCCAACCGCATTTTTGAAAAAAGCCATTCATGCGGCACATGATCCACCACATGAATGCGCGTGGAACTGGGCAGAAACTGCCCAAGCTTGGACCACCCACTTCCCACAACGGCACGCAGGCCCGCACGCTGCACGGCTGCCTGCACGGTGGCGGCCAGTGCTTCGGCTTCTCCGCTCACCATGCTGCCAAAGCCGATATAGGCTGGCTTGTCTCCCGCTTGCAAAAATCGGGCCAGATCCGCATCCGGTGTGTAGTCCGCATTTTTTGCAGACACAAAATAGCCCGGCATGGCAATGCGTGCGGGCCATTCCGGCTGGCGGGGCACCACATGCTGGCTGAACCCGAACAGAATATGGCCGCCTGTTGCCTTGGGGTTATGCCACGGCCCCTTTAAAGGATAGGGCGGTAAATCCAGCGCGCGGCGCATGCGGTTTGCCGTGTCCCGCATCAGCAACCATGCTGTCTGGCGCAGGGTGCGATGGAGCGCAAAATTGACAGATGCAGGCAACGGGCGGGGTCTGAACCATACGGGCGGCAGCGCATGGCTGGCCTCCAGCGGTTGCAACTGGGTCTGCACAAACGGCACCTGCAACCGCTCGGCCAGACTGGCTGCCAATAACGAGACATTGCCAGACCCGATCAGCAATGTTGCGTCTTCTGCCGCTTTCAGCCCCTGTGCAGGCCAGTCCTGCGCCATGCGGCGTGTTTCCGCCACCACCACGCGGGCCGCCGCCATGCCGCTGCGGCCATCCAGCGCCTGCGGGTTGTGGCGCATCATTCCGGCAAAATCAGCGGTTAGAGGAGAAAATTCCAGTCCGGCTCTGGTAATGGCGGTTTCAAAACCGGGATCTGCCGCCAGTCTTACAGCGTGCCCTCGGGCCAGAAGCCCTTCACCAAGGGCAATGTGGGGGCGCACATCCCCTTCCGTGCCAACGGTCATGATAACAATTGTCATATGTCTGCGTTGCACCTGGTTGTTATGGTCAGAATGGATTGGGTCCAAAGCGTCTTAAAGGATATTTGAAAACTCTGTCAGCGCGGTCTGACGGAGCATTTTCGTGCTGAATACGTTAGGTTTTCGGTCCAATGGGCCTGTTCCGATAATCCCGCATCGTGTCGTCCAATCCGCCGCTTCAGACTGATAAGTGCCTCGTTCATCCGCATCTGCTGAGTTTTCAACAAGCCTCCAGAAGTCCGTTCCGGTTTTTACCAGCATCTGGCGCACAAGATAAGGGCGTGCAACCCAGAACAGAGCCGGGAAGGGGCTGACTGTCTCAAAACTTTCACATAGGGGTAGGGAACAAATCCTGTAAAATTGTTTGCCAATACGCCTCCTTATGTTTGACAGACGGTTTTCAGGAACGGATGGCTGAGGGCAGGCAAGGATTGAGAGACGTGGAAACGGCTGGTTCTGAGGCCCGATGCAGGACCAACAGCCGAGCCACAGGAGAGGATGCGCGGTTTTGAGAACAGGAAACGGACAGTCAGCCCCCATGCCGATGAGGCAGACTCTTTTGGCATCGGTTCTGGGGGGTGGCCTTGGCGCTGCGGTTCTCATGCTCCCTCTGGCCCTTTCCTGCCCGTTGGCCACAGCCAGCGCTGCGCCTCTACAGATAGCTCAGGCTCAGTCACAGCCGCAGATAGCGGCACAACAACTGCAAACGGGCCAGTCCGCTCAGTCTCAAACACACACCCAAACGGAAGCGCCCACGCAAGGGCAGCCTGTGTCCCCCACCACGGTGCAGACGCCCAAACAGGCTGCGCGCGGGCAGGCAAATTCTGCTGGGCAGGACGGGCATGGGGCTGCGCATTCACAGCCGCAGGCCTCCCGTGGCTCACCCTATCTTACGCCCGATATGCAGCCCGACCCCACCCAGTATCTGCCGCCGCCGCCCCAACCCGGCAGCCTGCGGCACCAGACGGACGATAAAGCTTTTGCCGTAACCCGTGGCTGGAAAAATGATGCCCGCTGGGCGCTGGCAACATCTGATGCAAAGCTGCATATTCCTGATCTGCTCAACAGTTTTTCCTGCGCGGCAGGGTTTGTGATTGATGCCGCCAAAGCGCCGCATCTGGTCGCGCTGCTGCGGAACATGGGCAATACGGAAGTGCCCGATATGTGGAAAGGCAAGGATTACTGGCGGCGCACCCGCCCCTTTGTGGGCACGGATAACGCCATCTGCACGGAAGAGGATCGGGAAGATATTGCCAAGACCGGCGCTTATCCCTCCGGCCATACCATGCTGGGGTGGAGCCTTGCCCTTGTGTTGACCGAACTGCTGCCAGACCGCAGCACCGCCATTCTGCAACGTGGCCGCGTATTTGGTGAAAGCCGCATTGTGTGCGGTGTGCATTGGGAGAGCGATGTGCAGGAAGGCTATCTGGCAGGGGCGGCCGAGGTCGCGGCCATGCACGGTAGCGCCGCCTTCCGCGCGGATATGGATGCCGCGCGTGCTGAACTGGCCGCCCTGCGCACAACGGCCCCCAAACCAGACGCAAAACAGTGCGAGATCGAGCACGAAGCCGCCATTCACTCTCCACTGTAAAGGCGTGCGCGTGCGGGAAAACGGCTATAAACGGACATCAGGTGCAGCGGAAAGCTGCGCCTGACGGCTGTCGCGCGGAAGGTCAAGCGGGACGGGGCTTTGCAGGCGAAGCATGAGGAATGGCATATACCGCCTTAGGGTGTGAAAGCCCCGCCTTCAACACGTATAAGACCACTCAGGCGCCACCGGACAGTGCCTTCAAAGAACATTCTCGTTGAGGGATATGACCCTTTGCAGGATGTGTGTTCTGTTTCATCCAGAAAGCACGCATAAAAAAACCGCCCGGAAAAATCTCTCCGGGCGGTTCTAACGGTCTGTCCAGAACAGGTCGTTTTTTACGTCACACTCGGGCTCAGCCGACTTTGTGCACCCAGCCATGCGGGTCTGGCGCACGGCCAAACTGAATATCACACAGCGTCTTGCGCAGATCCGCCGTCACATCGCCCGTCTGGCCATTGATCACATGCGTGCCTTCGGCGCTTTTCAGCGTGCCGATGGGCGTGACCACGGCTGCGGTGCCGCAGGCAAACAGTTCACGCAGGCGGCCGGATTTGGCATCCGCGTAAAGCTGGTCAATGGCGTAGGGTTCTTCCTTCACCGTCAGCCCCTTGTCCCGTGCCAGTGTCAGCAGGGAATCACGGGTGATGCCGGGCAGAATGGTGCCTTCCAGCGGCGGGGTCTGCAGGGTGCCATCATCCAGAACGGCCATGATGTTCATGCCGCCCATTTCTTCAATCCACTTGCGTTCTGCGGCATCCAGAAACAGCACCTGATGGCAGCCGTGTTCCTTGGCTTCCTGCTGGGCGGTCAGGCTGGCGGCATAGTTGCCACCACATTTGGCTTCACCCGTGCCGCCACGAGAGGCGCGCACCGTGCGTTCTTCCACCCACACGCTTACCGGCCCCGCATCTTTGGAGAAATATTCCCCAGCGGCGCAGGCAATCACAATAAACTTGTATTCAGAAGCGGGCTTCACACCCAGCGCGGCTTCCGTGGCAATCATGAAGGGGCGCAGATACAGCGTGCCCACTTCCGGGTCCGGAATCCAGCCAGCATCAATTTTTACAAGCTGGTTCACGGCGTCCAGAAACAGTTCTTCCGGCACTTCCGCCATGGCCATGCGCTCGGCAGATTTGCGGAAGCGGCGGGCGTTGGCGTCTGGGCGGAACAGTTGCGCATCCCCGTTGGGGGCGCGGTAGGCCTTCATGCCTTCAAAAATTTCCTGCGCGTAGTGCAGCACAGAAGCAGCGGGGTCCAACACCAGCGGCTGGCGGGGCAGAATCTGCGGCGTGTGCCAGCCCTTGCCCTCGGTGTAGGTCACAACGGCCATATGGTCAGAAAAGACACGACCAAAGCCGGGGTTCGCCAGCAGGGCAGCGCGTTCTTCCGGGCTGACAGCATCGGTCTTGGGGGTGATCTGGAAGACTGTCTCTCTCGTCGTGCTCATAAGTTCTGGCGTCTCCGCGGCCTTGGTGTGCTGGACAATAAGGTGTCCGTGTGGGTCTGTCGTGCAGAGCAGTTGCTTACGGGCAAAAACGGGCGGGTAAGAAACGGACCTGCGCGGCTGCGTTCAAAGAGGGCCTTTACCTATCATGTTCGCACAGACAGGGCCAGAGCAGGCCCTTGGGGCGTAGGCTTTGCGGGGGAATATCAGCCATGGGAGGATACGCAGTGTCACCCCCGCCCAAATGCAGCCGAGGCGTTTTTGAGAAACTCTGTCAGTTCAACTGGCGGGAGTTTGTGGCGATTGAAGACATCAGGTTTTCGGTCCGGTCCTCGCGCATCGCTCTTTCAGACCATCCTTTCCGCGCCGGAAACCCTTGGCCCGTCCTTGGTCGCTGACGTTCTAACGTTTTCCCATAGACGGAAAGCTCAGTCGGAATCGCCCCATCGCCAGCGCCAGCCTCCTTGCGTGTGGGTGTAGCAGACCCAGACGAAGGCCACTGTTGCCCCCAGATTGAGGGCCATCACCCCTGCCGCAGCATAGAGCGGATGCCGGAAATGGAAGAACGGCAGAATAGACGAGGAAGCAAGCGTCACGGCAAGAAAAAGGCATAGGCTACCCCATCCCTGCCATGTAATGGGCAGGCCAGCGCCATAGCCAAAGCGGCGGGCTGCAAACCACATGGTTGGTGGCTGTTCATTCTCATCGCATTTATGTGCCATAGCGTCATGTTTATACCACAATGTGGTCCATCACTCTAACGGAACAGCGGGCCCACCGCCCGTCTGACTGAATTTTTACCACTTCGACTATTGTGACTGGAAATTGGAGAAGCCCGCCTGAACTGTCACCTTTTGCAGGCCGGAACAGGGGCAGTGACCACGCCAGATCAGACAGACGTTTTTATCCCTGTGTTTCCTTTTTGCTGGTGATAGGTTTTGCACCGGGGAACAAGAGCAGGGGAGGACCTTCCTGAATATCTGCGTGGCCTGTCTGCTTTAGCTGGATGATGTGGCCACCATGACAGGAAGAACGGTACCGTCTGGTTCTTCTGTAAGATGACGAAAACAGTGCTTTGATAATATTAGGACTTTCTCGTGCAGCCTGCCTCTACTGATATCGCTTCTGCCTACACACCCTGGGCCCGTATTCTGGTTTTTGTCGGCCTTATTCTGACCATGGTCATGGCGGCGCTTGATCAAAGCATTGTCTCAACCGCACTGCCCACCGTTGTCAGTGATCTCGGGGGGCTGGCGCATATGTCGTGGGTGGTCACGGCTTTCATGCTGACCTCCACCATCGCCACTCCTCTCTACGGCAAGCTGTCTGACATGTTCGGCAGAAGGCCGTTGCTTGGCTTTAGCATTGGCGCGTTTCTGGTCGCCTCGCTTCTGTGCGGGGTGGCCCAGAGCATGTGGCAGCTTATCTTCTTCCGGGGGCTTCAGGGCATAGGGGCCGGCGGGTTGATGACGCTCTCGCAAACCGTCATTGGGGATATGGTAACGCCGCAGCAGCGCGGCAGGTATCAGGGGCTTTTCACCGGCGCGTTTGCGGTCAGCAGTGTTACAGGGCCGTTTCTTGGCGGTGTGCTGACAAGCGCTCTTTCATGGCGGTGGGTCTTTCTGGTTAATCTGCCGGTGGGGCTTCTTGCCTTCACCCTGATCATGCTCAGCCTTCCAGCGGGTGGGGCGGAATCAAAACCCCGCATTGATTATCTGGGTGCCATACTGCTCAGCATTGCAACGGCGGGTTTTCTGCTTCTGTTCAACTCGCTGGGTACGTCCCTCTCATGGACATCCCCTCTCACCTTTCTTCTACTGGGGGGTAGTCTGGCCGTTTTCCTGCTGTTCATCCGGCAGGAACGGCGCGCACCGGAACCACTGGTCAGCCTCGGTCTGTTGCGGATTGCCGATTTCTCCGTGTGCGTTGCCGCCACGGGCGTCATGTCATTCGCCATGATGGGATATACCTTCATTTTTTGGCAGAAAACCGCCAAAAATATTTCCCGCCACGTTCATTTGCCCAGCGTGTGCCCAATACAGTTTAGGTGAGGCGGTTTATCGCATCAGATAAATGATCGGAGCTTACAGCGGCGTAGCGCTCGACCATTCTCAGGCTTGACCATCCTCCGAGCTTCATAAGTGTAAACAGATCACATCCTGACATGACCATCCATGAGGCCCAGTGGTGACGCCAGCTATGGGGCGTAAACCCGTTTATGCCAGCCCGGCGGCATGCCTGGTTGTGAACAAATCTGAATGGGTTCCCACCAAATCTCACCTTGGTCTGATCGTGGTATGGAGAGCCACTTGAGGTCAGAAATACAGTGCCCTTGTCAGGCATACCTCTTGCTTCCCAAAGCGTGAATAGCTCCTGATGCACTCTGGGGTGCATTGGTATGGAGCGCTGCCTTCCTGTCTTTGTCTGGTGAATGAAGAGGGACTTTCTTTCGAAATCGACAAATTGCCAGTCAAGCCGGAGCGCTTCTCCACTCCTGAGCCCCTGAAAGCACAATGTGACGGCAACCGGCCTTGCATTTGCGCTGTAGCAATCCAGCAATCTGTCCCTGTCCTCACGCGAAAGGTATATAGCGGTTGGTGGCTTTACCTTTGCCACAGTTGCTATTTGCGGTGGTGTGAGGCCGCGAGACTTGCATCCTGAATTTATGGCCGCCATGAGGATTGCACGCCATCTATGCAGCGACGCTGGTGCCAGATTGCGCCCTCTTGTGCGTGTCCATGCCCTCCAGGCCTCATTCGCATCATGGAGTGGATAATGGCCTATCGTCTCAGTGAGATTTATCAGCACCAATATATCAGGGGCGCGTGGGTTACGCGCCTCCATGTAGTCAGAGATCATATCTGCGATAGTGAGAGCTTTTAGGGCTGCCTGCGGTCCCTGTAGTTTTCGCTCTCTGATTGCGGCCTCTTCTGCCGATCCAACTGCTTCCGCATCCGCACGAGAAGAGCATCCCGTGTTGAACTCCTTGACCGTGATGACTTCACGACCAACGCGGACCGTGCCACGAGCGTACCAGCACTTTCCTCTCTTGCGGTAGGATAGGGACAACGAAGCGCCTCTTCTATTAATGCGATGTCTTGTTCGGTGAAGTATATGCGTCGGCCTATCCTGATACAGGAAAGGCCGGGAATGGTAGGAAGATAGCGGCGCAGTGTGCGCTCTGACCTTCCAAGCTGTTTGGCGAGTTGCGCCCGGGATATCAGTTCACCCATCCACCCCTCCCAACTCGGCGCTGTTTGCGGGCGGAGCGGGCAGGGGCTGCCAGTGGGTGAAATACCTAGGGGAAAACATCGTATCCTCATTCCGCCAGGCATCTATTTTCATATCCCACTGCGCAACAGCTGCGCCATGCTCAGACATTATCAAGACAGGCTCAGATGGAGGTTGATCGGCAATCGGCCTCCAAGCCGCCGCGTCTGCTGCTGCAATAGCTGCGATTATTGATACGCGAAACTCTCCCGCCGCATACGGTTCGCGCTCATTGTACTGGGCAAATGTTTCGCCAGACTGGAACTGCACAGTATTGGCCCATGCAGCGTCAAGAGCCGCCTCAATCCTCGGGTCAGTCATTGGCGTAGTCCTTTTTCTGACTTTGCATGCAGCCGCGCCTTTTGCATTGGCGATATAGCAAATCGTCATTCCTGATCCACGAATATTCAAGACGCCATTTTGACCACTTATGCCCAAAAAGTTTGCAGAGTAATCTTCCGATTTGCCGTCTCATCACCCCACCTCCCGCGCTGCGTCGATGGCATTTCGTGCGGTTTCTTCCCGCAGTGAAAATTCTATTCCGCCAATCGTAACACGCCACCCGTTATCAGCATCTTCCAGCACAACAGATCGGGTTTTTTCCAACCAATCCAACCGCTCACTATCCCGCGCAATCTCCGCTCGCACGCGCTGTTCTGCCCGGCGTTCGGCTTCTAGGATGTATGTCTCGGCCTCTTTAAGCGCATGGGGCATCTTTGCCGCGCCCGTATAAATAGCAGCGGCAAGAGACGCTATCTGCTCTTCTCTCGTCCTCATGGTGCGGCTCCTAGGTTGCGGATTTGCTGCGCTGCGTCGTTACATCCTAAATATTCAAAATCGCGCCCGGATTTTTCATATGCGTCCTCACACACTTTTGCGCACCGCTCTCGCTCAGCCACCAGCATCTCGGCTATCTGCGCGGGGCTGAGGACGGGGCCGATGTATCGATTGTCTGCGAACATATCCGGCGGAAAACCAAAACTCCCAGAATATGGATTATGGAAAAGATTTTTACGCCCTACAATATGCCACATCTTTTCCCGTGAAAACCAAAACCGGAAAATTGTATGCCGAGTAGGTGGAGCACAATTTACCATGTGCCACCCATCCCGCTCAGGAAATAACGGAACACCGGGGCGCTCAGGGTTGGGCCAGTTGGTGGAGTTGGTCATGCGCCTTCCTCCGGCAGCACTTCGCGGACGTGGATTGTGCGGAGAAAGGTATCCGCCTTATGACGATGTGCTGTTGCTTCATTTTCAAATATATTATGAAACAAACCGTCTTTCCCGGCATACTCATTAACCCAAAACTCCCGTGCCACAGGGACTTCGCTGGCGTTCATGAGGTCTGGCAGGTGTTCTTTATTATCACGCACATACTCACCAAGCGCTGACCAAATAATCAGAGACACGTTGTCTCCTATATACCCAGCCAGAGGATAATCGCCTCGTCCATCCCGGATACGAAGATCAACAGGAATTCCGCCCCGAGTGCAAAACGGCCCCTCGTGCTCCGGCGTGTAGGGGCCGATGATTTCTAGTTTGGTGGTCATGCGGGAACACTCTCTTTTGCGGTGCTGGTGCGGGACAGGGCGGACTGCAATGCGGCATCCAGTGCGTTAGCTGCGTCGCTGTCTCCGCGTTCGTCGGCCTCCTGAATAGCCTGAGAAACCTGCGGCTCTATCTCCTGCACCTGCTCCAGAGAGTGCATCTGTGCAAGGCGTCCAATAAGGTCTGGTGCGGCAATCTGCTGCGGGTCAACACCGTGCGCGGCTGCGGCAAAGTCGTCGTCTGCGGCGATTTGTGGGGCGTCTACTGCGGCGCTAATATCCACGAGCCCATCAACACGCTCGATCGCAGATTGTAGTCTCTCTCCCTCTTTGTCCGTGGACATGGGAAGCCGTTTTGCAAGGCGACGAATGACTGTTTTACGAGCCATTTCATCTTCCCACGTTTTCCACGGCCCCCATGACCACTTCTGGTTTGTGTTCCTGATTTTCTCGATCTGCCCCCATGACATGATTTCGCGGATTGGGTCGGATCCATCCTTCAGGCGGGCTACCGCATAAGCTGCGACAATCTTCCCGCCTGTTTTGCCAAGGTCGCGCTCATGTTCGATCCGCTCCTCATCGCCCAGAACCACCCGGAACAGCTCTCCCTCAAAAACAACCTGAGAGGAAATGCTGGCAATGTCTCCGCTGTTACGCGCCAGCTTCATGAGCCCCGCTACCATGGGCATCCATGATGCTTCGCTGCATGATTTTTTGGAATTCCACCGCGATACGATCGCACCTTCACGGCCGTCAGGGAGAAGCCCATCAGAGGCTGCCTGAATACAAGCCATAAACAGTGATGCAGGAGAGCAGGCCAGTAGGTCGGGGTTTTTCCGAATAGCTAACCGCACAACACGTTCGAACTTTTCAAATGTCACATGCGCGGGCAACACAGACTTGACCTGCGGGACAATGGCAGCAAACTGCTCGGCAAACTCTTGTGGCGTGATTTTCTTTGCAACTGGCCTTGTGTTTTGCTTCTGAGAGGCGCTCATCACGCAACTTCCTTCTGCTTAATAGCTGGCGGCTCGTAAGCCCCATGCTCGTTTTTGAATTCGTATTCCCGGACCAACCATGCGGGCGGAGACGTGATAAAGAAGCGCGCCTTGCCATCAACTTCCGGCTGGTATCCGGGCCAGCGGTTATTCCTCAGGCACCACGCAAAGATGCCCTTGGCCTGCCGGTTGAGAGTGCGGCCGATCTCCAGAGACATTTCATCCATCTGGAAAAATGACAGCAGGAACGGAGCCGTTTTCTCCTGTACCACAAACCAGAATTCACGCGGCCGGTGTCCGGTTACAGCCTCATACCCATCCAGATACCAGGCCGCCTGCTGGTGGTAGCCGCGATTGTAAATGTCCTTCATGAAGGCGTCCGGTGAGCCATCTGCCGCCGTCTTATAATCAAAGATGCGGGCCGCATTGTTCGGCATGTAGTCGGGGCGCAGTCGGCACCAGATACCGAATTCCTCGTCACGCCAGACCAATGACTGCTCCGCTTTCCCGCCGGAGAAGGCCCGTGCGCCGAGAGTATCCCGCCAGACAACCGAGTGCATGGCCCGAATATCCTCCACCTCCTTGGAGAGGAGGGGAATCCGCCCCTCTGCATAGGCCGCATCCCGCTCTTCCTTAGCTGCCTTCGTGCGCCAATGTGGGTGTTTAATCTCACACACCTTCCGATCGAACAGGTGAGGCTCCAAAACCATCAGGTGGCTTGCGCTTCCAATATCAAAACAGCGCTTATTTTCACGAGGAAGCTGTTTTGCAGCCAAGAATTTAGCGGGGCATGATGAGAGAAGATCACGAGCGCCAGAGCTGGAAAGGCTCATTTCGGGGCACGGATCGGCATGATACTGCTCGTTCGTCAGATCATAGATGCCGGGCTCGGTTATTAGAGTCATGACTGATATTCCCAGAGATGCTTGATGTCATCTTCCTCTGTGTTGGCAATGCAGATAGCCAAGCCACGTACAGTTTCCGGCAGGCCAACCAGTTCTTTGCCAAAATGCAAATTATTCAGAAGGAATAACGCTTTCTGGTGGGCGGCCTTCAACATATCAGAAAATTTTTCCAACTCTTCCTGATCAGAACGCGCTTCTTTATCAAGCTTATCAGCATAAGAAGTGACAGCAGGCGGCTCCATCTGAGGTATAGGAGCCAGACGGCGCACACTTTCGCGCTCCAATGTCTGTGACATTTTCATTCTCCCGTTGGGAAACAATCGGCCAACACGGCCACGAAGCCCGGTCCGCAAACCGGGTGACGCGGGGGTGTTAGGGGGTTTTCTTTTTCTTCTTGGCTTTTGCTTCAGCTTTCAGGCGGATCATTTCTTCATACTCGAACAACGTAGACCTTCCTTTTTCGGTAAGAACGTATTGATTGAAGAAATCCCCCCCCCTAAGCAGACCTCTGGAAATATTGCGGTCTACAAATTTCCCTTTTTCTGCGTCCTTAATTCCTGAGTTTGGGTCTTTACCGCCGAAATACTCAGCAACCCGGACCTGACCAAAGCACCGGGCCTTATCAAGCGTTCGAATGTCGGCTTTCAGGATGCGCATCACACAGCCTCCACAAGCCAAGCGCAGGTGAGGCAGAACCGCGTCATAAACCAGTCCCACTGTGCGAGACCAAGGCCAGCGAGAACTGTGACAAACACAGCGCGCGCATAGCCAGCCCACCATGTGTTGAGGAAGCTGCACACGATCTCCGCGCCGTCAGCCAGCGTGTAGAGGGCCCAGATTGCCGTGTATTCGAGGATGTCGCGCCAGTGTGGCGTTGTGGGAGCAGCCGTCTGCTCGACCTGTGTGTTCATTTCTTTATTCCTCAGTGCTGACCACTAATTCTTGCGATGCGCTCAATACCCTTGGGTGTGAAAAACACCTGCGGGCTAAAGCGTTCGTCGCCATCACGGTCGCGATATGGGTGAAACTTTACGTAGCAATATCCAGCCTTCACCTTGTCGGAGTAGGCGTTCCATTTTCCGTGCTGCTTAAAGATGAAGCCATTGGCGTGTGCGATGCGTGTGAACTGGTTCAGTGGCATCTGCGCCGCTTTGGCTGACAGATTCAGTGTGTAGAGGCCGTCACTGCTGGCGATCTTTTCAGCCACTTCTGCTTTGGGTGTGAGTATGGTGTTCTCTGCCTTGAGTTCTTCAACCTGCCGGACAGTGATTTGAAGTGCCTGTGCGACAATTTCCTGTTCACTCAGGGCTGGGGCTGCGATCTGCCCTGTCACCAGCGCATCGAAGGCGCGAATGACTGTGAGGTGGAAAGCAGGACTGATCCACATTGCGTAGGCGTAGACCAGTTCTTTGCAAGCGTAAGTGCCGGAGGCATTGCCCCCCTTGATTGATGTCAAAGCAGGAATTCCTGCTTCGGCCTGAATTTCAGCGATTAACGCTTTTGTCTGGGAGTTATCTGCCCAGATTGAGGGGCGGTTCTTGTTTTCACCGCCCGCTGCCTTGTGGCAGTCATTCAGGCAGAACCGGCCTTCTGCGTCCTGCCGGATCGTCGTTCCGAGAATTGAGAGTGTGGAGGTCATCGCCATCACCTGTTTGGTTGATGGGCTTAGTTACGCTTAGAGCCTCTAAGCAGTCAAGATAAAAAATTAGCGTCTCTGAGCATTTTGCTTAGTCAGAGATTTATTGACTTATAACCGCGTCAGGCCGCAAATAGAACATAACCAGAACACTTGCAGGTTGCTAAGGCTGTGGTGAAAGAGGAATCAAGGGCGGATGGGAAGGCCGATGTGCAGAAGCTCGACAACTGCGCGCCTCTTCTCGACAGACAAAGAGCGCCAGAACTTCAAAAGGGCCAATTCGTCGGGATCTTCGACGAGTTGACCGTTATATGGGGAAGACCCGACTGGAGAGATATGGTCTTCGATAGAAAGAATTAGTTTCAAAGCAGCCATACTGTCTTCATTGGGGCGGGTTGAGCCTAACTCCCACTGGGCTACAGCGCTCTTGTTCACACCAATTTGCTCTGCGAGAGCAGCTTGTGACAGCCCTTTGGCTTTTCGCGCTGATCGTATGAGGTCTTTGATTTCCATGCGGGGATAGTATCCGTAGGCCCGCTTATCAGCACTAAGCAAAAACACTTGCCTTTCCCGCTCAGTAACGCTAAGCGGTTTGTATGAGTAAACATTCAGGAATGATGTTGATACGATCCCGCAGGGGCTTATCCGCGAAGATCGCATCTGGTCTGGGCATCACCCGTGGGGCCGTTGCCCAGTGGGATTTTGTTCCATCCGATCTTGTCTTTGAGATTGAGCAGATCACAGGTCTACCCCGTGAGGCTCTACGCCCCGACTTATACGAACGCACCCCAGCGCGCGAGGTGCAGCCATGACAAAACCGATCCCATTGCTGGCGGAGGCCATAAGAAACGCGATCAGAGAGTGTCATGGCAGCCTCAGCCCGGATGCATTTGCTGAGGCGATCTATCGGAACCTGCCTTGTGGATTACCTATTGACGGTGACTTGCAGGGGCCTGACGCGACCGTCAAGGGATGCCCCGATGTCGGCGAGAAGGTTCAGGATGTATTGCCTGTCCTCATTGATAAGGCCCTCATCAGTGACGTTCTTTCCTTCGTTCTTCGCAATGCTTTGAGCCGCAGCCCAGATAGCAGAGTCACATCTCATCAGTTTTCGTCCTCTGAGTTGGTAGATGGTGAAAGCGTGGGGGAGGTTGCGACTCCCTCACGCACTGAAACGGTAGTTCCTGCTGGCCGCTCTGTCACGGAAGGGGGTGCGTGATGGCACAACCCCTCAAACTGGCTCTCCTGACAGACGAGCAGCGCGCTCTCATGGTGAGGGAGTATCTTGCCGGGGCGACATGCGAGGCGCTTTCTAGGAAGTATGGGTGCCGGCCGCATACACTGCGCGAGTACATCAAGCGTTCCGTTCCACCGGGCCAGTACCGGCACGGATCGGCAAGGGTTATAACGGATGCCCTCCTTAAACAGGCCGTCTCGCTGTCCCAGAACGGAATGGCGCGCAAGGGGATAGCCGAGCAGCTTGGCGTTAATCTCAAAACGCTGGGGGAGGCGCTTCGGAAGAGAGGCTCCTCCATCGCAAAGCGCACATGCAGACCGAGAAGTGAAACAATTCCCATTATCGTGGACGGCCTCAAGCGCGGTCTTTCTAAAGAGGAGATTGCAAAACAGCTTGGTGTGGCAGAGATCACCATCAATAACTATTACAAAGACGCCATGAAGCATCTGAGGGATGCGAAGCAGCCTGAGGCTTCCAAACCCAAAGCTGTGAACCTTGCGGACCTGTCCCAAGAGGAGCGCAACGCTATTGCGTCCAACGCTATGTGGCGTGGGCTCGAACGCTGGCGGGGTGCCAACCGATGATCACGACTAAGAAAATAACCATCCCGCCTACGTTCAAGATTGCCTACAGCAAGCCCACATACGCGCGTGAATGGACGCGCTTCGGCATACAGGCAAGGGCACCAGAGTATCTGCTGCAAATGGCTGCTGGTAGCGATGATGTAATCGCAGCCACGCATGCTGGCGTGACGCAGATATTTGTCCGCAAGTCTGCTGTAGCGGCCTGACATCACCCAATGCACCCCACGTCCACCCCTAACTCTTTGGCGACTTCCTGGGCCAGCGCGATGCGTTGCCCCACGGTTGCCCATGGGTGCAGACGTGACCAGAGCCGCGCCGTCCTGAGCAGTGAGATGCCCAGATACGGTGAGGCAAGGTGTAAATTGCCGGGTGCTGTGTCAGCTGTATCGAGCGGGGAAAACGGGTTGGTGACATACTCGCCACCAACCTGCACCGTTCCGAATTCAGTCTCCTTCTCCATTGTTTCTCCAGTTCGTGACCTCAACAATCATGAAACTGGCAGAGGTAAATTCCGTGGAGAGAGAATTCGAATCCGTGAGAGCAGAAAGGGGTCCGAAGATGACGCCTGAAGCAATCGCGCAGCAGGTCCAGATGCAACTGCATGAAATCGTGGAGGCCTCCGGCTCACGGTCTGGCCTCAAGCAAGCGTTCGCGTCCATCGCCCGCAAGACCGGGCTGACGGACGGACAGATTAAGCGGCTGTTCTATGGGGAGTGGAGCGTCATCCCGGCGCACATCTTCCTGAGTGTGGAACGGCTTTACCGCAATCATCTGGAGCAGATGCGGGCACGGGCCGAGCATCAGGCCGCCCTGTATCGCGCCAGAAGCGAAGAATGGGATCGCAAATGGGGCGACTGTTCCTTCAATGGCATATCGGCGTCACACGCTGGCGCGCCGGTCGTGCGCTCAATCGAGCGTTCTATTTCCGAGAGCTTGCACAATGGCTGAACGCCAAGGCCGATAAGTTGCAGGCGCGGGCTGATGCTTTGGCGCGGGAGTGCAGCGAATGACCCCGTTTCCGGTTGAGGAAATTCGCAATCGATTGGCTGATGCTGTCGATTTAGCAGGCAGCCAAAGTGCATGGGCGCGCAAAACTGGCATCTCGCGCTCGATAGTTTCCGAAGTTCTGTCGCAAAAACGCGACATCCCAGAAAGCATTATCAACGCACTTGGATATATCGTGCGCCCTATGTGCGTGCCAGCCCGAAAAGGAATGAACAAATGAGCGAATTTCCCAGCACACATAACGAGTTCTCCAGAGGCGATGATGCGGCAGTTGGTGGAATTGCGGCGGATCGGCTGCGGTCAATTATTGAGCGCGTTGAGCGACTTGAAAGCGAGCGAAAAGGGCTGGCTGGCGATATCAAAGATATCTTCACAGAGGCCAAATCTGCGGGCTTTGACGTGAAAGTCATCCGCCAGATCATCCGTATGCGAAAGCAGGAACCGGGCGAACTGGAGGAGCAGGAAACCCTGCTTGACGTTTACCGCCGCGCGCTGGGGATGTGACGCAATGAAGATCATAGCAGCAATCGACCCGGGCGCTGGCGGTGCAATCGCATTCCTCAACTGGCGGCATCAGATCATTGAGGTTCTGGATATGCCGATTGATTATGTGAAGGTAGGGCGCACCACTCGGCGCGTGATTAACCCAGCACTTCTTGCCGCACATTTACGGGCTCATGCGCCAGACCATCTATTTGTGGAGAATGTTTCCGTAAGGCCAGGTGAGGGGGCCGTGGGCGCGTTTGCCTTTGGTCGCGGCCTAGGGGTGATAGAGGGCGTTTGTTCAGCCCTATGCATCCCCATGACAAAAATCAGACCACAAGACTGGAAGAAGGGAATGAACTGCCCAGCCGATAAAGGCGCAGCGCGGCAGCGAGCATGTGAATTGTTCCCGGCTGATGCAGCTTTGTTTTCACGCGTGAAGGATGATGGCCGGGCAGAAGCCGTGATGCTCGCTCTGTTTGGCATTCGGGCGCTTGAGAATACTGGGGTTCCGGCATGAAAATCCTCATAGGCTGCGAATACAGCGGCATCGTGCGGGATGCATTCATTGCGCGCGGCCACGACGCAATGTCATGTGATCTGTTGCCAACCGAGCGTCCGGGCCCGCATTACCAAGGCGACGTTCGGGATGTGCTGGACTATCCGTGGGATATGGCCGTATTCCATCCGCCGTGCACTGATCTTTCCGTTTCAGGTGCGCGTCATTTTGCCGCAAAGCGTATGGATGGGAGGCAGCAGGCATCAGTATCGTTCTTCATGCGTCTGGCGCGGTGCGGGATTCCGAAAATAGCAATCGAGAACCCGGTCTGCATTATGTCCACCCTGTGGCGTCGGCCTGATCAGATTATCCAGCCGTGGATGTTTGGGCATGGGGAGACCAAGGCCACCTGTCTGTGGCTGGTCAACCTGCCGCCTTTGCGACCGACCAATGTTGTGTCTGGCAGGGAGGCGCGCATTCACAAGATGCCGCCCTCTGCTGATCGGGGGAAACTGCGCTCTCAGACGTATCAAGGCATTGCAGATGCCATGGCGGATCAGTGGGGAGGTGATTGCAAAACCTCACCATTATTCCAGGAGATTCCGGCCCACACAGAGTACCCAACGCTCCGCAACCCTGCTAATATGGCGAAGGCCGCTGGTGTTGGAGCACCGGGCGGCCTTCTGACCAATGCTTGAGGATAGCAAGACATGGCTGAAAGTTTTAGTACCATGCCTGAGCCATTAACGCCAGCCGATTGCGACTTGAGAGGTTATGACTTCATGCCGTTCTACGGTGTGCGGTATTTCCGATCGTCCAGTTACATGCAGGCTGCCGCCCGTAATCCTCGCGCCGGTCTGGCCGCTATGAAGCTCTGGTGGGAAGCGTGGTCTCAAGTGCCGTGCGGCAGCCTGCCCGACGATGACATTGAACTTGGTATGCTTGCCGACTTCGGTACCGACAAACGGGGATGGGCAAGGGCGAAGGAAATTGCCCTGCGCGGTTTCGTCAAGTGCTCGGACGGTCGCCTTTATCATAAAGAACTTTGCGAGATTGCTCTCGATAAATTCGACCTGCGGCTCAAGTCTGACGAGAAGCGAGAAGCTGACCGTGAACGCCTCAAAGCGTGGCGTGCGAAACAGAAAGACGGCGTTAAACAACCTAATATCGAAACGCACTCTGAAACGGATAATGAAACGCAGACTGAAACAGTTTCTGAAACGCTTGATGAAACAGGTGATGAAACGCGTTTCGTCGCAGGTAAGAGAGTAGAGAGTAGAGATAATATACCCTCACTTCGTTCGGGGCCTGAGGCCGAAGCGCGGACAATGCGTGAGGCTGAGAATTCTCTCGATGCCCGAACCCAGCTTTTCACGGACGGCACTCAGCGCATCCGACATATGACCGGACTCCCGGAGCGGAACGTCAGAGCGTTGATCGGGCGATGGCTCAAGCTCAGCGGCGATGACGCGGCGTGTGTGCTCGACGTTATCCGCCAAGCGTCGGACCTCAGGCCAGCGGAGCCGCAAGCGTGGTGTGAGGCCGCAGTTAGGCATCGAGCGTCTGGAGCAAACCCAAAATCCCGCCAGCAGCTAGCCGCAGAAACGTGGGCCAATGTGCCCGACATCGAGGGGGTGTGACATGACCACCATTGCCAAAATCCAGCCTGGTGCCATGGCGTTGCCCGTTGCGCCCGTTGAGCCTTCCGCTGATCTTTCAGCCCTCATCGCTGCGGTGCAGCGTGGCATCCCGATGACAGTCCGTGACTTGACACCAGTTCTCGTTTCCGAGGCGAGGGCCATTGCGGAAGGGCAGAACGCCAACGCTCCAGCGCAGGAAATCATCATCGCGGCATGGGTGAAAAAGCTGATCCCGCTGACGGTAAACCCGCCGACTGATCCAGCCGATAGCGCAGCCAAGATCAGCGCCATCTGCGAAATTTGCGGTGACATGCCCGCAGCCGTCTGGACGCCAGAGACGCGCAAGGCGTGGGTGACGCAAGGCCCGCAAGGCAAGTTCTGGCCTAGCCCTGCGGAGCTTTGCGCCCACCTCCAGCCCTACGCTGACAAGTTGCGCCGGAGCGTCGAGGGATGCCGCCGTATCGTGCGACTGGCTGAACGGGCAGGGAAGCGCGAAGAGGGTGTGAGCGCCGAGGAGCGGGCAGCCGTAGCGCGGAAGATGGCTGAGTGGCGCAAGGAGCGCGGTTACCTTGACCCGCCGACAGAACAGCGCCGCCCCGTAGAGCCACAACCGAGCGTGTCAGAACGCCTGGCTGAGTGCCGCAGGCAGTTGGCGGCGGACCCAACGCAGGGCGTGTGGTTAGAGCCGCTCATCGCACAGTTAGAGGCGCAGGTGATGTCCACATGTGGGAAAGAGCCCACAGGAAGGCCGCACAGTGCTGCGCAAGTGTTCGCACGGTAAATCGTGTGTACGGAAGCCATACCGCACTCAGCGGGAAACGTAGGGGATTTTAGGGGTATGTGTGAGAATAGCAGAGGCGACACCCTAGACTGGCACGAATGGCCCACCGGCAGTGGCCTACGCGCGCCTGTCACGCCGCACCCGGTCCCGCTACACGAGAGCGAGCCGGGGTTGACGGATGAGGAGATACTGCCGCTCGAAGAGGATTGGTTGCGCGGGCCGAAAAACGCGTGACAGGCGCTAGAGATACAGAAAATCCTGTACTTTTTGGGGGAGATGTGATTCCATACAGGCATGACACGCTCCCGGCATTGCCTCGGTAAATTGCGCTTTGAAACGCGGTCGCAAGCACGCTTCCGCGCCAAGCGCATGAGGCAACGGGAGAAAGAGCCGTTTGAGGCGTATCCATGCATCGAGTGTGGCGGGTTCCACATAGGCGGCAACACAACACACAGAAAGGCACGACCTGAGCGCAGGTGCGTGCAGATAATGGTTGGAGGGTTGGATTAGTCGTGCCTCGAAAGCTGGCAGATGATAATGCACAAGAAAAGCCAAAGCGTGGTCCGGGGAAGCCTTTTGTAAAGGGTCAGGTTGCCAATCCTGCTGGGCGCCCGAAAGGTGCACGCTCTCGCCTGTGCGAAGACTTTTTGAAAGCGCTCCACGAAGACTTCCAGAAGCATGGCGTGAAGGCGATTGAGTCCGTTCGCCTTGAGAAGCCGGAAGTTTATTTCAATGGTGTTGTGAGGCTGTTGCCGCAGCAGTTTGGCTTGGATGATGAAACCAAGGGCGGCCTGACCGTTATTATCAACCGGGGTGATTGATTGCTCACAAAGCCCCTCCATCCAATCACGCTGGCATGGTGCCTGATCTGTGCGTTGGTCACGTGCGAGCTTCCTGGGTGGCACGATGTTGGTGGTGCTATGCTCTGCGCCCTCAGCGCTAAAATACTTGTTCCAAAATATATAGTAGCATGGAGGCGGCGTGGGAGTTACTGATGTTCCGGAGCCCGCAAAGCCAGAGTTGCTTTTGCGCATACCGAAAACGCGGCCTGCATTTGGTATATTTCGCTGTTCATGCGGCAGAAATTATCGTGCCAATATTTCTAGCGTTAACCGCGGAAAATCAAAATCGTGCGGCTGCTATGCTAAAGCTCTGGCTAAGGTGCGCATGGGGGAGCATATCGAGTCGTTTTCTCGTGGGAATACAAAGCACGGCCTGTACGATAACTACACTATGCAATCTTATACTGCCATGAAGCAGAGGTGTTATAATAGAAAGCGCGATAATTACCCCTACTATGGAGGCAGAGGAATAAGAGTATGTGATGAGTGGCGGAATTCGTATGAGAATTTTGTTAGGGATATGGGTATCAGACCAAAAGGAATGACGCTCGATCGTATTGATAACAGTGGTGATTACCATCCTGATAATTGCCGATGGGCGACCATGAAGGCGCAGTCTAATAATCGTAGGCCTCGCGGCACTTCTTTTGCGTAATGGCAGAAATAAAGATTCCGAACGCGTGGAGCCCACGTAATTACCAGAGAAATCTCTGGGATTATCTGTCTAATGGTGGCAAGAGAGCGATTGAAATCGCGCACCGCCGTTGGGGCAAAGATGATGTTCTACTCCACCACACGGCATGCGCTTTGTTTGAGCGCCCAGCATCATACTGGAGTTGTTTGCCTGAATATGCGCAGGCTCGGAAAGCATTGTGGACGGCCATTAATCCGCACACTGGCAAGCGGCGTATTGACGAAGCGTTCCCACATGCGCTCAGGGCCAGCACAAACGAACAGGAGATGTTTATCCGGTTTGTAAACGGATCGACATGGCAATTAGTTGGGTCTGACCGCTATAATAGTCTTGTTGGTGCAGGCATTGCTGGCGTGACGTTTTCCGAGTGGGCGCTGTGTAACCCGTCCGCATGGGGCTACATCCGGCCTATGCTGCAAGAGAATGACGGGTGGGCGGCATTTATTACAACACCTCGCGGGAAAAACCACGCTTACTCTATGTTCCAACATGCTGAGAGATCGGTAGATTGGTTCGCGGAAAGGTCAACGATCCTTGATACCGGCGCATTAACCCCAGAGCAGGCGTCTGAGGCATTGGCCGAGTATGTTTCGATCTACGGCGAAGACATAGGGCAGGCCCAGTTCGAGCAGGAATACCTTTGCTCATGGACGGCGGCCATTCTTGGTGCGTTTTATGCCCGCGAGTTGTCTGCCGTACGCAATGAGGGCCGCTTGTGCCCGATTGAGGCCATTCCCGGCTTTCCTGTTCACACATCGTGGGATTTGGGCATCAGCGACGATACCGCGTTATGGCACTTTCAGGTTGTGGGCGCTCAAATCCTTGTGTTGGGATGTCATTCGCAATCAGGTGTAGGGCTGGATTATTATGAGACCTACATGCGCGATACCTACGCGGCAAAGTGCTGGACAAAGGGCATAGATTACGTCCCGCACGATGCTAAGGCGCGGGAATGGACTGGCGGACGCACACGCATTGAAACCATGATGGCAATGGGGTTCAACCCGCAGCTTGTGCCAAATGTCGGCCTGATGGACGGGATCAATGCGCTACGCAGGACATTGCCTTTGTGCATCTTTGATGTGAGCACGGAAATGACTGGATTTTCTGCTCTAGAAAGTTATAAACGAAAGTGGGACGACACGAAAAAGGCATTTTCGATGGGTCCGGAGCATGATTGGGCCAGTCATTACTCCGACTCAGCACGATATATGGCTCTTTCGTGGCGCGAGGCTCGGGCGGCTGCACCATCTCCCCCGGCGACAACCATGCAAAACGTGCTTGCGGCTGAGGGCATAACCCCTCCCAAGCTGAGACCAATCTCGCGCCGGAGACGGTAATACGTGGACGAGCAACCTCAGTTTGCCGACACGCTCGAAAACACTGACGAACCAAAATCCTCTGATGTTCTGCTGGCAGCGCTTTCTGATGCGGCCAAGGCGTTTGATGTGTGGTACGGACAGTGTGAGCGTATTGACAAAATCTTCTCCCTGTCCCGCTCCATGTCTGGTTTGTCAGACTGGTCAGACCCTGAGTTCGACCTGTTTTGGTCAAGCACGGAGATCCTCAAGCCTGCGGTATATGCAAGGCCGCCCGTGCCTGCCGTAAGCACACGCTTTTCAATTCGTGACCCGTTTCTGGATCAGGTTTCTGAGATGCTTGAGCGCGTCCTGAGCACCACACTGGATAAGACGTGCATTGACGATGTGATGCAGGCCGTGCGCGATGACCTGATCCTGACCGGACGTGGCGTGTCATGGCTGCGTTATGAGGATGAGGACAGAAAGCGCGTCATTGTCGAGCACCTTGAGCAGCGTGACTTTCTGCATGAGCCTGCCCGCAAGTGGTCAGAGGTAGGGTGGGTCGCGCGCTGTGCCTGGATGACAAAGCAGGAAATGCGTGATCGGTTCGGCATGAGCAGCGGATACGCCGATGCGGCCTTTGCCAAGCGCGGTGAAAAATACGGCATGTCAGACAGCAGCGAAAAGGCGGCAGTCTGGGAAGTCTGGAGCCGTGTCGACAAGCGCGTCTATTGGGTCACGGATGGCGTTGAGACCGTTTTGGATGAGTCCGAGCCTTTTCTTGATATTGAAGGTTTTTTCCCGTGCCCAAAGCCCGCATACGCCACACTCAAGCGCCGGTCTCTGGTTCCTGTTCCGGATTACAAGCGCTATGAGAGCACGCTTGAGCAAATAAATGATCTGACAAGCCGGATTTATGGCCTACTCGATCAGGTGCGTGTTCGTGGGCTGATACCGTCCGGTGGTGATGTAGGTTCTGCCGTCCAGTCTCTTCTGGATGAGGCGGACGATGACATGATGCTGATACCTGTTCCCGCATCGTCATTGGTTGGCAACGGTGATATGGTTCAGTGGCTGCCACTGGATATGTTTGCCAACACCGTTCAGGGGCTGATTACAGCACGCCAGCAGCTTATCAGCGATTATTATGAGCTATCCGGTATCAGCGATATCATGCGCGGCGCGTCAGACGCGCAGGAGACGCTCGGAGCGCAGCAGCTTAAAAGCCAATACGGCAGCGTGCGTATTCGCGAAAAGGTGGATGCTCTGGTTCAGCATGCGCAGGCCATCTGTGCCATTGCTGGTGAGATCATCTGCGAAAACTTTGACGCCAAGACGTTGCTTGAAATGTCTCTGAGCAAGATGCCGACTGACAGCGATATCAAAAAACAGATCACCATGGTCAAAAAACAGGGAGAGCAGGCGCTTGCGCATATTGCCGGCCAGATCAGGGAGATTGAGGCGCGCGCGAATGTGCAGCAGTCAGTTTCACAGGCACAGCCGCCAGCGCCGCAGCCGCAGGGAGTGCCCGCGCAATGATGCCGCCCCAGCCCATGCCTCAACAGCCGCAACTGCAACAGAACCCGGTGGCAATGCTTCAGCAGCATGCTATGCAGATCCATCAGCAGGTTACTCAGCAGGTCCAACAGCTTGAGCAGGCGATTACCATTGATAAGGTGGTAAAATTCCTGCGTGACGAACGGACGCGCTCATTTGCGATTGAGATCGAGACCGACAGCACGATCATGCCGGACGAGGTTGCTGAAAAGCAGTCACGCAATGAGTTTCTTGGAGCTTTCTCTCAGGCATCGTCAGGCGTTGCGCAGTTGCTTCAGCTTGGGCCGTCTGGTGCGGAATTGGCGGGCGGTTTGCTAAAGTTTGCGCTTGCGCCATATCGTGTTGGTCGTGAGCTTGATGGACTGATCGAGAAATTTACCGAGCAGGCCCCGCAGATCGTGCAGCAGCAAATGCAAAGCCAACAGCAAGGGCAGGACCCGGCCTTGGCGCAGGCGCAGCAGCAGTTGGCTCAGGCCGAGCAGCAGAAAGCCCAGGCGCAGATGCAGAAGGTGCAGGCAGACATGCAGTTGCAGGCAGCAAAATTGCAGTTTGAGCAGGATAAGGCGCAGGCAGACTTCACCCACAAACAGCAGGTTTTGCAGATTGAGGCACAGCAGGCGCAGGCCGATCTTGCTGAAACGTTGGCCCGCATTGAGAATGTGAAGGCCGAGACTGAGGCGCTTCTAGCTAACGCTCAAACATCACGCCAGACGGCGGACAATGACACTGTGCGGGCTATTGCCGAAGTGGGCCAGCAACAGTTCGAGCAGGATCAGGCACTCCTGCAACCGGCGGTGAGCGATGTCCAACCCACGGTTTAAGCGCCTTGACGCGCAGATTGCTTATCCTTGGACCGTTGATGCGGAAATGCCTGATGATATCACGGGAATGGACATGAGTGAGACGATATACGGCCCCGGTGCCAGCAGGGATGGCGTTCTCGGCGGCTTTGTTTTGGACTGGAATGAATTAGGAGACGAGTTGTGAGAAAACTTGCCATTGTTCTTGGTGTTCTGTTCTCATCATCTGCATTCGCGCAATCAAGCGGCATCCCATGGACCAATGGGCGCGTACTGACTGCTCCCATGATGCAGCAGTTTGATGCAGCAAAGCTTAATCTACAAAGCTTAGGTAAGCCCGGTTTTGCTGCAAGATTGGATGCGCATGGGAGGATTGATGCCCCCGTTGTGGGGGATGTATCTCAAGCGCGGGCGACAACAGACGGAAAAACAGTTTCCCAGATCGGCCAGATCGCATCAGGGAGTGTGCAGCAGACTGAAAAGAACGCGGCGAATGGGGTTGCTGGATTGGATGCAGATGCGGACACAACATCTGGCATCAAATCTCCGCGCCTAAAATTGATGTTTAACGGTGCCGCACGGGGGCAGATGCTGGGGGATTTTACAGACCCGTGGACGCCACCAAATATGTCGCGAATGGGGGGTCTGCAAACCGGCACTCCACTGGTCCAGCAGTTAAACGGGATGCCGGACGGCCCTAATGATAGCGGTGTCGTGCAGGCGTTTTCTGCTTATGATGGTTCATTTTCTGGCATTCGGCCTGGGTTCGGACCGGACGCTTTGTCCAACGGCCCAACGGCGATTGCCAACTACGGCACGCTGGATAGTGGCGTTGTCAGCAATCAGTTTGACACACCCGTCCCGCTCGTAAGGGCCGGCGCAGATATCAAGGATTGGAGCGGAAATACCCACGCCGTTACTTTCGGGTGCGGAACTCCTACTACCACACCCAATCGCGTATGCTTTTCTCCGGCATTGCCTGCTGAGTGGGTCGCCTTGCTCCATCGCGGTCAATATATCATTACAAATGTGATCGGACCCGGAAAAACAACGGCCAGTGACGTTAATTCACCTGACATTCTGGCGTCTGAGGTTAACGCCGTTGCACCTGACGGGTCGTATATTGACACGGTAGGCTGGTCTGTTCCTGGCAGCAATATATCTAATGGGTTTGTCCCGATGGTATCCAGCTACGCGGGAGATGGTGGGGCCCGTCCCGCCGTGGCGGCAGGGACACTCGATACCAAATGGTCAAATTATACACATCCTGCCGTATTCATTGGCGCATCAACCAGCATGTTTAACAATTATACATATTGTAAGTTAAACCATTCTGGGTCGCATGATAGCGATAAAAATATCAACGCCAAGGATAGTATGGTTCATTCATGCACATACTTACAGCATGATATGTTTAATTACGATCCTGATTATACAAATGCCTTTACTGGGGTCGGTTTGGCGTATCAAGGTCCGTCTCTGCCCTCACGGGATAGTCAAATGGTTTGGCTTTCAGGGTATATGCCAACGTTTTTTCGGATAAGATACACGACAACTGGCATCAAATTATTTGATACTGATGCGGGTTTTGAAGTTGACCATCCTCTTGTTCTACCGGTCGATGGAACTGTTGGAGAGGCAAGCACGCGCTTTCTTTCATCCCAAGAAGAAACGATAAATGGTATTCCGCTCAAACTCCAAAAATGGGCACAAATGGATGCTACTATTCCGTCCGGCACAACAGGTATGGATTTTGTAAAATATGCCTCAATCCGCATTGGTCTTAACTACGGTAGCGGGCCTAATGCTCACACAGTTGACGCGAAAAATGCGGGAGAGATCATATTAAATCCCCAGTGTGGTGTGGGGGGGATTGCCTTGGCCGGTGGAGCGGGCGGGACTTGGAATCCATCCATCGGTATATGCGTGAAGTCAGATGGGAGCGTGAAGTTCCCTAATGATATGTCAATAACCGGCGGGAAATCATCTTGTTTCCAGCCAACGGACACATCTAATGGGTGGGTTTGTATTTATGGGTCCAGTGGTGATACAGTAACTATGTTCACGTCCAGTGGTGCAAAAGCAAATTTAAACATCAGTGGTGCAGTAACAGCAAACGGACTAACAACCCTACCGGGTGGCCAGGTGATTTTTGCGGCACCATCAAATAATGGAAATATATTTGAAAATGCCACATCGCCCAACGATTTCCAGTTGGGTGCATCCAACGGCAATGGGGTTACGCTTCACGTGGCGGGTCTTGTTACCACCGGACAAATAATGCAAATACCGTTCGGCACGCCTGCCAGCAGCACGGCAGCCTGCACGCCGGGTCAAATTATGACTGACGCAACGTACAGTTACACCTGTGTTGCTACTAACTCATGGCATCGCGTGAGCAATGGGTCGGCTTGGTAAAGCCTAACCGCTTTCGAGCATTTTTTTCTACAAAATTCGGAAAACACATGACAGAGACACGGAGCGGGGCTGACGGCTCCGCGTCTGAAAATAATCTGTACTTTCCTGCACCAACGGTACTATATTACCGCACATGCAGGAAAGCGCACCAGAATACGCATGGTTTGATGATGGGCGAGGCAGGAAAACATACCGCCGTGTCCTTTCTCCAAATCTGAACCGTTCCAATCTGCCATGCCCGATGCTCATCACGGACACGATTGAACCGATGCAGAGCCAGGCGGATGGCAAGTTTTACACATCCAAGCAGGCTTTGCGGCGCACATATCGGGCAGACGGAAACCCACAAGGGGTTGAGTATGTCGAGGTAGGCAATGAGCAAAAGCCACATATCCAGAAAAATGGTGGTGTCGTCAGGGACCGTACGGCGGCCCGCGATGCTGTTGACAAGGCACTTGCCGCCGTAGAGCGCGGGGAAGGAATGCAGGCATGAGTGATACTCTTTCTGATATCGGCACTGATACGCCCTCAACCGTGCTTGAGGACGATGCCACATCAACAGCCATTGGGGCCGGCGCAGACGAGCCAGAGGGCCAACGGCATGAGGAAGAAAAGCCTAAGCCAGAGCCTGAAAAGCCGGTGGCTCCGAAATCGCGCCGAGAAACCATCAAGGCTGCTGCTGAAAAGCTGGAGAAAGAGGAAAATCCTCAACCAGATAAGGAAAAACCAGAAGAAGCCGTCAAGCCTGAGCATGACGAAAAGGGCGGCGCCAAAGATGGCAGCGCGGGACCAGAAGCTGAAAAGCCGGGTTCAGATAGCGGAAAGCCTGAAGAGAAGCCAGCCGACAAGCCGGAGGACAAAGAGCGCTTCCGTGAGCCGCCCAAACGCTTCCTAACAAAAGCCAAAGAGACGTGGATCAATACACCAAATTCCGTCAAGTCAGAGGTGATCCGTCTTGAGCGTGACTACGATGAACTGAGCCAGCGTGCGCAGGAAAACGAACAGTATCGCGCGGGGCTGAAAATCTTTGAGGACTATGCCGAGCGGAACGGTGTGAAGTTGTCTCAGGCTCTGGAAGTTTTCACCAGCCTTGATGCGCTACTTAAACAGAACCCGGTGCAGGCCGTTGCGGAAATTCTGAAAACCGTCAAGCTGACGCCGCAGCAATATGCGCAGATTGTTCAGGAAAACAGCCCGCAATATCAGGCACAGATGCTGATGCCTCGCCAGCAGGCACAGCCGCAGCAGCCACAGCTAACGCCGCGTGAGCAGCAATTGCAGGCGCAGTTAGCGCAGGAACAGGCCGCACGCGTGAATGCTGAGGTGATTGCTCCATTTGCAGAAAAGCACCCAAGATTTGCGGAATTGCAGGAAACTGTTGTGCGATGCCTGAATTCTGGTATGATACCAGACAATCTCGCGCCGTATGACCGGCTTGAAGCGGCATATGATATGGCTGAGCGGTTAAGCCCGCGCTCTGCATCATCCACCAGCCAAGCTACTCCGGCGCAGACAACTGCCCAGACTGCCAATCCGCGTGCGGGCAAATCTCAAATCTCAGGCGCTCCTTCTTCCGGACAATCCACAAACCCGGTGCGTAGGGGTAAAATGTCACGGCGAGAAGCGTTGAGCGCTGCACTGGATAAGGCGTCCGCTTCGTAAGGTGAGGATTTGCCGGAATGGCAATCGTTTCAAATGTTCGGCTTCGTCAGGTTCTGACGACTGCCATGGAAGACCGCTCGCGGGCAATTCAGGACCTTGTTTTCAACAGTAATCCTGTTTTGCGGATACTGCGCGAAAATGACCGTTTCAAGACCTATGAAGGGGCAGATATTCGCGTCCCGCTGATGATCGACAAGATGGATGGTCAGTGGTTCACTGGGTATGACAAGCTATCCAATACGCCAAAGGAACTGATCAACAGCGCCGTTTTCACGCCGAAGAACGTTGCTGTCGGTTTTTCCCTGACCGGGACGGAGCTTCTGGCGAATGAGGGGCGCGGCAAGATCATTGACCTTCTTGATACCTACATGGAGAACGCAGAAAGCTCCATGCAGAACGTCATGGAAGAAGCCATCCACGGTGACGGGACTGGCGCTGGCGGTCGTGAAATGATCGGCTTTGGTGGCGCTATCCCGATTGTGCCGAATGTTGGGGTGTATGGCGGCATTGACCGTTCTCAGGAAGCGATGTGGCGTACGTCCTACTACACGGCGACCACGGACTTCCCCGATATCGGCACGACGTTTGATGTGACAACGTGCATCCCGATGTTGCAGACCATCATCGCCAACCGGAGTAAGGGCAACCGGTATGCCGATCTGATCATCTGCGATACCAAGAGTTACCTGACCTACAACCGCGCTTTGATGGCAATCCAGCGCATTACGGATGCCCGCAGCGCAACATCTGGGTTTGATGCTCTCTCCATCAGCACCCCTGCCGGTGTGGTGAAGCTGCTCTGCGCCAATGGCGTTGGCACGGTCATGCCGGAAAACACCGTTTACGGTATTGACAGTCAGGCACTGGAAATCCGCTACCACCCCAGCCGGAATATGGTGCCTCTGTTTGACGGTGATGGTGCCCGCCCGATCAACCAGGACGCCATTGTGCAGTATCTGGTCTGGAACGGTGAGATGGTTCTCAACAATCCGCGCTATACATGGCGGTTTAATACCACCCCGGCAGCGGCATAAGGAGGCTGAGACATGTCTTTTCGTACCAACCCCTCTCTTGGTATCGGCCTTGATACGGTTCTTCCCGCTGATGGCTCATGGCTGGATATCAACGGCACCGTTTCCCCGCAGTATGGGGACGTGTCCTTTGATGACAGCGGCTACAAGCGCGTCTGGGCAACGTCAGCCGCAGCCCTGACCGCAGGGGCGAAGATTGCCATTGATGATGATGGCAATGCCTCTGCATCTGATAGCGGGGCCTATACGGCCCCCCTTGCAGTCCCTGCTGGCGGCTCCTTCTGGGCCAAGGCCGCAGCCATCTGACGATACGGGGGAGTTTGACCGCTCCCCCATTCTTTTTTTGCAGGATAATCCATGGACGTTGCAATCAGCCGCGTTGACCGGCCAATGACCGATTATGCCGTTACCCCTCATTTCCGTTATGATACTGTTGAGGATATCGAGGCATCGCGCCGTGAAAAGCGCCCGGTGATGAAAACCATCGAACTGTGCGAAATGCGCATTGCGGGTGAGAAGAACTATATCCCAACCGTTCCCGCCGATAGCATCTGGCAGGTCCATAACGGCCAGCCGATCACCTACGCGGAACGGTTCGCAGAACAGTATCGCAACTTCAAACTGGGCAACAGCCAGACCGGCGAAGGCACGCCGTTGCAGGAACTGGTGCCGTACGGGATCACGCAGGCCCAGCTTAGCTTGTGCCGGGCACTGAAGATCTATTCCATCGAGGCCGTAAATTCGCTTGAGGGCATCCACCTCAAGGCGCTCGGTGTTGCTGCTAATGAACTGAAGCGCATGGCAGGCGCTTGGATTGCTGACCATAGCAGTGTCCGGTCAGAGCGGTCCGAACTGGAAGAGTTGCGCGCTCTGGTTGAAAAACTCCAGTCTGAAAAGACTACTGCCGTGCATGTGGCTGAGGAAGCTATTGAAGACAAGATCGAGGCCAGCGCATTCGCGGCCATGGATGACCGGCAGTTGAAGACCTATATCAAGGAGCGCACCGGCCAGACGCCCATGGGTAATCCGTCCCGCGAAACGCTCCTGCGCATGGCTGAGGAAGCCTGACAATGACTGTTCTGGACTGCTTCAAACAGGCGTCCCGGCGCTTGCTGGCGCAGGACCAGAACAGCCTGTTTACGGGGAGTGACCCGTTCCAGATCAAGATGCAGGCCATTATCTCGGAAGCCGTTCTGGATATAGCCCAGCAGCATGACTGGCTGGCGCTGACCAGCCTCTGCACGCTGACCACGGACGGCAGCACGGCAGACTTTGACTTGCCAGATGATTACGGGCGCATGCTGGTCAAGGCCGATGTGCATTCCTCCATCTGGTCAATCAATTATCAGGAATGCGCTGATCTGGATGAATGGACGCAGCTACAGCGCTTCATGCCATCCACTGTTCCGGGCTACTGGATCATTTATGGCGACCAGTTCCATCTGATCCCCACGCCGCGCGCAAATGAAAACCCGTGCTTCTGGTATATCTCAAGCAATCTGGTGAAGGATGCGGATGGTACGCTCAAGCCACTTTTTACCGCAGATGCAGACACGTTCCTGCTGGATGAGCAGCTTCTCACGCTGGCGATGATCTGGCGATGGAAGCAAGCTGAGGGTCTGGATTATGCCGAGGATATGCAGAATTACGAGGCGCGCCTGTCCCAGATTGCAGCCAAGGATCATGGGAGCAAGCCGATCCGCAGCAACCGGCGGGGCATGAACCGCCTTGGCATCTGGGGTCTGCGCCGGTGAGGACGCCTGTTCAGTCTCGTGGCAGAGGCCGCAAGGCGCAGGTTGTCAGCTTCCCACCGCCAACCTCAGGCTGGATCAGCAACCAGAACCTGATTGCCAACACCAGCAATAAGCCCGGTGCAGTCGTGCTGGATAACTGGTGGCCTACCCCCCAGACCGTCCGTATCCGGCAGGGGTGCGCACTGTATTGCCAACCTGATGACACGCAGGACTGCACAAGCCTGATGACATACGATAGCGGCGGCATCGTAAAGCTGTTTGCGGCTATCGGTGGCACCATCTGGGATATATCAAGCCCAAGCGCTCCCGTTGCTGCTGTGACGGGCCTGATTGGCGGTGAATGGTCCTACGTGCAGTTTGCCACAGATGGCGGCGTGTTTCTGGTCGCATGCAATGGTGTTGACCCCGTTCAGCTTTTTGATGGCACGCATTGGTGGCCCCTGACGGGATACGCTATTGAACTGGTGCAGCTTGGCACTGTCACCAAGGCTTTCACGGATGGCGAAACCGTAACGGGCGGAACGTCTGGCGCAACCGGGAAAGTTCTCTTCCAGCAGGGGCAGCAGCTTTACGTTCAGTTGACCAGCACGGCTACCTTCAAGAGCGATGAGACCATAACAGGCACAGAAGGCGGAAGCGCAGTCGCATCGGAGGATGGCAGCACATATTGGCCCGGTATTACGCCGGCCGATGGCTCCTCAATCAGCACGCTGCATCCGTCAACATTTACCTATGTCTGGGCCTATATGGCGCGGCTGTATTTTGTCCAGGCAGGAACCCTTAACGTCTGGTATCTCAGTGCCGGGGCTGTTTCTGGCACGGCTACACCGTTCCCTATGGGCGGCATCTTTACGGGGGGCGGATCACTCCTGTTTGGGTCCTCGTGGTCGCTCGACAATTCCAGTAGCAATGGGCTGTCCGAGCAGTGCGTGATGGTCACGGATGAAGGGGAGGTCGCTGTCTATCAGGGGTATGACCCGAACCTGTCCTCATCATGGAGCAAGGTTGGGCTGTATCGCGTTGATAAGCCGCGTGGGAAGCGCGCCTTCATCCGCAATGGCGGGGATCTTCTTATTGCTACAGATGCCGGTCTGATCCCACTCACACAGGCCGTTGAACGCAACCCATCCAATCTGGCCCCTGGCGCTGTATCCTATCCAGTGCAGGACGCATGGATGCAATATGTGTCAGAACGCCCAACGCGCAACTGGCAGGTTGAAGTCTGGCCGGAAATGCAGATGGTGCTTGTCTCCATACCAGAGGCCGAAAACTATCAGGCATATCTGCTTGTGGTGAACATGAACACCAGCGCATGGGCCCGCTTTACGGGGTGGGACGCGCTATGCATGGCCGTATCCAGCGGGCAGTTATACTTCGGCACAACATCAGGCCGGGTGGCAGCCGCATGGCAGACCGGTTATGACATGGGTGCGCCATTCACGGCCATCTATGCGCCTCTGTTCCATGATCTGGGCGGAACATTTGGGGCCAAGATGCCCAAAGATGCCAGCGTGATGATGCGGGGTAGCACTGACGTGTCATGGTCCATCTCCATGATGTATGACTACGTTCTGACCATTCCATCTGCGCCCGCTGGCCCCGCCATAGACAGTGCTTCCGTTTGGGACGCAGGAATATGGGATCAGTCCATGTGGAACAGTTCCACCAACATGACAGCACAGAAGAAATGGAGCGCGGTGGCGGGTATGGGGTATGCGATATCCCCATGCTTCCAGATCACCAGCGGAAACCTGCTGCCTTTTGATAACGAGATTGTCAGGGTTGACGTGACGTATCTTACGGGGGGATTGCTCAGTTAGATAGGGGAGAAGACTTGTGATCTTCTCCCCCGGCTCACAAAAGCAGCACAGGTCTGCCCTCTAAGGGCTAAAGGGTGATCACCGAGTCGGGCAACCCCTTGGCACAGAATAAACCCCCGCAACTTTCGTCACGGGGGTCTATGTCAACCAGAAGAAAGGACTAGGAAGGGGAGAGAGATGGGCCTCGGCTTTCCCCTTCCTAGGGCGCAGTGACCGCCAAGCGGGACTGTAACCGATGACCGGCGTGAGTCGCAACGAAAAAGGGCGACCCGAAAGCCGCCCTTTCACCTGAAAACGGTATCTATTGGAACACCCGGACTCACTCTCTATTCTGCCACCCGAGTCTGTCAAGCTATTGCTTTACGCTCCCCCCGTTCTTCCTGTTTCAGATCATGCCAGAGTTGGCCGATAGCCTGACCGGCCTTGAGCACAACCTCATTGCGGCGCTTGAGGCCAAGCTGATGCTTCCCCGCAGCGTCTGGTATGGCGAGATTGAGGTTTACAAGCGCAAGAGCCATTTCCATCGGGCTCATTCTCACGCCAGCGTTGCCACCCCCGAAAGGGCGGCTGGCCGTTGCGGCACTTACGCTGACGGCGCGGCAAAAGGGCGCAGGAACTCAACAACAGACGGCTTCCATTTAAGCTGCTGCTGTGAACCTCTGCCGCCCTTGCGGGTTGTGTCGAACATCTTCCCGTAAGCAAGGCCGCGTTCTGTCATAGCCCACTTGCTACCAGAGGAGGAGCCCGGCATGGCAATCTGCAACCGCGCCTCTTCTGCCAGTATCCGATTGACGCGAACGGCTGACAGGCCAACCTGAAGCCCAAGCTCCGTGGGGGTCAGATAATTATCCTGCGTTGGAGCGGGTAGCGAAGCGTAGCCCATCACCTCAAGCGGGTTGACGCCGGTGAGATTATACGTGCCCCGCGCCGCCATCAGAACCTTCTGGTTTTCGTCCACGTTCGGCAGGTGGGCGGCAACCCGCAGGCAGCGGTCAAACGTCACAGCGAAGGATGGCTTGCGGATGCGTTTGGGTTTGGGGGCTGCGTTCGGGATTTGCCCCGTAACCAACGCATCAAAGGCGCGGATTACGGTGAGGTGGAAAGCGGGACTGATCCACATTGCGTAGGCGTAGACCAGTTCCTTGCAGGCGTAGGTGCCTTGGTTGGTGCCACCTTTTTTGGTTGAAACAGGCGATGTGCAAATTTCCACATCGCTCAATTCCCCTATCAATGCTTTAGTCTGGTCATTCCGCAACCATTGGGCCGGTGCCTTGGTAGCGTCGCCACCTGACGCCTTATGGCAGTCATTCAGGCAATACCGCCCTTCCGCATCTTGGCGGATTGTGGTAGAGAGGATTGTCAGGTTCGTGTTTGAATTTGGCATGGTGATTATTCCTTACTCACTGTCAGAGGCGTCAGGTTTGCTTTGGACGGCTGGGCCTGACGCCTTTTTTGTTGCTTCGATGCTGTTGAGATAGTGCTCCAGCCCGAAAACGATCTCCGAAGTCAAAGACCGCCGGTTAATGAAGCGGCTCGTTTCAAGCGCCTGCAATACTTCCGGGGGCACTCTTACCCGGACCAAGGGATGCTCTCGGCTCATTTGCTGTCCTTTCCCATTGCTTGTTTGAGTTGAAACACAACTTCGCCATTCAATGGCCGCTCATTTTCGCGGGCATTATTCTCAAGCCATGCTTTCACTTCTTCCGGCACTCGGATGTGCATCTGTGGGTATTTGTGGCTCATTTGCTTTCTTTTTCTTCCGCCAATGCTTTCCGCAAAAGCCTAACGATCTCTTTGTTGGCGCTACGATCGTTCATGACGGCGCTTACCTTCAGTGAGCGAAGAAGCGTCTTCTCCATTCTAATGGTTATTGATCCAGTTTCTTGCATGAGTCCTTTTCCTTTTCGCACTCTAATGAGTGCTTAATTCCTGTATATATGCACCCACATGAGTGCGCAACTGTTTTTTTTGCTTTGTCTGTGCAATCAAGGATTATGAGCGACAAAAAGCCCACCTCAATTACAATTCGCCTAGGTGAAGAACTGCTTGATATTATTAGGAAAAGTGCTGAAAAAAATAGGCACTCGATGAACTCTGAAATAGTCGAGCGAATCCGCCATTCTGAATTGCCGTCAGATGAGTGCAGAGCATTCCTCCAAGAGGAGGCTGCCGAACTTGAAGCCCAGATACCCGGCATAAAGTGGGAATTAGATCAGGCGCACAAACGCCTCGGCGAGATGATCACAACCCTGACAGAGACGGAAAATCCGGTTACGAATGACAGGATTGATCTTCTCCAAACCCAGACGCGGTTTTATCGTGCAAGACTTGAAGAGGCCGAAAGCCGCTTGCGACGAATTAGAAGGGTTATTGAAGAATGAGGCGTATTTTAGCTGTACTTTTATTGCTCGCACCCATACCCGCATACGCCGGGAAGGCCAAACAGGCGCGCCTTCGAATGGAAGCCGATGTTGCTCTATGCAATCAGCAATTCCCTATTATGCGCGGGAACATGGCTCGTAGGGCTCAATGCATCGGGACGGCGCAGTTAAAGCGTGATGCAGCGCTTGGAGCAAATCCTCGCCCGACGATCTTAATAACAGACAAAGCAGTGCAGGTTTGGAGCTTGGTTGATCAAGGGCGAATGGCTCCTCAGGACGCCATGCAGCAGATACAGGCCCTCGGTGCCGCCTTACAGGCGCAACAGAATTATGAGAATAAAGTGAGGGAATACAAGGAAGACGCAGATAGAAGATATGCCATGGGTCAAGCATTACAGAACGCCGCTCGGAACTATCAAAATTCATTACAGACAAATCAAGTCAGGCCAAGTCTTAACTGCACAACAATGCCTCTAGGGGCAGGGCAAACGACGACGCATTGCTATTAAGAGGGTGTTGGGGGAATGAAGAAGAAGATTTTTATATGCCTTGCAGTTTTTATGACCCCAAGCGTGGCACATGCTAATCCTCAGATTTTTGGTTTCTTGCCTGAAAAATGCTCTAGCGTTAATTCTTTGGATTTTTCTCCAACATCCCAAGTCGGGGAGAATATAATTGGTTATTTTTCCGGACTAAATATGGCAAGCGTTATCGCTTTAGGCGGTAAATCTGATGATAGCAAATTTGATAAAATCCAAAGCGTAGATTTTATAACATCTTCTGTGCATGAGATATGCTTATCTAAGCCAGACATACCACTTTCTACTGCCGTAATATTGTTTTGGACAACTAGAATACAATCGTCACCCAAATAATCCCCCTCCCACACCCCCGCGAGTCCCGCAAAGCCCATGCCATTCCGTTGACGGGAATCCGTACGTGCTGGTGCAATAGTGCGGAAATGAGGTGGACATGACCAATTCAGAGTTAAAAGAAATACGTCTTGATATTGCAAGGATGAGTGTTTTTGTTGCTGCGCTTGCTCAAATGGTAAGTAGCGAAGAGAAGCCGGAAAAAGAAAAACTTGATAGGCTTCTGGAAGATACATTGTCCTTTGCGAACAGGATGATTGATAAGGCAGAGGCATGAGTGACGCAGCAGAAGAACTCCGCGCCCGGCTTGAGGCTGTAAGCAGCAGAGCATTTTCCGAAAGATTAGTTGAAAAGAGGGGTGGGGGAGGCGATAATGGCGGCATGGACATTATCCAATATCGCCTTGGTCTGCTCGAAAAAGGTCAGGAAAAGACGGACGGGAAGATTGATAGCCTTCACGTGCGGGTTGATGGTGTTCAGGCATCGGTCAATACGGTCGGTGAGAAGGTTTCGGGTATTTCCGGACGCTTGGACCTTATCGAGAAAAAACTACCTAACTGGTGGCAGCCTTATGCTGGAATTAGTGTAGTGGGGGCGATTTTTGCGGCGCTGGCAAAGTTCCTGGCGAACTAATATTTCTGTACTCCACCGGCGGCCCGTACTATCCTGATCTTATGCAAGAACGAAAAGACATGGGGCAGGGGTCCTCAGGCATTGGCCTTGAGGGCTACAGCACGGCGGAAATATACAGAGAGCTTAAGGCACGTCTGGGGGTAACCACCTTTGAACGGTACGCCATCGAAGACAAACTCACCATCTTTATAAATGGTGAGCTTACCCATACCCAGATGGGGCCGTTCGGGGTTATGGTTAATATCGACTAGTCGGGAACTTGTCTCTTATGAAGGTATCAAAGAACCTTCCTTTGGACTGAGCCTTGAGTAGACCATCAAAAATGAACTGTGGAACGTTGTTGTAAGGGAGTGTCTGAAATTCTGTGTATCTGACCTGGGCCATGGGTTTTCAGATACTCAAGCGGCGAAACGCTCGCCGAACATTATGGCGAACTGGTTGCGGGCCGTAAACCATTCCCGCACATTCCGT
>Ga0214872_100076_pt1 | contig 78415 bp, 66 predicted proteins | sample Stichaenrichm18X_FD_168614 | JGI IMG/M metagenome (GOLD analysis project Ga0214872, IMG submission 168614) | Xylose enriched microbial communities from anaerobic bioreactor in Madison, Wisconsin, United States - 18X | ecosystem: Engineered > Bioreactor > Anaerobic > Unclassified | place: USA... | reverse complement strand
CCGGGCGGGTGCCCGTCGCGGCGCGGGAATTAACTATACGCGCCCGGGCGCCCCCGGGGGCCCACAATCCGCCTCTCCACAACCCGCACACAATCGGGCGCGGGAGGGGCGCGGCACGGAAAATGCCGAACCACATATGACGTTGTTCGAAGTTGTTTCTCACTCAGTCCCACGAAGCTCATACGGACACAGATATATGTGGCTGTGCCAGAGATGCTACGCCTGCTTGGCATCGCGACGACGATTCGACACGCCCTAACCCGCGGCATCACCTGCCAACCCGTCAAACACGATCTTCTCGGCGGACTTTAGGAGATCATCGCGTTCCTCGCGGGTTGCCGCCTCCGCATAGGCCCTCACGATGGACTGCGAGCGCGAGGGTCTGAGCATCGCCCACGAGCCGTCGGCGAACGTGGCCTTGAGGCCGCCCGCGTGGTTCACGCTGACGGGGGCCTTGCCCGCCATCGTGCGCGGATTGAGGCCCGGCAGGATGTTGCGGAACGCCTGGACCTTCGCCACGTCGAGGGTGATGTCCTCCCGCCCGTAGGCCATGCGGCCCACCTCGCGGCGCACCCTCGACACGAGGTCCTCGACCGTGGCCCCCTGTGCGGCAAGCTCCTCGAGGATGTAGAGCGCGGCCAGGATCGCATCGCGCTCGGCAAGGTGGCTGGGGAACGAGAGGCCGCCGTACTCCTCGGCAGCAAGCAGCACGTCACCATCGGCCATCTCGGCGTGCAGGCGCGAGAAGCCGACGGGCACGGCCGTGTACTCCAGGCCAAGCCGATCGGCCTGGCGCTCGAGGCGCTCGGAGCACGCGAGCGTGCCAACGACCCGGCCGCGCAGGCTCTTCTCGCCCACGAGGTGATCGAGCACGAGGGGCCCGAGGTCGTGGACGGACACCATGCGGCCGCGCGCATCGATCAGCGCGAGGCGGCGGCAGTCCCCGCCAAAGGCAAGGCCAAGGTCCGCGCCCTCGCGCACGACGGCGGCCTCGCACTCGTCAACCCAGGGCTCGATGGCCTGGGGGTGGATGCCACCGAAGTTTGCCGGGCAGCCAACGTGAAGCTCGACGACGTCGGCCCCGAGGCTGCGGAGGAGCGACGGAACGACGCACTGGGCCGTTCCGTACATGCTGTCCACGACGACGCGCGGGCGAGAAGAGCGCACGGCCTTTGCATCTATCTGCCCCATGAGGTCGCGCGTGTACGGCGACAGCAGGTCCGCGCGGGCATAGCGGCCGCGCGCGTCTCCGGGAACCGAGGATATGAGCTTGTCCACGTCGTGCGCGAACTCCTGCGAGACGGACCCGCCGTCCGGGCCGCACACCAGGATGCCGCCGTAGTCGCTCGAGTAGTCGCCGCCCGATACCAGCACGCCGCCCACACACGCGTCGTCGCGGGCCACGGCGGACTCGAGCACGGGTGCCGGTGTCGGCGCGTTGGACACAGTTACCTGCAGGCCGCAGGACGCAATCAGCCCCGCGACCTCGAGCGCCATGTCCTCGCTGTCGTGGCGGGTGTCGTAGCCGATGGCGATCGCGGCGCCCTCGTGCATGGTGCCCCACACGACGCCAAGCGCCGCCGCGACCGCACGCACGCCCTCGAGGTCGTACCCCTCGTCACGCCTGCTGTACCAGCCGTCCGCCCTAAAGTGAATGTTACGCATCGAAGGTAGGTGCTAGTTATCGCCTAGAGCGCTCTTGCCAAGAGCCTCGAGGAACGCCTCGCGCGTGGACTCGTCGGCAAGCGCGAGCCTCGCGTTGACGCCCGCCCAGGCGGCCGGCGTGCCCGTGTCGCAACCCTCCGTGGGGTCGACCACCAGCGCGTACATCTCCTCCTCGCCAAGCAGGCGCTCCATGGCGTCCGTGAGCTGAATCTCTCCGCCGGCGCCCACGCCCTGGTTGGCCAGCAGGTCCATGATCCGGGGCGTCAGCAGGTAGCGGCCCACGATGTAAAGGTGGGACGGCGCGTCCTCGGGCGCGGGCTTCTCCACCAGGCCCGTGACCTTCCACACGGCGCCCTCGTCCTCGTCCGCGACGTCGGACCCGTCAAGCGAGCCGACGTGCTCGCCGGCGATGATGCCGTAGCGGCTCACCTGGTCGGCCGGCACGGGCGCGACCGCGATGACGGAGGCGCCATTGTGCTGCTTGGAGACCTCGGCCATGCGCACGCACATCTGGTGGTCGGGAACGAAGTAGTCGCCGAGAAGAACGAAGAACGGCTCGTCGCCAACCTTGTCGGCGGCGCAATGGACGGCGTGGCCCAGACCCCGCGGGTTGTCCTGGTACACGAAGGAAACCGGCAGCTTGGACGCCTCGTGCACGAGGTCCGCCTCGGTGGTCTTGCCGCGCTTGCGCAGCATGTCCTCGTATCCGCCGTCGACGCGGAAGTAGGACTCGAGCTGGGGCTTCTCCCTCGAGTTGACGATCACGACCTCGTCCACGCCCTCGGGCTCGAGGGCCTCCTCGACAACATATTGGATAACCGGCTTGTTCAGAACAGGTAGGAGCTCCTTGGGCGTTTCCTTGGTCGCAGGTAGAAAGCGAGTTCCCAGGCCTGCGGCGGGAATGACAGCCTTCATGAATGGTCCCTTCTATACGCATCGACAGTCGGGCTGCGCCATGGGTCGCGTCCGCATCGCGTGCGGGCGCCGGCGACCGGCCCGTCTTGCATGAACAAGCATAGCCATTGGCACGTTCCCGGGAAACAATCCATAGGCGGACGGTCGCGTTTCACACGTTCCCGACGTAGCGTGCCACCCGCCCGCCGCGGCCGTTCGCTACAGGACCTCGAACGAGAGCTCGCCCGAAAGCCGGTCGAGCTCCGCCCGGATCGCGGCCGTCGGCCGCGGCGGCCACCGTTCGCTACAGGACCTCGAACGCGAGCTCGCCCGAAAGCTGGTCGAGCTCGGCCCGGATCGCGGCCGTCGCGCCAAGGGGGTCGGGCCCCGCGTACCCAAGCACGCGCGAGCCAGCGCGCACGAGGGAGTCCGTCGCAACCCGAACCGCCGCGGACCCGGCGCCGACGTTCTTCTCCCCCGGGTTCGCACCCTGGCCACTCCCGCGCAGCCGCACGACGAGTCCGCGGCCCGCGGCGTCGGCGGCAGCGCCAAGCGCGGGCGAGAAGGACGCGGCGCCCGCGACGTCGAGGCTCGCGCCAACCGCAAAGGCCCCCGCGGCAGCCAGCCGCGAGAACGCCTCCGCGGGCGCCATCCCGTCCGGCGTGCGCGGCTCGGCCGGCACGTCCCGCCGCGGCTTCGCGTCCGCCGCGCCACCGGCAAACGGCACCATGGCCACAAGCGGCAGCCCCGCGACCTTCAGGATCGCCCGTGTGAGGACGGCCGCAAGGGCCGCGTCGTGCGCAACCAGCAGCAGGCCGTGCACGCCCGCATCCGCAAGCTGGGTCGCCTGGCGGCACAGCGAGTCCTCAAGCCCGGAGGGGCGCTCGTCGGCCACCTGGCCCAGCGCGCCCAGCACAAAGCGCGGCCCGCAGGAGCGCGCCTCCCGCACGGCGCCCGCGTTGACCTCGCGCGCGAGGCCCGCAAGCTCCGCGTCCAGCTGGGCGTCAGAGCAGCCAAGCGTGTGCGAGACGGCGCAGTCCGCTCCGGCCGCGTGGAACATCCCGTGCAGCTGCCCGATCAGGGCCGAGTCGGAAAGGTTCCATTCTGCATAAGGAATCCCCTGCGAGAAGGGCTGCTCCGCAATGAGCGGCCCCATGCCGCCCGAGAGCGCGACGGCTGCCTGCGCGCGTCCGCTCAGGACGTCCGCAAGTTCCTGCCGCTGGACCGCCTCCGCGTCGTCCGCGTCCGCGGCCTCGTGCCACAGGGGACAGCTCGGCCACGGCGCCACGTCCTTCTCGCTCATTCCTCCACCTGGATTCCCTGCTTCTCGAGGTACGCAAGCCACTTGTCCTGCGTATCGGGGGAAAGTGCGTGCTCCATCAGGCACGCCTCGGCGTCGGCCGTCTTCGGGTCGACCCCAAGATCGCGCTCCAAAAACGACCTGAGCATGCGGTGGCAGCGCCACACGCGCCGTGCGTAGCTCACGCCGGAGTCAGTCAGCTGGATGCGGCCGTAGCGGTTCTGCTCCACGTAACCCGCGTTGCGCAGCGTCGTCACGGCCTTGTTGACGCTTGCCTTAGAGACGTCCAGCTGCTCGGCCACGTCCACGGAGCGCACGCCCTTCTCGCCCCCCTCCGCGCGCATTATTCGATAGATCGACTCGATGTAGTCCTCGTTCGACTTCGACAGGTGCTCTCCCGCACCTTCGCGCAGCTTCTCCGGGGCAACTTCCTGGGTCGCGTTCGCGACGCCACCCTCGACAACGTTCTCCATGCTCTTCTCCAAAAACTCCCGCACCGGCGGGTTCAGGTTCGCTTTCGGCAGTATGTACCCAACGTAGCACTAGCCGATTCCAGTTCGCACCACGCACGCCATCAAAGGTCCGCCACCCGACATGAAAAAAGCCTGGGCACGCATGCGCACCCAGGCAGGTTTCTTGCGTTTGGCTCGCGGCTACATGAAGAGGTCCTCGTCCTCGTCGGGCACCTCGCAGCGCACCGCCTTGGCACCCAGCGACTGCAGCTTGTCCACGAACTTCTCGTAGCCGCGGTCGATGTGGTGGATCTCGGACACCGTCGTGACGCCGTCTGCCACGAGGCCCGCCATCACGAGCGCCGCACCGCCCCTCAGGTCGGGGGACTTTACCTCCGCGCCCGAGAAGCCCTTGACCCCGTGCACGATGGCGTGGTGCCCCTCGATGCGGATGTCCGCGCCCATGCGCTGCAGCTCGCTCGCGAGCATGAAGCGGTTCTCGAACACGTTCTCCGTGATGATGCAGCTTCCGTCGCACAGGGCGAGAAGGGTCATCGTCTGGGCCTGCATGTCCGTCGGGAAGCCCGGGAAGGGCAGCGTCTGGATGTCGGTCGCGTGGATGGGACCCTTGCGGCTCACGGTGCAGCCGTCGTCAAAGCACTTGATGTCGAGCCCCATGAGCTCGTACTTCTTGAGCACAAGGCCGAGGTGGCGCGGGTTGAAGCCCCTCACGGTGACCGGGTCCTTGCAGAGCCCGCCCATCGCGATGAACGTCCCAGCCTCGATACGGTCGCCCACGACGCGGTGGCACTCCACCGCATGGAGCTTCTCGACGCCCTCGACCTCGATTACCGGGGAGCCGGCTCCCCTGACCTTGGCGCCCATCTCGTTCAGGAGGTTCGCCAGGTCCACGATCTCGGGCTCGCGCGCCGCGTTGTCGATCGTGGTGGTGCCCTCGGCACACACGGAGGCCATCATGAGGTTCTCGGTCGCACCGACGCTCGCGAAGTCGAGCGTGACGGTCGTGCCCTTGATCCCGTTGGGGGTCGAGGCGTGGATGTTGCCGTGGTCGATCTCGAAGGCGACGCCCAGGGCCTCCAGGCCCAGGATGTGCATGTCGATCTTCCTGGCACCGATGTTGCAGCCGCCAGGCATGGCCACGACGGCCTTGCCAAAGCGCGTGAGCAGCGGGCCCATGACCGCGGTGGAGGCGCGCATCTTGGCCACGAGGTGGTACGGCGTCTCCCACTTGTCCACGCCGGTCGTGTCGATCTCGAGCTCGTGCTCGTTCTTTACGTTGATCTTCGCGCCCAGGCACTTGAGCACCTTGCCCATGACATGAACGTCCGAGATGTTCGGAACGTTGGTCAGGGTGGTGACGCCAGGGGCCATGATGGTCGCGGCCATCAGCTTGAGTGCCGAGTTCTTGGCACCCTCCACCGTGACCTCTCCCGTGAATTTGTGGCCACCTTCAACCTGGATAACTTCCAACGCTACTCCGAACCCTCGGTGTCTCTACTTGTCGTCTGCGTGCTTGAGCAAGAGGTTGCACCACTTGATCTTGTTGTCGTAATACGCGCGCCTGTTGTCGCCCTCGGGATACTCGTCGCGAGCATCCATGGCCTTCTGCCTCGTCCTTCGGACGACATCTGGCTCGATGTCGCCAACCTTGCGAGCGTGGTCGGCAAGCACGATGACCTTGTCGCCACCAATCTCGGCGTAACCGCCGGACACGATGACCTTGTCGACGCCGCCGCCGTCCTGCTCGCGCAGGTTCAGGCGGACGATGCCGTCCCCAAGGTGGACGATCTCGGAGTCATGGCCAGGCCATACGCCGAGCTCGCCGCTCTCGGTCACGAGGACGCAGCTCGCGACGGGCCCCTCGAAGAGGAGCCCGTCCGGGCGCACGAATTGACAGTTAAGCTCTGCCATAATCTTCCCTACTCAGCGTGAGCCGTCTCGGCTTCCATCTTCCTGGCGCGCTCGCGCACGTCGTCGATGGTGCTGGCGTAGCGGAAGGCCTGCTCGGGCAGGTCGTCGCACTTGCCATCCACGATCTCCGCAAACGAGCGGACCGTGTCGTCGACGGTGACGTACACACCAGGGTTGCCGGTGAACTTCTCGGCAACGTGGAACGACTGCGACAGGAACTGCTGGATCTTACGGGCACGCGCCACGACGAGCTGCTGCTCCTCGGAGAGCTCGTCCATACCAAGAATCGCGATGATGTCCTGGAGGTCGGAGTACTCCTGAAGCGTCTCCTGCACCGCCATTGCGACGCGATAGTGCTCCTCGCCGACGATGGACGGGTCAAGCGCGGAGCTCGAGCTCGCCAGCGGGTCGACGGCGGGATAGATGCCCAGCTCGGTAATGGAACGCGAAAGGACCGTCGTCGCGTCGAGGTGCGTGAACGTCGTCGCAGGCGCCGGGTCGGTCAGGTCGTCTGCAGGGACGTAGACGGCCTGGACGGACGTAATCGAGCCTTCCTTCGTCGAGGTGATGCGCTCCTGGAGCTCGCCCATCTCCGTCGCCAGCGTCGGCTGGTAGCCGACTGCCGAAGGCATGCGGCCGAGAAGTGCAGAGACCTCAGAGCCAGCCTGCGAGAAGCGGAAGATGTTGTCAATGAAGAGAAGAACGTCCTGTCCCTGGTCGCGGAAGTACTCGGCCGTGGTCAGTCCAGCCAGGGCGACACGCATACGTGCTCCAGGCGGCTCGTTCATCTGTCCGTAGACCAGGCAGGTCTTGTTGATGACGCCAGACTCGGTCATCTCGAGGTACAGGTCGGTACCCTCGCGGGTACGCTCGCCAACGCCCGTGAAGACGGAGGTGCCGCCGTGCTCCTGGGCCAGGTTGTTGATGAGCTCCTGGATCAGGACGGTCTTGCCGACGCCAGCGCCGCCAAAGAGGCCGGTCTTGCCGCCACGAACGTACGGCTCGAGAAGATCGATGGCCTTGATGCCGGTCTCGAAGATCTCGGTCTGGGTCGTCAGCTCGTCAAAGGCTGGCGCGGGGTGGTGAATCGGGTAGTACTGGACGTCAGAGGGGACGTCGCCACCGTCAACGGGCTCGCCCATGACGTTCCAGACGCGACCCAGGGTAGACGGGCCAACGGGCATCATCATGGGGTGACCGGTGTCCTTGACCCTCAGCCCGCGCTGCAGGCCATCGGTCGAGGACATTGCGACGGTACGGACGACGCCACCGGCGAGCTGGGACTCGACCTCGAGCACCGTGCTCACCTTGCCGACGGGCGTCTCGCCATCGACGGTCAGGGCCGTGTAGATCGCGGGAACCTGACCCTCGAACTTCACGTCCACGACGGGGCCGACGATACGGACGATGGTGCCCGTGCCCACCGTCTTGTTCATGTGCTTGAAGGCTGCCTCCTCCAGGGGAGTGCGCACCTTCTCTGCGGTTTCTGCCATTAGCTTTCCTCCAATGCGGAAGCACCGCCGATAATCTCGTTCAGCTCGGTGGTGATGGCGCCCTGACGCTCGCGGTTGTAGGTGCGGCTCAGGGAACCGAGCACTTCCTTCGCGTTGTCGGTCGCCGACTGCATGGCACGACGCCTTGCGCCGTGCTCGGCAGCAGCCGAGTCGAGAAGAGCATGGAAGATGACGGTCCTGAAGTAGGCCGGCATCAGATAGCCAAGCACCGATTCGGCAGAGGGCTCGAACTGGTACTCGGGATAGATCTTGTTCTTGACCTCGGACAGCGCTTCGGGAGTACGAGGCTTGTTCGGCATCATGAGCTTCTCGCGCGTGATGGGCAGCAGCTGCTCGGTCACCTGCGCCTGGTCGACGCGGTTCTTCGCGTGCCAGTACAGGAGCATCACGCGATCGATGGTCCCCTTGATGTAGCCATCCATCACGTACGACGCAATGCGGTCGGCCTCGTCCATCGTGGGCTCGGAGGAGACGCCCACGAAGGAGAGGACCGGCTTGATCTTGCGATACGTGAAGTACTCGGTAGGCTTGCGTCCACAGGTGATGACCGAGGACTTGACCCCCTTGGCAGCGAGCTCGCGCATCTCCTTGTCGACGGCACGCTGCTGAAGGACGTTGAAGCCACCCGCAAGGCCGCGATCCGAGGCGATGACTATGAAGACGACGCTCTTCTCCTCGTCATGCTTCTGAAGGAGCGGCTGGGTGGAGCCCGCGCCTGCCGTGGCGACATTTGCGAGCATGTTGGTGATGGCGTCCTTGTAGGGACCAGCCTCCTGCGCGCGAACGAGCGCATGCTGAATCCTCGCCGTGGAAATCATCTCCATGGTTCGAGTGATCTGCATGGTACTCGTGATGGAGTTCATGCGCCTCTGTATTTCGCGTAGGTTGGCCATTTACTGCTCCTGGCCCTCTTCTTCCTCGGTCTCTGCGGCAACGTCAACGTTCGACTCTGCCGTCTTGGCGACGTCACCCATCGTTACCTTGTTGGGATGGGCGGCAAGGAACTGCTCCTTGAAGTGCTTGACGTGCGTCTTGATGCGCTCAGCCATGCCGTCGTCGATCTTGTGGTCGCGAATCTCCTCGCGCAGCTGCGGGTGCCTCTCCTGCATGTACTTTGCGAGGCCGTCGCGGAACAGGGTCACGTGGTCCAGGTCGATGTCGTCCAGGAAGTCCTCCTTGGCGGCAAAGATCGCGATGACCTGGTCGACGACGTCAAGCGCAGAGAAGCGCTTCTGCTTGAGGAGCTCCATCATGTGAGCGCCGTGGTTGAGCTGGTACTGCGTGGTCGCGTCGAGGTCGGAGCCGAACTGCGCGAACGCCTGCTTCTCACGGTAGCTCGCGAGGTCGAGCCTCAGGGTACCGGCAACCTGCTTCATCGACTTGAGCTGTGCCGCACCGCCGACTCGGGACACCGAGATGCCCACGTCGACTGCGGGGCGCTGGCCCTGGAAGAACAGGTTGGACTGCAGGTAGATCTGACCGTCCGTGATGGAAATCACGTTCGTCGGGATGTACGCGGAGACGTCGCCCTCCTGCGTCTCGATGATCGGGAGTGCCGTGAGCGAGCCGCCACCATTCTTGTCGGACAGCTTGCACGCACGCTCGAGCAGGCGGGAGTGCAGGTAGAAGATGTCGCCGGGGTAAGCCTCGCGTCCAGGCGGACGGTGCAGCGTAAGCGACATCTGACGGTATGCCACTGCCTGCTTGGACAGGTCGTCGTACACGACGAGGACGTGTCCGCCAGGGTGATTCTCGTCGGCGGGGTTGCCGTTGGCGTCGTTGTACATGAAGTACTCGCCGATTGCGGCACCGGCCATAGGCGCGATGTACTGCAGAGGCGCGGAGTCCGCTGCGGTTGCGGCGACGATGACCGTCTTGTCCATGACGCCGTGGCGCGCGAGCGTCTCCTTGATGCCGGCGACGGTCGAGGCCTTCTGGCCGATGGCGACATAGATGCAGATGATGTCCGTGTCGGCCTGGTTCACAATCGTGTCGATGGCAATGGCGGTCTTGCCCGTCTTGCGGTCGCCGATGATGAGCTCACGCTGGCCACGTCCGATAGGAACCATGGCGTCGATTGCCATGAGGCCCGTCTGGACGGGCTCGCAGACCGGCTGGCGCTCCATGATGCCAGGGGCCTTGAACTCGATCGGGCGACGGTGCGAGGTGTCGATGGCACCCTGGCCGTCGATCGGCTGGCCCAGAGGGTTGACGACGCGGCCGAGCATGGCATGGCCGACGGGGATGTCCATGACGCGGCCGGTCGTGCGGCACTCGTCACCCTCCTTGATGGAGTCGACATCGCCGAACAGAACGGCGCCGACCTCGTCCACATCCAGGTTCTGCGCCAGGCCGTAAACGCTGCGCCCCGTGGAGGAGCTGGTGAACTCGAGCAGCTCGCCCTGCATTGCGGACTTCAGTCCGGAGACATGGGCGATACCGTCTCCGACCTCGGTGACGACCGAGGCCTCCTGCGTATCGATTGTCGCGGTGATCTTGGACAGTCTGCCACGCAGCGTGTCCATGATCTCCGTCGAGCTAATCTTGTCTGTCATTTCGCATCACTTCCGACGAAGGTCGAGACGAGCGTCTTCCTGATGTTCGTGAGCTGGGCCCTTACGGAAGCGTCATAGCGGTGGCCGCGAGCCTCGAGGACGATGCCCCCGAGAATCGACGGGTCAACGCGCTCCACGAGGTACACGGGGGCGTTGAGGTCCTTCTCGGCCTTGGTGCGAACCTTCTCGCGAAGCACGTCGTCCATGGGCACGGAAGTCGTCACCGTGACCGAAACGGTCTTGTCCTCCTTGTCGAGGATCTCCCGATACTGCTGGCCAACCTTCTCGATCAGGTTCAGGTCGTCCGCATCGCGCATCGCGCTCAGGGTCTCGAGGACCTCGGGCGAGAACTTGCGGGCGTGCTCCCACTGGACAAGGTCGGCATTGGCCCTGCCCTCCGCGCGCCCAGCCTCGATGAGGGCGCGGGAGTAAGCCTCGACCTTCTCATCTTCGTTGCGCTTAGCGCTCATCTGGTACGCTCACTTCCGCAAGGTACTTCTCCGCAAGCTTGCGCTGCTGGTCCTCGCTTAGCTCGTTGCCGATGACCTTGCTCGCGATTTCCACGGAAAGGTCCACAACGGAGCCGGAAAGCTCGATCATGGCCTTCTTGCGCTCGGACTCGACCGCACCGTGGGACTTCGTGATGATGTCCGCAGCCTCGCGCTGTGCCTTGGCGAGGATCTGGGAACGCTCCTCTTCGGCCTCGCGCTTGGCCTGGGCGACGATCTTCTCGGCCTCGTTGTGGGCCTCGCGGATCGTAGCCTCGTAGCTCTTGGCCTCCTCGGCCGCCTTGGCCTTAGACTCGGCCGCCGAATCCAAGTCGTCCTGGATCTTCTTCTGGCGCTTCTCCATCATGCCCAGGATCGAGGGCCAAGCGAGCTTGGCGAGCACGAACCAGATGACGAGGAACGCGATGAGCGCCGGGAAGAACTCCGCGGGCTTCGGGAGAAGAATGTCCTGACCGCTTGGCATCTTGGCAAGCGCGAGCGTAGGCGCGAACACAGAGGCAGCTGCAGTGGCGGCCGATGCCCCCACGATGCGCGAAAGCCCCTTAATGTTGATGTTCATACGTGCCTCCAACTCAGCGTCGTTCGTCTTTCTCGATTATTAGGAAATGAGGGTGACGACGAAGCCGATAAGGGCGAGTGCCTCGACGAAGGCCGAGCCCAGAATAAAGACCGTGAACAGACGGCCCTGGACCTCGGGCTGGCGCGCCATGGCCGTAGTTGCTCCGTATGCCGCGAGACCGATGCCAAAGCCAGCACCAATAACGCCGAGACCATAACCGATGACTCCCACGATTCCTCCTTTGTCATTCGCCCAACGACAGGGCGATTTTTTGACCTACGTATACCAGCGGGCGTGGGGCCCGCGAGTAACCACTTGTTGCTACTCGTCCTCGACGAGCTGGATGTAGACGGCCGACAGCAGGGCGAAGACGTACGCCTGGATGACGGCGACCAGAATCTCGACCAGGTAGATGATGATCAGCAGCAGAATCCAGAAGATCGAGCAGGCGGCCTGGCCGAGCGCGACCGCGGAGAAGCCCTGCAGCAGCGGCTCGACGAAGAGCGTCGCCAGGATGGCGAACGTGCCCATGACGATGTGGCCGGCGAACATGTTGCAGAACAGACGAATGGCGAGCGTGATCGGGCGGAGCAGGTTGGAGAAGAGCTCGATAACCCACACCATGCCGGCCATGGGGCCCGGCAGGCCCGCGGGCGCCATGCTCTTGAGGTAGCCGAGCACGCCCATGCGCTTGATGCCGACGGCAACGTAGTAGACGAAGGAGCAGATGGCGAGCGCCGCCGTGACTCCCATCGTGCCGGTGCCGGGGTGGCAGCCGGGGATGATGCCGACGATGTTGTTGAACAGGATGAAGAAGAACACGGCGGAGACGAACGGGAAGTGCTTCTTCCAGTTCTTCCCCAGGAGGCTCACGCAGAGGTCATCGCGTGCGAACTCCACGAGGAACTCCATGCCGTTCACGAAGAAGCCCTGCGGAACGAGGCTCTGGGACTGCTTCTTCTTGAACGTGAACATGACGATCAGGAGGATCGCAATTGCGACGAGCATGAAGAAGATGTACTGGGTGAGGCCCACGGTCGTGTTGCCGACAACGGCCTTTGCCATGAAGCTGTCAACCAGCTCCTCCATCTCCTTGGACAAACTTGCTAGCGGGTTCACTATTCGTCCTTCCCTCCAGGCGAGGCGGATCCCTGAGCCGCCCTCAAGCCCCTGATGGACTCGATTCCCCAGACCACGAGGAACGCCACCACCGTTGCGATCACAAAGCTGGCCTCGTAGGCAGGCGCTTTAAGATGCGCGACGTATATTGCCGCAGATAGTAGCAGGAACGAGACGAGCGTGCTTGCAAGCCCCGCGCCCACGCTAACGTTATGGTTTGTACCCCGTTTGTTGGCCCGTTCAAACAGCACGGCAGACGGAATCGCGCCGACCACTCCGCAGACGGCCCCCAATACGATGGCAATCGCCTGGTTCATGGTCACCTCGCTACTCACCACAAAGTCAGCGCTAGAAAGTGTAGGCGTGTGGAATCTCAAAGTCCACAGGCATATTTTCGCGTTTCCGTCCAAAAGCCCCACGTAGGACGCCTAGTGGCGCATTTTCGCAGGATTCGTGGCACGTGGAATTGACCCGTTTTTGAACTCATTTCAAAAATCGCTACGAAACCTTCACGCCACGTTGTGGCGGCTCACGAACCCTCACGTAAGGTGAGGGCGAGAAGAGCTGCCGATCGGGTCGGCGGTTCTTCTCGCCCTGTGAGCGGTTTGTTGTTCCCGGCTGAGGCTACTTGGTGCCGAAGATGCGGTCGCCGGCGTCACCGAGGCCCGGCAGGATGTAGGCGTTCTCGTTGAGCTCGCGGTCGAGCGCGCACGTGAAGAGGCGGACGTCCGGGTCGTAGTCGAGCACGGCCTTGACGCCCTCGGGCGCGGAGACGAGCGTGAGGCAGCGGATGTCCTTCACGCCCGCGTCGCGCAGGAACTTGATGGCCGCGGTGAGCGAGCCGCCCGTGGCGAGCATGGGGTCGACCACGAGGCAGGTGCGGTCCTCGATCGCGGGCGGGAACTTGCAGTAGTACTGGTGCGGCTCGTGCGTCTGGGGGTCACGGTACATGCCGACGTGACCGACGCGCGCGGAGGGGACGAGCGTGAGGATGCCGTCGACCATGCCGAGGCCCGCACGCAGGATGGGGATGATCGCGATCTTCTTGCCCGCGATGCGCTTGCAGGTGGTCTTCTCGAGCGGGGTCTCGACCTCGACGTCCTCGAGCGGCAGGTCGCGCATGGCCTCGTAGCCCTCGAACACGGCAAGCTCGGTCACGAGCTCGCGGAAGTCCTTGGTGGACGTGTTCTTGTCCCTGAGGATGTGCAGCTTGTGCTGCACGAGCGGGTGGTCGATGATCTGGAATCGGTTGGTGTCGAAGTCCATGCGTGCCTCCGTTGCCTGGCGCCCGCCCGCGCGCGGCGGGACGGGCGAGATGACTTTGCCGCCAAGAATGGTAGCACGCCGACCAGGCACGACCCTGCAGGGGATGACTAGGCGTCGACTCCCTTGAAGGAGGGGTCGTCCTCGCGCATGATCTTCTGCACGCGGCCCGCGTGACGGCCGCCGCCGAACTCCGTGGTGAGGAACTCGTCCACGATGGCCTTGTTGACGTCGAACGGGGTAAAGCGGCCGGACATGCACACGACGTTGCCGTTGTTGTGCTCGCGGAAGAGGTGCGCGAAGTACGGCGACTGGATGACAGCCGCGCGGATGCCGGGGACCTTGTCGGCCGTGAGGGCCATGCCGATGCCCGTGCCGCAGATGAGGACGCCGCGGTCCGCGTTGCCGGCCGCCACATAGCGGGCGACCTTGTCCGCGAAGTCGGGGTAGTCCACGCGGTCGTCGTTCTGCGGGCCAAAGTCCACGACCTCGTGGCCGAGGCTCTTGAGGTACTCCACCATGGCGGGCTTCTGGTTGAAGCCGGCGTGGTCGGACGCGATTGCGATCTTCATGCTGCTCTCCTTAGGGACGCGGTTGCTACCACAAAGATACCCCATGCGGGGCACCGCGTATGTGACGCGCGTCATGCCGCGCTAACCGCGCGCGACCTCCATCACGTCGGCCGTGGGGATGGCTCCCTCGCGCAGGATCTGGGGCTCCTCCCCCGTGCAGCCCACGATGGTGGACGCGATGGCGATGGGCGCGGGGCCGCCGTCGAACGCGAGGTCCGCCTCCGCCACGATGCGCTCCTCCACCCCGGCGCCGGACGTGGCCGAGGGCGCGCCGTGCGTGTTGGCGCTCGTGATGGCGAGCGGGCAGCCCACGCGCCGCGCGAGCGCGCGCACGAGGTTGGAATCCGGCAGCCTGAGCGCAATGGTGCCGTCCGAGCTGCGCACGTACTCCGCCGGCACGGTGGGCGCGGCCTTGACCACGAGCGTGAGCGCGCCCGGCCAGAACCGCTGTGCCAGGGCGACGGCCCACAGCGGCACGTCGCGACCGAAGCGCTCCAGGTCCTCCGCGTCCGCCACGAGCCACGGCAGCGTCTGCGCAAGGTCGCGCCGCTTGATGGCAAACGTGCGACCGAGCCCCGGGTTGTGCGGCGTGGCCGCACACCCGATGCCGTACACGGAGTCCGTGGGCACCACGACGACCCCTCCGGCGAGAAGGACGTTCGCCCCGCGCCTGACGGCCGCCGCGTCGGGCGCGGCCTGGTTCACGTGGATGACCTTCTCCCTTTGCGAGAGCTCGCGCTCGCGCTCATCCCCTATGCCCTGTGCAAGGTCGCCCTCGCGCACGGCCACCAGCACGCGCGGCCTGTGCGTGAGGTCCTGGCGCACCTCGACCGAGGCCCAGCCGCCCTGCTCGCGGCAGAGGTCCGCGGCCGTGTTGACGTTGGTCTCGAACAGCTCCACGCAGAGCATGCCGCCCGGGCGGAGCGCCCGCGGCGCAAGCCCCAGCAGCCGGCGGAACACGTCGAGCCCGTCCGGCCCGCCGTCGAGCGCCAGGTGCGGCTCGTGCGCCTCGACCTCCGCGGGGAGCGTGGGCACCACGTCTGAGGGGATGTAGGGCGGGTTGGAAACGAGCACGTCAAACGCGCCCATGTACTGCGGGTCCACGCCTGCCGCCAGGTCGCAGCGGACCACATCCACCGCGCCGTCGAGCCCCAGGGCGTCGCGGTTGCGCTCCGCCAGGGACGCCGCGCGCTCGGAAATGTCCGTCGCCACCACGTGCGTGCCGCGCCGCTCGCTCGCGATGGAGCAGGCGATGCATCCCGTACCGGTGCCGACCTCGAGCACACGGGCTTCTCGCCCGCACGCGCGCGCCGCGTCCACGCCCTCGAGCGCCGCGTCCACCAGGACCTCCGTCTCGGGCCGCGGGATGAGCACGCCCTCCTCGCAGCGCAGGACGATGTGGCGGAAGGGCATCTCGCCCGTGATGTACTGCAGCGGGGCGCCCGTGCCGCGGCGCACCACCGCGTCGTGCATGCGCTGGAGCTCCTCCTGCGACAGCGGCCGGTCGAAGCTGGTATATATCTGCACGCGCGTGAGCCCCGTGACGGACCCCAGCATCCACTCCGCCGAAAGGCGCGGTCGCTCGTCACCCTTGCGGGTGAGGTAGCCGATCGTCCAGTCGAGCATCCTCTGTATGGTCCACGTCTGTTGCTCCGCCATGGCACCTCCTGCGCCACACCGTCCGGTACCGCGCCATTCTACGACAAGGCGCGTCCCCCGCCACCGCGAAGGACGCGCCTGCGTGCACGTTGTGTGAACTGGGCAAAGGCAACTGCAAGCCACGGGCGAGAAGTACGCGGGCCCGCGCAAGGCAGCTGCCCGTCACGGCATCAGACGGACTGCGCGAGCTTCTCCGCGCGCTCCGCCGCGGCGAGCGCCTCGATAACCTCGCCCAGCTTGTCGCCCTGCAGCACGCCGGTGTACGTGCTGTTGAAGCCGATGCGGTGGTCCGTCACGCGGTCCTGCGGCTGGTTGTACGTGCGGATCTTCTCGGAGCGGTTGCCGTGGCCGATCTGGCTCAGGCGCTGGGCGCCCTGCTCGGCCTGCTGGCGCTCCAGCTCGATCTGGTACAGGCGGGCGCGCAGCATCTCCATGCAGACCGCGCGGTTCTGGATCTGGGAGCGCTGGTCCTGCGACTGCACCACGATGCCCGTGGGAAGGTGCGTGATGCGTACGGCGGAGTACGTGGTGTTGACGCCCTGGCCGCCGGGGCCGGACGCGCAGTAGGTGTCCACGCGCAGGTCCTCGTCCTTTATCTCGATGTCGATGTCCTCGGCCTCGGGCAGCACGGCCACCGTGGCCGTCGACGTCTGGATGCGGCCCTGCGACTCCGTCTTGGGGATGCGCTGGACGCGGTGCACGCCGGACTCGAACTTCATCACGGAGTAGACCTTCTCGCCCGTGACCTTGAACTCGATGGTCTTGAAGCCGCCCGCCTCGCCGGGGCTGGAGGAAAGCACCTCGATCTTCCAGCCGCGGCTCGTGGCAAAGCGCTCGTACATGCTGTACAGGTCGCCCGCGAAGATGGCCGCCTCGTCGCCGCCGACGCCGGCGCGGATCTCCACGATGGTGTTCTTCTCGTCGTTGGGGTCCGCGGGGATCAGCAGGTACTTGATCTCCTCCTCGAGGCCGGGGACCTTCTGCTCGTTGGCCTCGATATCCTCCTGCAGCATCTCCTTCTCGTCGGCGTCGGCCTCATGCAGCATCTCGCGCGCGGCCTCGATGTCGTCAAGCGCCTGCAGGTACTCCTTAGCCTTGGCCACGAGCTCGGCCTGGCTTGCGTGCTCCTTCGCGACGCGGGCGTACTCCTTGGGGTCGCCCACGACGGAGGGGTCCATCATCTTCTTTTCCAGCTCCGCGTACGCCGCGATGAGCCTTTCGAGCTTCTCTCGCATCTTTCTCTCCCTTGGGTGGTCGCGGCGCGGCGCGGGGGCGCGGCGTAGCGCGACAGAAGTGTTCAGCGTAGTGAGGATACCACCTACGCGCGACTTCTATTCGCGCAGGTGGCAATGCACACGCCGTACACGGGGCGACGGCAGGCGGCGGCAGGCGGCCCAGCCTCCCCGCGCGCGGCAGCCAACTGTGAGAAACTGTTCCCACAAACACGAACACGCGGGCGCGACGGGCGGGGGCACATGGCAGACAAGCGCAAGCCAGACGGCACGCAGGGCGAGGCGGGCACCACGCAGGACCTGCCGGGCGCAGGCTCGGCCGCAGACTCCGGCGCGGACGCGGACTCCACGCAGGACGCCCCGACCACGCACATGGACAGCCAGCCCACGGCGCAGCAAACCGCAAGGCGGCCGCAACCGCGGGAGCTGCCCCGCGAGGGCGAGGTCGCAGGCGCGGCCGCGGGCGAGAAGAACGCCCCCTCCCCCGGCGGCGCCGACCAGGGCGGCACCTCGCCCAAGGCCGCGGCCGCCGATGCGGACGGCAACCCCGCCGCCCACGCACTGCGGCAGCTAGCTGCAACCGTGCGCGCCCACCGCGTGGCAACGGCGTGCGTGGCCGCGGGGGTGGTCCTTCTCGCCATCGTCATCACGCTGGCTTCGGGCGCGCTGGACCAGCACCTCCCCAGCCTGGGCAAGGTGAGGCGTGACGCCCTGGCCAACGCGCCCGAGCTCACGCACAAGGCAGGCGCCTTCGACAGCACGGAGGCCCTGGTGGCCAAGTCCGCCTCCGGCCAGAGCGTCAGCATCAAAAACGGTACGGTTACCGCGCTGGCGCGCATCAGGTACTCCAACGGTTCCGTGACGGCCACGGTGCCCGTGCGTCTCACGTACGTGCGCGACACCAAGGGCAACTGGCTGCCGGAATCCACCCGCAAGAGTGGGACCGTCTCCTACGCGGCCACCACGGGCGTAGGCACCTCGCGCATCCGCGCGGGCGTGGGCGCGATCCTGGCGCGGGCGGACGCAGCAGGCAGCTCGAGCCCCTCCGCGGAGTCGCTCGCGTCGCTCTACAAGGACGCAAAGCTTGAGGTCAGCAAGACGAAGTTCGACCGCAAGAGGCAGACGCAGACCGTGACGCTGCGCCTGAGCGAGTCCAAGGGCTACGCCACACGCTCGTGCACCGTGACCGCGCGCTTTGACTTTGCTGCGGCGAGCGGCTCGTGGGAGCTCGCAAAGGCAAGTGCAAGCTCCGGCGCGCGCAGGCTCAGCCTGGCCTCGCTCGAGGGCACGTGGGCCGGCACGTTCCAGAGCCAGGAGGCCTCCAGCAAGCGCTGCTATGGCGCGCAGGGGCAGACGCTCACCATCAACATCGAAACCGTCTCCAAGGACTCCAAGCGCCTGACCGGCACGCTTGGCTGCGTGGCACACTACCACACGGAGCCGGACTCGGACGTGGACTCCTCCGACGGCGACCAGCAGCTCTCGGGCGTCACGTTTGAGGGCACGCGCGTGGGCGAGAAGGACGACCCCACGGACAGCACCTACGCCTTCAAGCTCACGACGCCCGACGACAGCCAGGGCACCATCGTGGTGCAGCTGGGCTTTGGCAGCGGCGACGACGCCACCCGCGCCGTCGCGCGCGTGACGTGCACGCACACGGAGCAGGAGTCGTTCCTGCTCATCCCGTACGACGCCACGTCCACGTACACGGACGTGTTCACGCTCGCGAGGTAAGCTCGTCCGCCATGAGCAGGCCCATCACGCTCGACATCATGAGGCCGCGCGTCCAGCCGGAGGAGTCGCCCAGGCAGTGCAGGTGCGCGACGTTGGTGTTGAGGTGGGCGTCCATCGCCACGCGGTTGCTGTAGAACTTGAGCTCCGGCGCGTAGAGCAGCGTCTCGTCCGCGGCAAAGCCGGGCACGACCTTGTCCACGGCCTTCATGAACTCCACGATCTCGCACATGGCACGGTACGGCATGGCCGCCGTGATGTCGCCGGCCTCCGCGTCGGGCAGCGTGGGCACCACGTTGGAGCGGCCCAGCTCCTTGGGCCACGTGCGCTTGCCGTCCAGCACGTCGCCAAAGCGCTGCACCAGGATGTGGCCGGCACCCAGCATGTTCATGAGGCGGCCCACGTTCTGCGCGTAGGCGATGGGCTCGTGGAACGGCTCGCGAAAGTTAAATGACACAAGCACAGCCAGGTTGGTGTTGGGGCTCTTGCGCTCCTTGTACGAGTGGCCGTTCACCACCGCAAGGCCGCCGTCATAGTTCTCCTGGCTCACAAAGCCGCCGGGGTTCTGGCAGAACGTGCGCACCTTGTTGCGGAAGGGCGGCGGGTAGCCCACGAGCTTGGACTCGTACAGCACGTTGTTGACGTCCTCCATCACCTCGTTGCGGACCTCAACACGAACGCCCAGGTCAACGGGGCCGGGCGCGTGGCTGATGCCGTGCTCGGTGCACATCTCGTCAAACCAGAGCGCGCCGCGCCGGCCCGTGGCGACCACGGTCTCCGCCGCCAGGATGCGGGTCTGGTCCTGCGGGCGTCCCGTGGGCGCCACGACCGCGCCCAGGCACTTCTCGCCCTCCACCAGCACCTCCAGGCACTCGTGCTCGAAGAGGATGTTGACGCCCGCGTCAAGCAGCAGGCGCTCGATTCTTCCGTATATCTGCTGCGCGCGCTCCGTCCCCAGGTGACGGATGGGGCAGTCCACGAGCTTGAGGCCCGCCTGGATGGCGCGGCGCCGGATGTCCGCCACGCGGCCGCGCTGGCCCACGCCCTCCACGTGCGGGTCCGCGCCCAGCTCCAGGTAGATGCCGTCCGCGCGCTCGATGGTGGCCTGCACCAGGTCCGCGCCCACAAGCTCCGGCAAGTCGCCGCCTACCTCGTGCGAAAGCGACAGCTTGCCGTCGCTAAAGGCGCCCGCGCCCGAGAAGCCCGTGGTGATCCGGCAGGGATCGCATCCCACGCAGTGGCCGACCTGCTCCTTGGGGCAGTGCCGCCGCTCGATGGGCAGGCCCTTCTCCACGATGGTGATGGAACGGCCGTCGCCCTTGCGCAGCAGGCCCAGCGCCGTGAAGATGCCCGCCGGGCCGGCGCCGATGATGAGCAGGTCCGTCCTCATGCACGCCGGGCTTGCACTTGCCTGCGCGGCCGCGCCCGCGATCGCGGCAGCCGCCGCGCCCGCCGCCGTGCCCGCGCCTGCGTCCTGTACCTGTGCCATGTCGAGCCTCCCGTCCCCCGTTGGCACGGGCATTGTACCCATGCGCGGGCCGCGCGCGGCGGCCGGCTCTGTGGACGGGCCGCGGCGTCGGCATGGGCGGGTTGGGCATGCGGGCCGTGCGGGGTATCCTAGGGAAAACCACGCCGCGAGCGCACACGCGCCCGCAGACAACGCAAAGGAGAAGGCCAATGCCACAGAGGCCCAAGCCCAAGCCGTTTTTGGTGGACGGCAAGCCTTTCTACACGCTCAGCTCGTACGAGCCCGTGAGCGTCACGATCACCATCCCCTACACCACCAGGCAGGACGTGGAGTTTGCGCTCGAGCTTGCCTGCCAGACGCGCGGCGGCACAATGGAGAGCCTGAAGGACCCCGCGTGGGTCAAGCGCAACTTTGACATGGACAGCGCCGACGAGCTGCGCATCATGATGCGCAGCTTTGTGTCAGACAACAACGCCAAGCTCGCGCGCGAGGAGCTCCCCACGCTCTGCGTGCGCGAGCTCGCCAAGCGCCTGGAGCAGTCCGTCACCAAGGCCGAGGTGGCGCGCGCCCGCCACAACCTGCGCGCGGACTTCCTGCAGCGCCTGCGCGACGACGGTCACTCGCTGGAGGAGCTGCTCGAAAGCACGGCCGCAGACGAGGAGCAGCTAAACGCAATGTTCGACCGCGAGGCGCAGCAGACGGCCGAGGAGGCCGCCGCACTGGACGCGCTTGTGCAGCACCGCATGGTCCACGTCTCGTTTGAGGAGCTGCCCAGCCTGCTTGGCGTGTCAGAGCGCGAGGCGGACCGAATCGAGGCGGAGGCCCGCGCGGCCGGCAACTACGCCGAGCTGCGCGCGACGGCGCGCCGCAACAAGGCGCTGCGCATGGTGCTGGACGAGTGCGACGTCACCTACCGCTACGAGACGGAGGCCGAGGCGTCGGCTCGCGAGGACGACACGAACTACCTCGAGGAGGGCGTCCAGCTCATGCGCGAGGCAAAGGCAGCCGCAAAGGAGGAAGAGGACGCGGGCGAGAAGGACGGGGGATCACACCCGCACCTGCGTCTGGTGTAGCGGGCGCAGCGGGCCGCGCAGGTGGGCGGGACGTTCTTCTCGCCCGGGGGCCCTTCTTACCCGCGGGATCCTGCGGCCCCGCGACGAATTGGCCCTAACGCAAGGGGGAGGCCGACCGAAGTCGACCTCCCCCTTGACTTGCTATGGTGCGATGCGCGGCGTGCGCACCACGTCCGCGAGCCTACTCGGCAGCGGGCGCCTCCGCGTCGGCGGCGTCAGCGGCGGCCTCGACGGTCTCCGCGGCAGCCTCGGCCTCGGCAGCGGCCTTGGCGGCCTGCTTGGCAGCCTCAGCCTCGGCCTTCTTGGCGTACTCTGCGGCACGCTTGGCCTTCTCGGCAGCCTTGGCCTCCTTGGCGGCCTTCTTTGCGGCAGCCTGCTCGGCGGCCTTCGCAGCCTTGGCGGCCTTGGCCTCCTCGGCCTTCTTGAGCTGGGCGGCAGCGGCACCACCAAACTTGTTGGCGAAGCGCTGGACGCGGCCGCCGGTGTCGACGAGCTTCTGCTGGCCCGTGTAGAACGGGTGGCACTTGTCGCACAGGTCGATGGTCATCTCGCTCTTGGTGGAGCGGGTGACCCAGGTGTTGCCGCAGGTGCAGCGGACGGTGCACTCCACGTACTTAGGATGGATGCCTTGCTTCATGTGGGACTCCTTTGGTAGGCCTGGTTTCCGACCAGGCGAGGATGGTAGCCCTGGTTTCTATTCAGGGCGTCAAGCTATAGGAGTGTAGCAGATTCCTGCCGCCGTTGTTGTGGAGAACAAATGGCGGTTGTGGCACAGGCCGCCACGCGCTGCGGGTAGACTTAGGCCTTGACACGCCACGACCACCCCGGGAAGGCCATCATGCTCCTTACCGTAGACGTTGGAAACACCCAGACCACGCTCGGCCTGTTTGACGAGGACGGGACCCTGCGCCGCCAGTGGCGCATGGCCACGGACCACACGGACACGGCCGACGAGCTGCACGCGCGCCTGTTTGGTTACTTTGTCATGTTTGGCCTCGACCTTGGCAGCGTGACGGACGTCGCCATCGCGAGCGTGGTGCCCATCCTGTCGCAGGAGTGGCAGTACATGATGTCGCACCTGCTCATGGCGGAGGACGTGCTGCTGGTGGACGCCACGCGCGACTGCGGCATCCCCATCGACATGCCGGACCCGCACCAGGTGGGCTCGGACCGCATCGCGAACGCGGTTTCCGCGCGGGAGCGCTACGGCGCGCCCGTGATCGTGGTGGACTTTGGGACCGCGACCAACATCGACGTGGTGGACGCCCGCGGCGCCTTCCGCGGCGGGGCCATCATGCCCGGCGTGCTCTCGTCCGCGAGGGCGCTCTTCTCGCGCGCGGCCAAGCTTTCGAGCGTGCCGCTCGTGGTGCCGCCGCACGCCCTGGGCGACACGACGGAGACGGCGGTCCAGTCCGGCATCGTAATCGGCGCGGCCGCTCAGGCGGAGGGCCTGGTCAGCCGCATCAAGCGCGAGATCGGCGCGCCCGACGCGACCGTCGTTGGCACCGGCGGCTTTGCGGACATCGTGGCCGGCGCGACGGACGTGTTCGACGTGATCGACCCCGACCTGACCGTCCGCGGCATCCAGCTCATCTGGCGGCATCGCAACGAGAAGCGCGCCGCCCGCAGGCAGCGCGACATCAACGGGTAGTCCGTTCGGCGCCGAGTGCACGCCCTGTTGGGCAGAACATTTGGCCCCGCTGCAATTCGCAGGGGCTTTTGTGTGTTTCTTAGTTCAATATCTTATTAAAATGGCTTCGCACGGCGGCTTGCTGGTCTCGCAAACACACAAAAGCGCTCCGTCCTGGCACATGTGACAGACTTTTGCGTCTTTTCCGCCTGGTCCAGAGCCTCGATCCACTCGAGAAACACACAAAAGTCCCCCGCAGTTGCAAGTCGCCCGAATCAACTCCAACAGGCCCGCCCGACGGGCCCTTGCCGCCAGCGCCGCCAGTCCCGCTACCCGCGGGCCGGCCTGATGCTCGCCTGCTCGGGCGAGATGTTGAGCTCGCGGCCAGACTCGCACCGCACGGCGGCGCGGCCCCACACGTCCATCCCGGCCAGCACGCCGCGCGTCGCGACGCGACCGTTGGGATAGACCACCTCTACCTCCTGGTTTGCGCAGTCCAGGCGGTCAAAGTACTCGTCCAGCAGCGGCGCCAGGGGCCCGGCCACCACGTGTGCCGCGCGAAGCGACGCCTCCCACGAGCCGGCGGCCTCCTCGAGCGCGGCCGCAAGCATGGCCTCGTCCACCAGGTCCGGAAGCGCCTCGGCCCCCTCGAGCGCGGCGACCTCGCAGGCCGCGTACATGCCCTCGTCGTAGCCGGCGCGCACGTCAACGCGCAGGACTGGCGTGCCGCCCACGCTCACGGATGCCGGCCAGCTCACGCGCGCGTCGCCAACGCCCCTCTCGCCCAGCGAGCGCGCCAGGCCCAGGGCCAGCACCTGCGGAAGGCAGGTGTACATCTGCATGGGGACGTCCGGGCGCACGGTCGCGCGCGCCAGCGGCTCGTTCGCGTCCTTCCCTACTGCCAATCCAGCTCGCCTGCCTCGGCCACCACGTGACCCACGCGGTCCTCGGGGGCGTACACGGGCACGCCGGCGTGCATGAGGTAGCGCACCGGGTCGTGCATGAGGTCCTCCATAGGAACCAGCACGTAGTCGCGCTCGCCCAGGTGCGGGTGCGGCAGCGTGAGCTTGGGGCCGGCGTGTTGCTCGTCCTCGATGAAACAGAGGTCGCAGTCGATGGTGCGGGGGCCGTGGCCCGCAAGGCGCGGGTCGCGCACGCGCTTGAGCTGCCGCTCGATGTCAAGCAGCTGGTCGATAAGAACGATGGGTGCCAGCTCGGTCCTGATCTCGACCACAGCGTTAACGACGTTGGTCTCGATGCCGTAGGCGGGCTCGGTCTCGTAGGCGTGGCTCGCCTGGACCACGCAGGTCATGGGGATCTGGTTCATGAGCCGCACGGCCTGCGAGAGGTTGGCCAGCCGGTCGCCCACGTTGGAGCCAATGGAGACGAAGCCCTGCCGCGGGTCGTTCTTGGTGACGGACCAGTACGTGTTGAGCGCCTGCGTCACGCCGGCCACGTCGTGCACGCGCAGCACGCGCGCGCCGCTCTCCACCGCCGCGAGCGCGATGCCCGCCGTGGCAAAGTCGCGGTCCTTGGCGTCCTCCGCGCCGGACACGGCGCCCACAAAGCGCTTGCGCGAGACGGCGTTCAGCACGGGATAGCCCATGCTCACGAGCTTGCGCGTCTCGCGCTGGATCACCACGTCCTGGTCGTAGGTCTTGTCAAAACCGGGGCCCGGGTCGATGCAGATGCGGTCGTGGTCGATGCCGGCGCGCATGAGCAGTCGCGCCTGGTCGCCCAGGAAGCCCATGACCTCGCGCATGATGGGCGCGGTCTCCGGCAGGGTAAAGCGGCGCGTGCTGGTGGGGACGGGGCGCCTGTTGCGCAGGGGTCGCTCCGTGTCCAGCTGCACCATGCGGCGGCTGCTCGTGCCGGCCAGCTTGTTCCAGTGCATCACGATGCAGCCGCAGTCGCTTTCCGCGGCGACCTGCACCATGGCCGGGTCCGTAAAGCCCGTGACGTCGTTCAGGATCGACACGCCCAGCCGCAGGCACACCTTGGCGACGGCGGCGTGGCGCGTGTCGACGGAGATGATGGCCGTGGGCGCCTTCGCCATGATGCCGCGGATCACCGGCACGATGCGGTGCGCCTCCTCCTCGGGGGAGACCGGCTTGTGGCCCGGGCGGGTGGATTCGCCGCCCACGTCAATAATGTCCGCGCCCTCGTCCATCATCTGCAGTGCGCGATCGACCGCCTTCGCGGGGTCGATGTTCTCCCCACCATCGCTAAAGGAGTCCGGGGTGACGTTCAGGATGCCCATGACGCGCGGGCGAGCCAGCGAGATCTCGTGCCGGCCGCAACGCCAGATGGAGTAGTCCTCACGAAGCATGGAGCGCACCTTCCAGATGGGTCAAGGGGCAACCGCGCCACGGCGGCAGCCCCGGAGTGTTCTAAAAGATTGTAGCCGCTTGCACCCTACCAGTCGAACGCCTTTGCGATGTCACAGGCACAAACCACGTCGGCCGCGGAGTCCTGCCCCGTGGGCTGCAGGTTCACGATCACGAGGTGGTCGCCCGAGAAGTACTGGATGAGCCCGGCCGCGGGGTACACCACAAGTGACGTCCCGCCTATGACCAGGAGGTCGGCCCGGCTGATGGCCTCGATCGCGTTGGTTATGTTCTTCTCGTCCAGGGGCTCCTCGTACAGGACCACGTCGGGCTTCACGACGCCGCCGCACCTGGGGCAATGCGGCACGCCCGTGGTCTGGAGCATCCACTCCTCCGAGTACTCCGCGCCGCACCTGACGCAGTAGTTGCGGTGCGTGGAGCCGTGGAGCTCGATCACGTTCTTGGAGCCGGCCGCCTGGTGCAGGCCGTCGATGTTCTGGGTCACCACGGCGTCGAGCTTGCCGTCGCGCTCCAGCTCGGCAAGCTTTAGGTGCGCCTGGTTGGGCTTGGCCTCCGGCGCGCACATCATCTTGCGATAGAAGTCGTAGAAGGCCTCGGGGTCCTCGCGCCACAGGTGGTGGCTCAGCAGCTCCTCCGGGGAGTACTTGGACGAGAAGTGCTGGTTGTACAGGCCGTTCTCGCTTCGGAAGTCCGGGATCCCGCTCGCCGTGGAAACTCCGGCCCCTCCAAAGAACACCGCGTGCGTGGACGCGTCGAAGAGCCCCCTGAGCTCTTGGGCGGCCTCCGCCGGATCCGTGATCGTCTTGCCCATGCCAGCCTCCTAAGGTCACTCTTACGGTAGCACTTTGGTGTTGGGACGCCGCGCGCGTGGTCTAGCATGCCGACAAACGGGTAAGTTTGTTACCACGTGCAATCTATGTAAGGCAGGACACATGGCACCACTCACCAACAACGTGCTCGACTGCGCGCTCTGCTTCGAGGGCGGCGGATACCGCGCCGCCTACACCGGCGGCATCGCCAACGCCCTTCTTGAGGAGGGCATCCACTTTGACTTTGTGTGCGGCATATCCGCCGGCGCAAGCCACACGGTAGACTACGTGAGCCGCGACCAGGACCGCGTGCGCCGCGCCTTCTTGGGCCTCAAGAACGGCAGGCACCCCGCGGCCGGCCTGGGCTCGCTGCTGCGCGGCAAGCGCTACTTTGACGCGGACTACCTGTACGAGGGCTGCGTGGACGACGGCACCCTCCCCTTTGACTGGGACGTCTTCCAGGCAAACCCCGCCGGCGTATCGGTCGAGGCCTTCGAGCTGGAGACCGGCCGGACCCGCATCTTCACGCGCGAGGACATGCCCACGCTGCGCGACCTGATGGCGTGCGTGCGCGCGAGCTCCACGCTGCCGCTGCTCATGAAGCCCGAGCCCATCAACGGCGTCACGTACCTGGACGGCGGCATCGCGGAGGGCGCCGGCCTACCCGTGCACATGGCGGAAGTCGCCGGCTACAAGAAGTTCTTCCTGGTGGCCACGCGACCGGCAGGCTACCGCAAGGAGCCGCCCACGGAGCGCAAGCGCCAGGCCATCACGACGCTGGCCCGCAAGTACCCCTACCTCAAGCACGAGCTCCTCAACCGCTGGGAGCGCTACAACGCGGAGCTCGACCGCATCGAGCAGATGGAGCGCGAGGGCCGCTGCATGGTCGTGCGCCCGGACATGATGCCCGTGGCCAGCACCACCACGGACCGCACCGCGCTCAAGACGGCGTACGCGCTGGGCCACGCCCAGGCGCTGCGCGACATGGCCTCCTACAAGGAGTTCCTGTTTGGGGACCCCAACTGGAAGGCCGACGCGGAGGCCTAGCCGCCCGCGCCACGCCCGCCGCAGGCCGTGCGTGCGCAGAAAAGAGCAAGAGAGCGACTACCCAAGGGAGAAGAACGCATGCCCAACGCAGAGACCGCCGGCGAGGGCCGCGAGCTTTCGCTCGTGTCGTGGAACGTGAACGGCCTGCGCGCCGTCATGAAGAAGGAGCCGAGCTTCCAGGACGTGTTTGCGCAGCTGGACGCGGACGTGTTCGCCCTGCAGGAGACCAAGCTGCAGGAGGGCCAGGTCGAGCTCGACCTCCCCGGCTACACGCAGACGTGGAGCTACGCCGAGCGCAAGGGCTACTCCGGCACCGCGGTCTTCTCGCGCGAGGCGCCCCTGAGCGTCGTCCGCAAGATCGGCAGCCCCGTGGCCGACGACGAGGGCCGCGTGTGCGCGCTCGAGTTCCCCACGTTCTGGTTTGTGGACGTGTACACGCCCAACTCCAAGCAAGGGCTCGCGCGCCTGGACGAGCGCATGCAGTGGGACGCGCGCTTCCGCGAGTTCCTGGGCGAGCTCGACCAGCAGAAGCCGGTCGTGACCTGCGGCGACTTCAACGTGGCGCACGAGGAGATCGACCTCAAGAACCCGGACACCAACCACCAGAACGCGGGATTTTCCGACGAGGAGCGCGAGAGCTTTGGCAAGCTTCTTGACGCTGGCTTTACGGACACCTTCCGCGCGCAGAACCCCACGCTCGAGGGCGCCTACAGCTGGTGGAGCTACCGCATGCGCGCCCGCGCCCGGAACGCCGGCTGGCGCATCGACTACTTCCTGGTGAGCGACCGCGCCTTTGACCGCGTGCGCGACACCAAGATCATGAGCGACGTGATGGGGTCGGACCACTGCCCCGTGGGGCTGACGATCCAGATCTAGCCGCAGGTCGCGCGGCGCCAGCGACGGGTGCGACCGCAGCGCCAGCTCCCGCTACATTCCCTTTGGCTTGCCGACGGCGCGCTCCAGTACGCCCAGGAACGTCTGGGCGTCGCGCGTCGCCACGAGCTTCTGAGGAAAGTGGATGCGCTCGAGCATCTCGCGCACGTGGTCGACCCTGCCCACGGACTGCGATATGTGCGCGTCCGTCCCCGTGGAGACCATGACGCCCATCTCAGCGCAGCGCTCGGCAATCTTCTGGCACTGGCCCACGGCTTGCGGATGCCTTGCGAGCGTGGCCTCGTTTATCTCGATCAGCTTGCCCTTCTCCTTTGCGACGGAGAGGACCTCGTCCACGTCAAACGGCACGCCCGAGCGGCCCGTGTGCCCAAGGATCAGCACCTTGGGGTCCTCCAGCGCGTGCACGTAGCAGGCAGTTGTCTGCGCGAGGCTTGCGCCGTCAGCAAACGAGTCGTCGTGGATGCTCGCTATCGCGTAGTCGATCTTGCCAAACACGCGGTCCTTGAGCGTGGTGGACGCGGGCAGCGGATGGCCGTTTATCTCCTCCGTGATGGGGCTGTCCCAGCCAAACAGGTGGCCGTCCAGGTCCACGATGTCGGCCTCGACGCCGCGCAGCAGCCGCACGCCGCACCACACGCGCGGCCAGGCGGACAGGTTGTACAGGTACTGGAAGTCGCGCACGTCAAAGGCGCCGTCGCGCTCCGGGTACAGCATGCAGCTGAAGTGGTCCGTCGAGCCCAGCAGCTCGACGCGCAGCTCCGCCGCGGCTCGGACGTTCTCCTCGATCGTGGAATAGGCGTGGCGCGAGAAGATCGTGTGCGTGTGCACGTCGCAGGCCATGTGCAGCATCGTGTTCCCCCTTGCTACGAGTTTCCGGCCGCATCTTGTGCCAATCCTAGCACCGCCCTGGTCGCCGCGAGGACACCGCCCAGTGCCCCCCCCTGCGTTCCGCGGGCGTATCGAAGGCCGTCGCGCCCTCGTGCGAGCACAACAATAGAGGTACACGTCGCGCACGTTCCCGTCATATAGCACCGATTACCAGCCATTTTGTAAAATCTGGAGTTGAACTCCAGATTTTACACGGTCGCATAGGCTTGTAAGACCGCCTGCGCAAGTCCTCCAAGACGAGCGGCCTGGGAGGGATCCAGCCGCCTCTGGCAGATGGCCTGCGAGCAGAAAGCGTCCGCAGTGTACAAGGAGGCGGGTCCGCGGGGAGTTGATTGCGGCGGTTTTCAAAAAACACGTCGATTTGTGTGTTTTGGGCAGGCGTGAAGAGGCTCCCACGAGGGTCTCGGCCTCATGCGTTCCTTCTGGAAGGTCGCTCGTACCCAAACAGCAGGCCAATGACCTTCAGAGCGGTCAGAACAGGCTCCGCGAGGCCGTTTTGGCGGCCCCGAAACGCACAAATCGAACGATTTTTAAATGAGGCGGCAATCAACTCCGCCGGCGGGCGCTACCGACTAGGATTCAGCCTCGCCCTGGCGCCTGGCGGCGCGAGCCCGGGCCTCAGCCAGGGCCGCCTCGGCCTCGGCTGCTTGCGCGCGGGCCTCTGCCGCCTTGGCGCGCGCCTCGAGCGCGGCGAGCTCGGGGTCTTCGGAGGTCGCGGGGCCGGCCGTCACATGGACTGACGCAGCCGCAACTGCCGCCGCGGGCTGCGCCTCGGGCGCGGGCGCTGCCGCGGGGCGCGCGTCCTTTTCGCCCTTGTGCGTGAGCTCGCGCGCGGCACGACGCGTGGGCGCGGTCAGGTCTCGCACGAGGCTGAGACCAGGCTGCACCATGCGCGGCTGGAAGTTGGGGCAGGCGGGGTCGGTCTCGCGCACGCGCCTGCCATGGGCGCTGGACTCGAGGCACTCCATGTGCGTGGTGAGGAAGCCCGTACGCTCGGTCATGAAGCGGCAGTCCGCGCACGTCCTCTTGCGCGGACGCCTCGCGCGCTGGTCCTTTTTGCCCTTGCCCAGGCCCATGTTCCCATCCTTCCGCAACGGCCGCGGGCACCTGCGCCGCGCGGCCGTCGCCTTGCATCACTACTTGTACTGGTTGCGCAGCTTCTCCCACGCCGGCATGGAGTTCTGGATGGTGTCCAGGCTCACGCAGTAGCCCAGGCGCACCCAGCCCGTGCAGCCAAAGCTGTTGGAGGGCACGGGCAGGATCTCGAGCGCCTTGGCCTTGTTGAAGAAGGCCTCCGCGTCGGGCTCGAGCGACTTGACCCACAGGTAGAACGCACCGTCGGGCTCGATGTACTCATAGCCCAGCTTGCTGAGGCCATCCGTGAGCGCCTTGCGGTTGGTCGCGTAGGCCTCCACGTTGGTGGGCTCGTCCACGCAGTCGATCAGCACGCGCTGGAAGAGCGCCGGCGCACACACAAAGCCGAGCTTGCGACCCGCGCCCGCCACGGCGTACACGAGCTCGTCGTGCCTGGGGTTGGTGTTGGGCACCAGCACCCAGCCGATGCGCTCGCCCGGCAGGCTGAGCGACTTGGAGTACGAGTAGCACACGATCGTGCGGTCGTACAGGCTGGGCACCCAGGGCACCTCGGCGCCGTAGGTGATCTCGCGGTACGGCTCGTCGGAGATGAGGTAGATGTCGTGCCCCAGCTCCTCGCCGCGGGTCGTGAGCACCTGGGCCAGCGCCTCGAGCGTCTGCCTGGTGTAGACGGCGCCCACGGGGTTGTTGGGCGAGTCGATCATGACGGCCTTGGTCTTGGGCGTGATGGCCTTGGCCACGGCCTCCGTGTCGGCCTGGAAGGTCGTGGCGTCCGCCATGACCTCCACGCAGGTGGCACCCGCGGTCTCGATCCAGACGCGGTACTCCGGGAAGTACGGCGCGATCACGATGACCTCGTCGCCGGGGTTCACGATCGCGTTGAGCGTGATGGAGATGGCCGCCGCCGCGCCGCAGGTAAGGTAAAGGTCGCCGGGGTCGTAGCTGGTGCCAAAGCGGCGGTTGAGCGAGTTGGCCACGGCCTCGCGCGCTGCGGGCATGCCCGAGGCAGGCGTGTAGCCGTGCAGCTGCGCGGGAGGCAGCTCCGCGTTCTTGAGGATGGACTTGCGCACCGCGTCGGGCGCGGGCACGGACGGGTTGCCGAGCGAGAAGTCGAACACGTTCTCGGCACCGATCTGGGCCTTGCGCGCGGCGCCGTAGGCCGCGATCTCGCGGATGGATGACTTTGCCGCGCCGTAGGCGTAGCTCTTCTCGTTGATGTCCATTACTGCTCCTCGCTCGTCTCGCCCTTCTCGACCGCCTCCACGGCAGCCTCGTCCTGGGCCGCGGGCGTCGCGACGTCCTCGGCCTCCTCGGGGTGCTTGGCCACGTACTCGTCCCACTTGTTGTCCAGGAGCGCGTTCACGGCGTCGCCCTCGACCGTCTCGCGGGCCAGCAGCACGCGCGCCATGGTGCGCATCTGGCCGTCGCGGGCGGAAAGCACGTCGTGGGCGCGCTGGTGCGCCTCGCGCATGATGCGCTCAACCTCGTCGTCGATGCGCTTGGAGGTCTCGGCGGACAGGTCGTGGTGGTTGGTGTAGTCGCGGCCGAGGAAGACCTCGTGCTGCGGCTCGCTAAAGACCTGCGCGCCCAGCTCGTCGCTCATGCCATAGACGGTCACCATGGAGCGCGCGATCTTGGTGGCGCGCTCGAGGTCGTTGCTCGCGCCCGTCGTGATGTCGTCGCAGAAGAGCTCCTCGGCCGTGCGGCCGCCCAGGAGCACCGCGATCTGGTCGAGCATGCCGTCGCGCGTCTCGAGGAAGTGGTCCTCCTCCGGCAGCTGCATGGTGTAGCCCAGCGCGCGCCCGCGGCTGATGATGCTGATCTTGTGCACGGGGTCGCTGTTCTCGAGGATGTGGCCCACCAGCGCGTGGCCGCTCTCGTGGAACGCGATGGTGTTGCGCTCCTTCTCGCTCATCACGCGGCCCTTCTTCTCGGGGCCGGCGATGACGCGCTCCATGGACTCCTCCACCTCGGCCATGCCGATGAGCTCCTTGTGCCGGCGCGCGGCCAGCAGGGCGGACTCGTTCATGAGGTTGGCGAGGTCCGCGCCCGTGAAGCCCGGCGTGAGCTTGGCGATGCGGGACAGGTCCATCTCCGTGGCGAGCGGCTTGTTCTTGGAGTGCACGGTCAGGATCTTCTGGCGGCCCTTGACGTCCGGGCGGTCCACGGTGATCTGGCGGTCAAAGCGGCCGGGGCGCAGCAGCGCCGGGTCCAGGATGTCCGGGCGGTTGGTCGCGGCGATCAGGATGACGGCGGAGTTGTCGTCAAATCCGTCCATCTCCACGAGCAGCTGGTTGAGCGTCTGCTCGCGCTCGTCGTGCCCGCCGCCCAGGCCGGCGCCGCGCTGGCGGCCAACGGCGTCGATCTCGTCGATGAAGATGATGGAGGGTGCGGCCTCCTTGGCCTGCTTGAAGAGGTCGCGCACACGGCTTGCGCCGACGCCCACGAACATCTCCACGAAGTCAGATCCGGATATCGAGAAGAACGGGACGCCTGCCTCGCCGGCCACGGCCTTGGCAAGCAGCGTCTTGCCGGTGCCCGGAGGGCCAACCAGCAGCACGCCGTGCGGGATCTTGGCACCCATGCGCTTGTAGCGCTCGGGCTCGCGCAGGAAGTCGCGAACCTCCTTCAGCTCCTCCACGGCCTCGTCGATGCCGGCCACGTCGTCGAACTTGACCTTGGGGCGCGTCTCCTCCGAGGTGCGCGCCTTGGTGGCCTTGCCAAAGCTCATGGTGCGGCCGTTGGCGCCGTTCATCTGGTTCATGAAGTAGATGAACGCCACGACCACCAGGATCGTGGGGATGACCGTGATGAGGAACGACTCCAGGAAGTCGTTGGACGAGGTGTCGATGGTGAACGTGGTCTTGGGGCTCTTGGCCATGAGCTCCTGCAGGCTGTCCGAGCCCACGTACGTGCTCTTGAACCGGGGCGTCTTGTCCTTCTCGCCCACCTGCGACTTCTTGCGCCAGTAGGTGCCCGTGAGGCTTCCGTCCTCGGTCTTGAACGTGACGCTCTTGACGCGGTTCTGCTTGACGGCCGTGACGAACTCGTTGGTGCTCATCACGTCCGCGGGCGTGCCGCGGTAGGAGTTGTAGCCCGCGTACATGGCGTAGGCCACCACGGCCACCAGGATGAGCGATATCAGGATCGACCTGCGGGAGTTGGGGCCCTGGCCGTCACCCTTGGGATTGGAGGGGCCCACGCCCCTGAGGCTTGGCTTGTTGTTGTCTGCCACTCATGGCTCCTTGTGTTGCTTACTTGCTGTAGACCTCGGGCTTGAGGATGCCCACGTAGGGAAGGTTGCGGTAGCGCTCGGCGTAGTCGAGGCCGTAGCCCACGATGAACTCGTCCGGCACGTGCGCGCCCACGTAGTCCGGCGTGACGGCCGGCTTGTGGTTGGGGATGTCCTTCACGGCGAACGCGCAGATCTTGATGGACTTGGCGCCGCGGCCGCGGAGCAGGTCCATCAGGTAGCTGAGCGTGAGGCCGGAGTCGAGGATGTCCTCCGCGATGAGGATGTCGCGACCGCGGATCTCCGTGTCGAGGTCCTTCAGGATCTTGACCACGCCGGAGCTCTTGACGCCCGCGCCGTAGCTGGAGACCGCCATGAAGTCCACGGCGCACGGCACCGTGATCTTGCGCAGCAGGTCCGCCGTGAAGACGAAGGCGCCGCGCAGCACGGCCACGACCAGCGGGTTCTTGCCCTCGTAGTCGCGGCTGACCTCCGCGCCCAGGCGCGCGACGATCTTCTTGATGTCGTCCTCGCTCAGGATGACGCTCTGGATGTCCGGGTGTAGCTGCTCTGCCATGGTGATCCCCATTTCGTGTGTGCGCACGGGCGCCGGACGCCCGCCCGGGCGTCCCGCGACGGCCCCGCGCTGCCGTCAGTCCCTACTGAGGGACAATTCTAGCAGCAGCCTTGTTGCGGGGAGCGTTCGAACTCGCTCGTCCGGCCGTATTCCCGCCACCCAGACCACCTGCCCGCGCGGGGAGGTGCGCACCACCGGCACGGCGGCGCGGTCCGCGGCGGGGACCTTGGCCTCGTTCAGCAGGTCGGAAAGCTTCTTGCTCTGGCCGTGCATGCCGAGCGGGCACATGACGTCGCCAGCGGAGGCGCTGTCCACCCAGAGCCTGCCGCCCTGCGCGTCGAGCCCGGCGGCCGCGGCGTCAAGCAGCACGGAGCGGCCCTCCCACTCCACGGCGTGCGCACGGGCCACCTCCGGGGCAGAGGAGCCCTGCGGCACCGCCACGACGCGGGCGAGAAGAACGTGGCCATCGGGCAGGGTCAGCCTGCCGGGGACGTCGAGCCACAGCGCGAGGGGGCCGTCCTTCTCCCCCGCCGCGGCGCGCGCGCGAACGAAGAGCAGGCCGTACTCCACGCGGGCGTCGCAACCCATGGGCGTGCTGGCAGAGCCGCTGCCCGCCGCCACGAGCGCGAGCACGCGGTTGATGTGACGCGCCTCGAGCCGGGCGTCCGGGCAGACGGCGAGCATGGCCTTGCGCACCACGCGGCGCGCGATGGCCACCTCGCACGCGGCCAGGCGCGCGGCGTCGAGCGCCACCATGGTGGGCGAGCTGCGTCGCACCAGGTCGCGGTACGTGCGGGAGGCCACCTGGTTCATGTAGGCGTCCTCGTCGGAGAGGATGTCGCACGTGGCGGACATGCTGGCCTCGATCCTGGGGTTGCGCTCGCGCAGCAGCGGCATCACCTGGTGCCGCACAAAGGCGCGCAGGTAGCGCGTGTCAGCATTGGTGGCGTCCTCGCGCCACACGATGCCGCGCATGCGCAGCAGGTCGCACAGCTCGTCGTGCGTGCGGTCAAGCAGCGGCCGCACGATGCGGTTGCGCCGCCGCGGTATGGACGAGAGGCCCGCGGGCCCGCTGCCGCGGATGGCGTTCATCACGAAGGTCTCCGCGCGGTCGTTGGCGGTGTGGGCCGTGAGGATCCTGGCGGCGGAGCGCGGCACGCCCACCTCCGCGCACAGGCGGTTGGCGAGCTTGGAGGCCTCCTGGTAGCGCACCTCGCGACCGACGTTCTCCACGTTGGAGCCGGCGGCCTGGCCCAGCGCGCCCGCGTCCGCGAGCCCGGCCACGTCCACGCGGCGCACCGTGCACGGGATGCCGTAGCGGGCGGAGAGGTCGCGCACGAACTCCTCGTCCTCCGCGGCGTCCAGCCCGCGCAGGCCGTGGTTGACGTGCAGCACGTGCAGGCGCTCGCGCGCGATGCGGGCCGTGCCGCGGCCGTCGTCTATGTCGAGCTCCGCCGTGGCAGCCAGCAGCAAGAGGGCCGTGGAGTCCGCCCCACCCGAAACCATGAGCACGACCGGCGCCCGGAGCTCGTCGTCCCGCCGGGACGACGGCCGCTCGAACTGCTGGCCTGCGTTTGCGTACCTTCTGCTCACGCTTGGCACCGTTGCCTCCTGACCCTGCGGCCGCCCGCGCGGGGCGGCGTGCGTTTGTGCACCTGCAAGCATACGACGGCCGCGCCGCCCGCGGCGGGGAGGAAACGCGAAGGTCACGCCCGCCACACCGCCGCGGCGCCACGTGTCCGCCGCATGGCCTACAATGCCGTGGTTGTGCCGCACGGACTATGGAAGGGCGAGAAGAGCATGACACCCAGGATGCACCTGCACGTACTGGCCAGCGGGTCAAAGGGCAACGCCGCCGTGGTGGAGGGCCCCGCGGGAAGCGTCCTGATAGACTGCGGCATTTCCCGCCGCGAGCTGCTGCGCCGCGCCGACGCCGTGGGCTGCGACATGGACCGCGTCACGCACGTGATCGTGACGCACGAGCACTCGGACCACGTGCGCGGCCTTCCCGTTTTCTGCAACCACTTTGGGGGCGAGGTGATCGCCACGGCGGGCACCGCGGGCGGCTCCAGGTCCCTGGCGCAGGTGCCGTTCACGCTCGTGACGCACGAGCAGACCATGGAGCTCGCGGGCATGGTCGTGAGCACCTTCCCCACCTCGCACGACGTGGCCGACCCCTTTGGTCTGCGCTTCTCCGTGGTGGATGAGGACGGCGAGCTTGAGGACGCCATCGCCTGGTGCACGGACACGGGCTACCTCACGCCCGAGGCGCTGGGCCAGCTCCGCGGCGCGCGCATCCTGGGCCTCGAGTCCAACCACGACGAGCAGATGCTCGCGCATGGGCCGTATCCCGCTTTCCTGCGCGCACGCGTGGGCGGTGACACCGGCCACCTCTCCAACGCGCAGGCGGCCGACGCGCTGCCGCTCCTGGTGACGGAGGACACGGAGACCGTGGTCGCCCTGCATCTATCCGAGAAGAACAACACCCCCGGGCTGTGCGTCCGCACGCTGGCGGACGCGATGAGCGCCGCCGTCACGACGGACGACGACGGCCGCCCGGAGGCGCGCACGGCGGACGGGCTGCTCACCATATGCGCGGCGAGCCAGGAGGAACCGCTCACGATCTGGTAACGGCGCGAAGCTGGTGCGGCGCCGCGCGCACGGGCCCACGCCGTCAGCGGGCGGCCGTGCTTCTCGCCCGCGAATCCGCCTCGCGCTGGCGCAGCTCGCGCTCAAGCTGCAGCGCCATGGGGATCGCGACCAGCACCGTGATCACGTCCGCCACGGACTGCGCGCACTCCACGCCCGCGAGCCCCAGCACGCGGCTGAGGATCGCCACCACCGGCGCAAGCGCCAGACCCAGCCGGCACAGCCCCAAAAACGTGGCACGCCACATGCGGCCCGTGGTCTGCAGGGCAAAGTTGGTGATCATGGCGATGCCCGTGAGCGGCAGCGTCACGCTCTGGAAGCGCAGCGTGACGGTGGCGATGCGGATAACCTCCGGGTCGTCGCGAAAGAGCGAGACGATCTGCCCCGCGCAGGCAAACGTCAGGACGCACACGCACGCGACCACGCCAAACGCCGCCTTGCGCGCAAAGCGCATGGCCTCGCGCACGCGGTCGTAGCGGCCGGCGCCGTAGTTGTAGCCGCACACGGGCTGGAAACCCTGGCCGATGCCGATCTGGATGTAGTTGCCAAAGCTCACCACGCGCTGCACGATGGCGATGGCCGCGATGGCGGCGTCCCCGTACGGGCGGGCGGCGTTGTTGAGCACGGTGATGGCAAAGCCGCTCACCAGCTGGCGCGCGAGCGAGGGCAGGCCGCCGTTGTTGATCTCTCGCGCGAGGTCGCGGCCCACGGCGAGCGCCCCAAGCGAGAGATGCGCCACGTGGCTGCGCTGCATGCCCACGAGCAGCAGCACAAAGCTGAGGAACTGGCAGGTTATGGTGGCAAGGCCCGCGCCCGCGATGCCCATGCCCAGGACGAAGATGAAGAGCGGTGCCAGCCCAAAGTTGAGCACCGCGCCGGAGACAAAGGCCACCATGGCGTAGGCGCTTTCGCCCTCAAATCGCAGCTGCATGTTGAGGGTGAGCGCGGCGCACATCCACGGCGCGCCGATCAGGATGAGCCCGATGTAGGTCTTGGCGTACGGCAGGATCGTGCGAGTGGAGCCCGCCAGGATGCAGATGGGCTCCAGTAGCAGGTGCCCCACCACCGCGATGGCAAGCCCCGTGCAGAACGCGGCCGTCACGCCGATGGAGGCCATGGTATCCGCCATGCGCTGGTCGCGTCTGCCCAGGTAGCGCGACATGGCGTTGCCCGTGCCCTGCCCAAAGTAGAACCCAGCCGCCTGGATGAGCGTCATCACCACAAACGCCACGCCGATGGCGCCGGAGGCGGAGGTCGATATCCGCCCGATGAAGAAGGTATCCGCAAGGTTGTAGAGCGTGGTCACCAGGTTGGACACGATGGACGGCCACGCGAGCGAGAGCACCAGCCGGTGCACGGGGCTCTGCGTCATCTGGCGATACTTGCGCTTGGCTGCGTCCTCCTGGCCGGAGGCGCCGTCCGCCTGGCCCGCCGCGTCCGGCGACGGCGCCACGTCCTTCTCGCCCGCTGCGTCCTTCTCGCCTGCGTTGTCCCGCTGGTCCTGCACCACGGTTCCCTCCACGATTGCCGCCGCCCGTCGCGCGGCCCGCACAACGTGATACACCCGCGCGGCACGCCGCGGCAACCGTCGGGGGGAGAAGAACACCCGCCTCGCCCCACGCCGCCTCGGGACGCGCCCCGCCTCGCACCACACAAAAGGAGCCCGCCACCGGTCGGTGACGGGCTCCATGGTTCACGCTTTTATGCGGCTTGCGGCGCGCGGGCTGGTTTAGAACGTGACCGGCTCGTCGTAGTAGCAGCAGGTGAGGATCTTCTCGAAGTCCTCCTGCTTGGTCTCACGCGGGTTCTCGGGCGTGCAGGCGTCCAGAACGGCGTTCGCGGCGATCTTGGGCAGCTTCTCCTTGAACTCTGCCTCGGAGACCATGACCGGCTGGTCGTTGTCGTCGGCCTTGATGCCGCCCACGGCGTAGTTCTTGATGCCCTGCGGGATGTTGAGCTCGTCGTTCATGCTGCGGATCTTGTTCACCAGGCTGTCGACCAGCTGGTCGTCCGTGGAGCCGGGCAGGTGCAGGATCTCCTTGGCAACGTAGGCGTAGCGCTCCTTGGCGCGAGAGTCCTTGGCGTTCCACTGGATGGCCTTGCCCAGGTACATGGCGTTTGCGCAGCCGTGGATGATGTGGCCACCCTCGAAGGCGGCACCGGTCTTGTGCGCCATGGAGTGGACGATGCCCAGCAGGCCAGACGAGAATGCGATGCCGGCGATGCACTGAGCCTCGTGCATGTGGGCGCGGGCCTCATGGTCGCCCTGGTAGGACTTGGGCAGCCACTCCGTGATCTCGCGGATGCCGTGCAGCGCGTTGGCGTCCGTGAACATGGAGGCCGCGGTGGAGACGTACGCCTCGAGGCAGTGCGTCAGCGCGTCCATGCCGGTGTGAGCGCACAGCTTGGCGGGCATGCTGTAGGTGAGCTCGGGGTCGACGATGGCGACGTCCGGCGTGATGTTGAAGTCGGCCAGCGGGTACTTGATGCCCTGCTGGTAGTTGGTGATGACGGAGAACGCCGTGACCTCGGTGCCGGTGCCCGACGTGGAGCTGATGGCGCAGAAGTGCGCCTTGTGGCGAAGCTCGGGGAAGTTGAACGGCTTGATGATCTCGTCCCAGGACTCGTCAGGATACTCGTAGAAGACCCACATGGCCTTTGCGGCGTCAATCGGCGAGCCGCCGCCAATGGCGACGATCCAGTCGGGCTGGAACTCGCGCATGGCAGCCGCGCCCTTCTCCACCGTCTCGACGGAAGGATCGGACTCGACGCCCTCGAACAGCTTTACCTCGAAGCCAGCGTCCTCCAGGTCCTTCTGGACGTCCTGCAGGAAGCCGCCGCGACGCATGCTGTGGCCACCGGAAACGATGATGGCCTTGTGGCCCTTGAGGTTCTTGACCTCATGACGGGCGCCCTCTCCAAAGTACACGTCACGCGGGTTAGTGAAACGACCCATTTCAATCTCCCAACATGTCGACCATCGCCCCTCGCGATGGACTGTTCGCCTTGAAGCTACCTATGACATACCACGTTTCAATCCATGCGCGTGTAACTTTTCGGCAATATTACGCGTTTGCGGGTCAAACGGCGTGCTATTATTAGTGAAGTTTAGAATTTAAGGTAGATTTCATTCGCAAGATGACCATCAATCACTGGTCAATTCAGGCGAAACCAGAAACGCTTTAAGGTGGATGAGAAGACCATGGCCACGTTCCTCAATCCAAGTCCCGTCTTCGGCCCGGTGCGCAGCCGACGCCTGGGCGTCTCGCTCGGCGTCAACCTCATGCCCTGCACCGGCAAAATCTGCTCGTTCGACTGCATCTACTGCGAGGTTGGCTTCAACGCGAAGCGCCGCACCAAGGACCCGTTCACCACGATGGACGAGCTCACGCACACGCTGCGCGAGGCGCTTGAGCTCATGGCCGCGGACGACGACCTGCCGGACGTCATCACGTTCGCGGGCAACGGCGAGCCCACGCTGAGCCCCATCTTTCCGCAGGCCGTGGACGCCGTCATCGCGCTGCGCGACGAGTTTGCCCCCAACGCAAAGGTAGCCGTGCTCTCCAACGGCACCAACGCGGACCAGCCGGAGGTCCGCGAGGCGCTCCTCAAGGTGGACGACAACATCCTCAAGCTGGACGCGCACTCCGACGACCTGGCCCGCGCCATCGACCGGCCGCTGGCCGCCTCCTACTCCATCGAGCACCAGGTGCAGACATACGCAAGCTACGACGGCCACGTCATCATCCAGACCATGTTCCTGGAGGGCATGTTTGGCGACCGCAACGTGTCCAACACCTCGTACGACCAGGTGACGGAGTGGCTTGAGGACGTCAAGCGCATCGCCCCGCAGTACGTCACGATCTACACCATCGCGCGCGACACGCCGGCCCCCAACATCCGCAAGGCCCTGCCGGACACGCTGGACGCCATCGCGGACCGCGTGCGCGCCGCCGGCATCCGCTGCCAGGTCTCGTACTAGCGCGGGTGCCGCAGCGGGCGTCGGCGCCGCGGCGCCACAACAAGCATCGCCAAACGGGCGAGAAGGACGTGCCAACCAAGGCAGAGCGTCCTTCTCGCCCGTCGTTTTTGTGCCGTCTACCTGCACTTCTCAGTATACTGAGTAAATTTACTCAATACGTTGAGTATACTTACTCAGTACGTTGAGAAGTACGGGGGAGGCCGGCATGTTCCAGAGGCACCAAGTGCAGACAATCGCATCACGCATGAGCGAGCTCGAGAATCCCCTCATCCAGGTGGTCGTCGGGCCAAGGCAGACGGGAAAGAGCACCATGCTCGCCCAGGCGCTGGACCAAATAGACCTGGAGCACAGCTATGTGAGCTCGGACGAGGCGATTGTCCCCAGCGCGGAGTGGCTGCAGACAGAGTGGCAGCAGGCGCGCAACATGACGGGCGGCGGGGAGCGCCCCGTGGTCCTGGTGGTGGACGAGGTGCAGAAGGTCCCGCATTGGCCCACAGTCGTGAAGGCCCTGTACGACGCCGACCGCCGCAACGGAACGCCAGTGCGCGCCGTGCTCAGCGGATCCTCCTCCCTGCTGCTGCACAGGGGACTCGGGGACTCCCTCATGGGCCGCTTCGAGCTCATCAGGTCGCCCCACTGGAGCCTGGAGGAGTGCTCCCAGGCGTTTGGCTACAGCCTGGAGGACTACCTCTTCTTTGGCGGGTACCCCGGTGCGGCGCGCTTCGCAAAGGACGAGAAGCGCTGGGCCGCCTACGTTCGCGACGCCATAATCGAGCCGACCATCTCGCAGGATGTGCTCGCACTCGGCCAGGTGCGCAAGCCCGCGCTCATGCGGGCGCTCTTCCGGCTGGGCGCCACGTACTCCGGCCAGGAGCTCTCGTACAATAAGATGCTCGGGCAGCTGCAGGACGCGGGCAACACCACCACGCTCGCCCACTACCTGGACCTCCTTGGCAAGGCAGGCATACTGTGCGGCCTTCCAAAGTACGACGAGAAGCCCGTCACGCGCCGCAAGGGCTCCCCGCGGCTCATGGTGTACGACACGTCGCTCATGACGGCGACAGACGGGCTCGGCCGTTCGGTCTACGCCGCGGACAGCGCCCGCCGCGGCCACCTTGTGGAGTCCGCCGTCGGCGCGCGCCTTCTCGCGCGTGCGCCCGAGGAGGGCTTCGACCTCTTCTGGTGGCGCGAGGGCGCGGACGAGGTCGACTTCGTCGCGGTCAGGAACGGCTCGATCGCCGCAATCGAGGTCAAGGGCGGGAACGAGTCCCGACAGGGCGGCATGGCCAAGTTCCTCGCGCGGCACCCGCAGGCAAGGCGCATCGTCGTGGGCGGCAGCTCCTCAGGCGCCTGCACCCTGGACGACTTCCTCCGCGACCGCGTCCCCCTCTTCTACTAGCCCCACCACATCAGCCGTCTCGCAAGCTGGACGAGAAACGCAATCCACCCCGGGAGCACCGTCGGTTCTCGGGGTGAATCCTCTTACGCGTCAGGCACCGTGCTTACTCGGCGCCTTTATCCTTCCTAGCACGACGGGCGAGAAGCGCGCCCGCAGACGCGAGGGCAACCGTCACGCCGAGCAGCGTGATTCCGCTCGTACCTGAGCCGCCGGTCTTGGGCAGTACGTGTGACTTCGGCATGGAGTTCGTCACCGTGATGGAGCCCGTCTGAATGCCAGCGTTGTTGCTGTACGAGACGGTGTACTTGCCGCTGGTGCTGGCGTCGTAGTATTTGCCGTCAACCGTGTAGCCAAGCTCCTGCACGGTGTAGTAGTACTTGTAACCGTTGCCATCGTCCTGAGCCAGGTTGTCCCAGTTGTGCGTCCAGTTGTCCGTCGCGCTCACCGTGACGGGGCCGCCCACGGCGGTCTTGGAGGAGTCGTCCAGAATCTGTTTCGGATCCTGCCAGGACTTGGTGGTAAGGCTCTGAGGCGCATTTGCTGCACTCGTCACCCTGACAAGCACGGTCGTATCTGCTTCCACATCATGAATCGTCACGGGAATATCGGCGTTCGTATACGTATAGGTATAGGTAGGCGTGCTGGACCCATTGATATAGACCGCGAACTGCAAGCCACTCCATCCTCCGATGGTGAAGACGAAGTCCGAGCCCTTCTTGATGTAGCGTGACCCATCAGACGAGTTGTCGAGGTTGATGGTCGGCTTCCATCCAGCGTTCAATCCATTGCCCTCGCCAGTCACAGTGATCTTCACTGCATCGCTTGTGTCCATCGTCTTTGCCGAGCGATAGAGCTGCAGTTTCACGCTAGCGCCAGAAGGGACAGTTGCCTCCGTCCCGTCGTTGTTTGTCCAGTCCTTCTGCACGCTGACGCGGGTGTACTTGTCCGTAATGTACATGTCGCCGCCAGCATGATCGAAGAACTCAATGGCGGAGCGCTGAATCGCGTTGCCGGAATCATCCTTTGCGTTTGCTGCCTTGGAGTCGCTGTAGGCGGTATCCGCCGTAACGCCAGACGCTCTCCAGATGAAGTAGCGCACAGCATTGCAGGAATAGCCGTCAGGGGCCTTCGTCTCCTTCAGGCGGTAGAGCACGCTCGGCTTCAGGCTGTCGGAGTTCTCCTCCAGGTCATAGGTGATGGCGCCATTCTTGTCGGTCGTCAACTCATTCTGAGTATCCTTCTTCTTCCATGAGCTGCTAGCGTTGTCCCAGTAGTCAAGCTCGAACGTGGCTCCTTCAAGCGTCTTGTGGAAGTCATCTTCGTCTGTCTTGTAGATGACAAGGTGCGCCTTCTCGGCAGTAGCGGAGGAATCAACCTCCTTGAGCGTCACATTGCTGTCTGAACTGAACTTGCCGGAAAGTGAAGCGCTGTTCGAGACTGTCTTGCCGTCCGCAAAGCTGTTATTGAGCTGGTATTCGTAGACCAGGACACAGGCCGTCTTGTCAGGCAGCTCCACCGTGAGCTTGTGGGTGGTCTCGTCGTACTTCACGCGGTAGTTCTTGACTTCCTTCTCCGGATCGTAATGGTGGTCCTTCGTGATGTCATACGCATAGAGCTTGATGGAGTTGGGGTCGAGCTTGGGCTCGAGGGCACTGTCTGCATTCAGCGTATCGGTGAGCTCCAGCTCATCCGAGTTAGGGTCGAGATCTTCCGCTCCTGTATTGACCTCCACGTAGTAGCGGACCTTGCCGGAAGGCGTGACGATGGGCTTCCCACTCGAGTCGAGCTTCACGGCATTGCCGTTCTTGTCCAGCTGCTCACCGGACTTGGCGATCTTTGTTGCATCGCGCTTGATGGTCGTGTTGGACGAAGCGGAGTGGCTGCCCCACTTTGCCGTATTGCTATACGTCTTCTGCATGCTGCTGTTCCAAGAAGGGTCATCCTTCACAGACAGCTGGTAGTAGATGGCAACCTTGCAGTACTGATGGTTGCCGTCGTCGTAGTACTTGTAGTTCGGGATGGTGACGGTCATGACCGTCTTGCCGTCATTCTGAGAGGTCGAGACCTGGGGCTTCTGATCCCCGTTGAAGTTGGTCCCATTGTAGTTGGTCGTCGGCTGGTTGTTCTCTCCCGCAAAGAAGCTGGCGTGTACTGAGCCATCCACGAGCGTTGCCCCGTCAGGCAACGTATCGGTGACAATGATGGTCTTGTCCGAATCTGTCTCAGTCGTGCTCAGCAGCAGGCGATAGGTCAGGATGCCATTGACCTTGTCGTAGTTAAGCGCTGCATCACCGCTCTTGTAGACATCAGCACCATACTTGTTGCCCGTCTTCACCTGCTTGTCGAGCTTCTTCGGATTGCCAAAGTTAAAGGTGGCAGTATCTTTCTTATCGCCTACGGCAGCCGTATTGGAGATCTTCCAGGTAGACCCCTCTGCAGCGCTCGAGTGGTCCACATGCGTCTTGTAGCTCTCAAGCTCCATGGTCTGAGCCTGGATCTGCGCATTGTCCTTTATCGTGACAGTGACCTTGAAGCTCTTCACATGGGTCGTCGTATCTGTGGCAGAGACCTCTTTGCCATTGGCGTCATAGTAGATGACCTTGATATCTACATCCTGTGTCAGGCCATCCTGGCTGTCATAGTAGCTGTGATAGAAGGAGCCTGCCTGAGCATGGCCTGCATAGTAGTACCTGTTGTAGCCATCGGCCTTGATGTAGAGATGACCCGAATCCGTCTTCGTTCCATTGACGACGGTACTTGCAAGCTCCTTCTCGAGCTCGGCCGCGATAGCGTAATGGCTATCCGTGCCCATGTCGTTGCCGTTCTCATCCTTCGCATCCTCGATGGTATCGGTATAGGTGAAGGACGTGATGTTGCCTTCCGGCAGCGTGACCGAAGAGCTCCAGTGCTCTGTTGCCTTCGTATCGCTATCAAACTGCTCGGTCGAATGGTTCTTCGTGACATTCAGGGTACGATGCGTCACATCCGCGGTGCGGGTGTCTGAGGTGCTCTTACCCGAGTTGTTTGTAGAGGTAGCGCTATTCGTCACCGGCCCGTCTCCATCAGGTGCGTCGGTGTAGACGTAGATGTAGAACTTCTCCTTCTTCTGGGTATCGCTCAGCTGGGAGGCGATGCTGGAGAAGCTGAAGTTGACCGAGGTGTCTCCGGCATTCCCGAAATACTGTCTGAACGAGCCCATTTACACTGAAATATAGAGATGCACTCGGCACGTGTTCGAATGCATCATTCAGCTAACTTTATTTGTTACTAGAACGCGCAAATTGACGCGCGTCCGACTCTGGCACGAGGGCTGCGTTACGCGCGGATCTCGAACGGGGTGTCCTCGCCGCGGCTGAACGCCAGCAGCGCGGAGGCGGAGTTGAAGATCATCGCGCGGACGTCCTCCGCCGTGTAGAACGCCATGTGCGGCGAGACGATCACGTTGGGGAACGCCATCAGCACGCTGCGGTCGCGGTTGGGCAGGACGTCGCGGCTGAGGTCGCGGTAATAGAGGTCGGCCTCGTTCTCGATGGTGTCGAGCGCCGCCGCGCCCACCTTGCCAGACTCCACGGCCGCCACCAGGGCCTGCGTGTCCACCAGCATGCCGCGCGCCGCGTTGACCAGGACCACGCCGTCCTTCATCTTGGCAAACGCATCCGCGTCGATCATGTGGTAGTTCTGCTTGAGGCCGGGCGCGTGCAGGGTTATTGCGTCTGCCTGTGCAAGTAGCGTGTCCAGGTCAACGTAGGTGGCGTACTTCTGTACCTCCTTGTTGGGGTAGGGGTCGTACGCAAGAATCTTGCAACCAAAGCCGGAAAGGTGGCGCACCACGGTCGCTCCGATGCGGCCCGTGCCGATGACGCCCACCGTGGAGGTGCTGATGTCCTTGCCCAGCTTACCGTGCAGGCCAAAGTCCTGCGCGAGCGAGTGGCGCGCCAGCAGCTTGACCTTGCGCTGCGCCATGAGCAGCAGCATGATGGCGTAGTTGGCCACGCCCTCGGGAGGATAGGGCGCGTTTGCCACGCGCATGCCCAGCTCGCGCGCGTGGGCGACGTCGATGTGCTCGTAGCCTATGGTGCGCGTTGCCAGGTTCTTGACGCCAACCGCGTGGAAGGCATCCAGAAGGTCGGCGGGCATGGGGTTGGTGATGATGCAGAGCGCGTCGTGCCCGGCGGCGAGGCTGGCGTTGTCCAGCGTGGGATACTCGCTCGTCCAATCGAACTCGAAGCCAAGCTGGCTTGCGGCTTCCTTCATGTAGCCAAGCTCGTCGTACTCGCGCAGTGCATAGGCAAACAGCCTCATAAGAAGATCCTCCCCGGGTGGTTGACGGCCCGCCGTGGCACCCGCAGCCGCGCACGCCACCGCTGGCGGGACGCAGGCGCAGGGCGCGAGCCTGACGCCGCGGTCTGCCCCGCGGCACGTGGCACCATCTTAGTTGACGCGCCGCTCCGCACGCGAAGCGTGCGCATCCGTTAACGTTGGCAGGCTATGCACCGCCGTTCGTCGCGAACGCATCCCGTTCGTCGCGAACGCATCCCGTTCGTCGCGAACGCATCCCGTTCGTCGCGCCCCGCCTGGCGGCGTCGGGCGCGACTCACTCACCGCAAGAGGTACCGTTGCAAGAAGGACGGCACGCTCTTCTCGCCTGCGTATATTGATTATTGTCAATACGTTGCTAGAATGGACGCATCGATTATCGTCTATGTTTAAGGAGAAGAACCATGCACTCTGTCGAAGTGTTCGATCCCGCCATGTGCTGCCCCACCGGCGTCTGCGGCCCCAGCGTCGACCCCGAGGTCCTGAGGATCGCCGGCCTGCTTGAGGCGCTGGCGGGCGCGGGGTTTGGCGTCACGCGACACAGCCTCTCGTCCGAGCCGCAGGCGTTTGTGCAGAACGCCGAGGTCGCAGCCATCCTAAAGGAGAAGGGCGTCGGCGCGCTCCCCATCACGTACGTGGACGGCAATCTGCTGAGCTCGGGCGCCTACCCCTCCAACGATGAACTGGGCGACGCGCTGGGGGTGACGTTTGTGGAGCAGCCAGCCACAAGCGGATGCTGCTGCGGCTCTGACGGCGACGCGGCGGACGCCCCGGCAGACGGCGGATGCTGCTGCGGCTCCGGCTGCTGCTAGGAAGGGGGCGTGTCCACCATGGCCAACTCAAACGCGACGTTTGCGGCCACCGTCAGCGGCTCCGGCGCGGCCGGCGGTTCCGGCGCAACCGCCGACGCGCCACTGAGCGCAGGCGAGCTCGCGCCGTACCAGTACCTCTTCCTCACGGGAAAGGGCGGCGTGGGCAAGACCAGCGTGTCGTGCGCGGTGGCGTGCGCCCTTGCGGACGCGGGCCGGCGCGTGCTGCTTGTTACGACGGACCCGGCGTCGAACCTGGGCGACGTGTTTGGACAGCCAATCGGCATGGAGCCCACGCCCATCCCCGCGTGCCCGGGACTCGAGGCGGAGGAGGTGGACCCCGTGCGGCTGGCGGCCCGCTACCGCGATGGTGTGGTCGCGCCGTACCGCGGCGTGCTGCCAGATGACGCCATCGCCAACATAGAGGAGCAGCTCAGCGGCTCGTGCACCGTCGAGATCGCCGCGTTCGACCGGTTTGCCTCGCTCCTCTCGTCCGCAAAGATAGCCCAAACGTACGACAACGTGATCTTTGACACGGCGCCCACGGGCCACACGCTCAGGATGCTGGAGCTGCCCAGCGCGTGGACGTCGTACCTCAACCAGAACACGACCGGGACCTCCTGCCTGGGCCAGCTTGCGGGCCTGGGCCAGCGGCGCGACGCGTATCGGCGCGCGATGGAGGTGCTGCGCGACGCCAATTCCACCGCGCTCGTGCTGGTATCGCGCCCGCAGACGCTTGCGCTGGGCGAGGCCGCACGCGCTGCCGCGGAGCTTTATGGCGTGGGCATCCGGCCCCGGATGCTGGTGGTAAACGGCGTGCTGGCCCAGCCCGGCGACGGTGTTGCGCGCCAGATCTTCCGCGCGCAGGCCGAGGCGCTCGCCGCCATGCCAGGCGGGCTTGCCAACGTGCCGCGCCACACCGTGCCGCTTCGCGCGAGCGACGTGACGGGCGTGGAGCGCCTGCGCGCGCTGCTGGGCGCACCCGACAGCGCGCAGGCGGCGCCCATGGACGCGGCGGGCGCGGGCTCAACGGCCGCGGGTTCGACAACCGCGGGCGAGAAGAACCACGCTCCCGACCTGCCGGGCCTTGACGCGCTGGTGAACGACCTGTTCCGCCGTGACGTGCGCGTGGTCATGACCATGGGCAAGGGCGGCGTGGGCAAGACCACCGTGGCCGTCCGCGTTGCCCAGGCGCTGAGCGCGCGCGGGCGCCGCGTGCGCCTCACCACAACGGATCCGGCGGACCACCTGGACCAGTTTGACCTTGCGGGCCTGGCCGTGTCGCACATAGACCAGGCCGCGGAGCTTGCCGCCTACCAGGACGAGGTGCTGCAAAAGGCCCGCGGCACCATGAGCGAGGTGGACGTGCGCTACGTGCAGGAGGACCTCCGCTCCCCCTGCACGCAGGAAATCGCAACCTTTCGCGCGTTTGCGAACATCGTGTCGCGCGCGCAGGACGAGGTCGTGGTGATCGACACCGCCCCCACCGGCCACACGCTGCTGCTTCTGGACAGCGCCCAGAGCTACGGCCGCCAGATAGAGCACACCGGCGGCGACGTGCCCCAAAGCGTGCGCGACCTCCTGCCGCGCCTGCGCGACCCGCGCCAGACCGAGGTAGTGATCGTGACCCTGCCCGAGAACACGCCCGTGCGCGAGGCGGAGCGCCTCTCCGCCGACCTCGACCGCGCGCGCATCCCGCATGGCTGGTGGGTCGTGAACCGCTGTCTTTCCATGTCCGGCACCACGGACCCCACGCTTTCCGCCCGCGCGCAGGCCGAGGCGCGCTGGATGGACCGCGTGCGCAAGGCCTCCGCCCGCAAGGTGGCCGCCATCGCGTGGCAGGCGCCGGGTGTCGCGCCCGCGGCGGACGGCCCCACGGACGGGTCCCCCGACGGCCCCGCGCCGGATGGCCCCACCGTCGCCTTCGTGTGCACGCACAACGCCTGCCGCAGCCAGATGGCAGAGGCGCTCGCGAGGCAGCTGCTGCCCCGCGGCACAAAGATCTTCTCCGCGGGAACAAAGCCCGCCAGCCACGTGGACGAGGGCGCCCTCGCGGAGCTCGCGCGCCGCGGCGTCGGCACGAGAGGCCTGCACCCCAAGCCGCTTTCCCAGCTGCCGCGCGTGGACTGGCTTGTTACCATGGGCTGTGGCGTGTCTTGCCCCAGCCTGCCGTGCGCGCACCGCGAGGACTGGGGCCTGCAGGACCCCATGGGCGGCTCGCCCCGCGCCTACCAGGACTGCGCGGACGCCATCGTCTGGCACCTGCGCGAGCTGGGCGAGAAGATCGCACGCGCCTAGGTTGCGCCGCCGCGCGGGATGCAACACCGCTTGGGCGCGACGCCGGGCTTGGGCGCAACGCCCCGCGGGGGCACAACGGAGGTATGGATGGGAAGCCACATGACAGACGACCAGCTGAGGACGGTCTTCAAGGCGCTCGCGGATGCGCGGCGTCTCTCGATCGTGCGCACGCTCCAGCGCGACGGAGAGGTGTGCGCCTGCAACCTGCTGGATGGCCTGGGCATCAGCCAGCCCACGCTGTCGCACCACATGAAGGTCCTGTGCGACAGCGGCCTCGTGCGGTGCCGCAAGGACAGCCGCTGGTGCCACTACTCCGTGGATGCCGCGGTCGCCCGCGAGGTGTCCGCGGCCTTTGGCCTGCTTGCGGATGCCGCTGCCAGCGCGTGCGGCGATGCGTGCGGGCACGATGGCTCGTGCGGCTGCGACTGTAGCGGCAACTAGCGCGACCAAGGCGCCTCAACTACCAGCTTGCACATGTCTTGCCGCGGCGTCACCTGCCGCGGCAAATTTCGTGTACTCCAAGTACACGATTTCGCAAAATTTCGTGTATCCCGAGTACACGATTTTTGTTCTTCTCCCCCAATTGCTTGATGGCGGTCGTGGGGGCGAGCAAAACGGAAAAACGGCCAGAGACCGAAGCCTCTGGCCGTTTGAAGTTCGTGGTCGGGTTGACTGGATTTGAACCAGCGACCTCTCGGTCCCGAACCGAGCGCTCTACCAAGCTGAGCCACAACCCGTTAGCGAAAATACTCTAGCAGAACTGCGCACCTTTTCCAACCGTAATTGTTGCGCAAGACCACCAATCCTTCGCATCTTGCGCCGCGGCGGCCACGCGCCGCGCCGCGCGCCGCGTCTCGCAGATGCCAAACACGCAGCTGCCCGAGCCCGTGACCTGCGCCGCAAGCACGCCGGGCTGGCGTTCGAGCCACGCGAGCACGTCCGAATCCTCCGGCACGATCCGCATGGCCGCGGCTTGCAGGTTGTTGTGGAGTGCGGCCGCCACGGCCATGGCGTCGCCGTCACGCAGGGCCGCAAGCATGGGCTCGGGCGAGGCTGGCAGGCTGGGCCTGGCGTCAAACGCGCGGTACGCCGCCGCGGTGGATACGCCGTCGCGCGGCCGCACCAGCACCACGGGCAGGCCCGGCAGCTCCGGGAACGACTCCTTCACCACGTCGCCGGCACCCACCAGGTACGTGGGTCGCGGTTCGAGGAATAACGGGACGTCCGCCCCGATGGAGCGCGCGATCGCGGCAAGGCGCTCTTCTCCCCCGGGCTCATCTGCGGGCACGCCGCAGAGTTGTGCAAGGGCGAGAAGGACGGACGCGGCGTCGCTGGAGGAGCCTCCCAGGCCGCTCTGCGGCGGGACGCGCTTGGTCACCTCCACGAGGACCGGCGCAGCCACGTGGAAGGCCTCGCGGAACCGGGCCGCCGCCTGCCACGCCGTGTTGTGCGTGGGGTCCACGCCCACGTCCTCGCTCATGCGCAGCAGCACGCCGCCCGGCGCCTGCGCGGCCTCTGCGGCCTCGGGAGCGTCCGGCGCGGGCAGCGCCACGCGCACGCGGTCGCCCACCGCGAGGGCGATCATGACGGAATCCGCCCGGTGGTAGCCGCGCTCGTCGCGGCCGGGGTGGATGCCCAGGTGGAGGTTCACCTTGACGGGGGCGTCAAGCGTGACCTCCGCGCTAGAGCCGCTGCTGGTCCTCAAAGCCAAAGTCCAGAATGCGCTCGCCCGTGTCGGGATCGTAAATCTCGACCGCGGAGGTGAGCACGTCCACGTACTGGTAGGACTGGCGGGCCTTGCGGCCGCGGCGCTCCTCCACCTCGACCACGAACAGCGTGGGATAGACGCCCACGAGGGTGCCCGTGCGCTCGACCACGCGCGAGCGGCCCATGTTGGCGCGAACGCGAAGGCGCTTTCCCTTAAGAGCCGTGAGTTCATCCCGGATTTGGTCTACCCTATTGGCGGGCGGAACCTCAACTTCCATCTGTACCTCCAAACGCAGCGTCTGGCATTTGGCTGTTGACTGCCGCGCTGCCTTGTGCAATGCAATGTTCCAGTATATGGCATAAAGGGAACGTCCACGTAAAACACGGTATTTAGGAGCGCAAATGAGCACAAACAGGATCGAAAGGGTGCTGGACAACCTCCAAAGGCAGGGGCTCGACCAGATGCTGGTGTGCGACCCCATGTCCATCTGGTACCTGACGGGCTACTACACGGAGCCGTACGAGCGCTTTCTGGCGCTGCTGATTGCGCGCGAGGGCGACGGCGCCCGCACCGTGATGTTCTGCAACAGGCTGTTCCCGGACGCCACGGGCGCCGCGCAGAAGCTCGTGACGTTTGACGACACGCAGGACCCCGTGCCCCTGGTGGCGGCCGAGCTCGACCCCTCCAAGCGCCTGGGCGTGGACAAGAAGCTCGTGGCAAACTGGCTGTTCCCGCTGATGGACGCGCACGCGGCCGCCGGCTTCGAGCTTGCCTCCGCCGCCGTGGACGGCGCGCGCTCCATCAAGGATGCCGAGGAGCAGCGCCTAATGCGCCAGGCCAGCCACACCAACGACGAGGCCATGAACTGGCTTGCGGCCCAGGTGCGCGAGGGCGTGACGGAGCACGAGATCGCGGCGGGCCTGCTGGGCGAGTACCGCCGCCTGGGCGCGCAGGGCCACAGCTTTGCGCCCATAGTGAGCTTTGGCGCCAACGCGGCCGACCCGCACCACGAGCCGGACGGCACCGTGTTCCACAAGGGCGACATGGTCCTGTTTGACGTGGGCTGCAAGCAGGACTCCTACTGCTCCGACATGACGCGCACGTTCTTTACGGCCGAGCCCACGGCGCACCAGCTCGAGGTGTACGAGACGGTCCGCCGCGCCAACGAGGCCGCAGAGGCCATCGTGCGCCCGGGCGTCACGTTTGCGGAAATCGACCTGACGGCGCGCCACATCATCGAGGACGCGGGCTACGGCGAGTACTTCACGCACCGCCTGGGCCACCAGATCGGCCTGGAGGACCACGAGCCGGGCGACGTATCCGCCACGCACGACGAGCCCGTGCAGGCCGGCCAGTGCTTTAGCATCGAGCCCGGCATCTACATCCCCGGCGACATTGGCGTGAGGATCGAGGACCTGGTCATCGTGACCGAGGACGGCTGCGAGGTGCTCAACCACTACAGCCACGAGGCCACGGTGCTGGAGGTCTAGAGCTTGAGCGCGAGGTCCTGCAGGGCGTGAAAGCGATGGCTGATCGCGTTCTTCTCCCCTGGCGTGAGCTCCGCCATGGTCTTGCCCGGCGTGTCGTTGGGAAGGAAGAGCGGGTCGTAGCCAAAGCCGCCGTCGCCGCGCGGCTCAAAGCCCACGTAGCCCTCGCAGTCGCCGTCGCCGCGATAGACGCCCTCGCCGTCCTCGTCGCGCTCCACCATCACCACGCTGGAGTGGAAGCGCGCGGTGCGCTTCTCCTGCGGCACGTCCGCCATCAGGCGCATGAGCTTCTGGTTGTTTGCGGCGTCGTTGCCGTGCTCCCCCGCCCAGCGGGCCGAGAAGATCCCCGGCGCGCCGTCGAGGGCGTCCACGCAGAGACCGGAGTCATCCGCGACCGCCATGGCGAGGCCCGTCTCGTCCAGCGCGGCCGCGGCCTTGATGTAGGCGTTGTCATAAAACGTCTTACCATCCTCCACCGGGTCCGGGTAGTTGCCCAGCTCGCCCAGCGCCACAAAGCGCACGCCGGGCAGGCTCTTGCTCAGGATCGCCTCGATCTCCGTCACCTTGTGGGGGTTGCCCGTCGCGACCACGACGGTCTTCGCGGGGTCGAGCGCGCTGATGTCGATTGCCATGTTCTTCTCCTCCAAATGCCCTGCTAGATGGCCTGGCGGTTTTCTCATTTAACACATTAGGTTAATTGCGTTTAACACAATATGTTAATTGGACTTAACACGATGCGCCGGGCGAGAAGGACGGCGGCCCTTGCCGCGGCCTACTCCTGGAAGCCCGTCACCTTGTCTTGCAGCTGTATGAGCTTTGCAATACCTGCCTGGCCCATGTCGAGCAGCGCGTTGAGCTCGTCGCGGTTGATGGTCGAGCGCTCGCCCGTGCCCTGCACCTCCACGATGCCGCCCTCGCCCGTGCACACCAGGTTGAGGTCGACCTCCGCGTGGCTGTCCTCCGGGTAGTCAAGGTCCAGCAGCAGCCGGCCGTCCACCTTGCCCATGCTGATGGCCGCGACCTGGCCCGTGAGCGGCATGTGCTTTAGCTTGCCTGCCTCCACGGCCGCCTGCAGCGCGTCGTGCAGCGCCACCCACGCGCCCGTGATGGAGGCGGTGCGCGTGCCGCCGTCGGCCTGGATCACGTCGCAGTCGCAGGTCACGGTGTACTCGCCCAGCTTGTGCATGTCGCACACCGCACGCAGGCTTCTGCCAACCAGGCGCTCGATCTCCATCGAGCGACCCTTGCGGCCCTTGTACTCGCGGCGCGAGCGCGTGTTGGTGGAGGCGGGCAGCATGGCGTACTCCGCCGTGACCCAGCCCGCGCGGGCGCCCTTGCGCCAGCCCGGCACGCCCTCCTCTATGGTGGCGGTGCACATCACGCGCGTGTTGCCAAACTCCGCCAGGCACGATCCGTCCGCGTTCATCATCACGTCGCGCGTGAGCTTGACGGGGCGCATCTCGTCCGCCGCCCTGCCATAGCTGCGCTCGAGGGCGCCTTCCTGCTGCTGGGCCATGTTCTTCTCCCCTACCTTTGCTTTGTCTGCCGTTGTCTGCCGGCTTGCACTTGTCTGCCGTTACCACAAGGCCCCGCACCGCGGACTGCGGATACGGGGCCGGATGCTCTCTGGTGGACGGTGAGGGATTCGAACCCCCGATCTTGTGCTTGTAAGGCACCTGCGCTAGCCGCTGCGCCAACCGTCCGTGTCATGCGTGGTGAGTTTATCACACCAACCCGCCCGGCGCTAAAGGCCTGCGTTTGGCCGTATACTTTCCCACATGGATACCATTACTCTTGCGCACATAGCCCAGCTTCTGGGCACCAACGGGCTTCTTTCCCGCACGAGCGGCCTCGACGGGAAGGTTGCCGATACCTGCGTCACCGGCGCAGACTGCGACTCGCGCTTCGCAGCACCCAACCACCTGTTCATCTGCAAGGGCGCGGCCTTCAAGCCCGCGTACCTCACGTCCGCGCTTGCGGCTGGCTGCGTTGCCTACCTGTGCGACGAGGACCACGCCGCCGAGCTCGCGGCCGTGGCGCCCGGCACGCCGCAGCTGGTTGCCAGCAACCTGCGCCGCGCTATGGCCGTGGCCTCCGCCGCCGCGTGGGGCCACCCGGACCGCGACATCCAGGTGCTGGGCATCACGGGCACCAAGGGCAAGTCGACCGTCAGCTACATGTTACGCGCGATCCTGGACTCCGCCGCAGGTCAGAGCGCCACGGGCGACGCCGGGCGAGAAGATTGCGCCCACAACGCCGCGATCCTGGGCTCCATCGACACCTACGACGGGGTCGAGAGCTTCGAGAGCGTGAACACCACGCCCGAGGCCCCGGACCTGTGGCGCCACGTGCGCAACGCCGTGAGCTCGCACCTGCCTTACCTTGTGATGGAGGTGTCCAGCCAGGCGCTCAAGTACGACCGCGTGGTGGACCTGGGGCTGGACGTGGCCTGCTTCCTCAACATCGGGCGGGACCACATTAGCCCCGCAGAGCACCCCAACTTTGAGGATTACTTTGCGAGCAAGCTCCGGATTTTTGACCAGGCGCGGACCGCGGTCGTGAACCTGGACTCTGCCGAGGTTGACACGATTCTGGACCACGCCAAGCGCTGCGAGCGCCTTCTTACGTTTGGCTGCACGGACGCCGCGCGCGAGGCGGGCGCGGACGTGTGGGCCACCAACGTGCGCTCCGGCGAGGGCCAGGTCACGTTTAGCTGCCACACCCCCAGCTGGGAGGGCGACGTCACCGTCAGCATGCCCGGCCTCTTTAACGTGGACAACGCCTGCGCCGCCATCGCCATGTGCGAGGTGCTGGGCGTCCCGCGCGAGCAGATCGTGGCGGGCCTTGCGCACGTGCGCGTGCCCGGCCGCATGGAGCTGCTGCTCACGGACGACCCCAAGGTCACGGCCATTGTGGACTACGCCCACAACAAGCTGAGCTACCAGCGGTTCTTTAGCTCCATCGTGAAGGAGTTCGCCGGCCGCAAGGTGATCGCAGTGTTTGGCGCGCCCGGCGGCAAGGCCTACGAGCGCCGCCAGGAGCTGCCGCAGGAGGCCTCCAAGTGGGCCGACTACCTCATCTACACGGAGGAGGACCCGGCGCACGATTCTGTTGCGGATATCTGCCAGCAGATGAGCGACGCCACGCCCGCCGGACAGCCGCACGAGGTGATCCTGGACCGGCCCGCCGCCATCGAGCGCGCAGTCGACCTTGCGTTTGACTGCCCGGAGGGGGCCATCGTCTGCTTGCTGGCCAAGGGTGACGAGACCCGCCAGCACGAGGGCGACAGGTTCGTCCCGTGCGAGCCGGACGGCACGCTCTTCTATCGCGCGGCCGAGAAGCACGGCGCGCATCCTCGCAACTAGCTTTATCACGCAGCGGCGCCTTGCCCCCCAGGGTCGGGCGCCGCCTTTTTGTGCAGACAGTCGCAAGACAGGAAGGTGGCTCACCACATGCCAGGACTTTCGCTCCCCACGTTCCCCACGGACCCAAACCTTGTTCCCGAGGACATGGCCGCGCGCTTCTCGCGCATCAAATATGTCATAACCGACACGGACAACACGATGGTGAGCCATGGCCAGGCGCTGGCCTCCACGGACGGAACGCCCTCCATCGAGCTGGCCCAGACCCTTGTTGACCTGCGCCGCGCTGGCGTGAGCGTGATCCCGTGCACCGGCCGCAACCGCGCCATGATCCGCGAGGACGTGCGCATACTTGGCATGCCTGGCTGGATAGGCGAGATGGGCGGCATCCTGTGCCTGCACGAGGGGCGCGAGAGCGACTGGCGCTACTTCACGGCGGACATGCCGTACGACCCCGCCTGCGGCGTGACCCCGCACGACCTCATCATGCAGACGGGCGCCGTGCAGCGCATGCTCGAGCGCTGGTACGACTGCCTGGAGCTCTATAACGACAACAACATTGGCTACCAGTACCGCGAGGTGACGGTTGCCTTGCGCGGCGCCGTGATCGAGGACGAGGCGCAGGCCATGCTGGACGAGAGCGGGCTTCCGCTCTACCTGGCGGACAACGGCTTTGTCTCGCGCATATCTGGCCAGACGATCCTGCCGCGCAACCCGGACGGGACGCTCGAGGGCGTGCACACGTACCACATCACGCCGCGCGGGCTGGACAAGGGAAGTGCGACCAAGCGCTACATCGAGCTGCTGGGCGTGGACCCGGCCGAGGTCATCTGCTGCGGCGACTCGCCTGCGGATTGCAGGATGGCGCCGCACTGCGGCACGTTTTTGCTGATGCGCAACGGGATCGAGAACCCCAAGAGCCAGTCCGAGCTCGCCAACTGCGGCAACGCCTTCGTCTCCGCGGAGGACGCGACGGACGGCTTCTGCCGCGCCATGCAGACGATCCTCGCGATCAAGCGCCAGTCGTAGGGGTGGGCGCACGCGGGGGGGCACGCTGCGGCCAAGGGCGCGCGTTCTTCTCCCCCGGTAAAGGCAACTGCAAGACAGGCTCGCAACACGCGACGGCCGCACCCGGGTGGATGCGGCCGTCGCGTTGCACGTATGGGAGGAGCCGGCGCCGCCGAAAGGGGGAGGCGACGCCGGCGGGGTGCCTGTCTTGCGCCTAGCTGAGGTGCCAGATCTCCTTGTCGTACTGCTCGATGGTGCGGTCGGACGAGAAGAACCCGGTCTTGCTGATGTTCACCAGGGTCTTGCGCGCCCAGGCCTTGCGGTCCTCGTAGTCCTTGAGGACCTGCTTCTTGGTCTTGCAGTAGTCCTCGAAGTCCGGGAACGTCATGAACCAGTCCTTGTTGAGGAGCTCGCTCTGCAGGCGCGTGAGGTTGACCTCGTCGCCCTGCGCGAGCATCTCCTTGGACGTGAGGAAGTCGACGGCCGCGGCGAGCTCCTTGTCCTTCTTGTAGTAGGCCTTGGGGTCGTAGTCGCCGCGCTTGTAGCGCGCGATGACCTCGTCCGAGCTCTCGCCAAAGGTGTAGATGTTCCCCTTGCCTACGAGGTCCGCGATCTCGACGTTGGCGCCGTCCATGGTGCCGAGCGTCACGGCGCCGTTGAGCATGAACTTCATGTTGGACGTGCCGGAGGCCTCCTTGGAGGCGAGGCTGATCTGCTCGGAGATGTCCGCCGCGGGAATCAGGCGCTCGGCGGCCGTCACGTTGTAGTTCTCGATCATGACGACCTGCAGGTACTTGCTGGCAACGGGGTCGGCCGCGATGACCTTGCTCAGGCAGATGATTGCGTGGATGATGTCCTTGGCGATGGTGTAGGCCGGGGCCGCCTTGGCGCCAAAGATGACGGTCACCTTGTGCTTGGGGAGCTCGTCCTCATCGTCCAGCTGGCTGATACGCAGGTACTCGCGGATGATCCAGAGCAGGTTGAGCTGCTGGCGCTTGTACTCGTGCAGGCGCTTGGACTGCACGTCGAAGATCGAGTCGGGGTCGACGGCGTCGCCCTGGTGCTTCTGCAGCCACTTGGCAAAGGCGCGCTTGTTGGACGCCTTGACGCTCACGAGCTGGGACAGGAAGTCATCGTCGTCCTTGAGCGGGAGCAGGCCCTCCAGCTCCTCGGCCTTGGTCTTCCAGCCCTCGCCGATCTTGGAGCTGACCAGCTTGTTGAGGCCGGGGTTGCACTCGACCATCCAGCGGCGGAACGTGATGCCGTTGGTCTTGTTGTTGAACTTCTGGGGATAGATCTTGTAGAACGGCGCGAGCTCGGAATCCTCCAGGATCTTGGTGTGCAGGGCCGCGACGCCGTTGACGGAGTGGCTGAAGTGGATGTCGATGTTGGCCATGTGGACGTTGTTCCACTTGTCGATGATCTGCACGAACGGCTCGTCGTACTTCTCGGCCACGTAATCCGCAAGCTGCTTGATGATGGGCACGAGCTGCGGGACGACCTTCTGCAGGTAGTCGAGCGGCCAGCACTCCAGCGCCTCGGCCAGGATGGTGTGGTTGGTGTAGGCGCAGGTGTCACGCACGATCTGGATGGCCTCGTCAAAGGCGATGCCGCGCTCGCCCAGCAGGCGGATGAGCTCCGGGATGACCATCGTGGGGTGCGTGTCGTTTATCTGCACGGCGGCGTAGTCCGCGAGGTCGTGCAGGTTGCTGCCGCGCTCAACGCACTCGTCCAGCATGAGCTGCGCGGCGTTGCTCACCATGAAGTACTCCTGGTAGACGCGCAGGATGCGGCCGGCCTCGTCGGAATCGTCCGGGTACAGGAAGAGCGTGAGGTTCTTGGCGACCTGCGTCTTGTCGAAGTTGATGCGGTTCCTGATGATGCGCTCGTCCACGGTGTCCACGTCAAACAGGTTGAGCGTGTCGCACTTGCTGTGGTAGCCGGTCACGTCGAGCTGGTACATGGTCGAGGTGACGGAAAGGTCGCCAAACTTTACGGTGTAGTGCTTGGGCGTGCGGCGCATCCAGCTCTCCTGACCCCACCTGAGCCAGTAGTCCGGCGACTCGTACTGCTTGTTGTTGTCAAAACTCTGCTTGAAGAGGCCGCAGTGGTACGCAAGGCCCACGCCGGAGGCGGGCAGGCCCAGCGTTGCGCAGGAGTCCAGGAAGCAAGCCGCAAGACGGCCGAGGCCGCCGTTGCCCAGGGAGGGCTCGTTCTCGAACTCCTCCATGTCCGCGATGTCGCGGCCGGACTCCGCGAGCTCCGCGCGGACCTGCTCGTACAGGCCGAGGTTGATGAGGTTGTTGCTCAGCAGCTTGCCGATAAGGAACTCGGCGGAAATGTAGTACAGGCGCTTCTTGCCCTGGTTGTAGCCCTTCTCGGCCGCGGCGTCGACGGTGAGGCGCAGCAGCGCGTTGAAGAGCTCGAGGTCGGTGCACTCGGAAATGGGCTTGCCCGCGTAGGAGGCGACGGTCTTGGTTGCCATGATAACGTCCCTTCAGGTCATGTCTGACGTTACAAGCACTATAGTTGCGTCGCAGCGCCCAAATCTAGCACCATACGCGCAGCCATTAACACTATAATGACCTCATAACGCAAACGGACTGACGCGTTTGTGGCCTGCAACCGTTTGCGGACGTTGCGGTTACGCCGGCGGAATTGCCGGGCGTGGCGGCGCGGCCGCGGGCGTGGGCGGCGGCAGACACGTGCAAGAGGGGACCGCATGGGCGAGAAGGACGAGCGCGACGCGGGCGAGAAGAGCGAGCGCTTTGAGGACTACGAGCACTACCGCGAGCGCGGCCTGCACGAGGTCCCGGGCTTTGCGTACAACACGTACCTCTGCACCATCCCGCAGGACTTTGACCACGTGCCCACCCACTGGCACGACCAGATGGAGATCGTCTACGTCAAGCGCGGCAGCGGCACCGTCGCGATCAACTTTGCGCGCAAGCCCGTGCACGCCGGGTCCATCGTGCCGATCCTGCCCGGAGAGATGCACTCCATCGAGGGCGACCCCGGCTCGCGCATGGAGTACGAGAACATCATCTTCTCGCTGGGGATCCTGGACAGCCAGGAGCCGGACGACTGGTGCCGCAGCCACGTGATAGAGCCGCTGCGCCAGGGCAAGCTCGCGTTCGAGCGGCCCGTGCCGGAGGGGACGGAGTTCTACGAGCGCGTGCGCTGGGCGCTCGACGGGGCGGACGCGGCCTGCGCCGTGCGCGCGCCGGGCTACTCCATGGTGGTGAAGAGCCGCCTGTTTATGCTGCTAGACGCCCTGTACACCTTTAGGCAGAAGGACGCCCCGCAGGCGCCCGACCCCTCCGCGGAGCGCGTGCGCGCCGTGCTGCGCGAGGTGAAGGAGCACTACGCGGAGCCGCTCAGCGTGGAGGGCGCCGCGGAGCTGGCAGGTTACAGCAAGGCGCACTTCATGCGCGTGTTCAAGCGCGACATGGGCCAGACCTTCAGCCAGTACCTGACGGAGTGCCGGCTCACGGCGGCCGCCTACCACCTTGAGATGACGGACGAGCCCGTGGGCGCCATCGCGCGTTCGTGCGGGTTCGACAACTTCTCGTACTTCAACCGCAGGTTCCGCCGGCGCTTTGGCATGACGCCGACGGAGTTTCGCCACGGGCGCGGCGCGGGCGAGAAGGACGACACGCCGGGCGTGCCGCCCACCGTCATGCCCGCGACGCCCGGGTCCGGCGCCGGCAACGCCGCGGGCGCCGCCACGCGCGCCTAGCCCAGCTGCGCCATGAGCGCCTCGGCCTCCGCGCGCGTGGCCAGGTCCACCTTGAACGCCGTGGCCGATCCCGTGCAGATGCCCATGCGCAGCGCCCGGGCCAGGTTGCCCTCGCCCTCGATGTAGCCGCACAGGAACCCGGCCACCATGGAGTCGCCGGCGCCCACGGAGTTCACCACGCTGCCACGGGGCGCCGCCGAGCGGAGCACCTCGCCCTTCTCGCTCACGAGGACCGCGCCCTCCCCCGCCATGGAGACGAGCACGTTCCTGGCGCCGCGCTCCTGCAGGCGGCGGGCCAGCGGCACGGCCTCGTCCTGCGTGCGGACCTCCTGGCCAAAGATGGCGCCCAGCTCGTGGTTGTTGGGCTTAATGAGGAAGGGCCCGTACGGCAGGGCGTCCAGCAGCAGGTCGAGCTCCGCGTCCACCACCGTGCGCACGCCGCGGCCGGCCACGCGCGCGAGCATGCGCTGGTACACGTCGTGCGGCACCGTCGCGGGGACGCTGCCCGCCAGCACGAGGAAGTCACCCTCGCCCAGCCCGTCAAGGCGCTGCAGCAAGGCGGACAGGTCATCCTGCCCCACCGCGGGACCGATGCCGTTTATCTCGCTTTCCTCGCGGGCGTGCACCTTGACGTTGACGCGGGTGCGGCCGCGGTCCAGGCGCACAAAGTCGCAGTCCACGCCGCGATCGGCCAGCATGCGCTCGACCTCCGCGCCCGTGAAGCCGGCCACGAAGCCCAGCGCGCGCGAGGGCTGGCCCAGGTTCTTGAGCACCACGGACACGTTGATGCCCTTGCCGCCGGGCAGCATGTCCTCCGTGCGGACGCGGTTGACCTCGCCCAGCGCGAGGTTGTCGAGGCTCACCACGTAGTCGATGGACGGGTTGAGTGTCACGGTGCAGATCATGGCGTACCCCTTGGGTTGGCGGGTTTCTTGCGGCTGGCTGCCGCGCCGGCGCGCGGTCGCGGGCCAGCCGGATTGTGTGCGTCACCAGTATACGGACGGCCGGCGCGGCGCGTCACCATTGGCACACATTTGGTTCGCGCGGGGCGGCAAACTCGGCTAGGATTTTGTCAGATTGACTTGCGGCGCACGCGGCACGAAGGGAGCGCACGGCCCGTGGCATTTGACCCAAACGACGAGGACTACCAGCGGCTCAGCCTGCAGTTTGCGCGCTCGCTCGACGGCGGCGACGCTGGCTCCGTCGTGCGCGCGTTTGCGAGCTTTGGCCACCGCTTTGCGCAGGACCACGACAGCCTGCCCCAGACCGACGAGGACCGCGCCTTCCACCTGGTGGCGCAGGCCACGATGGCCATCGACTACCAGCTTCCCTTTACGGAGGACGACGAGCAGGCCAACCGCCTGATCGAGCGCGGCCATCGCCTGCTGGACGAGGCCCTGGCCCTTGACCCCGGCTGCGCCGACGCCCTGCGCATGAAGCGCGCGTCCGAGGTCGCGGGCTTTGACGCGTACTTCGACTTCCTCCACGAGGTGGAGAAGGACGTGCGCGACTGCTGCGAGGAGCGTCGCAAGCGCGCGCTGGCCACGGACGAGGGCGAGCGCGCCGAGCTGGGCGCCAACCTTGCCATGCGCCCCTACCTGCGGTGGCTGGCCATGGAGGCCGAAAAGGCCCTCATCTGCGGCCGCAACCGCCAGTGCCTGCGCATTTGCGAGCGCGCCCTGGAGGTGGACCCGCAGGACATGGCCGACGTGCGCTTTACCGCGGCGCTGGCCTACGCCAAGCTTGAGGACGCCGCCGGGCTCGAGGCGCTTGCCGCGCGATCCGCCACGCTGGGCGTGCCGCGCCGCCACGAGGGCGCCGACGCCTGGACGCTGCTCGCGCGCGTCTCCATCGCGCACAGCCGCCATCTGCCAGACGAGGCCACGCGCCTGATGCGCACTATACTGGACACCTACCCGCACGCCGCGGCCACGCTCAGCCTGCAGCACGAGCTTCCCGACGGCGTCTTTAGCCGCCTGGCCGTGCCGCCCTACAGTGAGGACGAGCTGATCCTGGCGACGTCCGAGGCCACGGTCCTCTTTCAGGAGGGTCGCGACCGCAGCGACCGCGGGGCGCTGGGATCGTGGGTCGCGGACGAGGCAGAGGAACTCGACCCCGCCGACGTGCGCATGGTCCGCGCGTACGAGAGGGGCGCGGGCGCAAAGCAGGGCCACGCCCGTCCCGGCAGCTCGGACGGGGGGCAGGCGTGATGGACGGTCGCGAGGAGCTGGTGCTGAGGCTGGCCGCACGGCGCCGCGCCAAGCTGGGGCTTTCCGACGCGGCCTACGCGGAGCTGCTGCTTGCGGTGCGCGAGGACCCCAACAAGTTCCTGGAGGACGACGCTGACGCCGCCTTCCGCGTGGTGGCCAACGCCGTGGACGCGGTTTCCACCGCGCGCGAGGACGACGACCTGCTGGACGACGGTGAGTTCTACCAGACGCGCGAGAAGCGCCTGGCCCGCATGCGCCGCGAGTGCGACCGCGCGCTGGCGCTGGACCCCGACTGCGTGGACGCCATGCTCCTGCGCGCGCTGGCGGAGGACCTGGACCCGGACCCGCTGCTCGACCGGCTGCTGCAGATCGAGCGCGACATCGAGCCCGCGGACGGCGCCGCGCCGACCGGGGCCGCTGCTGGTACGGGCGCTGCCGGTGCGGGCGCGAGCGAGACCGCGGACGCCTGGCTTGACGTGCTCGGGCGCGGTCGGCTGCGCCTAAAGGCGGCCATCGCGCGCACCTGCCTGGACTCCGCCCGCTACCGCATGGCGAACGAGACCGGCCAGGAGCTCATCGCGCTCGCACCCTCGGACGCGCTCGGCGCGCGCCACACCTGCGCGCTCGCGCTCGCGCGGCTGGAGGACGAGCCCGGCTTCGACGCGCTGGACGCCGCCTTTGGCCGGCGCGGGGACAGCTGGGTGCAGATCGGCCGCGTGATCCTCTTCTACAAGCTCGGCCGCATGGGTGCGGCCCGCCGCGCGCTCCGCGGGTTCGACTCGCTCTGCGACGGAGGCGTCTACGCACTTCTCCGCCCGGTCATGGTCGACACCTATCTGCCGGACCGCCCGACCGCCGCGCCGTACAGCTTTGACGAGGCGACGCTCGCCGTGCACGAGGCCGACCCCATCATCGTGGACGTACCCGACCTCGTGACGTGGGTGCAGAACCAGCCCGACATGCTGGCCGCAGCCAAGTCGTTTGCGGATAAATCGGGACTTGACTGGTAGGCGGCGCGCCAGGCGGGCGGAAGGCCCGCGCGTCTGGTATACTGCAGTCCGCGTCCCCATCGTCTAGTGGCCTAGGACACCGCCCTTTCAAGGCGGTAACACGAGTTCGAGTCTCGTTGGGGGCACCATCGCATGCGCGAGCGCCCGTCGGCAGCTGCCTGGCAGCACCGGCGGGCGCTCTTTGCTTGTGGGCGCGGCGCAAAACGCCCCGATGAAGGAACCAACTGAAGTCGGCCCAGAGTTAATTTTGGCCACATTGAATTAATGCTCCGAACTGGGCGATTTGGAGCCCCGTCAAGAGAACGCGGGACCGACGCAAACACCCAGATGCACCCTCGTCGGCAAAGAAGGAAACGATGTGGGCGTTTCTGGTCTCCCTCGGAAGGGCGACGAGCGGCATATTCATAAGATTTTTAGCTATTAAACGCCCAGTTCGTGAACTTTATTAAATGCGTGGCCAAAGTACTCTCCACCCCCAGCCTCGTGGCCACACTACGGGCGCGCACAATCGTCGCACTCGTGGCGCAAAACGCCTCCTGGGCGCCATTAACGAGACTCCGTCCTAGCTAGACTTGAAGTCTTTTCTGGCTGTGTGCACTTCGAAGGGGTTTGAGGGTGTTTTTGGACTCCGCCCTGAGATTGTGGAGGTGACTCGATTGCATCCAGAGCTTGTCGAATGATATTTAGCGCATGATTTCGTGTCTAATTGACGAGCATCCGGTCGACAACCCGCTTCGTTCATAGACTGTTGAACGAAAAAGCACCCTCAAAACCCCCTTCGCGTGCAGACGACTCGGAAAAGTTCCGGCGCCACGAGAACGGGGCGCAGCCCATGATGGGCCACGTCCCGATCCGCTGGTCGCTCAGAGGGCGGCCACGCCGCAAAAGTCCCAGGTCACAGGGTCAAACCGCCCGCTCGCGACCTCGTTACCCGCGCACCAGCCGCTCGCGCACGCTCGCGACGATGCCCTCGACCGTAAGCCCCACCTGCGCCAGCAGTGACTCCTGCGTGTCCGCGTTGAGGTAGCGGTCCGGCATGCCCAGCCGCAGCAGCGCCGGCGCGCCGCCCGTCGCAATCATGCGCTCCGCCACGGCGCCGCCCAGGCCGCCCACCACGCTGTGCTCCTCCAGCGTCACCACCAGGTGCCGGCCGCTCGCCGCAAGGGCGTCCACCAGCACGTTGTCCAGCGGCTTGACCGTCGGCATCAGCAGCGCCTCCGTCGGCGTGCCCGCGGCCGTCAGCTCCCGCGCCGCCGCGGCCGCGCGCGACGCGATCGTGCCCGTGGCGATCACGCTCACCTCCGGCGCTCCGTCGGGCGAGAAGAGCTCCTCCGCCACCCCGGGCCGCACCGTGACCCCGTCCGGATGCAGGTTGGCCCCGTCCAACGTGTTGACCCGCACGTACGCCGGACGCGGGCTCGCGGCCAGCAGCCGCAGCACGCTCGCGAGCTCCGCGTTGTCCGCGGGGCAGAACACCTCCACGTTGGGGACGGCTCGCATGAGGGCCACGTCCTCCAGCGCCATGTGGCTCGCGCCCAGCATACCAGACTCGCAGCCCGCAGCCACGCCCACCAGCGCCACGGGCGACTTCATCATGCCCAGGTTCACGCGCACCTGGTCGTACACGCGGCCCGTAATGAACGTGGCGTAGCCCGGCGCAAACACCGTCATCCCCTCGTTGGCCAGCGCGCTCGCGACCTCCACCTGGTTCTGCTCCGCGATGCCGCACTGCACAAAGCCCTCGGGCAGCACCTCGCGCATGTGGTCGAGGTTGAGCCTGCGCCCATAGTCGGAAACCACGACCGAAAGCCCTGCGTCCCGCTCCGCCAGCTCGCCCATGACCTGGCCAAACGCCCGCTTGGGGTTCATGGCGCACAGCCGCGCGGACTCCTCCGCGCTCACGGTGTCACTCATCGCGGATCGCCTCCTCCCGCGCGTCCAGCTCGCGCGTCGCGCGCTCGTAGTACTCGTCCGTCAGGGCGATGTCGTGCCAGAGGACGTTGCCCTCCGCAAACGAGAGGCCCTTGCCCTTTGTGGTGCGCGCGATGACGGCGCGCGGGCGGTCGCCGGGGTTGCGCAGCGCGTCCGCGAGCTGTATCACGTCGTGACCGTCCACCTCGAGCACGTCAAAGCCAAACGAGGTGAACTTGCGGTTGATCGGGCCGTTGTCCAGCACCTGCGCGGTGGGTCCGTCCAGCTGCATGCCGTTGGCGTCCACAATCACCGTCAGGTTGCTCAGGCGCTTGTATCCAATAAACGCGGCGGATTCCCACACGGAGCCCTCGTCGCACTCGCCGTCGCCCACCACGCAGAACACGCGCCCGGGCAGCCGCTTGCGCCGCTGCGCCAGCGCGAGCCCCGCCGCGTAGCCCAGGCCCATGCCCAGGCTGCCGCCGGAAATCTCGATCCCGCGCGAGGCGTCGCGCTGCGGGTGCTTGAAGATGCGCGCGTCCGGGCCAAACAGCCCGCGGTCCACGTCCTCCTGCGATATCAGCCCGCAGCGCAGCATCATGGGGTACAGCGCCACGGAAGCGTGCGCCTTGCTCACCACAAAGCGGTCGCGCTCCGCCCACGGGGTGCCGTCGCGCCCGGTGTGCATGACCTCGCCAAACAGCACGGCCACGATCTCCGCCATGGAAAGCGCACCGCCAAAGTGGAACGAGCTCCACGGGTAGCGGTGCCCCAGCTCAACCACGCCGCGCCGCACGGCCAGCGCGTCCAGCTCCAGGCGGCGGCGCAGCTCGCGCGTGCCGGGGTCCTCCGGCGCGGCGGGCTCGTGCGTGCGCACGCCGTCCAGCCCCAGCGGCCCCGGGAACCCGTCCGACTGCATGCTGACGCCCACGATGGACTGGTTGGGCCCCAGCCACGTGAGGCTCCACTCGATGGGCGTGGCGTCAGCCAGCTCTATGCGCTGCTCGAGCACCATGACCGGGTCGTCCGCGGAACATCCCAGGTAGCCGCCGTGCTCCACCCCCGCGCGGCGGCTCGCGTACTGCATGTGCGAAAGCGTGACCTTGCCGCCGGAGCAGCGCTCCACCGCGTCAAACAGCGACTCCGTCCCAAAGTCCGCCTGCTCGAGCCCCGGGCACGCCGCCAGGTTCTCCCAGCTCTCCTGGCACACCACGGGGTGGCCGCCCACGCTGCGCACGCGGCGCATAAAGAGCACGGGCGCGCCCTCGTCCAGCTGCAGCTGCATGGCCACGGCCGCGGGCGCGGGCAGCACCTCCTTGGCGAGCACGCGCGTGACATAGCGCACGCCCCCGTCGCGCAGCGCCGCCGCGAAGGAGAAGCTCTTTGCGTTGCCGGGCAGCGCAATACCGCCGTCCGCCACGATGGTGCCGCTCCCCTTGCGCGTCTGCAGCAGGCCCTCGGCCACCAGCGTGCCGATGGCCTTGCGCACCGTGCCGCGGCTCACGCCAAAGCGCGCCATCAGCTCGGACTCGGACGGGATGTAGCTCCCCCGCCGCCACTCGTGGCTGCGGATCTTCTCGCGCATGATGCGGGCCAGCTGCACGTGAAGGGGATCGGGCGAGCTGGGCGAGAGGAGCGTGGCGCCTTGCCCCGCGGCCGCGGGCGCTTCCGCCCGCCCGTCCGGCGTGGGAAAGCCAAAGTCCGTGTCAGCCATGCGCACCCCCAATTGCCACAACCGCACGGCCCAGCCGTGTACAGGTTTTGGACAGGACAATTAGTGAACAGGATGACTGTACGCCCCCGCAGCGCGTCGCATTACGCCATCCTTACGCGCGGCCAAATTTCCATCGCGCCGCCACGAGCCGCCGCACCCGCCACGCGACGTCACGCCACATGGGTACACTAGTGTTCTGTCAGCCACGCGCAAGACACGCGCGCAAACACGCAAACGCACGCAGCGTGCACCGCACGCCTCACAAACGCAAGCCATCACGATCCGTCGGGAGGCCCCGCATGAAGACAATCCGCAAGAACGCACCGTACCTACTGGTCATCGTCTCGGCAGCGTACGTGCTCTTCTACTTTGTCCGCCTTATGAGCGGCGCAGGCGCGCGCTACAGCCCGGCGCTCGACTCGCTGCTCGACCTGGTGGCCATGCCCGTCCTGCTGTTTGCGCTGGGCGTGTTCCTGGCGCACAAGCTCAACCCCAACGAGGACGAGGAGCCCAACAGCCAGAAGGCCGCCCGCAATGCACGTGCAAGAAAGGCCGTCGTCATCGTGATCGCCGCGATCTACGCGGTGCTCGCGGTCCTGGCCATCGTCACGGCGCTGCCCAACTCGCCGCTTTCCGCCTCCGCCTTCCAGTACGCGCTCATGATCCTGTTCTGCATCGTGGAGTACGGCGGCTTCCTCTTCGGCATCGTGTACGGCTACTTCGCGTAGCGCCAGGCGCGCGGCAAGCGCCGCTGCCGACGGCAGACATCCGAAAGAAAAGGGCGGCGGGCGAGAAGAACGTTCTTCTCGCCCGCCGCTCGTCTGCTATTGGTAGGGGCGGTGGGGCTCGAACCCACAAGACCAAAGTCGGCGGATTTTAAGTCCGCTGCGTCTGCCAATTCCGCCACGCCCCCGCATGATTGCGCCGCCGTCGCGCTGCCGGTGTCGCTACCTTACCACAGGCTGCCGCCGCGCCCATCGCGCCGCGGGCTGCCCGCTGCCGCCGCGCCTTAGCGCAGGGGCGTGAGGTCCGGCTCCCAGCCCAGCGGGTTGGCCGTGCCCTCCGCCGTGGCCGCCGCGCAGATGGAGAGGCCAAACAGCAGGTCGCTTTCGCTCACGGTCAGGCGGTCGACGTTGACGGAGCGCATGAGCTCGGCCACCGCGATGGCGCCGCCCAGGATCACGGGCGCGCGCTTGGCCTGTATGCCGGGTAGCTTTGCGCGCTCCTCCACGGGAATCGCGGCCAGGCGTGCCAGCAGGCCCTCCACGTCGCCCAGGCTGAGCTCGGCCAGGTGCACGCGGCGCGGGTCGTACGGAACGAGCCCCAGCTTGATGGCCACGAGCGTGGTCACCGTGCCGCCCGTGGTCACGAGGCGCTCCGGGGCAAGGCGCAGGATCTTCTCCTCCCGCATGGCGTCGTCAAACAGCTGGCGCGCCCACGCGCGGGCGGCCGCGACCTCGTCCGTGGTGGGGACGTCGTGCTTGCTCAGGAAGCGCTCGGTCAGGCGGCGGCAGCCCACGTCCACGGAGCGCACGCAGTCAAGTGCAAGCTTGGGCGCCGGCGCGGCATCGGCCGGCGCGTCCATGCGACCCACGGCCAGCTCCGTGGAGCCGCCGCCGTTGTCCGCCACCAGGATGCGGTGGCCCGCAAAGTCCTGCGCCACGCCCAAGAAGGTGAGCGAGCCCTCCACCGTGCCGGGGATGACCTGCGCGTGCAGGCCGCGGCGGCCCAGGCGGTTGAGCAGCTGGTCGGAGTTGCTGGCGTCGCGCGCGGCGGAGGTCAGCGTGCAGCACACGGAGTGCGCGCCGGCCTCGCGGGCGGCCGCCAGGTACGAGTCGACGCACTCCGTCACGCGGTCCGCGGCGGCGCGGCTGATGGCGCCCGTCTGCGTCAAGCCCTCGCCCAGGTTGCAGATGTTTGACTGCTTGAGCATGCGGACCACGCGCCCGCCCTCGACGTCGGCCACCGCGAGCCTCGCGGTCACCGTTCCAATGTCTATGCACGCAACGCGCGTCATTTGAGCACCGTCTTCCTGTCGTATCCAAACAGCACGTCAAGCACCTTGACGTACCACGTGCGGTCGTCCTTGTAGGTGATGGCCGCGGAGGGGTCCTTTCCGTCCTCCTTGAGGCCCTTGACCTTCACGCTCTTCTCGCCGGGATACACGTAGCCGTTCTTGCGCGCCTGGTCCTCGATCCCGCTCTTGGTCATGAGCGTCTTGACGTCGCTGGAAAGGTCGCTGTTCTGGCTCTTGAGCGCGGCGTACTTTGTCTGCAGGTCCTGAGAGCGCCGCACGGACGTGTAGTACTGCTGCACCGGGCCATACAGGGCCGCCACCAGCGCAAACACGATGGCGAGGGCCACCCACAGCCGCTTGTGGCGCACCGCGAAGTCTCGGGCGCTGGCGGCGGTGTCGCGAGCGGCCTCCGCACCGGCCGCGGCGCGCTCACGGGCGGACGGCGCCTGCCTGCGCTCGGCTTCCGCACGACCCTCCGCACGGCCATCCGCCGGGCGAGAGGAACGCGCGTCCCGGGCATCGGCCCGCTCGGGACGGACGCCGACCTCGGTCCGCGGCGTGCCGGCTGTGCGGCGTGGCGTGCCGTGCTCGGTCGCACGGGCGGCGCGGGCGTCACGCACCTGGTCGTACGTGGCCGAGCGGCGCACGCCGTACGCGGCCTCGCTCTGCGCGAGGGCCTCGCAGTGGTCCGCCGGGGCGGGCTTTGCGGCCGGCGTCGAGGCGGCGCCGGCAGCCGGGGCCGTAGTCGCAGCCGCAGTCGGCCTCGCGGCCGGCTTCGCAGGCGCGCCAGTCGCGCCCTCCGCCGGCTCCCCCGCCGGAGCCACGCGAACGTTCATGGCGGGGCGGGGCGCAGCGGCGGGCTGCTGCCCAAAGGCCAGGCGCTCCTCCGCCGCGCGATCGCGCGAGGGGTCCAGGGCCTGGGCCTCGATCATCTGCTTGGTTCCAACGGTGTGGTGCTTGAGCGGACCGTCCGTCCTGGGAGTGCCGCGACGCGCGCGACGCCCCTCGCTCGTAACCTTTGCCTTGCCTGCGCCTGCCTGGGGGTTGCCGTCTTCGGTCTGCACGGTCCTCCTTCTGCCTTGGGCGCTGCGGGGGCTGAGGGTGGCTGGGCCGCCCTGGGTGTTTGGGTTCTGCATGTTCACGCCATCGTCTTCGTTTGAGCTTCGTTTAGGCTGCGCGCCTTGCGCGCGCCTTTAGTTATAGCAGAGGCCGGCGCGCCGCCGCCAGCCCCATCCCAAGACCGCAAACTCAGCAGAGACCGTCCGCGGATCAGTCTGCCGCACCGGTCCCCGCGCCACCCCCGCGCTCCTGCCGCTTGGCCTCGCCCCACAGCCGGTTGAGCTCGGCCGTGTCCAGCTGGTCCAGCCGCACGCCGCGCTCGCGGGCCATGGCCTGCATCGCACCCCAGCGGGAGCGAAACTTGCGGTTGCTTGCGGCCAGGGCCGCCTCCGCGTCGATTCCCTCCCAGCGGGCCACGTTCACGAGCGAGAAGAGCACGTCCCCAAACTCCAGGGCGCGTGCCTCGCTCCCGGCGGGCTCCGCCTCAAGCTCCCGCCGCTCGGAGGCAACCTGGTCCCACACGTCGGCCTCGCTCGCCCACTCGAAGCCCGCACGCGCCGCGCGCTCGGATATCTTCTGGCACTGCAGCAGCGCCGGGAGGGAGCGCGGTACGCTGTCCAGCAGACCCTCCGGCGCGGTGTCCGCCCCGCCCTCGCCCATGGCAGCGCGGGCCTCGCGCTCGCGGCGCTTCACGTCCGCCCAGATGCGGCCCACGTCCTGCTCGCTTTGGGCCGCGGCGTCGCCAAACACGTGCGGGTGGCGACGCACCAGCTTTTGGTTTATCTGCCGGCACACGTCGTCAATCGTAAAGGAGCCGTCCTCGCGCGCGATCTCCGCGTGCAGAAGCACCTGCATCAGCACGTCGCCCAGCTCCTCGGCCAGGTGCACGTCGCTCCCGCGCTCGATGGCGTCCACGGCCTCGTAGGTCTCTTCCACCAGGCTGCGCTCCAGCGTCTGGTGCGTCTGGGCGCGGTCCCACGGGCAGCCGTCCTCCTGGCGCAGCCGCCACACGGTGCGCACCAGCCGGTCAAACTCCGGGTGCGTGCCCGGCGCGTCCGCTCGGGCGCGGCTCTGCTCGTCCGCGGCGTCGGCCGCGGCGCGGTCGCCGGGCAGCTCCAGCCCCACGGCCGCACGGCTCACAACCGGCCCGCGGCCCGCAGTCCGCGCGTCGGCCGCACCTGGCCGCTCGCCCTCAACCGGCAGCGTGTTCTTCTCCCCCATGCGCTACTCCTCGCCCTCGTCGTCGCCGCCAACTTCCTCCAGCACGCCAAGCGCGGCGGGCAAGAGCTCCTCGCGCCCGGTGTGGAAGGGGTAGCTCAGCTTCCTGGTCTTGGGGTAGATCACGGCGCGGCGCTCCTTCAGGCGCAGGGCCACCTTGCGCGGCACCTCAATCCCCACGTAGCTGATGCGGCCGCTCGTCAGGCTGACGGAGGTCACGCCCAGGCGCTGGCAGCGTATGCGGATGCGTGCGCGGTCCAGCAGGTTTCTGCCGGCAAGCGGAAGGGCGCCGTAGCTGTTCTCCAGGTCCTGCTGCAGGCGGTCCACGTCCGCAAGCTCCGTGGCAGACGCCAGGCGGCGGTACGCCAGCACGCGCTTGTCCACCTCGGGCAGGTACTCCTCCGCAAGGTAGAAGTCGGCCGGCAGGTTGATGTTGACCTCCGGTGCCTGGTCGGCCGTGGCCTCGCCCTTGGCCTCCGCAACGGCCTGGCCCAGCATCTGCGTAAAGAGGTCAAAGCCCACGCTGCTCAGGTTGCCGTGCTGCTCCGCGCCCACCAGCGAGCCGGCACCGCGGATCTCAAGGTCGCGCATGGCGATGCGCATGCCGCTGCCCAGGTCTTGGTTCTCGTTTATGGCCATCAGGCGGTCCGTCGCCTCCGGCGTCAGCGGAATCTGACCCGGGAACATGAAGTACGCGTACGCCTGCGTGCGACCGCGACCCACGCGGCCCTTGAGCTGGTACAGCTGCGCCAGGCCCAGGCGCTGCGCGTCCTCAATTATCAGCGTGTTGGTGTGCGAGTTGTCGATCCCGCTCTCGATGATGGTCGTGGCCACCAGCACGTCAATCTCGTGCTCGTCAAACTCCAGCATCACGTCCTCTACCTGCTGCGCGCTCATCTTGCCGTGCGCCACGCCCACGCGGGCCTCGGGCGCGGCCTCGTGCACGCGCTCCACGGCGTCGTCTATGGTGGTCACGCGGTTGCTCACGTAGTACACCTGGCCGCCGCGCGCCAGCTCCGCGCGGATTGCGGCGGAAACCACGTCCGGGTCCCACTCGCCCACCTTTACCTTTACGGGAAGGCGACCCGGCGGCGGCGTCATGATCAGGCTCATGTCGCGCACGCCGCTCATGGCCATCTGCATGGTGCGCGGGATGGGCGTGGCGGAAAGCGTCAGCACGTCCACCTGCTCGCGCATGTTCTTGAGCTGCTCCTTGTGCTGAACGCCAAAGCGCTGCTCCTCGTCAATCACCACCAGGCCCAGGTCGTGCGGGTTAACGTCCGCGCTCAGCAGGCGGTGCGTGCCTATGAGCACGTCCACATCGCCCTCGGCAAAGCCCTTGAGCGCCTCGCGCTGCTGCGCAGGCGTCACAAAGCGGCTCAGCACGCGCACGTCGAGCGAGAAGGGCGTGAACCTCTTGAAGAACGTCTCGTAGTGCTGCTGCGCAAGGATCGTGGTGGGGCACAGCACCATGACCTGCTTGCCGTCCTGGCAGCACTTGAAGGCGGCGCGCAGTGCCACCTCCGTCTTGCCAAAGCCCACGTCGCCGCAGAGCAGGCGGTCCATCGGCTTGGGGGATTCCATGTCAGCCTTGATGTCCTCTATGGCGGAGCGCTGGTCCGGCGTGAGCTCGTACGGGAAGCTCGTCTCCATGTCCGCCTGCGCCGGCGTGTCCGGGCTAAAGGCGTAGCCCTGCACGGTGGAGCGGCGGGTATAGAGGTCCACCAGGTCAAACGCGAGCTTCTTGGCGGAGCGCCGCGCCTTGCCCGTAGCGCGCGACCAGTCCGCCGTGTTGAGCCGCGTCAGCCGCGGGCTCGACCCGTCCGGTCCCACGTAGCGCGTGATGCGGTCCACCTGCTCCAGCGGAACGAACAGCTTGTCCCCGCCCGCGTACTCCAGCAGGAAGTAGTCCCTCTCGCGCCCCGCGACCTCCTGACGCACGATCTGGCTAAACAGCGCGATGCCGTGCGTGGCGTGCACCACGTAGTCCCCGGGCTTGAAGGGGAAGGTCACGCTCGTGGGGTCCACCTTGCGCACGCGGTGCTTGTGCCGCGCCATGCGGGCCGTGAGGTCCCCCACGCTGAAGACGGCCAGCCCGGCGGAGGGCACGGCCACGCCCGCGGGAACGGGCGCGTCCACAAACGTCACGATGCCGCGCGGCAGTGGCTCAACGTTCTGCATGGCCGCGGGGTCGCACACCGGCACGCGGTTGGGCCCGGCCGTGGCCAGCGACTCCGCAATGGGGATCTTCTCGTCCGTAAAGGTAAGCTCAAGAGCCTCGCGCGCGCCGCGGTCCGGCACCGCAAACACGATGCTCTGGCGGTCGTGCACCAGCTGGCGCATGCGGCCCAGCAGCTTGGCGTCGCTTCCCGCTATGGAGGGCTGGCGCACGTCGAGCTCCGCGTCCGCCTGCCCGCCCACGCGTGCCATGGACGAGAAGGACAGGCGCTGCTGCTTGCCAAAGTCCATCTGGCGCGGGTTGGTAAAGAGGCCGCTCGCGTCCACGCGCGCGTTGCGCGCGGCCTGGTCCACGTCGTCCGCCGCGTGCATGCAGTCGTCAAACAGGGCGCGCGGCTCCGCCAGGATCACGAGCGCGTCCTTGGACATGTGCTCGATGGGCGTGGCGCTGCCGCCATAGAGCTCGGGCAGGTACTTGTCGAGCGTGGGCGCGGCGGCGCGGGCCTCTATCAGCTCCAGGTCCGCGGCCACCTTGGAGTCGCTCTGGGCGCGGTTGTACAGCGCCTTGCGCGCGCGGGCCACGGTCCTATCCGTGAGCGCCACCTCGCGGCAGGGGCTCACGGTCACGCTCTGCAGCTCGCCGATGGTCTGGCCGGTCGCGGGCACCATGCGGCGCACGCGGTCCACCTCGTCCCCAAAGAACTCCAGGCGCACGGGCGAGGTCGCCTGAGCGGGGAACACGTCCACCGCGTCGCCGTGCACGCAGAACGTGCCCGGCGCCGTCACCTCAGAGGGGTCGCCCGCGTCCGAGTAGCCCATGCCCACAAGCAGCCGCGGCACGTCCTCAAAGTCCAGCACGTCGCCCACGGCAAACGTGCTGGAGGCAAAGTAGCCGGAGCCCTTGGGCGGCACGCGCCGGAGCAGTGCCCGCGCACTGGCAACCACCAGGCACTTCTCGCCCGCGGCAAGGCGCGCCACGGCGCGGCAGCGGGCACCCACCACGGCATCGTCCGCGGGGCGGTCCGACCACGGCAGGTCCTTGCGGTCCGGATAGCGGCTCACCACGTCGCGACCCAGCCACGCGGCCAGAGCGCGGGCCGTGCGGTCCGCGGCCTCCTCCCACGCCACGACCATCAGGCACGGCCGGGGGTCGCGCGCCCACAGCGACGCCGCGAGCAGCGGACGGGCGCTCTGCGCAACGCCGAGCGTGGCATCGTGGCCGGAGTCCAGCTGGTGCAGCACGGGCGCAAGGTCCGGCGCTGCAAGCAGCTTTGTGGCGACGCGGTTTATGAGCATGGAAACCTCTTCACAGCACAAGCGGGCCCAAAACCATCGGTCCTGGGTCCGCACAACGATCCTTGTTTGCTACATCATGCCACGAACGGCTTTGGCTTTGCCAACCCGTCGGAATCTTCACTACACCAGCGGCGTCCGGATGCGAGCAGCTTTTCTCACCAAGAGGAGGTTAATGCCCATTGACATGCACTTTGTCCTTGAAGTCCTATAAACCCTCGAGCTCGTCGTGAGCATCGCCCAATCCCCGCTGCATGCGAGGGAAGTGAGAGATAAGAAGAGCCCGGGGGCTACCGGGCTCTTCGATTCGAAACACCTGGCGTTGCCCGCAGTACCGTTTAGAAAGGACGGGCACCGCTGGTGCACTTGTATTTTACCCAGCCGCTATAGCAGCTGTCCGCTCAGTTCGTTCCAGGTATTTGGTCATTTGCACGCCCAAACACAGTAGCGCCCCCGGCGTGAGCCAGGGGCGTCAACAATGATGCACGAGTTAGAAAACCTACCAATAACGCTCTTCTACTTCTCCTGCTTGCCGGGGTGCCTCATGGTAACTGCACCAGCAACGATTACGGCACCAATCACGCCCAGAGCAACAACCGCAGCAGCATTGTTGGTGTCGCCAGTCTTGACGACGCCGGAGCCACCCTTCTTGGTCGTTGCGGGAGTTGCCGGCTTGTTCTCCGCAGGCTTAGCCGGCTCCTTGTAGGTGTTCGTGAACGTCAGGGAGTCATGCTCCTTATTGTCTTGGTCGATGATGGCCCTCTCGACCTTGAAGCCATCGACGGTCTCAGTAACGGCAACGCGAACGGTGTAGACCGTCTTATCGTAGGTATAGCCCTCCGCCCCGTCGTTCACCTCGTAGCACTTGTAGGTGTAGACGCCGGCCTTGGTGTACTCGGAGTTGCCGAACTCGATCGTGCCCTCGCCGTCGACGCTGGCGGTGATCTTCCCGTCCTTGGCACCCTCGGGCATCGGCGCGCCGTCCAGCCCCTCGAACACGAACGTGAACCTGGTCTTGGTGGAGGGCTTGTCCCCGGCGATACGCTTGCTCACGGGAGGATCGCTCTTGCCTGCAGGCAGGTTGGCATAGTTGTTGGAGAAGCTGCAAACGGCGACCTTGGTCCCGTCCTTCGTGCCCTTGTGCACGGCGGCAGTCACCCTGGTCTCGTTCATCCTTCCGTCAGGGTGCTCGTAGGTCGCGGTCATGTAGTAGACGGTGTCGTCATACTCGCCGCGTCCCGTCGAGTTCTCCGGGGCCTCTTGCGTTATGCGGTACTTGTAGATGCCAATGCGGGCCTTGGAGAAGTCAAGGTCGAACTCGGCGGGGTCACCGGTATAGGTGCCGGCCTTGAGCTCCTCGCCCTTCACGGCAATCTTGGACGCAGCGGGCATAGGAGCGCCCTCGGTCTCGGCCTCGATGTTCACCGTGTACGTCTCCCCAGGGATGCCCTGACCAGACGTCGTCACGGAAACGGGAACCTTAACGGTAGTCGCGTCCCCCTCGATAGCCATAGCGTTTGCGGGGAACAGGGCCGCCAGGAGGAGGAGCGCTGGCGCGAGCGCGACCGCCATAAGCCTGTGTTTAATCTTCATTTCTCTTCCTAACTCGCCATCTACTTGCCGTTGCCCGTATAGGGAACGATTCTTGCCAGTAGTACCGTCCGAGCCTCCGTCCCCGTGGAAGAACACGTGGCAAGAGCCACAATCCTTTCCTTGGCGACATCGGCTCCGATCTTCTCGACCACGTCGCTACGAACGTGCTCGGCCTTCTGGGCCGCATAGGACACAACGCCCGAGCAGTCCTTCGTCCACGAGGTGGGCGAGAAGATCGTGCTGTCCGAGGAGTTCACCGTCATAACGGCAAACACCTCCAAGCCGTACGTTTGATCCGGCGTCATGAGGACGCCTGTCTTGTTCTTGTTGAAAAAGTCCTTGTCGTGATAGAGATCCAGGTCACCAAACATTAGGTGGTTATCCATGTGGTGTCCGTAGATGAGGGAGTACGAGTCCGTAAACGAGGGGTTGCATTGCGAGTCGAGGAATATCGCTCCCGACAGAGCAAAGTCACCATACACATCCTTGTTCAGATACTCGAGGTCATCCTCGCCCTGTACCACGGGATAGTCAATCTTAGTCCCCTTCATGGTTATCCACGCAACCACGTCGGGGTTGATCTTCCTCAGCTTCTCGAAGGCCTTACGGTGGTTCTTGCCCTCCTTGGGCCTGAGGTTGAGCAGGTCCTCCCCAACCTTTTGGGCCTGGGCATAGACCTGCTGATTATCCCAAAGCGAATATCCCGCAAAGAAGGTGGCACCGATCAAGAGCACAGCAACCACAATGTTGAAGACCTTGTTGCACGCCCTCAGCGGCTTCGATGCTCTCACGTGTTCCACCTCCCCTTATCGAAATGGCTGCGGGCGGGCGTCCCGCCCGCAGCCTCAATCACTTACAAAGGACTTCTAGTCAGCTGTCTAAGCCACTAGTCCATGTCGCTGTGACGACGCTTGTTGACGACGCAGATTGCGACGACCGCAGCACCGCCGATGATGGCGATGTAGGGGGCGTTGTTAAGAATCACGCCAGTGTCGACCTTGCCCTCCTTGGTGTTCGTAACATCAACCTTCGCACCCTTGGAGGTCATGGCAGTCGGCGTAGTAACCTCACCCTCGGTGGTGTACTTGTCAGCGGAGTAATCCGCCTCGTCCACCGTATAGGTGACGCCAGCAGGAACATTTTCAAACTGAGCGGTATCTCCATCGCTGAGCGTGAAAGTTGCGGCGTTGCCATTCCACTTCAGGTCGGAGGCGCCACCCTTAACGGTAATATCGTTCACCCAGTTCTTGCCTGCAGGCGCAGTGAAGGTAACAGTGAACTTGAATTCCTTGGTCTTGTCACCAAGGTTGTGAACTGGCTGAGTCTGTTCGACACGAATTAGCGTTTTCTACCGAAAGCCCTTGCCTGATGGTGTTCCCAGCTTAGCTGTTCTTGCCCTTCCCTATGCCGCCCTCTGGTTGATTCCCGAGAAGTACC
>Ga0214872_100065_pt1 | contig 89446 bp, 88 predicted proteins | sample Stichaenrichm18X_FD_168614 | JGI IMG/M metagenome (GOLD analysis project Ga0214872, IMG submission 168614) | Xylose enriched microbial communities from anaerobic bioreactor in Madison, Wisconsin, United States - 18X | ecosystem: Engineered > Bioreactor > Anaerobic > Unclassified | place: USA... | reverse complement strand
TGAAAAGCTCAAATTTAAATTAAGCGAATTGACTTCGCAAATGTTTTTGCATCAATCGTAATGATTGATGACCCTGCACATTTGTGTTCGTCGAAACTGTATTCAGTTTTCAAAGGTCTACCGTTGCTCGTTCGTTTCAAACAAGCAACTTAATCAGTTTAACAAATTGTCAACTACATGTCAAGAACTTTTTTAATTGACTTATCTTGGCAATTGTGCGAAAAGCCACCAAACTCAAGTGATCAGCAGCTTATCGCCGCGACAACGTTATCTAATATACCGAGATTGCAAGTAAATGTCAACGACAAAAATAAAACTTTTTTATTTATTTAAGAAACATGAACAATCATCAAAGAAACTACTTGTTAATCAAGGAAATATTGAACTTTTTGGCAATATTTAAGAATAAATCATCGTTTTTTCAAATAGAGCCGTCCTGCAAAAAAGCAAACAGCGATCTTCCAAGACTATGAATCATAAGAAGGCCGCTGTTGCATCAATCCATAAACTATTATCGATGCTGCCGGCTTTATTTAAAAAGAATCAACTGCATGGACGCGACACCACCACTAATGGCTTTTGTCAGAAGCATCGATCCAACAATTCGCTTAAAGATCACATAAGACAGGCTCGATTTGCCATCCCAAAACCGATATCTGATCTTTTTAAGGGCAGTCGTTAAATCAGTCTATTTTTCAATTAACAGCAGAAAAACTGCCTTGTTTAAACAAAGCAGTTAATCGCACGCTTAATTTAAAAAATCAGCCATAATCTGCTGCATCGCCAGATTGTCATTCGGCAGACCAATCGTAACTCGCAGCCAGTCATCAGCAAATCCGGTGCGAATCTGATAACCGTTTTCCAAGAATCGTTTAGCCAGCTGATCGGCACCCAGCAGCTTAAAGTAGATGAAGTTAGCCTGGCTGGGATAGTAGAAAACATGGTGCTGTTTTAAAAACGTCTCCCATTTATCACGCTCTTGAGCATTTTTAACCGCGACCTGCTCGACAAACTCTTGATCAGCAAATGCTGCCTGGGCCGCGACCTGCGACAGCGTATTTAAGTTGTATGGCAGGCGCACCGTCTGCAGATAGCGCGCCCGCTGATCATCGACAATAATATAGCCAACCCGATAGCCGGCCAGTCCATAGATCTTGGAGAAGGTTCTTAAAACAGCCACGTTGTCAAATTCTTTGAGCAGCGGCAATGCCGAGGCAGGCTGAGCGGACCTGACAAAATCAATATATGCCTCATCAATCAGTACCAAAACATCTTTGGGAACCTGAGTCATAAAATCACGCAGAGCAGCGATTTGATTATATCCACCGGTCGGATTGTTAGGATTGCACAGCCAGATCATTTTGGTATTCGGCGTAATGTTGTTTAAAAAAGCATTCAAATCATTGGCGCCGCTTTGCGAGTCAACAGGCACGCTTTTGACGGTCGCGCCTTCGATCTGAGCATTGAGACCGTATTCGGAAAACGTCGGCTCAGCAACCAAGACTTCATCTCCTGATTCCAAAAAGACTCTTGAAACCAAGGTAATGATCTCATCCAGACCACAGCCAAAGACGATATTTTCTGCTTTAACGACCAGTTTTTGAGCAATCATTTCTCGCAGCACGGTTGCATTGCCATCTGGATACCAATTGCCACTCCCCTGCTCCACGGCATCAACAACCGCCGCGGCAACCTTAGGCGAGGTTCCATATGGATTTTCATTGGCCGAAAGCTTGGCAACGCGGCTAAGGCCATATTGTTTGGCAATCGTTTCCGTCGGCGTTGGCGGTACATAGCTTGCCAGTTGCTTAATCGTTTCTTTCATCGTCTCACCTCTAAAGTTTTTTGATTGGGACACGATCCTTAAACTGGCTCATCTGACCAACGCGCGAACCCAGCTCTTCTTTGATTTTTTCAAATGGCAGATCGCATTCAACGAGCAGGACCATTAAATGATACAGCAGATCAGCCGTTTCGTACTGCAGTTCAGCCGGATCGCTGTTTTTGGCAGCGACGATAACCTCAGTCGTTTCCTCGCCGACTTTTTTCAAGATCTTATCCAGGCCTTTTTTAAAGAGATAGTCAGTGTACGAACCATCAATTGGATTTTCTTTCCGTTGTTTAACCAGTTCATAAAGTTCATCAAGATTCTGCTGTGTCATTAGCATTGCCTTCTTTCATGATTTCAATTGGATTAAAAAAGCAGCTGTATCGTCCGGTATGACAGGCTGGCCCTTTAGGATCGACCGCTACTAAAAGCGTATCGCCGTCACAGTCAAGCGTCATGCTGACCACCCGCTGCGTATTGCCGCTGGTAGCTCCCTTATGCCAGAGTTCTTGACGGGAACGAGACCAAAACCACGTCTCCCCACTGGCCAGCGTTTTTTGAAAGCTTTTTTCATTCATCCAGGCCACCATCAAAACGGCTTTGGTATTGACATCAACCACCACCGTCGTCAGCAGACCATTCATTTTCGAAAAATCGGGTTTCATTGGCGAACCGGCACTCCTTCCTTAGCCAGCACCTGCTTAACCTGCGGAATCGTCAGCTCTTTAAAGTGAAAGACCGAGGCGGCCAAAGCTCCCGTCACTGGCGTCTGCTTAAATACGTCAACAAAGTCCTGGATTTTACCGGCCCCGCCAGAAGCAATGATCGGCACGTTGACGACCCGGCCAATCGTCTGGTAGAGCTTAAGATCAAAGCCATCTTTGGTCCCATCGCAGTCCATGCTGGTTATCAGCAGCTCACCGGCGCCCAGCTCAACGGCTTTTTTAGCCCAGGCAACTGCCTCAAGATCCGTCTTTTGCTGACCGCCATGCGTATAGACAAAGTATTTACCGGCTGCTGGATCCCAGCGAACGTCAATCGCCACCACAACGGCTTGACTGCCAAAGCGTTCGGCACCCTGGCTGATCAGCGCTGGGTTGGCAACGGCTGCTGAGTTGATCGCGGTTTTGTCAGCTCCGGCTTTTAACATGCGCTCCATGTCGGCCAGATTTTTGATGCCACCGCCAACCGTCAGCGGCATGAAGACTTGTTTGGAAACTGCCTCAACCACGTTACTCATGGTCTGCCGCTTTTCATTGGTTGCAGTGATGTCCAAAAAAACCAGTTCATCAGCGCCCTGTTTTTCATATGCTGCTGCAATTGCAACCGGATCGCCGACATCTTTTAAGTTGACGAAATGAACGCCTTTTTTCACCCGTCCGTCAGCTACGTCCAGGCATGGAATGATTCGTTTAGCCAGCATCCTCATTCACCTCCGCAATCTGCTCTAAGGTTACCTTGCCCGCTGCAATCGCCTTACCTACGATCACGTCTTTTAACCCAGCCTGCTTAAGCTTTTTCAGATCATCAAGACTGCCAACGCCGCCTGAGGCCACGATCCGTACTTCGGGGAACTTTTGCTGCAGTCCTTCAAGCAGCTCGATATTCGGCCCCGTCAGCGTACCATCCGTTGCCGTGTCAGTAACGATAAAGCGTTTGGCTCCGGCATCAGTCATCGCCGCAATCAGATCAGCCATTGAAGTCGTGGACTGATTGAGCCAGCCATCAGTTGCTACTTGACCGTTGCGGCCGTCAACGCCGATCGTAATTGCTCGACTGCCGAATTTTTCCAGCATCTGCTTGGTAAATTTAGGATCTTTTAGAGCTGCTGAACCAAGAATGACTCGATCAACCCCACTTTTTAGGTAGCGTCTGATCGTCTGCTCGTTTCGAATGCCACCGCCAATCTCAGTTTCACCGGCAAATACCTTAACGATCTGACTTACCAGCTCAAAATTCTGCGGCTGACCAGTCTTAGCGCCATCCAGATCCACCAGATGCAGTCCGCCGATCCCGGCTTCTCTGATCAAGCGCGCCTGTCTGATTGGATCGGCACTGACCAGCGTTTCTTGTTTGAAGTCGCCTTGATAGAGCCGCACGCTGCTGCCGTTTTGAAGATCAATTGCTGGATAGATCATGCTCTCACCGCCTTTTCAAAAAAGGTTTGCAGCAGTTTCAACCCGACTTGACCGCTTTTTTCAGGGTGAAACTGGAAACCGTAAACGTTGTCTTTTTGAACGATCGCCGGCACGGCCACGCCATAGTCAACCGTTGATACGATATATTCATCAGCACACTTGGCATAATAGGAATGAACAAAATAGGTATATTGCCGATTGATCGACTTAAAAATGCTTTCCGACTGTTGCAGCTTGTTTTGATTCCAGCCCACCTGCGGAACGATCCTTTGCCCATCATCATCGGGAATCCGCACGACCTGCCCGGGAATCAAGCCCAAGCCGGCTGCACTGCCAAATTCGGTTGACGAGTCAAACAAGAGCTGCATGCCCAGGCAAATACCCAAAAATGGCGTCCCATTGGCAACCGTGCTTTTAATTACTTGATCCAGGCCGGTTTCTTTTAAGCGCGTCATTGCAGCGCCAAATGCTCCCACGCCTGGAAACAGCACCACGTCAGCCTGCGAAATTTTTTGCGGGTCAGCCGTCAGCTCAGCTTTTTGGCCCAGATACTGGCAGGCCTTGAGCACGTTAAAGACGTTGCCTGCCCCATAATCGATTACCGCGATCATCAAATCATCCCCTTGGTTGAGTTAACTCCTTGAATGGCTGGATTGATCGTGACCGCCTGCCGCATTGCACGGGCCGTTGCCTTGAACAATCCTTCAATCTTGTGGTGCGTGTTGCGGCCATATAATACTCTGGCGTGCAGGTTCATCTCGGCATTAAAGGCCAGTGCCTGGAAGAAATCCTCGGTAATTTCCGTTTCATAGGCACCCAGCCGCGGATTGGTCAGCTCGGCATCAAATACCAGATAAGAGCGCCCGCTTAAATCAACCGTCACTTGTGCCAGCGTCTCATCCATCGGCACAAAAGCATTGCCATAGCGCTCAATCTGCGCCTTGTCGCCCAACGCTTCTTTAAAGCACTGACCTAAGACGATGCCGGTATCTTCCACCGTGTGATGAGCATCAACATTCAGATCGCCTTTGACCTCCACGACCAGACCAAAGCGACCGTGCTTGGCAAACAGCTCCAGCATGTGATCAAAAAAGCCAACGCCGGTATTAATGGCAACCTGACTTTGATCGTCAAGATTCAATGCGACTTTGATCTGTGTCTCTTTCGTAGCTCGGTTTATCGTTGCCTTGCGCATCTGATCAGTCCTCCTTGTCAAATCTGGCTTCAATAGCGCGGGCGTGGGCTTCCAAACCTTCCGTGCGCGCCAGCTTGGTGATGGCTTTAAGATCGGCTTTAAGATTTTGACGATCAAACTGAATAAACTGAGTCCGCTTGACAAAATCATAAACCCCCAGTGGCGAGGCAAACCGCGCCGTTCCACCAGTCGGCAGCACGTGGTTTGGTCCGGCAACGTAATCTCCCAAAGGCTCGCTGGCATAGCGGCCCAGGAAAACCGAACCGGCATTTTTGATCAGACCCAAGTACTGCGTTGGATTTGCCAATTGGACCTCCAAGTGTTCAGGAGCCACGTCGTTCATCAGCTCAAACATCTCAGCCGTATTTTCCATCACCGCAATAAAACCGCGATCCTCAATGGAAGTCCGGGCAATCGCTTGACGCGGCAAAGTGTTCAATTGACGATCGATCTCTTCAGAAACGGCTTCGGCCAGCGACTTGCTGTTGGTGATCAGCATGGCCCGAGCTCGCTTGTCGTGTTCAGCCTGTGATAAAAGATCGGCCGCGATTTCTTTGGCATTGGCACTTTCATCAGCCAGAATACCGATTTCAGATGGACCGGCCACCATATCAATGGCTACCTTGCCAAACACCTGCTTCTTGGCCGTTGCCACGAAAATGTTGCCGGGCCCCATAATCTTATCGACAGCAGGGATGGTTTCCGTCCCATAGGCTAAAGCAGCAATGGCCTGAGCCCCGCCAACCTGATAGACCTCATCAACGCCAGCCAGTCGAGCAGCTGCCAAGACCGCTGGATTGATGCCAGCTGGCTGTGGCGGCGTTACCATGACGACCCGCTTGACTCCTGCTAATTTGGCTGGAATGCCGCACATCAGAATAGTTGAAGGATAGGCTGCCGTTCCGCCTGGTACATACAGCCCCACGCTGGCCAATGGCGTAATCTTTTCCCCGCGCATGATACCTGGCGTGCTGACGTCAACAAAGCTGTTTTCGATTTCTTGTTTGTGAAAGCTGGTAATGTTTTGCTTAGCCAATTCCAAAGCTGCCCGCAAGTCATCATCGATCGCATCCAGCGCTTGATCAAGCTGAAAGGCGGGAATTGAAAAATCTGCCAGATTGACGTTATCAAATTTGCGCTCATAGTTGCGAACGGCCTGATCACCATTTTGAGCAACGTTTTGAATAATCTCGCTGACCGTTTTTTCGATTTCAAAATCAATGGTCTGTTCGGTATAGCGAGCAACGATTTTTTTCATTTCATTCAGTGACTTTTCGTAAATCTTCATCATACTCTTCCTCCATTGCCTGTCTTAATTGATTCGTCAATGCAAATATCTCATCACGCTTCTGCTTTAAAGCAACCGGATTAGCCACCAGCCGACTCGTGATTACGTCCAGCCAGTCATGCACGACCAGGTGATTAACCCGCAGCGTCGTTCCAGTCTCAGTCAGGTCAACGATGGCATCGGCCAAGCCGGTCAGTGGTGCCAGTTCAACCGAGCCGGCAATCTTGATGATCTCGACGTCTTCGCCTTGGCTGGCAAACCAGCGGCGCGCCACATTAGGATACTTGGTGCCAATTACCTTGCGGCGAGGCTGATTCCAGTCAAAATCGCTTTTTGAGGCGACGATAAACTGACAGCGACCGGTATTTAGATCCAGCAGCTCGTTTACCTGCTCATCAGCCCCCTGCTCTTCTAAAACATCGCTGCCCACAACGCCCAGATCAACCGCTCCTTTTCTTAGATAGGTGCAGACGTCTTCCCCTTTTACCAGAATGATCTGATACTGATCACCCAGATTGATAATTAAGCGGCGCTGCTTATCGATCAAGGGCTGACAGTCAATATTGCATCTTTGCAAAAGCGGAATGAACTTCTTTTCAACTCTTCCTTTGGTCAGCGCGATTCTCAGCATTCCTTCATCCCCTTTTCAGCATCCAAGGCGACCAGTTTCGCTCCCGCTGTTTGGGCCTGCTGCTGAGCCTCCTGCAACGAATCAGCCAAAGCCAGCGAGTAGTTGCCATGCTTTTCAACCAGTGCCGCTGCCTGGCCGAGAAGCTCAAACGGCGCGTAGACAAAGACCGGCTGTTTTTTGACAGGTTTGAGTGCTGTCGCCTCGGCCAAAGCATCAATGTTGATTCCCAAGCCAACCGCGGGCTCCAATTGTGACTGGAAGTTGGCTAAAAGACGGTTGTAGCGGCCGCCGCTGATCAGATAGGCGCCAGTCGTCTTTTCCACATAGCCTTTCATAACGATACCCGTATAGTATTTTTGCGGCACCGCACTGCTGAGATCGACAATTACCTGCTGATCAGCCAGCTCACCAGCGAATTCAGCCACCGTCTTGAGCTGACCAAGCAACGGAAGGGCCGGCTCAGGAACCTTGACTTCTGCCAGCATGTCGTTGACCTCCGCCAGCGTGCCAAACAGCCATGGCCATTTACGCAGAAACGGCATCGTCTGGGGGGCATCAACCTGTCTGAGCAGCTTTTCATAGGCCGGAAAGTTTTTATGATAAAGTGCCTGGGCCAATTGCTCCTGCAGTTCTTCATCCAATTCAAGCGCATCGAGAATCGTATCAACCAATCTGGCGTGTCCCAGCTCAATCGTTAACTGGTTGTCCAACAGATGGCGGTTCAGCCGATGCATTAAGATCACGCCTTCCATTTCTGCTTTCAATGAACCATAGCCGATCAATTCGATGCCAGCCTGCGTCTGCTCGCTTTGCCCGCCTGAAAGCTCAGGTGCCGCTTGAAACCGCTCGCCCAGATAATAAATCTTTTGGGGGAGCTTAACGTTGGTCGTTGCCAAGAACCGGGCAACCGGCAAGGTCAGATCTGGTCTCAAGACCAACTCATCGCCAGCCGGGTCAATCACCCGATACTGTTCACTTTGCATGTTGAACTCGGCAAACAGATCCCGTCGCTCCACGATTGGCGTAATAATGCGTCGATAGCCACGACTGCGCAGATTTTTCATCAGCCAGGCACTGATTTGATCCTTTGATTCTGCCTCCGTGCCAAACTGATCACGCAAGCCAGCTGGTAAAGCAATGCTGCTCATCATGATAATGCCTCCTCTCATTTTTTACTCATTTATTTTTTATATAAAAAAGCGTCCTCTCTGCCCATCTGGACAAAGAGGACGCTTTTCGCGTGGTCCCACCTCAAATTCGATCGCCCCTTGCGAAACGATCCTCATGCTGGATAAAATTCAGCCCTGATAACGAGTGGTCCCGGAACAGCCTACTTATAACCTTTCAGCTGGTCGGCTCACCGGTGTGGTTCACTATCGCAATCAATCTCTTCCCAACTTTGCGAGACTCTCTTAATAATCCACGATAGCTACTCTCCGGTTCATCACCATTAAAAAACAATGAGATTCATTTGGTATTGTAGTTATATTATTCTCATCTTTTAAGAGTGTCAAGAACTTTTAAGAAATTTTTCATGGCATGCCAGCCACGTCCCACCTGATCGATTCCATGCGCATCAGAGCCAAAAATCAGTGGCACACCGGCCTTAAGCGCTGCCAAAACGATCTGACTGCCGGGATAAAAATCGTTGCAGTATTTTTTATAAAGGCCAGCCGAATTGAAGTCCAGACTCAGCTGCCGCTGGCTGGCGGTAGTCATGATCTCATCAATCAGCTGCTGACATGATCGATCAAAGGCTTCCGGCAGGCCGAAATAATCCTGATATTTTTTGATCAGACTAAGATGGCCAAGCCGATCAGGTCCAAAGCTGCCCAAGTCGCAGCTAGCACTGGCCAGAACCGTTTTTAAGTAACGCTGATACAGCAGCTGCGGCGTCTTCAGATCATTGGCAAACCCAGCCTGCAGCTCATCTGCGGAGTAGTCAATCCCCCAAAATTTTCCTTGATCATCCTGAAGATAATGCACCGATAAGATGTTGTGCTGGGTATTTTTTCCGTATTGATCCAAAAAGGCGCGCGTTGTTTCTTCAAAGCCTGCCAGATACTCAATCTCAAAACCAATGCTGATCTTGATCTGATCGGCATATTCACTTTGCAGCTGCTCAGCTAAGTTTAGATAGTCGTCAACCTGCTCCCAGCTGAGTCCTTCCGTTTGCCAATCATCGGCTGGACCGGCAAACCGTTGAACAAAATCTTTTGGCATGGGCGCGTGCTCAGTAATCCAATATTCGTCAAAGCCAAGCTCAATGGCGCGTTCAACCATCGCCCGCGTGCTCTCGTGACTGCCGTGGGGACAAAGCTTAGTATGGGTATGGCCATCAATTTTAAGCATTCTAATCATTCCCTTTTAAAATTTTTTCCAGTTTAGCGACTAGCTTAAAATTCGTCAAGGCATTAAAAAAACAGCGGTCGAAACAACCACTGTTTTTGAGTTTATTTTTAGATTTTTGGCATTTTGATAACCACAAAACTAGCCAAAGTACATAAAGCGATGACGATGGCAAAACACCAAATCTGCATGATTCCCAGCGGACTGCTTTTAAAAGCCAGACCATAAAGCGCTGGACCAAACGATGCTATCAGATAACCGCCACTTTGCGTCAAACCGGAAAGCTGTGCCGTTCGGGTTGGTGAAATCGTCTTAAGTGGAAAAGTCGTTAGCGCCATAATGAAGTAAAAAGCCGTCATTGCACCAGTAATGATTGACAAATAATACCAGTAAACAAGTGGCATGGACGACTGCCAAAACATCAAAACGGCCGCCAACAGCGTCAACAGTCCAACCACGATCGACATTACGATCTGGCTTCGATGCGTGGCTGTTTCAAGAAAACAGGGCAGCAGCAATGACACCGGCATGCCTGCTGCTGAATACATTGCCAAAACAATGCTGATCTGACCGCCAGAAATACCATTAAAGCGCATCAATTCTGGCAGCCAGGCCACTAAAGTATAGTTAATAAGCGACTGTGTACCAAACATCAACAGGCAGCACCACGCATATCGATTCTGCCAAAGCGGCGCGGCAGTCGTTTTTAGGTCTGGTTCATGAATTGATTTGACTGACTGATTATCAGCGCGCTTTGCTTGAGAACGTACTGGTACCGGCAACCTGAAAAGTATCCACATCAGCCAAGGAAACATCGTTAACATTAATAAAACGACCAAGACGGACCACCAGCCAAAAGTACTCGATAACGGATGCGTCAGCAGGCTGAATACTGATGAACCAACCATAATCGCCAGCGAATAAGCTGTAGTATAAAATGCGGTGTGATTGGGCTCATACGTGGCAACTACGGAAGGCGTCAAAACGTTTAGATGCGTAATGCCCAGTCCAACCAGCACCGTGCCTAGCAGCAGCATTGGCCAGGTAACGTCCAGTCTCAACAAGGCGCCTAAGACCAACGCCGTCAAGCCAAGATTTAAAGCGCGACGCAGGCCGAACCTGGTCATTTCCTTAGCGACAACGATCGAAAACAGCAGAAACATAATCAGCGGAATCGTCGTCAAAATTCCCAGATTACCGACTGCGGTCTTTAATTGGCGCGCAAGCTGATCGATTATCAATGGAATGGTGACGATGGGCGCACGCATGGCCAAGCCAAACGCAATCACCGTTACCAAAACCAATCGATCATGATTTTTCATTATCCCACCTCTTACTGATTGACAATACCATAAGTCTGTTTACCATCCTTTGCGGTATATAATGCCGTCTGATCATCGTTGGGCTTCATCATGCTCAGCGAGTAGCCACTCCCCACGATTTTTTTAATCTGGGCTGAAGTCTGATTAAGCGAGCTGGTTAGATTCGACCACCCCGCCTGCTGAGCCTGAGCCGGATTTTGGGCAATGTAGTTTAAAGCCTCAACCGTATTCTCATTGGTTGGCATAATCTGATAGGTTTTCGAGTCGCTGTCATAGTTGACGGTGCCCATCTTGCTGTAGGCCTTCTGCAGCTGACGAAGCAGATACATTTCTTTTTGTTCCTGAGTGGCGCCGCTGTCCTGCTGGTTGAAGACCGCGGTAGCGCCATTGACTGAAAAGCTAGAACTTGAACTCGAATCAGCTTTCGAATCGGTCGCAGAACTAAGCGACGATCCTGAACTGGCAGCACTCGTCGTTTGCTGTGCCGATTGACTATGGTGCCAATATGGCAGATTGATCGTACCATAAACCGTAGCTGCCAGACTTAACACCAGCATGATCGTTGGCACTACCCATTGGCGATACTGCTGCCAGGAATTAACCAGATAAAAGGCACTCAAGATCAGCATCAGTGCGCCGAATACAACTAAGAAAATCATGGAAAGCTCCTTTGTAATCATTAAATAAAAATCTATTTCATTACTACTTTACAATAATTTTTTACGGATCGTACTTTATTTCAATCATAATTTGAGATTTTTGACTGATCAGATGCATGATCATTATAAAAAAGCCGTATGACAATAAAAAGGTCCTCCACTCCATGAGCGTTGGACCCTTTTTGTACGAAAAACCAACCGATCAGCGACTAAAATTCCATCAGCGTCTTCGTATCGATACCGCGCAGATGCTTACGGCCTTCCAGCTCTTTTAATTCAATCAGGAAAGCTGCACCAACGACCTTGCCGCCCATTTGCTCAACCATGTCGACCGTAGCACCAATCGTACCGCCAGTAGCCAGCAGATCGTCAACTACCAAAACGCGCTGACCAGGCTTAACAGAGTCGTTTTCCATCTGCAGCGTTGCCTCGCCATATTCCAGCTGGTAAGAAGCACTGACCGTTGCCCGTGGCAGCTTACCCTTCTTCCGTGCTGGCGCAAAGCCAACGCCTAATTCATAGGCAACCGGACAGCCAACGATAAAGCCGCGCGCTTCAGGACCAACTACCATGTCAACCTGCCGTTCGCGAGCAAATGCCGTGATTTCGTCAGTAGCCTGCTTAAAAGCCTCGCCATCTGCCATCAGCGGCAGGATGTCTCGGAAGATGATTCCTTTTTCAGGGTAGTCAGGAATACTTGCAACATATTTATAAAGATCTAGAGCCATTTAAAATTCTCCTTATTCGTTTGCCATCAGCCAGTCAGCAACGTATTTTCGCAGCGTGCGCGTGTCGCTATACAGCAGCACCTGATCGCTTCGCAGATGAGCTGCATGCTGACGATAGCATTTCGTCTGTTCTAAATCAACATGGTCGGGATGATCCGCCAACTTTAGAACGCCATCGTTTATTGTAACAAATTTTGCCTCATAAAACACCGTAATCATCCAATTTAGTTGTTCAACCGGCATCTGCAGCGAACGCGCCATTGCCGGCTGCTGTTGGCGATAGTTGGCAATCTTAGGATACTGACGCAAGAAACGATACAAAACCGCAAACTGCTGGCGCGTCGGCAGACCAAAGCGGACTGGATTTCTTTCCCAAAGCAGCAGCCGAATCATTGCCGGCTGCCCGCCATTTTGCCAAAGCGAACTGAGCATCTCTAAACTTGGCGGACAGTCCACGATCGTCACCTGCTGATCCTTAAAGTCGGTTTTGACGGCCGTCTGTGGACTTAAAACCGTCCCCTGTGCATGACCGGCAATATTTTTCCGCAGCGTCTGATCAAAGGCGACATAATAGCCGGTTTCTGTAAACATGCTTGGCAAAAGCTGCCGCGTTCTTTGATCCAGAATTGCCGTCCCCTGCGTTTGAATGTCCTTTAGCATCAATTGCGCGGTCCGCTTGCCACGCCATTCATTAATCCCCACCGTAGCCGCGATCGTCACCGGTACGCCAGCCAGCAGCAATGGCGCCAGCTCAGCCTTGCCAAACGCCACCACGGCCGCGCTGCGTTTTTGTCCCCGCAGCTCAAACTTTAGATGTTCCTGAGCCTTGCCCATTGTTTTGACGTTGTTGATTCGATCAGCATAAATTGCAAAAACCGGTTCTGGATTGCCGGGACCAAACGGCGCTAGACACTGCAGCTGATCATAAAGATCTTCGTTGATGTCATCAGGTCCCAGTTCAGCCGCCAGCTCCAGTTTAGCCGATCCTGCTTCGAAAAGTCTCTGCTCAACGGCTTCCTGTTCCAAGGCCTGCCGCAGTTCATCAACCTGGTCAATGGTAAATGACATCCCGCATGCCTGTGCATGACCGCCAAATGCCGTCATCAAATCACGATGCTTTTGCAGTGCCATAAATAGATCAAAACCGTCGCGACTGCGTCCAGAACCCTTGGCAATCTCATCGCCATCATTAACGCTGGCAACAATCGTGGGCTTGCCGGTTTCTTCAACAACGCGACTGGCAACGATACCTAAAACGCCTTGATGCCATTCATGCCCAAGCAGCACGAGCGTCGATCGATCTGCATTTTCGGCTGAACGGGCCTGTTTTAAAGCCTCATCAGTAATCTTTGCCACCAGCTGTTGGCGCGTTTGGTTGGCATTTTCGACTTCTTGAGCAATCTCTTTGCCTTCGCGATCATCCATGGTCGTTAAAAGCAGCACGCCTTCGCTGGCATCGTCAATTCTACCCAGTGCATTCAAGCGGGGTGCGATGCCAAAGCCGACGTCTTGATCAGTCAGCCGATCCTCATTGAGCTTGGCCAGTTTAACCAGCTGATGGAGTCCCGGCCGCATTCCCTGACGCAGCTGCTTGAGGCCCCAGGTAATCAATGCCCGATTTTCACCGGTAACGTCAACCAGATCGGCCAATTCGCCAATTGCTACCAGATCCAGCATCTCTTGGGGAAACTCTTCCGTCAGTGCCCAGGCCGTCTTAAAAGCAACGCCGACTCCCGAAAGATCACCGCCTTGATACTCACTGCCAGGAAACTTGGGATGAACGATTGCGGCGGCTTCAGGCAGCTGGGCCGGCAATTCATGGTGATCGGTAATCACAACGTCAACGCCGCGTGAATTGGCATACTCAATCTCCTTGGCACCGGAAACGCCATTGTCGACCGTAACGATCAGCTGAGCACCGCCATCAATCAAGCGCTGGTATTCATCAAGATTGGGACCATAGCCGTCAGTAAACCGATTAGGAATAAAAAATTCAACCTGGGCTCCCACCTCATCCAGCGTTTCATACATAACCGCCGTACTGGTAATGCCATCTGCATCATAATCGCCATAGACGACGATCTTTTCACCATTGGCAACGGCGGCTTGAATTCGATCAACTGCTTTTTGCATATCATGCAGCTCAAACGGATCATGCAGCTCTGCCAACTGAGGATCCAAGTACTGCTTGGCTGCCTGGACCGAATCAATGCCGCGCTGGACCAATAATTGTGCCAGCAGCGGTGAAAGCTGACATTGTTCTTGAAGCTCTTTTGCCAGCTGCTGGTCTTTATTTTGGGACAATTCCCACGCATAGCGCGCTTCCATTATTTCACCATTCCTTTAAAACATGACAACCGGAACCTGTTTCAGTCCCGGTCGTCGTCTGTTTATAGACTGCGCTTGTCCTGCTGATAGTCAAAGAACTTTTTGATTGCCCAATCGCCAAGTCCTGGCCACACCTGATAGCCCCATGAAAGCCAGGAGGTCCAGCCTGGTACGTTGATCTCACGGGTCTCATAGCCAACATGAGCCCAAACCTGCTTAGCCAGTTCCGCCGGCTGCACGATCATCCAGCGCGGCAGTTTGCTTAGATAGCTGCCATCAGGATCCGCCTTGTCAAAAAACGACGTGGCAACCGGGCCTGGATTGACCGTCAACACCTGGACGCCATAATCGGCTACTTCCATGCGCAGAATATTGTCGAACTGGATCACGCCAGCCTTGGTTGCTGAATAGGCAGCCGCATTCGGGGTCGGAATCTTGCCATCCAAAGAGCCTAGATTGATAATGGCGCCAAAGCCTTGATCCATCATCTGCTTAGCTACGCAGCGGCTCAGATACATCAATGCCAGCAAGTCGACGTCAACCATGCGTTTCATGACCGTGCGCGACTGGCTTTTAACCGCGGTAAAGTCGCCCAGACCGGCAGCATTGACCAAAACATCGATTTCGCCAACCTCATGTCGAATCGTGTTCAACACCTCGTCAACTCGGTCTGGATCCGTAACGTCCAACTGATAGGCAAATGATGGGCGACCAGAAAGAATCAGGCACTGCTGGGCAACCTGATTGAGCTTTTCCAGATCACGCGCGCAAACCACAACGATTGCCCCGCGGCGAGCTGCTTCTAAAGCCAGTTCTTTGCCAATGCCGCTGGATCCGCCAGTAATCAATACAACCTTATTGCGCAGCATCCGTAATGCCTTCATTCGCTTCATCATTGCCATCACCTCTATTTAAATGGTACGTCAACTATATCAAAATCATTAACGACGCGCGTGTCAGGGAATATATCGCGAACCTGGTAGGCCAGCTGATAGGCCGCTTTGCCGGTATAGCGTGCCGAGATGTGCGTCAGTAGCAGTTTCTTAGCATGCGCCTTTTTTGCCGTCATTGCCGCCTGACCACTGGTTGAATGGTAGTAGCTGCGCGCCATCTTGGTCTCGTCCTTGGCAAAGGTGCCCTCATGAATCAAGACGTCGGCATCCTTAGCCAGTTCGATGGCCGCTGGCGTATGACGCGTATCACTGATAATCGTAATCACCCGACCTTTTTGCGGCGCGCCGATAAAGTCATGTCCATCCAGCACTCGTCCATCCGGCAGCTCAACGACCTTACCGGCTTTAAGTTGCCCATAGATTGGTCCTGATGGTACTTGGGCAGCCCGCAGCTTTTCGACCTGTAATTCGCCTGGATGATCATGCTCAACCACCCGATAGCCAAAGCAGGCGATCTTGTGATTGAGCTTTTTGGTATAAACCGTAAACGTCTTGTCGCTAAAAATCTCGCCATCATCACGCAGCTCAACGAATTTCAAGGGATAGCTCAAACGCGATTCGCTGACTTTTAACGCGGTCTTGACAAACTCCTTGATACCAACGGGACCATAGATCGTCAATGGCTCATTGCCGCCTTGAAACGATCGTGAACTAAGCAGACCCGGCAGGCCAAAAATATGGTCACCGTGAAGATGGCTGATAAAAATTTTTTCAATCTTGCGGGGGCGAATCGTCGTCCGCAAGATCTGGTGCTGAGTAGCCTCACCGCAGTCAAACAGCCAGACTGCATTGCGTTCTTCCAACAGCTTTAAGGCAATGCTGGAAACGTTGCGCTGCTTACTTGGCGACCCGGCACCGGTTCCTAAGAATTCAATCTGCATAAATCATTTTCCTATTCTGTCTTCTATTATCGTCGATTATTGGACAAATTCAAAAACAAACTTTTCAATTCGTACCAAATCCCCATTTTCGATGCCCTTAGCCCGCAATGCATCGTCAACGCCCATATGCCGTAGCTGCCGAGCAAATCGCAGCTGACCGTCTTCATGATCAAGGTTGGACATCTTAAACAGGCGCGTCAGTTTTTCGCCGCCTAAGACCCAGGTGCCGTCATCGTCACGCGTAATCGTAAAGTCTGGTTCGGCTTCCTTAGCACGATATTCGACGCTTGTCAGCTTGTCATGGTGCTCGCTTTCAAAGGCTGGCGTCTGATCAAGCAGATCCGCCGTCATCTGCATCAGCCCCTGCACGCCTTGATGCGTAATCGCACTGATTGGCACGACTGGCGGCATCTTAGCAAACGTATCGTCTTGAGCAAGCATCTCCTTAAAGTGCGCCAGGTTTTCTTGAGCATCCGGCAGATCCATCTTGGTAGCAACAATGATCTGCGGGCGTTTCAACAGCTCAGGATCATACGCGGCCAACTCATGATTAATCTGATGATAGCGTTCAATAGCCTGTTCGGGGTCCTGGCTGCCCATATCGATCAAGTGCAGCAATACCCGCGTGCGTTCGATATGACGCAGGAACGTCAAGCCCAGGCCAACCCCTTTTGACGCGCCTTCGATCAGGCCAGGCATATCAGCCATTGCAAAATCACGACCGTCCGGCAGCATGACCATCCCTAGATTAGGCACCAGCGTTGTAAATTCATAAGCGGCAATCTTAGGCTTAGCACCAGTAACGACCGAAAGCAGCGTTGATTTACCCACGGATGGAAAACCAATCAGCCCAACATCGGCCAGCATCTTTAATTCTAGTTCCAAGTAGCGGTCCTCGCCTGGTTCGCCATTTTCAGCAATTTCCGGTGCTGGGTTTTTGGCTGAGGCAAAGTGAATGTTGCCGCGACCGCCACGACCGCCCTTGGCAATTACCAATTCCTGGCCAGGCTGAGTCAGATCACCCATGATCGCACCCGTATCCAGATCGCGTACCGTGGTTCCCTCGGGCACGGCCACTACCAGATCAGAGGCGGCTGCTCCCGTCATCTGCTTGCTCATCCCGTTTTGGCCATTTTTAGCCTTAAAAATCCGGTGGTAGCGAAAGTCCATCAAGGTTCGCAAGCCCGGATCGACCTTTAAAATAATGCTGCCGCCGCGACCACCATCGCCACCGGCTGGACCACCGTTGGGAACGTACTTTTCGCGCCGAAAAGCCACCATCCCATTACCGCCTTTTCCGGCATGGGCTTCAATTTTTATTTGATCCACAAACATGTTAGCCATGAAAAATATTCTCCGTTCTTAAAATAGTGACTACTAGGTCTAGTATAAGGAAAAATCTTGCGGGCGTCAAAATCAGTCATGACTGCTGCCTTTTGCCACATCTGCCTTGCCCTGCAAAGATATTTTGATCAATTGAGCCGTCTTTTGATTGATCCCTAGTGCCTGGATATCCTCAACCTTGGCATCAGCAATCCGATCCAATGAGCCGTACGCTTTTAACAGCTTGTTGCGCGTTCTTGGTCCCACACCCTTGATCTCGTCCAATCGGGAACTCAGTGAATGTTTGGTATGCACGCTGCGATGAAAGGTAATTGCAAATCGATGCACCTCGTCTTGAATCCGCTGTACCAGATAAAATCCCTGACTGCGCGGATCAAGATGCACGTGATGATCTTCTTGACCATATAAAAGATCAGCCGTTTTATGCTTATCGTTTTTGACCATCCCCACGACCGGAATTGCCAGATTCAGCTCATTTTCCAAGACATCGCGGGCCGCGTCCATCTGAATCTCGCCCCCATCCATAAAGATCAGATCGGGCAAGGGCTGACCCTCTTTAAGCAGCCGGCTGTAGCGACGCCGAATCACTTCGCGCGTGCTGGCCGCTTCATCCGCATGATTGATTACCGTTTTCAATTTATACTTGCGGTACAGCTTTTTGATCGGCTCGCCATCAATAAAGACTACCATAGCGCTGACCGGATCGGCACCTTGAATATGCGAGTGGTCAAAGGCCTCGATCTTATGACATTCTGAAAGGCCTAAAGCATCCGTAATCTCTTTCATCGCGCCGCTAGTTTTAGCCTGATCCATTTCCAGCAGCCGAAATTTCTCATTCAGCTGCAATTGGGCATTTTCATAGGCCATGTGCATCAGATCGCGTTTTTCTCCCCGCTGCGGCGTTCGCACCGGTACGCCCAGAATCTCGCTGATTTCATGATTGGGCAGCCCGGCCGGCAAGAGAATCTCTTTAGGCAGAATATTGTTTTTACGGTTATAAAACTGCAGAATAAAGCTGGTCATTTCTTCAGCTGCCGTGTCGACTACCGGAAACAGTCGCTTTTCTCGTTTCATCAGTCTTGTCTGGCGAATAAAGAACACTTGAATACTCAGCCAGCCTTTGTCCATATAAAAGTTGAACAGATCACGCGGCGTTTTATCGTTGGTAATGATTTTTTGTTTTTCAACCGTCACCTCGATATAGTGCAATTGATCGCGAATCTCGGCCGCTCTTTCAAATTCAAGATCAGCACTGGCCTGTTTCATTTTGGCCAACAGCTGCTTTTTGACGCTGGCAGTGTTGCCATTTAGAAACGACTTGATTTTTTTGATCTGAGCATCATAGTCTTCCCGCGGAACTTCTTTAAAACAGGCACCCAGGCACTGTCCCATGTGATAGTAAAGGCAGGGCCGTCCTTGATGTCCTCGGCAGCGGCGCAGCGGATAGACCTTTTGAATAAAGTGCAGCGTTTCTTCCGCTGCGTAGACGTTTGGATAAGGGCCAAAATAATAGGCACCATCTTTTTTTATCTGACCGGTAATCTCAATGCGCGGGTCACGCTCATTGGTGATCTTGATGTAAGGATAGCCGGTTCCCCGCTTAAGCTTGATGTTATAGTAAGGCTGATGTTTTTGAATCAGCGTAATCTCAAGCAGAAAGCTCTCTTTGTTAGAATCGGTGGTAATGATATCAAAATCCGCGACCTGATCAACCATTGCCGCAACCTTCCCCGTATGACTGCTCTTAAAATACGAGCGGACCCGGTTCTTGAGATTCTTTGCCTTGCCAACATAGATGATCTGACCATTGATGTCTTTCATTAAATAGCATCCGGGCTTATCCGGCAGCAGCATCAGCTTATGCTCCACTCGCTGTGTGGTCATTGAACGCCTCCAATTAGTTAATTATCTTTAATTTTAGTACAGACTGGCAGCTGGTCGCAAAAGAATCGCCTGTAAGTTGATTTACGTCATTTCCAGTTTGTGATAGGATATTTGCAAGCAGCAATTAAAGGAGGGCCAGCCATGGGTTTGGTAACACAACGCAATCAAAAGCTGGAAAAACTGTTCAACGACTTGGCAATCGATCCAAAAGAAAAAGCCAAGGAAAAGGCCAAGTCGGCTGACCAGACAGAAGCCAGCGACAAAAACAAGCAATAATCGTTTTGCATCATAAGAAAGCAAGAGGGTCCCGTATCCGGTCAGTTCCGGACATGGGGCCCTTTTTGCTGATTCATGACTGATTGATCAAAAACTGCTATTTTTGATCGTGCATGCGAGCTTCAATCCATTGCCAGACTTCATCCTTGCCGAATTTAGTCTCAGCCGAGAAAAGCTGCAGTGGCGTGTCAGTCATCCCCAGCGTCTTGGTAATCTGCGAGATCGATTTCGTTCGTGCGCTAGGTTTGACTTTATCGATCTTGGTGCCGACTACCAAAAGCGGTACCTGGTAGTATTTCAACCACTGATACATGGCTACGTCATCGTCGCTTGGTGCGTGACGGGCATCAACCAATTCAATTACACCCTTTAACTGCGGACGTGTGGTCAGATAAGTTTCAATCATCTTGCCAAATTTTTCGCGCTGCTTTTTGGAGACCTTGGCATAGCCATAGCCAGGGACATCGACAAAAAAGAGCTGATCTTCAACGTTATAAAAGTTCAGCGTCTGTGTCTTGCCGGGCTGACTAGAGGTATGAGCGAAGTTTTTGCGATTGATCAACACATTGGTCAAAGAAGACTTGCCGACATTCGACCGACCAACCAAAGCAATCTCTGGGTAGTCGGTCTTCGGATACTGTTCTTCAGCAACCGCGCTGATCGTTAAGTCAACGTGATGAACTTCCATAATCTGTTTTTCCTCCGTTAAAAAAGGGTCACTGCTGACCCTTTCTGCCTGTTATGAAGCTTTTTCGTCCTTTAATACGTAACGCGGCTCGCCATGGCTTTCCACGCAGCGCTTGTCAATTACGACCTTGGCAACGTCATTGCGGCTTGGCAGATCAAACATGACGTCTCGCATTACGTCTTCAATGATCGAACGCAGTCCACGCGCCCCAGTATTTCGCTTGATTGCCAATTGAGCCATTGCCCGCAAGGCACCATCCGTAAACTGCAGCTGACTGCCATCCAAGCGGATCAGTTCCTGATACTGCTTGACCAGAGCATTCTTTGGCTCCGTTAAGATGCGGACCAGATCATCTTCATCCAATTTTTGCAGCGCCGTCAAAACTGGCAAGCGGCCGATGAACTCAGGAATCAGCCCAAACTTAAGCAGATCTTCTGGAATGACGTGTTGGAGGATGTTCTTTTCGTTGACGTCCTGCAGCTCGCCAGTATCCGTTCCAAAACCAATCGTCTTGTCACCCAGGCGTTCCTTGACAATATTTTCAATTCCATCAAAGGCCCCACCAACAATGAACAAAATATTGCTGGTATCAACTTGAATAAACTCCTGTTGCGGATGTTTACGGCCACCCTGCGGCGGAACGTTGGCAATCGTGCCTTCCAGAATCTTAAGCAGTGCCTGCTGAACCCCTTCGCCGGAAACGTCACGAGTAATCGAGACGTTTTCGCCTTTTTTGGCGATCTTATCAATTTCATCAATGTAGATAATGCCTTTTTCAGCTCGTTCAACATCAAAGTCAGCGGCCTGTAAAAGCTTCAAAATGATGTTTTCAACGTCCTCACCGACATAGCCGGCTTCAGTTAAGGTAGTCGCATCAGCGATCGCAAATGGCACGTTCAAAATCTTTGCCAGTGATTGTGCCAGATAGGTCTTCCCAGAACCAGTCGGCCCAATAATGGCAATGTTGCTCTTCTGCAGATCAGTTTCGTTGTTGTCGCCCGTCATCATGGCGTTGACCCGTTTATAGTGATTATATACCGCTACGGCCAGCGTCTTTTTAGCATCGTCTTGCCCGATTACATAGTCGTTAAGCTCCTTGACGATTTCGGCCGGCGTTGGTACGCGGAAAGTTTCATTAGCGTGATCTTCGGCCAGCTCTTGTTCAATAATCTGCTGGCAAAGATCGACACACTCGTTGCAAATGTAGACGCCAGGACCGGCAACGATCTTTTTTACTTCGTCTTGCGACTTGCCACAAAAAGAACAGTGCACGGCATCCATGCCACTGGTATCTTCAAACATCTTGCGTCCTCCTCTTAAAATGATTGTGTTTATCATACCAAACTGTCGGCCAAATTTCGAATAATTCAAACCATCATCGATACGACAGGTAGGCTTAAATAAAAAATGATCGACTCAGTACGACAACAGGGCCCAGCACCCGGATAACCGAACGCTGGGCCCCTATGTTGTTTTAACAGTGCTGATCGCAGCTGTTTTTAACGCAATTTCAAAGATTACTTGTCTTCTTCTGCGTCCTTGGATTCAACTTGCTTAGCAGAATCCGTAACCAGGTCAACGGCCTTCTTGATTTGAATGTCGTGACTCAGCATATCCTTGGACAGAGCCTTCTTAACGGCATCTTCTTCCATACCGTATTGAGCAGCCAGGTCCTTGATTTCAGCATCGATGTCTTCATCGGTTGCTTCCAGGTTGGCATCCTTAACGATTGCTTCCAGAACCAGGTTGGTCTTAACCCGCTTAGCAGCATCGTTGGCGAATTGCTTGCGCAGGTCGTCTTCAGTAGTACCAGTGATTTGGAAGTACATCTTAGGATTGATGCCTTGTTGCTGCATGCCCATCAGGTATTGTTGTACTTGACGGTCCGTGTCGTCGTCCAGCATTGCTTGTGGAATTTCTTCCGTTTCAGCGTTGTTAACGGCAGCTTCAATAGCAGCATCTTCAATGGCAGCGTGAGCAGCGTCTTCTTTTTGTTCTTGCAGCTGCTTCTTCGTCTTTTCCTTCAATTCGTCAAGCGTGTCAACGTCTTCGTCAACGTCCTTGGCAAATTCGTCGTCCATTTCTGGCAGTTGCTTTTCCTTAACTTCGTGCAGCTTGACTTCAAAGACGGCTTCTTTACCGGCCAGGTCTTGTGCATGGTATTCTTCAGGGAAGGTTACCTTAACTTCAACGTCTTCGCCAGACTTGTGGCCAACCAGTTGGTCTTCAAATCCTGGGATAAAGGCGCCTGAGCCCAGTTCCAGCGAGTAGTTGTCAGCAGAGCCGCCGTCAAACTTTTCGCCATCAACGGAACCTACGTAGTCGATAACGACCGTGTCGCCGTTTTCAGCTGGTTGGTCTTCCTTCAGAACCAGTTCAGCTTGTTGTTGACGCTTGGATTCCAATTCGTCTTCAACTTCCTTGTCGGAAACCGTCGTGTCTTGAGCTGGAACTTCCATACCCTTGTAGTCGCCCAGCTTAACTTCTGGCTTAACGGCAACTTCGGCAGTCAGTACCCATGGCTGACCCTTTTCCAGACTCTTAACATCGATTTGTGGTTGGTCAACTGGTTCGATACCGGTTTCTTTAACAGCATCTTCGTAAGCCTTTGGCAGCACGATGTTCAAAGCATCTTGGTACAGAGCTTCTTCACCGTACATTTGGTTAAACAGTTGACGTGGCACGTGGCCCTTACGGAAACCAGGAACCGTGATCCGTTTTTGCGTACGCTTAAAGGCTTGGTCAATACCCTTCTTAGCCGTTTCAACGTCGATTTCAAAAGTTAATGTCCCTTTGCTGGCTTCGCTGTCGCGTTCCCATTTTGCTGACATTTCATTTCCTCCAATAACTTGCAGTTTTCAACTGGTCGCTGCTCATATCACAAATGACAGCGACCCGTACATACTTTAATAGTTTACCGTACAGTGCCCTGGATTTCAACTATTCGCATTAATTATCGCCAATTTAAGCCTGATCATCGACTTCGAGCGTGACAAACCGACCATTGGCAACGTCAAAGAGCCCCTCATCCGTCAATTTCAATTTTGGAATTACTGCCAATGGCAAAAAGCTCAGTGACATGACTGGATCAATATTTTCTGGAATTCCCAGCTCTTGGTGAGCAGTCTGATTGATCTGATTTTGGGCCGCCACGACCTGTTCAGCCGGTTGATCACTCATCAAACCAGCAATCGGCAGCGCCATGCGGGCAATAGGCTTTTGATCTTTTACCATGACAACGCCGCCGCCCTGCTTGATCAGTTCAGCAACAGCTGCCAGCATCTCAGAATCACTGACCCCGGCTGTCATGATATTGTGGGAGTCATGACCGATTGATATGGCAATCGCGCCATGCTTGATGCCATATCCGCTGACTAGTGCCGTACACATTTTGCCGGTGGCGTGATGACGCTCAATAACTGCTAATTTAACCACATCTTGACTTTGATCGTAGACAAAATCACCGGTTTCATCATGACTGACTTGACGGATTGCTTCATCAGTCAAGACCTCCCCCGGAATCACCTTAATCGTCCGCACCGCTTTGCCAGTCAGATGCAGCTTAAAACAATCGCTGGCTAACGGCTTAACGTGCATGGAGGCTGCCACCGCATCGATTGGATAGCGTTGAACCTTTGGTAGATACTGGCCAGCTTGAGCCACCTTTTCGCCTTTGATCCAAGTCTGTTCCACATGAAAACTTCTCAAATCGTCTACGACTACTAAATCAGCTCGTCTGCCGGGGGCAATGGCGCCTCGATCATTTAACCCGCAGTATTCAGCTGCGTTCAGCGTTGCCATCTGAATAGCCGTAATTGGTGAAAGACCTTGTTCAATACAGATGCGAATACTATTATCCAGATGGCCCAAAGTCATTGCCGTAACAGCTTGGACGTCATCGCCAGCCAAAAGACAGTGACGCGCGGTTTGTGGGTTTACGACCGGCAAGAGATTTTTCAGATCATGTTCAGTAGTTCCTTGCCGAAGCAGAACATACATCCCGCAAGCCAGACGATCTTTGGCTTCTTGAACCGTTGAGCATTCATGATCATTAGCTACGCCCGCAGCCGCATAGGCATTCAGCAGTTTGCCAAAGACTTGCGGCGCATGACCATCGATCCGCCGATGATACTTTTTGGCCAGCATAACCTCGTCAATCATCTTATCATCATTATTGACGACGCCGACATAATTCATTAATTCAGCCAAGCCATCCACGGTACCATTTTTCAAGGCCGGTTCCATATCTAAAGCACTAAGGTTGGCGCCGGCATGCTCAAAAGGAGTCGAAGGCACGCAAGAAGGCATCAAGTAACGAATATCCATTTTTGCCAGTTCGGCAGCCTGCTCCATGTATTCCAAGCCTTTTAAACCGGCAACATTGACAATTTCATGCGGATCGCATAAAGCAGTTGTCGTTCCGCATGGGACAAAAATCCGGCTGAATTCCTCAGGCGAAACATAGGAAGATTCCACATGAATGTGAGCATCAATCAACCCTGGCAGCAAGAAGCGCCCGGCCAGATCAACCACCTGCTGTCCTTCATAACGCTCACCGATTCCAGCAATATAACCAGCTGCCAAGGCCACGTCGCCTCGCCGAATGGTTCCTAAAAAGACATCCACGATCTGCGCGTTTCTAATCACTACGTCAGCTGGCACGCGACCAGCTGCCACATCAATCAAGTGTTTTAGTTCTGTTTTTTTTATCATGACTGAAGCCTCTTTCATTTCTGTCAAAATATTATAAAAAAGGCACGACCGCTTTCGATCGAGCCATTTTAATAGTCGTTATGGTAATACGTTTAAGACGTACAGCATCAAGATGAAGACAAAGAGCAATGTCCACATGATCCAATTGATTTCTTTGCGCCGTCCTGCAACCGTCATCGTCAGCGGGTAGAGAATAAAGCCAAACGCAATCCCGTAAGAAATATTGTAGGTCAAAGGCATACCGGCAACCACCATGAATGCTGGAAAGGCAATTTCAAAATGAAGCCAATCGATACCCGCCAATGAACTGGCCATCAGCGAACCAACAATAATCAGTGCAGGTGCCGTAACCTGGGTCGTAACCACCGTCAGCAGCGGACTGAACAGCAGACTGAAAGCAAACAAAACGCCGACCGTCAACGCAGTCAATCCCGTTCGACCACCAACTGCAATCCCAGCCGATGATTCAACGTAGGCAGCCGTTGGCGTAGTCCCCATTACCGAACCACTCAGCATGGAAATTGAATCTGCCATCAAAGCCTGGCCAATCCGCGGCATCCGGTCGTTTTTCATTAAACCAGCCTGTTGTGCCAAACCCACCAGTGTTCCGGCCGTGTCAAAGAATGCCACCAAAAGGAAGATCAGCACCACGGCCCACATCTGCGGCGTATTAACCTTACCCAGGTTGGTCAGCGCCACGCCAAAAGTTGGCTTCATGGAAGGAGCTAACGAAATAATATGAGCAGGCATCTTAATCAGGCCCGTAAACAAGCCCAATAGCGTCGTCAGAATCATCCCGATAAAGATTGATCCAGGAACTCGTTTAGCCATCAACAGTGCAATCGCTAAGACCCCAAAGATCGTCAGCCAGGTCGTTGGTACCGTCAGTGAACCTAATTGAACCAATGAGCTCTTGCTGGCAACGACCAGGCCACCGCCCTGCAGTCCAACAAAAGCAATGAACAGACCAATCCCAGCCGCAATGGCCAGTTTCAAATCATGCGGAATCGCGTTGATTACGGCTTCACGCACCTTCATCAAAGAAAGGATCGTAAAGATTACCGATGCTACAAAAACACCAGCCATCGCGGTCTGCCATGAGATCCCCATTGCCAGAACCACCGAGTATGTAAAGAACGCGTTATCACCAAGACCAGGCGCAATGGCAATCGGATAATTGGCTAAAAATGCCATCAATAAACAGCCGATAATTGCAGATAATGCCGTTGCCGTAAAAACCGCGCCCTTATTCATGCCGGCCATTCCCAAGACGCTGGGATTGACAAACAGAATGTAGGCCATTGAAACAAAAGTCGTCAAACCCGCGAGCAACTCACGCTTGATCGTCGTGCCCTGCTCGCTTAAATGAAACCATTTCTCTAAAATATTGGTAGAAGCAGGCGAGTTATTCGTGCTTTGACCCATTAAAATTCATCTCCTATGCATTTAATCCAACAAACAAGATTTGATTATGCAACAATTTTCGGATTTTTGCAATAGATTAAAACGATAAAATTACGAATGTTCGCATTTGATTTTTAAATTGGCTTTTGTAAAAGGGTTTAAATGCGATTGTTCGGAAATTTTAAAAAACCTGGCCATCAATGTGCAAGCCTGGTAATAATAAATCAAAAATGATTTTCAATTGTTTTCCTAGCTGCAGCTAATCAATCCATCTCTGACTGAATGTCATTGCCTTTATTTTTAGCAGCTATTTATATCAGTGATTTCAGTCTTTCTTTTGCGGCGCTTTGACTGTATCCGTACCTAAAAAAATTCCCCACTTCATTTTTGAAGCAGGGAATTGATCTTCACCACTCTGATTTGACAAAGATCCAAAAAAAGAGCAAGCAGATTTCTGCTTGCTCTTTGATTAATTGCACTAAGTTGAAATTAGTCCAGGATGTCAGAAACGACACCGGCACCAACAGTGTGGCCACCTTCACGAATCGTGAACTTCAGACCCTTTTCAATGGCAACTGGCTTTTGCAGGGAAACAGTGAACGTAACGTTGTCCCCAGGCATAACCATTTCTACACCATCTGGCAGTTCGATCGTACCCGTAACGTCAGTAGTGTGGAAGTAGAATTGTGGACGGTAGTTGGAGAAGAATGGCGTGTGACGGCCCCCTTCTTCCTTCGTCATAACGTAGACTTCACCCTTGAAGTTCTTGTGCGTTTGGATGGAGCCTGGTTGTGCCAGAACTTGACCACGTTCTACTTGGTCGTGGCCGATACCACGCAGCAGAACACCAACGTTGTCCCCGGCTTCACCAAGGTCCAGCGTCTTGTGGAACATTTCAACACCCGTAACAGTAGACTTCAGGATTTCGTCCTTCAGACCAACGATTTCAACTTCGTCGCCGACCTTAACGGTACCACGGTCAATACGACCGGAAACAACAGTACCACGACCAGTGATAGTGAAGACGTCTTCGATTGGCAGCATGAATGGCTTGTCAGTAGGACGCTTTGGAGTTGGGATGTATTCGTCGATAACATCCATCAGGTGCAGGATAACCTTTTCTTGTTCAGGGTCACCTTCCAGAGCCTTCAAAGCAGAACCACGAACAACTGGAATGTCATCGCCAGGGAAATCGTATTCGCTCAGCAGGTCGCGAACTTCCATTTCAACCAAGTCAACCAGTTCGTCGTCGTCAACCAAGTCAGTCTTGTTCAGGAATACAACGATGTATTGAACACCAACTTGACGAGCCAACAGAATGTGTTCACGAGTTTGTGGCATAGGACCGTCAGTAGCAGCAACAACCAGGATAGCACCATCCATTTGTGCGGCACCAGTGATCATGTTCTTAACGTAGTCGGCGTGACCAGGGGCATCGATGTGTGCGTAGTGACGCGTTTCCGTTTCGTATTCAACGTGGGCCGTGTTGATAGTGATACCACGTTCCTTTTCTTCTGGAGCGTTGTCGATATCAGCGTAGTCTTCAGCCTTTGCCAGACCCTTTTCTGCCAGAACCTTCGTGATAGCAGCAGTCAGAGTAGTCTTACCATGGTCAACGTGGCCAATAGTACCAATGTTTACATGGGGTTTAGTACGTTCATAATGTTCTTTTTCAGCCATTAATGAAATCCTCCTGATAAATTACAAGTATAATGCCAGACAACCAAATCATTGTCTGACACACCCTTAATGAAAATTGTACTACTTCCGGGAGCCAATTAAAAGTTTAAAAACCGGTTTTCCGAAAGAATTCTTAATTATAATATCAGCTCTATCCTGATTTGTAAATGAATTTAACCGAAACTTTTTAATGCATGCCCAGTTGCTGAGCCAGACGCGCAATCTGATTCTGCCACCGTTTAGCTAAAACAACGTCTTGATCTTGATCGGTACTTTTAGAATAAGCCGTCAAAGCCTGATACCAAGCACCTGCGTCAGGAATTGCCAATTCAACCAGTGGATATAAATAGGCTAGCTGCAAGTGAAATTCTTGATTAAACATCTGATATGACAATGGATCCTGCTGGCTGAAATCTCGTTTGATCATTTTTTCAACCTGTGAAACAACTGGTATTGATTCGACATCCGACAGTTTTGCCAGATCAATCAAATGCTCTCGTTCATCCAGCCAATAGATCATAATCTTTCCCGTAAGATGCAATCGCTGCAGCATCTGCATCAGGCTTGATCTAATCAACGGATTGACAAACGGATCGCGAACCAGAAACTTGGCCCCAATCAGATACTGCTTAAGCGGCAGGTGACTGGCAGCTCTAAAACGACGCTGCTGTTCGGCAAAACTGCCATCGCCTAAGTGGTAGAACTGTTTTAGCTGACTGTTCAGCGTCGTCTGATAGTGAGCGGCAAACTCATTTTCGGCCTGCTCGACCTGACCAATAAACTCATCATGCCATTTTGGCAGAGCATTCAGCTGCACGCGCACGTCAACAAACGCTTGGGCATGCAGCTCAACATTGATCAATAGCTGCATCAGCTCTTTAGAAGTCACATAGTCATTGAGATGCTCAACTGCATAAAAAGCAGCCTCAGCGTACTGCTGATCTTCATATAGTGCTCTTACCAGCTGGCGATTAATAGCAAACTCATCAACCTCTTCATACAAAGCGGCAAACCGTTGGGCGGCCTCATGATAGTGCTGCTGGTCAAGCAACTGATCTGCTTGATGAAACTGCTCTTGTTGTAAAGGCGTCATAGTCTTAAAATTCCTTTCTAAAAGTCAAACAGCGCGAGCACTTGCTGATGCTCACGCTGCTGATTATTTGCCTGCCTTGGCTTCGGTCTTACGCTGACGCTTGGCTCCGCGGCCTCGTCCGCGACGCTTAGCGTCAGTCTTTTTGGCCGTTGATTCTTCATCGGCCTTGTCATTAGTCTTTTTAGAGTGATTTTTGCGCTTTGGATGCTGATTGATTTCCATGATCACCGGCAAAATTACCGGATGACGCTTCGTTTGATTGAAGAGGAAACGATTCAGCTTTTCGCGCACGTCAGATTTAAGATGCGTCCAGTCAAACTCTTTTTGATCAAGGTTTTCCTGCACGACTTTTTCAACCAGATCGGCACTTTGCTTCATCAGCTGCCGGTTGGTCTTAACGAAAACAAAACCGCGCGAGGTAATCTGCGGCCGCGCCACGATCTTCTTCTTTTTACGGTCAATCGTTGCCACGACTACAAAGATGCCGTCCTCGGACAATACGCGGCGATCACGCAGCACGATATTGCCGATATCACCAACCCCGGTACCATCAATCATGGTATTGCCAACCTCGACGTGGGCCCCTAAATGGAATGCTCCGTCTTCATAGGTCAAGACATCGCCCTTATTAGTCAAAAAGATGTGGTCAGCCGGAATGCCAACTTCTTCAGCTAAAATGGCATGCTGATCAAGCAGGCGATATTCCCCTTGAATCGGCATAAACCATTGTGGCCGCATAAAGTTAAGCATCAGCTGCTCATCATTTTGGTTGGCATGACCGGATGGATTCAGATCAGCCGCAATAAACTTGACGCTGGCACCAGTCCGGTAAAGCATGTCCTCAGTCTTTTGCACCGTTGTTTCCATCGCGTACGATGGCGTCGTCGTAACAAAAACCAGGTCGTTCTCGTTGAGCGTGATGTTTTTATTGTCGCCATTGGCAATCTGCTGCAGTGCCTTGATTGGCTCACCCATCTTGCCCGTTTCTAAGACAACCAGTTCCTCTGGCGGCAATTTTTTGGCTTCTTCCAGCGTAATCAGCAGGTCGTCTTCTGGCATCTTCAGCTTATTAAGGGACATAGCCGTGTCAATGATCTGTTCCAGGTCATGGCCGGAAAGAATCACCTTGCGTCCCGTTGCCGCTGCAGCGTTTAAAATCTGCTGAACGCGCATAATATTTGAGGCTACGCTGGCAACCACCACGCGTCCTGGAGCAGCTTCAAAAGTATCTTGAATGTAGGCTGCAATATCTTTTTCCTTGGTATTCATGCCGGTAATCCCAGAACCGGCCGAATCAGACAGCAAAAGCAAGACTCCCTGCTGACCAATCTGAGCGAGCCGAGCCAAGTCGGTCCGATAGCCTTCAGCAGCAGTTTGATCAAACTTAAAGTCACCCGTGTAGACGATGTTGCCTTCTGGGGTCTGTAAAACAATCCCCATGGTATCAGGAATCGAGTGCGTGGTCTTAAAGAATGAAACCGTAACGTCGTTGAAGTCGATTTCAGTTGCAGCATCAACGACATGGAAGTCATTGAATTTTTTGACTTTCTTGTCGGCGCTGTCTTTAACGGCCAGCTTAGCCAGGGCAATCGTTAATTCACTCCCAAATACCGGTACGTTAAAATCAGCCAGGAAATATGGCAGGCCGCCAATTGCATCGGCATGGCCCTGGGTTAAAAAGACCCCAACGATTCGATCGGCACTTTCCTTTAAAAATGACCAGTCCGGTACGACTACGTCAATTCCCATCAGTTCGTTTTCCGGATATTTTAAACCACAGTCCAAAATAAAAATCTGTTCGTCAACCTCGACGGCATACATGTTTTTGCCGTTTTCGTGCACGCCCCCAAAAGGCGTAATCTTAATCTTGCTCATGTTTGCTCCTTTATGATTGTATTTAAACGCGCCACGGTCCTGGACGGCTCATGGCAATTTATTCGTTCATAATTGCTGTTATTCATCTTACCACAGAATCAACACAAATTGATAATTAACCATTCTATCCATGAAAAATTTTAATTAAAAAGAGCAACAAAAAAAGCCCCGACATTTGTCGAGACTTAAGATCTGAGCAGACGTTAGGATTAACGACGCAGGCCCAGACGCTTGATCAGTTCACGGTAAGCTTGCAGGTCAGTACGACGCAGGTAAGCCAGCAGGTTACGACGGTGACCGATCTTCTTCATCAGACCACGTTGTGAATGGTAGTCATGCTTGTGCGTACGCAGGTGGTTGTTCAGTTCGTTGATGTCAGCAGTCAACACGGCAACTTGAACTTGAGTTGAACCCGTGTCACCTTCGTGCGTAGCGTATTCCTTGATGATTTCGTTTTTGCGTTCTTTAGAGATAGCCATGTTGCTATTCCCACCTTTCAAATTTTAATGCGCCGAGTTCTAGGTAGAGCGTCGGTGAGGATCGCTGAACCGAGAAGAGGCATGGGCTATTTTTAGCAGCCTTTGATAGTATAACGGATTCTGAACAAAATTGCAACCAACAAAGCCTTTTTTCAAACGATAGGACTAAGACTATTGCAATCGACAACTGACTTTTGTATAATGACAAATGTTGAAAAATTCTGGTCAACTAATTAAACCGGGTTAACGGAGGTGAAATTCATGCCAATCATCAAATCAGCAATCGAACGTGTACGGACCAGCGAAAAGGCCCAAGCACGCAACGCTTCCCAAATGAGCGAAATGCGCACGGCTGTTAAGAAGTTCGACAAGGCTAAGGTAGCCGGCGCCGAAAACCTTGACGACCTGTACAAGGCAGCTATTTCCGCTATTGACCGTGCCCACTCCAAGGGCCTGATCAAGGCAAACAAGGCTGCTCGTGACAAGTCCCGTCTGACGGCTCGTTACAACAAGTAGTGCTTAAATAAAACAAAAAACCGATGTCTCAACGGCATCGGTTTTTTGTTTTACCCAGCTTTTTTAGCAAACTGCAGCATAAACAGCTGAAAAAGCAGTTCTGGCTCGCGCGAAGTAGTTTTTAAGGCTTTTTCACAGCGAATAAGACCTAAATAGGCTCTTACCAAATCGTTCATTTGAAAGCGACGCGCCGTCTGCATACCAAGCTTAACCCGGTATGGATGCACTTTAAGCCGACTGGCCAGCGTTCCCTGGCTCAGCCCCCGCTTGCTCAATACCTTTATCTGAATCAGCAGTCGAAACTGACTGACCAACAGTGCATTCAGCTGCAGCGGCTCGTGATTGGTTTCCAAAAGCTGCTGGTAGATATCCAACGCCTTGGCCTGGTCTCTTTTTAAGACTGCCGTAATCAGATCAAAGACGTTCTCATCCAATGACTGTGGTACCAGCCCCATCACGTCATCGCGTTTGATGCGTTTGCTTTGGTACGCCAAAAGCTCTAGTTTCTCAACGTTCCCCATCATCAAGCCATAATCGGCATTGGTACGTCTGATTAGTTCATCCATCGCACCATTTTCCAAGCGGTAACCGTCACCTAAGAGCTTTTGTTCAACCTGATGGCGGGCATCCTGTTCGCTTAAAGGCGCCGCACTGACCTCAACTGCGACTTTTTTCAGTTCTTTAACCAGTCCCTTGCGATTGTCAAGTTTTTCATAAGGTGCCATTAATACCAGTACCGTTGACGGCTCAGGATGTTCCAGATAGTTTTTAAATGCGTCTAAGTCGTGATTGACCTTGACCTTGGCAGGATTACCCGTTAAAAAATATGGCTTGTTGATCAAAACCAAGCGCCGTTCGCCAAAAAAAGGTGCCGACATTGCATCATCAAGCGCAACCGAAAGCGGCGTCGTCTCCATATCGTAGCTGCCAACGTTCATCACCCGCTCTGCTTCAGGAATCAGATTCATAAAAGCATCACGCGCCTGTTGCTGCAAAATTCCTTGTGTTCCCAATATTACATAGATCATTGCCGGCGTCTGGCTGCTTAGCTGTTGGCGTAAGGTGGCAACATCCATTTTAATTCATCCCCTTTTAGTCTTGTTTTCCAATATCCTTGATTTTGATAATAACAATAGCTGATCATCCCATACTGCTGAGTAGAAACCGGTGTAATCCCCAAACGCCGCAGATTTTTTATGGTCACGGAATTAGGATGACCATAGCGATTAAAGCGACCGGCTGAGATGATACCGTAACGCGGCTGCAGACGGCTTAGAAATTTAGGATCGCTGCCAGTCCGGCTGCCATGGTGGCTTAATTTCAGCACGTCGGCTCTCAGCTGTGAATAGCGATCAATAACGGCCCGTTCTCTTTTGCGATCCAGATCACCGGTAAAAACAAAGTCAAGTGATCCAAAGCGTCCTGCCAGCACCATTGAGTCTTCGTTTTTTCCCGTCCCAGATTTAAAGGGATGCAGCACCTTTAAGGGCAGATCATTGGGCTGGTGATCGGCTCGCACCGGTATGACTTTAAGTGGCTGGTTGACCAGGCGCTTAAATTTCGGATTACGCTCCATTCCACTGGGGACCAACACCTCTTTTACGTGCATTGATTTGAGTACAGTTGGCAGATAGCCGATATGATCAGCATCGCTATGGCTTAGACAAATAGCATCAAGTCGCGTGATTCCACGACTCTTTAAATAGCTGATCGAAGTTCTGGCTGCCATATCGCTGGTCATCTGACTCTTGGCCCACTGCGGCAAGCGATACTGCAGCCGACCACCCGTATCAATCATCACTACTTGGCGATTAAACGGTGTCCTAACAATCGCACAGTCGCCCTGACCAATATCTACAAACGTCACCTCACCAGCTGGCGGTAGATGAATCGACATAAAAGCCACGCAATAAGCAGCAGCCAAAATATACCAGCTGCTTTTTTTAGCTGGCTCTGCCAACAGCCACAAAGTAAAAAGCAGAATTATAATGGCCCCAAGCGAAGACAGTTGACCAAACACCAGCATGCCTGGCCCGGCTGCCAATTGGTCCAAAATCCGATGCAGCAGTTTTAGCATTTCATTGAAACTATATGCCAAAAGCGGCAGCCAGTTGGCAGTTAAAGCCGCCAGCAGCGTAAGCGGAAACAGTACCGTGCCGAATAATGGTATCAGAAGCCAGCTGACCAGCGTGCTTAATAAGTGTACCTCATAAATATAATGAAACAGGCTGGGCAGACTGACCAGATTCAGCCAAAATGCTCTTTTTAGATCCGAAACGTTTCTTAGCGACAACGGCATCAGTAAAGACATCAAATAGCTCAGCTGTCCGCCAAGCGTCAACAAAACGTATGGATCAAGCAGAATGCCGATCAGCAAACTGATCGACCAGGCATCAACTCTTGAAAAACGCAGCCGGTGACTCAAAAGGCGCACTTCAGCCATAATCGATGCTCGAATCAGACTAGCCGCACCACCGCCAATAATCAGATAAAACGGCAGCAGAGCAATTAAAAGCCAGTCGATCGTTTCAATGTTAAACCGCAACCGGATCAAAAGTCCTCTTAAAATTGCAATCAATAAAACCACGTGCATGCCTGAGATGCAAAATAGATGAATCACACCCAGTTTTTTGACTGAACTCAACAGCTGCGTGGTCTTAAAGGTATTAAGGCCAATGATCAGACTGTCGCAATACTCGCTCAGCGGCGAGGGCAGCGTCTGAAAATACTGATGCAGACCAATTCTTAGACAATGACAGCGTTCAATCAGCGTATGCGGTTTTTGCGGCTGCCAATGCCATTTTTGTGCCCGAATCTCATTATAGATATGATGTCGCCATTGGTACTTTTGGTAGTCAAACTGGCCAAAATTGGTAGGACCGATGATTGGCTGCTCTTGGCCTTTGATCTGCCAAAACAGCACGGCTTGGTTGTGAACCAGCGCCGCCTTTTCTTGTGAAGAACGCAGTCTTAGGACCACTGATTCACGCTCGCCTGAATTCAGATTGGTTCCCTGCATCTGAACCAGATTACCGTTAACTATAATCTGATCAGGCAGTACCTTAAAATTACATTCAACCGGCTGCGGCGTTGTCAGCGGCTTAGTTTGAGCATTGTAAAGCGCACAGCCGCAAACCAGACTCGCCGTTAAACCCGCTAAAAGCACCCACTTGATCGTTGCAAAATCATGCAGCGTCCAAACACGAAACAGCAAATAGAGCAGCAGCAGACTCAGCCACAGCTGACTGCCCAGGATAATCCCGGTAACCAAAGCAGCGGTTAGGGCAGGAAAAAGCCACCGTGAATCAATCAATCCTTAAATGGCTTTTGCGGATTGATATACTGGTCCAAATGGGCTTCTTCCAAAATGTTGGTATCAAGCTTGATCTGGTGTAAAGCGACATGTTTCAAGCGGATCAGCTTCATTGCATAGTCGTCGTTATGATAATTGCGGATATAATTGATCTCTTTGATTCCAGCCTGTAAAAGACTCTTAGTGCACTGCAGGCAAGGGAAATCGGTGACATAAAGGCTCGCGCCATCCGTTGAGGCACCAAACTTGGCACATTGCAGAATTGCATTCATTTCAGCATGAATCGTCCGCACGCAATGACCGTCACGTAAATAGCAGCCCGCATCCAGACAATGATCATCGCCTGAAACCGAGCCATTGTACCCACCAGCAATAATCCGCTTGTCACGAACCAAGACGGCTCCAACCGACAGTCGCTGGCAAGTACTGCGGGAAGCCAGTAAGGCCGCCTGCATCATAAAATACTGATCCCAATCAATTCTATGTTCCACTTTTATCATCCTCTTTTTTGTTCTGCTAACCAGTATACCAGATTCAATCTCAACACCAACGTCAATTTTAAACCGCCACTTGGTCTTTTAGCTTGGCAACCGTCTTATCACCAAAGCCATCGACGTTTTTCAGCTCATCGATGCTTTTAAATGGTCCATGCTGCTGCCGATACTGGATGATCATATCAGCTTTTTTATCGCCAATTCCGTTAATCTGACATAATTCTTCCTTGCTGGCCTGATTAAGATTAATCTTGGGCGTATCCTGTCCCCCAGTCGAAGTACTCGGCCCAGTTTGATCAGCTGCCATCCCTGTCGTCAAACCGCCTGGCAGCTGTTCTCCTTGAGCTGGAACATAGACTACCTGCTGATCCTGCAGCTGCTTAGCCAAGTTGACCTGGCGCATGTCGGCATCGGTATGGACGCCTCCCGCTGCTGCAATTGCTTCTTGAACCCGGGCATTTTTTCCCAGCGTGTATACTCCCGGCCGATTGACCGCTCCTTTTACATCAACACAGACTTTGGCAGGCGTTGTCGCTGCCTTGCTTTTATCAACGGCTGCCGGCTTGGTGCTGACAGCCGTGGCAAAAGTTGGATTGGCTGGCGTCAGTCTGGAATACAGCCAGCCACCGATCAGCAGTGCCGCCCCACCTAAAACGATCAAAATCGTCTTGCGGTGCAGCTCCCAAAATTCTTGCCACTGCATTTTTTCACCCCCTCAATATGCTTTATGCCAAAAAGACTTATTTGCATTAAAAAAGCCGAAAATTCTTAAAATTTCCGACTTTCACATTATTTCTTTATTGATGAGTTCTCAGATACTCAACAGCGTCATTGAAGCTCTTGACCGGTACGACCTTCATCCCCGGCGCATACTTTTTGGCCGTCTTTTTAGCCAATTGGTAGTTGGTCTGATGGCCTTCTTCATATTTAAGGATTGTTTTGGTTGGCTTGACGTAAGGAGCGAAGAAAATCGTCGCGCCGGCTTTATGAGCGGTAATGACCTTCTTATCGATGCCGCCAATCTCACCAACCGATCCATCTGGGGCAATCGTTCCCGTCCCAGCGATTTTGCGGCCATGCCGTAGATTCTCGCCAGATACCTGCTGATAGATCTGCAGACTGAACATCAAGCCGCCGGATGGTCCGCCCAATTGTCCTGGATCAACCTTCACGGGAATCTTGGTATGAATCTTGACGTTGTCAGTCAGTAAAATTCCAATGCCGGCACGATCGCCCATTATCTTGATCAGCTTGTGCGTTGTCTGATGCTTTTTGCCGTTGTGCAGGTAGGTAATCGTAAGGTCTTGACCTACTTTCTGATTGGCAATGTATTTTTGATAGCCTTGAGCAGTATCAAAATGCCTGCCGTCAACCTCGGTGATCGTGTCGCCAACCTTTAGATCATTTTTGAATTTGGATTGCTTTTCAACCTCGAGAACGTAAATCCCTAGATACTGCTTGGTGTATTCCTGATGAGCAGCCTTGTAGGCAACGGCAATCGCCTCATTGATGGCACTCTTCATATAAAAATTTTGTACTTTGTTATAAGTGGCACCGCTTTGACCGCCCGTAACATCAGAAGCCTTCTCAATCGTTGCCTGCGGATCAAAATGGGCCCAGATATAGGTTGCGGGACGGGCCTGCTGCAAGTAGACGGAGGTAATCATATAGCTTCCCTTGTGCTTATCTGGATGCCCCTTAACCGTTACATATGATTTTAGATTATCGGCGGTCCCCGGCGTCTCAATATAATAGTTCAGTGGCCAGAATAAAAACCAGCCAACAAACAAAACCGCGGCCAGAACCCCCGCAATCCGCTTGAGAATCTGCTTATCTTGTCTGCTCATTTTGTTCTTTTACCTGCTCCAGTTTTTGTTCCCGCAGCCGTTTCTCCAAAGCCTTATTGATATTGCCTGGCAAATAAGCAGAAATATCGCCACCAGCTGCGGCGGTCTCCTTTAAAAGGCTGCTGGAGAGATGCTGATATTTAGGATCAGCTAAAAAGAAAATCGTTTCTGCTTGATCGTCTAAAAACTGATTCATCGCTGCAATATCGCGTTCGTATTGAAAATCAGTAACGTTACGCAGTCCACGCATCAAATAGTCGGCGCCAATCTTGTTCATCAGATCAACGGTCAAGCCCTCAGCCGTGATTACCGAAACATTGGAAAGTCCGGCTACTGCTTCTTTAACCTGGGCAACGCGTTCCTCAACCGTAAACAGCGGCTTTTTGGAATCATTGCTCATTACTGCAACCGCCAGCTGATCAAACAGCGCGCTGCCGCGACGAATAAGATCTAAGTGGCCCAGAGTCAGTGGATCAAATGACCCGGGAAAAAGTGCAATCTTCATTAGGCTTCATCCTTTCTAAAACGATAAATCGTCAATACCGTAATACCATAAGTCTGCTGTCGCAAAAACTCAAAGCTGCCCCAATTCTCAGTCGGCAGCTGAGCTTCTTGATTGGTCTCAGCTACGATTAAAGCTTGATCGTTCAATAGATTCAAGTCAACCATTTTTTCCAGATCATCAATAATATGCTGCTTGGCATATGGCGGATCCAAAAAGACCAAATCAAAATGCTGTGTTTGCCGACTCAAAAAATGCAGGGCTTTTTCGGCATCCTGTTTATAAACACTGAAACGCTCAGGGTGCTTGGTAACCTCAATATTTTTTTTGATGGTTTTGATGGCTGCATACTGCCGATCAATCAAGGTCGCATGATCGATTCCCCGCGAAACGGCTTCAATACTCAGCCCACCGCTGCCGCCATATAGATCTATACTGGTCCCGCCTTCAAAATAGGGGCCGATAATATTAAACAGCGACTCTTTGACCTTATCAGTCGTTGGTCGCGTTGCCATTCCAGGTACGGCATTCAAGCGCCGTCCACGAAACTCGCCTGAAATAATTCTCATTCTTTTTCATCCTCATCATGTTTTTTGTACAGTCCCGTCACTTCCAGATCGGTCAATTCAGGATCAATTTCCGGCCAGTGTGACTGCATTACTTTTCTGACATTACGCAGCTGCCGCAATTTTTCAATTGTATTGGCAATATTTTCTTCATCAACGTACAAAACCACGTAATGCATCCGGCGCGATGAATATTGAACATGACCATACCGCCGCAGCGACTTGACCGTCTTCATGCTGTTCAGGTAGACAATCAAGCCGCGCCGGGGACGAATCTTAAAGCTCATTACCCGATCCCCCTTTGTCTAATTGCCTGTAGGCGCCGCTGGTTTTTACGCCGCAGCTTTTGCCGAATGCTGACATTCATCGCCAAACCAAGCGCAATGCTTAACGCAAGCATACTGGATCCCCCATAACTGATAAATGGAAACGTTACCCCCGTAATCGGCAGCAGACCAGTAACCCCACCAACGTTAATTGCAGCTTCAACGGCAATAAAAGTACCCACTCCATAGCAGAGCAGTCCCTCATACATATTGTCAGAGCGGACCCCAATCCGAATGATCTGGCAGATGATGACCGCCAAAAGCGCCAGGATCAAAAATACACCAATAAAGCCAAGCTCCTCGCTGACAACTGATAGGATAAAATCGGTATTGGGCTCTGGCAGATAGCCCATTTTTTGAACACCATTGCCCAGACCAACACCTTTTAGCCCACCATTGCTGATTGCATAGTATGAATTAACCAGCTGACTGCCGGCACCGCTCTGGGTCCCAAACGGATTGACAAACGCTACGAATCGCGCGACCTGATAGTTTTTGATATGACCAGTTGCCACAACCTTAGCCAAGCTGGGCAAGGCAATTATTCCAATCAAAAGCAGACCGTCAAAAATCAGAATCGTCCAGCGTGAATTATAGCCCGATGCCATGATCATCACGGCAGCAACGGCAAAGTTGATTGAAAAACCACCGACGTCAGGCTGAATAATGATTAAAATCAGCAAAATTGCAGTCAAAATCAATCCTGAAACATAATCCTGCATACTGGGACGATGCAGCTCGTCATTGACTTTGGTACAGCGATCGGCCCAATAGACAATCATAAAAAGCTTGGTGAACTCGGCCGGCTGAATGCTGATCGGCCCCAGATTGATCCAGCCATTGGCACCATTAACGGCACGACCGGCAAACTTAACAAAAAGCAGCGCCAAAAGCAAAACCCCAAAAGACAATCCTAAAACGCCTTTAGTTCTTAGCTTATCTAGATTGAGTGAAGCAAAAAATCCAAATACTCCCCAGCCCATCAAGACAAACACGATCTGCTTGATCAGATAGCCAACCGGCGACCCGCCCGTCTGCATTCTGATTGCGGCACTGGCCGAATAAACCATGACTACGCCGATTAGACACAGCACCAAATACGGAATCAAAATCCAATAGTCGATGTTGCGCATTTTTCGATAGATTTTTTTTAACGTCGTCTTCAACTAGCCATTCCTCGCTTTTTGATAAAATCAAGTAACATTATACACCACTATTCATGCAAACATGCGGCAAATCACAGGCCGGCTGAAAACTGAACAGCATTTAAAAAAGACTCATCATCCGGTCACTAGGCCGAATGATGAGTCTTTATCGGATTTTAATATATGCATCAAGCACTGACTACTTGCGTGAAGCTGCCCGACGACGCTTGGCTTCCTTTTCACGAGCATTCGTGTTCAGAATCTGCTTACGCAGGCGCACGTTTTCAGGAGTAATTTCACAGTATTCATCATCGTTCAAGAATTCCAGTGATTCTTCCAGTGAAAGGTGCGTTGGCGTCTTGATCCGCGCCATTTCATCAGAACCAGCAGCCCGCACGTTGGTCAGGTTCTTACCCTTGGTGATGTTAACAGTAATGTCGTTTTCACGGTTATTTTCACCAACGATCATACCTTCGTAGACTTCCGTACCTGGGTCGATCAAAAGCGTACCACGCGATTCGATCCCCATCATTGCATAAGTCGTAGCCTTGCCAGCATTCATTGATACCAGCGTTCCCTTAGTCCGGCCTGGGTTCCAGTTCTTGATAACTGGACGGTATTCCTTGAAGGAGTGGCTCATGATCCCATAACCACGAGTCTGTGACATGAATTCAGTCGAGTAGCCAATCAGACCACGGGAAGGAACTTCAAAGATCATCCGCGTTTGACCGTTCTTGGAAGGTTCCATGTTCTTCATTTCACCCTTACGCTTTGCGAGTGAGTCAATGATGCCACCAGTGTATTCATCAGGAACGTCTACTTGGACTTCTTCAAATGGCTCGCAGGTCGTACCATCGATTTCACGGTAGATAACCTGTGGACGAGAAACCTGCAGCTCGTAGCCTTCCCGACGCATCGTTTCGATCAGGATTGACAGGTGCAGCTCACCACGACCAGAAACCGTCCAGGCACCTGGTTCGTCAGTTGGATCAACCCGCAGTGAAACATCCGTGTGCAGTTCAGCGTTCAGACGGTTTTCCAGTTGACGAGACGTAACGAACTTACCTTCCCGACCAGCAAATGGTGAGTCATTGGTCCGGAAAGTCATTTGCAGCGTAGGCGGATCGATCCGCAATGGCTTCAAGGCTTCAGGATGTTCAGAATCCGTAATCGTTTCACCAACGTTGATGTCTTCCATCCCAGAAATGGCAATCAAGTCACCCGCCTTGGCTTCTTGAATTTCTTCACGCTTCAGACCAAAGAAACCAAACAGCTTGGTAACCCGGAAGTTCTTCTTGGAGCCATCCAGCTTCATAACAGAAACATTGTCGCCGACCTTGATCTTGCCACGGAAAATCCGACCAATCCCAATTCGGCCAACAAAGTCGTTGTAGTCCAAAATGGCAACTTGGAACTGCAGTGGTTCATCGGAGTTGTCGATTGGCGCTGGAATCGTCTTGACGATCGTGTCAAACAATGGCTTCATCGTGTGTTCCTGCGTTGAGACATCAGAGTCGTAGCTGGAAGTACCGTTCATAGCTGAAGTGTAGATAACTGGGAAGTCCAGCTGATCTTCATCGGCACCCAATTCAATGAACAGATCCAATACTTCATCAACAACTTCTTCTGGACGCGCGCCTTTACGGTCAACCTTGTTGATAACCACGATTGGCGTCAGGTGTTGTTCCAGAGCTTTTTGCAGCACGAACCGCGTCTGTGGCATCGTACCTTCAAAGGCATCGACAACCAGCAGCACGCCATCAACCATTTTCATAACCCGTTCAACTTCACCACCGAAGTCGGCGTGGCCTGGGGTATCCAAAATGTTGATCTGGTACTTACCGTACTTAACGGCCGTGTTCTTGGAGAGGATGGTGATACCACGTTCACGTTCAATGGCGTTGGTATCCATGGCCCGATCCTGAATTTCGAAGTGTTCTGGCAAAGTGTCAGACTGCTTCAACATTTCATTGACCAGAGTAGTCTTACCATGGTCGACGTGGGCAATGATCGCAATGTTGCGAATATCATCACGTGTTTTCAAAAGTTATCTTCCTTTCGTCTAATCAATATTCTAAATTTTGTGGGGCAGCGGCCTTGTCATAAAAAAACTGTGACCACTGTCACAGTCTTGGGCTATTCAGCGATGGTCAAAAGATCTTGACCGGCTTGCTTCGTCGCTACTAATACAAGGTTAGATGATAACACATTGAGATGATCATCGTCAATTGGTTTCACAACTAATCCCAGTTCTTCGGCCAAGACGCGGCCAGCCGCCAAATCCCATGGATGCAGGTGCGAAACGTATGCACCTAAGCATCCGGTCAGCACATAGATCATTTCAATGCCGGCACTGCCATACATTCTCAGACCACGCGCTTTGCGAGCGGCTTTTTGCAGTCCATGAACGTTATTCATGGTCAAATACCCATTCATTACCATCAGACTATCGGCCAGTGATTTATTTTCGGGTGTATGCAGCCGCTGCTGGTTGGCAAATACTCCCATGCCTTTGCCGCCATGATAGAGCGTTCCCTCGACAACATCCATGATATAGCCCAAGGTTGGCTGACCATCAACGTATAGTCCCATCATAATCGCAAAATTACGCTTTTGCATAACAAAATTCATCGTGCCATCAATCGGATCGACAATCCAAACATGCCCCTTTAAATCATCAACCTGATCGCCAAAGCCTTCCTCACTGACGATTCGACAGGCAGGATCAATTGTTTTGAGCCGTTCATCAATCATTTTTTCATTCTGCTTATCAACAGTCGTCACCAGATCCCTGGCACTGTTTTTTTCAGCAACGTTAAATTTTTTGGTCATCAGCTGCAGCGTTTGCTGACGGACTTCCCACATCAACCGCTGCGCCTGCTGATCAATTTGTTCGAGCATTCCTACACCTCTAATGTTATTTTACGCTTAGCTTGATTTGTCCTGCTTTTTGCTCACGAGCGGCTTTGATGACATCATAGAGCTGATAGCCCCCCGTCACCTTGGCAAATTCTTTACCCAGCCTTTTTTCCTCGCTTTTAGCTGGTACCACGTTCTTAAAATCTCGATAACAGTCCATGATCTGCTGACGATTGATGCCTGTTTCGTAAGCATCTTCCACAACTCGAAACATTGCAATCACGGTTTCAATCTCAGCTGTACTCCAGCCAGGATCCAGTGGATAGGAATAATTTTTATCGTGCACTGTCTTCACTTCCTTTTTACGGTATTCTGCTTATCTCATCTAGTATATGCCTTCATTATCAAATTGACAGGCTTCTGTCCGCTTTTTTTTGAGTTTTTATGATAGACTATTCTTTGAATGTTTAATATGGAGGCGAAACCAAGTATGTTTTTAATGAAAGACATTGTTCGTGATCCCGACCCCGTTCTGCGCAAGCGGGCGGCCAAAGTCGAGTTCCCTCTTTCTGAAGATGACCAGAAATTGGCCAAGGACTTGATGGAATACCTGGTGGTCAGTCAAGATCCTGAACTGTGTGAAAAATATAAGCTGCGGGCCGGCGTCGGGCTGGCGGCTCCGCAAGTCGGCGAATCCAAACAGATGGCCGCTGTCCTGGTTCCTGGTGAAGAGCCAGATGACAAGCCGGTTTTTAAAGACGTTATTATCAATCCAGTAATCATTAGCGAATCGGTTCAATATGGCGCTTTAACTGAAGGCGAAGGCTGTCTCTCGGTTGATCGTGACGTTCCCGGCTATGTACCGCGTCATGATCGGATTACCTTGAAATACCAAGACACGACCGGTGAAACGCACAAGATCCGGCTCAAGCATTATCCAGCCATTGTCTGCCAACATGAAATCGATCATCTGCATGGGGTCTTGTTCTATGATCACATCAATAAGGAACATCCTTTTGAGGCACCTAAAGATACGATTCTATTCGACTAGGCTTAGCCTATTCAAGAAGTCTGAGCACACCGCTTTTCGTGCGCTTGGGCTTTTTATGTTGCCTCAGTGACGTCTGACAAGCGATATCAATTGTTCTGATTCAATTTGCGCAGATCCATTACGTATTCGCGCGTGGCCTCATTATAAATATAGGCTACGTCAATATGCAGCATTTGTTCGTAGGTCCACCAATCTGTCACGACAAACGTTTTGACTGCTGTTGGCAGATGATCCAAGTGTTTTTCTTTCGCATAGGCATTCAGCGCCATTTCAACGTCTTTTTCTTTTAGTTCCGTTACTTTCTTAGCTTTGAGCGTATATTCAAATGCCAGCACGCCTTTTCCCCAAACATCGGCTACCAGCTGTGATTCCGGCATCGATGGCAGCTGCAGCAGATTTTGCTTCAATGCATAAGCCATCGCCGCATCGGTTGCCGCTTGAGCCTGTTTGCGCAGCATGAGGGTTGCTCGGTTGATCATCGTCCGGTGAATCAGCAGATAGATTGCAATGACAATAATTGCCGAGACTAGAATCATGATAAACAGTCGCATTTTAAATTCCTCCGTTTTATTATTCTTATCTTAAGAATACCACATGGTTCATTAAGAATGGCGACACCGCTCGTTAGTTGTGATAAAATAAATTGGTGATTTATCGAGATCCAATATCTAAGGAGAGAAAAAATGACTTTTAAAGTTTACTATCAACCAGATAAAACCATGACTCCTCGACGTGAAAACACCAAGTCGCTTTACTTGGAAGCCGACTCTGAAGCAGCGGCACGTCAGCTCGTGGAAACTAAGACCGAATATCAAATTGAATTCATTGAACTGCTGGATGAAAAGTCTTTGGCATACGAAAAGCAGAATCCAGACTTCAAGATTACCGAATTTTAGGCTGAATGGTCTTTAATGGCTGGGACGGCAAGTCTGTCTCGGCTTTTTATTATTTTTAAGGAGCGTTGCATGGAGTATTCAATCATTGTTAATCCATTAGCAGGCAGCGGCCGTGCTAAAAAAATCTGGCAGCAGCTGCAGAGCCGTCTAAACAAGCTGAATATCGTGTATCAAGTCGTTGAAACCCGCTATCATGGACATGCCGTCGATTTGGCCGAGCGAATTGCTCATCGTTTTGCTTCTGCTGTGGCTACGCATGTCGTAATGGTGGTTGGCGGCGATGGAACCTTGCACGAAACACTCAATGGGCTGATTAAGGCGAACTCGTCATTACCGCTGGCCTATATTCCGGCTGGCAGCGGCAATGACTTTGCTCGCGACTATGGTCTGTCGCAAGATCCAATGACCGCCTTGCAACAGGTATTGGACGCTCAGCACCCGACACGGATCAACGTTGGTCATTATTATGATGCGATCAAGCAGGAAGAAGGCTACTTTTTAAATAACCTTGGAATTGGCTTTGATGCCGCCATTGTCAGTCAGGCTAACGCATCAAGAGCCAAAAAGCGGCTGAATCGTTGGCATCTGGGCAACTTATCGTATTTGTCGCAGGCTTTGGGCGTTTTATACAATCAAGAGCCCTTTGCGACGATGGTGCAAGAAAAAAACGGTCATCATCACCTTTTCCCCAAAACTTTTATTCTGATTGCCAGCAACCATCCCTACATCGGCGGCGGTTTTAAGATTGCTCCTGACGAATCCCTGCATTCATCAACTCTAGAGCTTTTAGTAGTTGAAAGACGCAACTGGCTGATTACGTTTTGGTGTCTGCGGCAGTTTGCACGCGGCAGGCTGAATCATTCTCGTTTTGCCAAATGCTTCCGTTCATCCAGACTGCATTACGTTACGACCTCACTAGAATTTGCGCAAACCGATGGCGAGGAGATGGGCAGTCGTTTTATGGATCTGACGCTGGATACCTGTCAATATCCGTTTTTGGGGCACTTCGCTAAAAGAAAAAAAGTTTAATTAAAAACGTGCGAACAGCAGGCATTATCGCCGCAGCTCGCACGTTTTTAATATCCTCTACAGTTAGAAACGAAAAACGATTACTCAAGCGGACTTGAAATAATCGTTTGTTTTTATATTTATTAAGCCGATTAATCCTCAGAAGCTTCCATCGCCTCAAGAATAATACTTAGCTGACTGCATTCCTCGCGCAGACGCTGCATTTCATCCCCAAATTGAGGTTCGATCGTTATCGTTTGCGTACCGGATTGAGCGGCATTAGCCTTAGATTCTGCCTGACATAACCGGTTAAGCTTGTTTTGGGCTTCAACTAAATCATGTTGAATTTCAAACTTGTTGCTCACTTTAAACAACCTCCAATAATGAAAATATTTAAAGCTGATCCGGATTGGATAAACATAATTTAACACTCTCTTTAAAAAATGTTAACCTTTTTCATTTTACAAGTTTGTTACGTTTCAATAAGAAATCTTTTAGTATTTTGTACTTTCAAAACAATTGCTTGTTCGACGCAATTAGAAAAGCAGCCCGCAGATCAAGCCGGCTGCTCTTTTATTTATGGATCAGTTATTTATGGATCAGTGGATTACCGTCCCCGCAAAGCTTGGCATAAAGTAAGGACTGATCGTCTCAATCTCAACGTTTTGCCCAGGCTGTGGTGCCGCTACGTACTGATTGTTGCCGATGTAGATGGCACAATGATAGGTACTGCCATGATTGCCCCAGAATAAGATATCACCTGGCTGAGCTTCAGCAACTGAATGCTGACTGGCGCAGCTTTCCAAAGATACCGTATAGTGTGGCAGCGAGATTCCTTCCGCATTTTGGAAAACATAATCGACCAAACCAGAACAGTCCATTCCGGAAAGCGAAGCCCCGCCCCATACGTATGGAATGTTGGCGTTGGCCAGCTTAACCGCCAGACTCACTACCGAACCAGTCGTCAGATCTGAACTGCTGCTGGTTGAAACAGCAGAATCTGCAGTACCAACCGTACTATTAGTACTTGCCTGTTCTGACGTACTAGATGAAGCAGCCGCAGTGGAATAGTCAGTAGTCGCAGTCTGAGTACTTGCCGCTGATGAATCGGCGGTTGCCAGACTGGTCGAAGAATCTGCTTGCTGACTGGTTGATTCGGCAACTGATGAAGCCACTGTAGACTGCATTGGTTGTTCAGCCGATGCGCTTTCGCTGATTGCATCTGCCGAACTGATTGCCGCCGCGGTCGTTGCCGTGCTGGATGCAGTAGTCTGCTCAACGGATACCGTTTCACTGGTTGAGCTTGCAGCAGATTGATCATCAAAACTGGAAACTGTATCTGCCGAAGCCATATCAGCAGCTGACGATTCTGCAGATATCATCTCTGATGATGCTGCTGCAGATGATTGTTCAGTGCTGCTGGTCAAATCCTGCGCTGAAGTTACTGCAGAAGTGGCCGCTTGACTTGGGGCAGCTGCTGGTTCATCGGCCTGACTTGCCTGTGATACTGCATTACTGTTTGAATCCGCACCATCTGAGGCGGTCGATTCAGCTGAGACAACCGGTGCTGTCTGAACGACCGCTTGACTGACGGAACTGGCATTAGTCGTTGCTGGTACGCTGACAGCAGTATTTGATGCTTCAGCTGCTGAGATTGAAGCTGGCGTTTGACTGGCAGCCGCCGTTCCTTTGACGATCAGTTGCTGACCAATCACCAGCTGATCAGGATTGCTCAGATGATTCCAACTTACCAGGTCAGCAAGCGATACATGCAGCCGTTCACTGATCTGACTCAGCGTGTCGCCACTTTTGACCGTGTAAGAGTCACTATCAACAGCTGAAGTTTGACTGACAGTACTGTTTTTTGACAGTTCCAGCTGTTGGCCGGCATAGATCAGATCAACGCTGCTGTTGATTTTTTTAACATGAGGATTGGCATCTTCAATTGCTTTAACGCTGGTTTGGTATTGATTCGCCAGATCCCAAACAGTATCACCATCTTTAACGGTAACCTGATCAGCTTTGGCATGAGCCGTTGCCAGCAGGCTCAATGCACTGACCGTCCCCAACAGCCATTGCCGGCCATGCCGCTGACGCTGAGCTTTGATCCGTTTAACCATGAATTTAACACCTCTTTGAGCTTTACTCGATTGACGTCAAGACGCCACGGAAAAAATTTATACTCTTTTAATTTAACATTTTTTACCGCATATTTGAAGACGTCACCATGTTCGCTTTATTGGTGATAATCAGTCAATCGCTTGCTAAATGCTGTGTTAAGCCTTTTTAAAAAGATTAAGACTTTCTAAAAAAAGTCATATTTGATAAATTTTATTTAACAATTGGTCAATTAGTCTTTATATTATTGTCAAACTTGCTAAAATGTCCTTTAAAGCACATAAAAGGTGGTTCGTTCAAATGGTTAATCTGTATTTTCATACTAATGATCCTTCCAAGCGCAAAGCCGTTCAATGGTTTGCCAAGCATGATATCGCGTTGACGCAGCGCAACATTGAGAAAGAACCATTGAGCGCAGCCGAGATTCAGCAGCTGCTGACGATTTCTTTAAATGGCACTGACGACTTGGTAGCTCAGCGCTCTCGTGAAACCAAGGCCTTAAAGATTGATCCCGATCAAATGACGCTCAACGAATTAACCGCAGCTATTCAAAAAAGTCCGCATATCTTAAAAAACCCGATTATTTTTAGTGAGAATAAGTTGATTACGGGCTTCGACAAAGAAAAAATGGGACTCTTTATCTCCAAACAGCAGCGGCGCATCGAGTTAAAACGACTTCTACAAAGTTTCGCCACGCCAAGTCCGCAGGCTAAACCGGCTTAGGCTGCCCAATACTTAATATAACTAAAAGGATTCAGCATTGAAGCGCTGAATCCTTTTAGTTTAGTCTTCAACCGGCTTAACTTCCGGCATGTTGTAGAGATAGTGAATCGATTCGTGATTATGAATGCTTGCAACGGCGCCGGCCAATAGATCAGCAATCGACAGCCGCACCAGCTTATCGATCCGTTTTTCTGCCGGCAGATCGATCGTATCGGTAACCACCATGTTTTTAACGGCCGAGTTTTGAATTCGTTCAACAGCGCCTTTTGATAAGACTGCATGCGTGGCAACGCCATAGACTTCTTTGGCGCCACAGCTCTTGAGCAGTTCTGCTGAGTTGGCAACTCGGACGCCGGTATCAACGATGTCGTCAACTACCAGGGCCGTCTTATTGGCAACGTCCCCAATGATTGAGGTTGGCGTTTCCGTAGTTTTGGCGCCGCGCTGCTGTTCAAGATTACGATTATCAATAATGGCAATCGGCGTCCCTAAAAATTCAGCAAAACGCCGTGCCAACGTAACCCCAGCATGATCCGGCGCTACAATGACCGTATTTTCCAAGTCAAGATCACTTTGCGCAAAGTAGGAAGCCAAAATTGGTGCAGCCTGCAGGTGATCAACCGGAATATCAAAGAAACCTTGCAGTTGTGGTGCATGGAAGTCAATCGCAATCAAGCGGTCAATTTGATCCATCTCCAACAGGTTGGCAATCAGCTTGGCCGTGATCGGTTCCCGACTGCGGGCTTTTCGATCTTGACGAGCATAGCCATAGTAAGGCATGATCACGTTGATTTTTGCCGCACTAGCCCGCCGCAAGGCATCGACCATGATTAAAAGCTCCATCAGATTGGTGTTAACCGGCTGAGAAACGGATTGCAAAACATATACTTCGCGACCACGAACGCTTTCATTGATGGTAATCGAGATTTCGCCATCCGCAAAGTGCGTAATCGTAGCATCCGACAGCGGCAATCCTAATTTTTCAGACAATCGCCGTGCCAGTGGCTGATTGGAGTTCAGCGCAAACAGACGAACGTTTTCTGCATTTTCAATCTTGCTCATTTAAATCCTCCACGCAATTATGTTAAACATTAAGAACATTATCGCAACAAATCCCTTGTTGTGCAAGCCGTATCTGATTTAATCGTCATTAGGCGTAACGTTTTGCATTCCAATCATCGGGTCAATCGTCTCTTGTTCAATCAGCCGTGCAGTCAAACGATCAGGCAACTGTACGGCTGGCTGCGACTGGGCCTGAGGATCGTTGTTTTGGTGATGATGCTTTAAAAAATCAATTGCTTCTGCTTTAGGAACGTTGGCAAACAGATTGATTCCCTCACCATCACTGACCGGCTCAGGTGCTCGGTAAAAGTCTGGCTGCTGCCAAACCTTGAGCAAGCGATCAGGCAGCATCGTGTGCCGAGCCAGGGCCGGCTGCTGAATACAATCCTGAAAAGCTTCTGGCTGGCCAAGCAGCAACAGGAAATCAGTCGCCCGTGTGACTCCCGTATACAGCAGATTACGCTGGTACATCAAGCGGTAGTTGGCCAGCATCAATAGGATCACCATTTTAAACTGACTCCCCTGTGATTTATGAATCGTTACACAGTACGCCAGCTGTAGATTGGCCAGTTCTTTGCGATTATAGCTAACCTCGTTGTCATTGTTAAAACGGACGGTTACCTTAAGCGGCTTTTGGGCTGATTTGGTCTGTGGAGCATTGTCGCCTCCTTCAATCGCGGCAATGATTCCCATGTCGCCATTATAGACGTTGTTGCTTGGGTCGTTGACTGTTTGAATTACCTTATCGCCTTTACGAAAAACCGTCTCACCAAATTTAACCTCCTGCCGATTTGGACTGGCGGGATTCAAATGATCCTGTAGATTGCGGTTTTGCTGGTCAATGCCGGCAATTCCCTTATGCATTGGGATCAAGACCTGCACGTTCATTAGATCACATCCCGGCTGGCTTAGTCCCCAATCCATCAGCTGATTGATAAACCGGCCAGCATTTTGAGCATCAGTTGGAATAAACGAGCGATCCGGCAAGGCCTGCTTAAACAAATCAGCTGGTACCTGGCCTTCATTGATGCTTTTTGACAGCGGAATGATCGTTGATTTAGCTGACTGACGATGAATCTGCGTCAAGCGAACCTGCGGCAGTTGGGCAAAGCTTAAAAGATCCCGAAAAACCTGTCCTGGACCAACTGAAGGCAATTGATCCTGATCGCCAACCAAAACCATATGCATCGTTTGAGGAATCGCGGCGACTAAAGTCTTAAACAGCAACGTGTCAACCATTGACATCTCATCAACGATCAGCAGACTGCCTTTCAAACGGCTAGCCGTCATTTTAGATGGCGTTTCTTGGCCAGTCAGTCCCAACAGATGGTGAATCGTGCTGGCTGGCATCTTGGTTGCAGCCGCCATTTGCTGGGCAGCTCGACCGGTTGGCGCCGCTAAAATGATTTCTTCATCATCAACACCATGCAGCTGAGCAAAGCTGTTAACGATCCCCCGAATAATGGTCGTCTTCCCTGTCCCTGGTCCTCCAGTAAGTAAAAGCACCTTGGATTCAAGCGCCATTTTGATTGCTTTTTTCTGCTGCTGGTCATAATCGATCCGGGCTGCCTTTTCTGCAGTCTGGACGGCCTCATCAACCCGTTTTTCGTCAACTTTGGCTTCAGTAAACAAAATTCGATGCAGATGCTCAGCAATCAGCCATTCGGAATTATACAAGAAGCGTGGATAGATATGTTCGGCATCCTCAGCCTGCAGTTGATGGGTTTTAATCAGCTCAGCCAGCTCGTTTTCAAACAGCGCTGCATCGGATACGTTGCCCAGCTGACCCATTGCACGTGCGATCAGTGTCTTTTGACTGACATAGGTAGCACCTTGATTCATAGTTTCTTGATTTAAGACTTCCAATAAGGCTGCCGCAATTCGCCGCGGATCATCTGGTGCAATTCCCAAGACCCCGGCAGCAAAGTCCGCCCGACCAAAACCGATGCGATCAATATCCAAAACCAGTTGATAGGGATTCTCTTTGATGACCTTCATCGTATCCGCACCGTATTTATTAATGATCCGCTCACTGAGACGATCCTTAAAACCGAGTTTGGCCAGCCATTCTACAAGTTCATCATTCATTTGGTGCTCATCATGGCGGGCATTGAAATAATCAGCAGCCAGCTTGCGATCAGCCTCATTAGAAATCTTGATCTTCTCCAGTCGCTTAGGATCATCAACGGTTTTGGCGACCGCTTTTTTGCCAAACTTCTTAAACAAGCGGTGGCTGATCTCGGCCGCATCCGTAACCGCAATCCCAGCCTGGTTTAAGGTCCCAGTCAGCTCATCTTCTGACTGCGGTAGGGCAATCTGACATCCCGCAGCCTCGAATTGCCGGCCATAATTGGCATTGTCGACCAGCCGACCGGTAAATTCGTACATTTGGTGTTTTTTAATGTCTCCCAGTGGTCCCTTGACCGTAATCTCCATTTCTGACCAGGGAAAACTGGCCTCTTCCACATCAACTACGCAGATACGAAAAGCTCTGGGTCCTTCTTCTTTAGCAAACTTGATAAAATTAACCGTCCCCCGCAGACTCTCTTTAGCTGATGCGCTTTTACTCTTGGCCATGCAAATCCTCCCTTACTTCCTGGTAGTCGACGGCACGAAACTGATTGCCAAAACGGGCGCGCGTCTGCCAGTAGCCAATGAAGCGATAGGCCTGACCGACTTTAAGCTGACCAAAGCGTCCAACCACGGTAATCTCAGCCTGCTTCTTGACAAACGGCGCTTCTAAAACCTGCACGTATAAGACTTGATAAAAACTGTTCGGCGCAACAAAAGCCGCCCGACGCAGAACGCCGATAAATGACGTTGCTGCCGGACGGCTATTTTTTTGAGCATCAATCATTTATCTTGACCAGATTGCTTTTGCAAAAAGTGCTCAATATCTGAAATACGTTTTTCGCTTTGTGCATAATAGTCTGGATCAAGCTGCTGTGACTGATTCAGGTAATCCTGGTAAGGCTCGCCTAAGACCATTGCCACCAGTCCTCGGTTGAACTGCGTATCAGCACGGCCTGGGTGACGCTTTAAGATCAGGTCATAGTAGTTTTTAGCCTGTTTAAACTCGCCCAGTGCCAATAACGAATCCCCAATTGCCTGATTGATTTCAGGATCTTGCGGACGCAGATCATGAGCCGTCAAACCATATGCCACCGCCTGCTGATAGTTTTTCTGCTTCATGTAGCTTTGCGCAAGCATCAAATAAGAATCGGCCTTCAGTTTGGCATCATCGATTTTATTGTACTGCTTGATTGCTTCATTGGTCTTGCCGACTGAGTAATAGACGTTGCCCAAGCCATAGTTTAACAGGTTGACGGCTTTGGCATCATTTTTCTTTTCAAAGATGCCCAAAGCCTTCATAAACAGCTCTTCTGCCTGCTCAAAGTCGTTAAGACGCGTCAAGAGTGCACCCAGGTCATAGTAATTGTTGAATTTGTCTGGTTCTTCATCGATTGCCATTACCAAGCGGTGAACCAGCTTTTGAGTCTGTTTTTTCTGTTCTTCGCGATTGATTTCTTGGTTGCTCATATTATTCACCCCATTAAATCGTATCAGTCGGATCTAGATGTTCTTTATGCAGATAAGTGGTATCGTTCCATTTTTCCAATTCAAAATGCTCAGCATCATCGGTTCTCAAAATCGTAGTCGATGTATTGCTAAGTCCGCCACGATCCTTTAGATGGGCCATTGGAACTGCAAGCAGGCCATTAATGGCGGCATTTAAAGCGGCCCCATGGGAAACGATCAATAGATTTTGATTGCCGGAATAGCAGCGTGCGTACTCTTTAACGGCCTGACCAACCCGAGCAATCACCTCAGGAAAACTCTCGCTTTGCACGATCGAGGCATCATAGCGATCAGGATGATGTCGAAAACTGTCCAAAACCGCGGGCCACTTTTCAGCAACGGCGCTGAAATGCATTCCTTCCATCAGTCCCAGATCAAATTCACGCAGCCGACTGTCAATCGTAAACGGCACCGTCTGCTCCAGATTGTCAAGCAGCGTCATTGCCGTAACGCGGGCTCGTTTAAGCGGACTAGCATAAACATGAGCAAAAGCGGTGTTATTTAATGATTTCGCTAACAACTCAATTTCTTGATAACTGCTTTTCAAGAGCGGTGAATCGCCATGGGCACCCTGATAGCGCGATTGGAGGTTCCACTGAGTCTTACCATGTCTGATAAAATAGATCCTTGTCATTTTTCTCTTCCAAATATCTGCCTTTTTTGATGTGTCTGCTTATATGATACCAAAAATAACTGGGAGATAACCAATATTTATCATTATAAATATAAATAAAGATATCATTAAAGTACTCAATGATAGCAAAAAACCGCTCGCGGGTAACTGCAAGCGGCTCTGTCAAAGACGGTCTTGATTATACGTATTGAAGTTGATGATCATGATTGTAGGCACGATCGATAATTGCACTGCCCAAGCATTCCTGACCGTCATAGAAAACTACGGCCTGGCCTGGCGTAATTGCCCGTGCCGGTTCATCAAACTCGACCGTTACCATCTGATCGTCATCACTGATTGTTACCGTAACGCCCTCATCGATCTGACGATAGCGGAACTTGGCCGTACAGTGGAAATGGCGGCCATAGCGACTGACCACGTCATCAACCCAGTGAATGTCGCTGGCTTCCAGATGAGTAGCATACAGATGCTCATTTTCATAGCCTTGACCAACATAAAGCACGTTTTTGGTAATATCCTTGCCGATTACAAACCAAGGCTCATTGCTTTCCTTATTGCCGCCAAGGCCCAAACCACGTCGCTGACCAATCGTGTAGTACATCAGACCGGCATGCTGACCAACTACCTTGCCATCAACGGTTTCCATGTTGCCGGGCTGGGCTGGCAGATACTGGCTCAAGAATTCACGGAAATGACCATCTTCTCCGATAAAGCAGATTCCTACCGAGTCTTTCTTATCAGCAACCGCCAGTCCTGCTTCCTTGGCAATCTCGCGCACCTGCTTTTTGGTGTAGCCAGCCAGTGGGAACAAAACATGATCCAGCTGAGCATGATCCAGCTGACTCAAGAAATAGGTCTGATCTTTATGCGGATCAGCTGCCCGCATCAAGTGCATATTGCCATCTGCATCTGCTTTCAAATCAGCATAGTGACCGGTTGCAACGTACTCGGCACCCAGCTGATGAGCATATTCAATAAAAGCCTTGAATTTGATCTCTTTGTTGCAGATAACGTCAGGATTAGGCGTGCGGCCCTTCTTGTATTCTGCAATGAAGTACTTAAAAACCCGGTCCCAGTATTCCTTTTCAAAGTTTACTGAATAATATGGAATACCAATCTGCGTGGCAACCTTAGCGACGTCCTTATAGTCCTCAGTTGCAGTACAGACGCCGTTTTCATCAGTGTCATCCCAATTCTTCATAAAGACGCCCACGACATCATAGCCCTGCCGTTTCAGCAAAAGCGCCGTGACTGAGGAGTCAACGCCGCCGCTCATGCCAACGACAACGCGAGTCTTAGAGTTGTCTGTCATTTTATCACCATCATTTTCAATAGATTCTGGAACAATCTACGAGTGAAGGTCGCGTGTTCACAGTGCTTTTCATTGTAACAAAGACACGCCCGGTTTGACCAGTAAAAACCATTATTGACGATCAAAGATATGCCGCTCGACCATTTCATTCAAGATGAAGTGATACTGAGTCGTCAATTCATCAGCACGCGGATGCTTAAAAATATTGACTTCACGAAAGCCGTTGGTATTGACGGTTTCCATTTTAAAACCCGTCATTTCCGGATTGATACGAATCTTCAAACGAGCAACTGGTTTGAATGGATTTTGCCGATCCAGGCTGCCTAAGTAGGTATAGACGCCCCGCGCCGACTGTTCAAATCCTAGATCAAGCAGCGTATACTTTTTTATCTCCGGGCTGATTGAATATGTGTCAGTATCGCCGGGAAGCTTTAGTTTAGAAACGAATTCAGACATCTTATCCCTCCTGAGCGTTTAGATCGCTAAACAGCTGCAAAAGCATCTTAGCTGAGCGCTTACCGGCTTCGATGATAAACTCATCAAATGAGACATTGGCCTTTTCATCACCAGTATCAGACATTGCCCGCACAACAACGTAAGGAAGCTTGTGATCACAGGCTACCTGTCCCACAGCAGCGCCCTCCATTTCAGCGGACAGAGCATCTGGGAAGTGCTGCTTGATCTTGGCAATCGCAGCCTGACTGGCAACAAATTGATCACCCGAAACGATCAAGCCGCGCTTGACGTTCAAGCCAGTCTTTTCACCCGCCGTCATCAAGGCACTGCCCCATTGCTGTGAGGCTTTGAAACGAGGCGTTTTTTGCGGCAGCTGGCCGTATTCATAGCCAAAAGCAGTCGCGTCAACATCATGATAGGCCGTCTCTGAAGAAACCACCACATCGCCAACATGCAGGCCTTCGCCAATCCCGCCAGCTGAACCAGAATTGATAATGACGTCAACGGCAAAGTCCACTGCCAAATGCTCAGCAGTAATCGCAGCCTCAACCTTGCCGATCCCAGATTCAACCAGTACGACGTCTTGACCATCAATTTGACCGGCAAAGTACTCTTTATCGCCCAGCGTCTTGGTCCGATTATTTTTTAGAGCTGCCTTTAGTTCCTTAATCTCCTCTTGCATCGCACAAATAATTCCAAACTTCATTAAGATCTTCCTTCCATCAACCTACAAAAAACAAAATTAGATAGACGACGATAATCGCCAGACTAAGCCCTAGAATTGCCCAATTCAGCCGGCGCTTTAAACGAGCAGTCTTTTCTTCAGCCAGCTGCTGTGCTTGAGCCTTTTTTACCGTTTGGCGCGGTTGCAGCGGTGTTGGCTCACTGACATCATCAAACGGTGGTTCAGGATTTTCCTGAATTTGCTGCTGCTGTTTTTGCCATTCACGATACTGCTGGCGCGTCATTTTTTCTGGATCAATCTGCTGATTTTTCATTATTTTCCTTTAATTTTTGGGCCAATGTCTGCGCCTGCCAATAATAAACCGCTACGATCGTCTTGGAGTCTTGAATCTCACCATTGGCAATCATCTGCAGAGCCTCCTCAAGGCTGAAGCGGTAGAGCTTGATGTCTTCATCTTGGTCTTGTGGCAGGGCACGTTCAACCGGTTTGAGGCCTTTAGCCAGATAAAGCGTCAAGAATTCATCGCAAAAGCCTACAGAACTGTAAAAAGACGTAATCTTGGTCAATCTATCAGCTTTAAGGCGCGTTTCTTCGTTCAGCTCACGAACGGCCGCGTGTCTTGCATCGCCGTGATCGCGTTCATCCAGCTTGCCGGCCGGAATTTCCCATGTAATATTCTGCACTGGGGCTCGCCACTGTTTTTCCAAAATCATCTTCTGATCATCATCAATTACCAACAAAGCAATTGCCGGGGCATGACGCACGATCTCACGCACAGCAGTATTTCCCTGCGGTGTTTTGACGTGCTGAAGCTCAACGTCGACTACATGGCCTTTGAAGACCGTCTGTCGATCAATCGTTTTTTCTTCTAGATCCATTGTCGTCCCTCATTTCTAAAAATTATCCAATGGTCGAACATGAGCAGCTTGCGGCCCTTTTCTTCCCTGTACGACGACTAAGGAGACCAGCTGTCCGGGCTTTAGCTCACGATGGCCGCTGCCTTCAATGCCATTAAAGTGAACAAAGACATCTGGCTCGTTTTCAACTTCAATAAAGCCCCAGCCTTTTTGGGCATCAAAATTTTTTACGCGTCCTTTTAGCAATTTTTTCACCTGCCATTTCACTGCAAAATAAAAATGCATCAAACAGTTAAATGCTGCTTGATACATTTTACACCGTTTATTAAACCTTGTCTTTAACCGGTCAATAAAGGTTCGTTTAAGATTACTTTTCTAGGCCAGTAGCAACCGTTTCGGGGAAGTTTTCCCGTACCAGCTTTGCACAGCGCGCACAAAGCATTGGGTAAACAGCATCCTCGCCAACATCTTCTTTGACCATCCGGCAGCGTTGGCAGGTTTCGCCAGCAGCGACGGAAACCTTTACGGCAACGTTGTCGTTGAACTTCTCGGCATCAGCTGGTGCTTGGTCAGCATCATGAACGTGCAGTGCCGATACGCCAAACAGCAGCCCGGCATCAGCGTTCATGCTGTCCAAAAGCGTCTTTTGACTGTCGGTTAAGTACAGATCAGCCTGTGCTTCCAGCGACTTACCAATCAGCTTGGCATCACGCGCTTCTTCCAAGGCCTTCAAAACATGAGAGCGAATCTCCATAAAGCCGTCCCACTTGTTCAGCAGTTCTTCTTCATTGGCGTAGGTCCGTGGCTCTGGAATTTCAGTCAGCTGGACGAACTGTTCTGGCTCATCCATGTATTCCCAGACTTCTTCGGTCGTGTGCGGCAGAATTGGCGTCAGCAGCTTAACCAGCGTTACCAAGATGTCATAAAAGACCGTCTGCATTGAACGACGCGCATGAGAATCCTTGGCTTCGACGTACAAGACGTCCTTGGCTACGTTCATGTAGAATGCCGACAGATCATTGTTCACAAAGTTGATCAGCTTCTTGTAAGCCGTCATGAAGTCATACTCATCAAACAGATCGCGCATTTCCTTTAAGAAGCGGTTCAGCTTAACGACCATGTATTGGTCAACACTTTCCAGCTTTTCATAAGAAACCGTGTCATCATTGGCATCAAAGTCAGCCGTGTTGGCCAAAAGGAAGCGGAAGGTATTACGCAGCTTCCGGTAGGCATCCGAAATTTGCTTGAACGTATCCATCGAAACCCGCACATCAGCTGAAGTATCGGCACTCATTACCCAAAGACGGATAATTTCGGCCCCCATCTGCTTAACGACCTTGTTTGGATCAATAACGTTACCGATCGACTTGGACATCTTCTTGCCGTCCTTGTCCAGCGTAAAGCCTTGCGAAACAATGGACTTGTATGGCGCATGACCAGAGAGCACGACGCTGCAGATCAGGCTGGAGTTGAACCAGCCACGGTATTGGTCAGAACCTTCCAGATACATGTCACATGGGTAGGTCAGGTAGTCACGCTCTGCCAATACGCCTTGGTGACTGGAGCCAGAGTCGAACCAAACGTCCATGATGTCGGTTTCTTTCTTAAACTGACCATGTGGCGAATGTTCACTGGTAAATCCTTCTGGCAACAGGTCCTTGGCATCGCGTTCAAACCAAACGTTGGAGCCATACTCACGGAACAGGTCGGAAACATGGTTGATCGTTTCCTCAGTCATGATTGGCGTGCCGTCTTCAGCGTAGAAGATTGGCAATGGTACGCCCCAGACCCGTTGACGCGAGATGACCCAGTCGCCGCGATCCTTGAGCATGTTGTGCAGCCGAACCTTACCCCAGCTTGGGTAGTACTTAACTTCATCAACAGCATTCAAGATTTCATCGCGCATCTTGTCAATTGAGACGAACCATTGATCGGTAGCCCGAAAGACGATTGGCTTTTTAGTCCGCCAGTCAAATGGATAGCTGTGTTCCAGCGGTTCCTGCTTTAAGAGTGCATGATGCTTTTTCAAAAGATCCAACGAAATGTCGTCTGCATCCTGATAGAAGACGCCATCAAACTCAGGACCGTTTTCAGCAGTCAAGACACCTTGATCGTTCATTGGTGCAAAGATCGGCAGACCATACTTCTTGCCGACTTGGTAGTCATCATCACCATAGCCAGGCGCGGTATGAACCAACCCCGTCCCTGCTTCAAGCGTGACGTGATCACCATTAACGACCAGCATTTCCTTGTCGTTGTATGGGTGCTTGCTGGTCATGCGATCCATGTCTTGACCAGACAGCCGATCAACGACTTCATATTCATCCCAGCCGAACTTTTCAGCACATTTGGCAACCAGCTCATCGGCAATTACAAACTTACGATCATCATTAGCCGGCTTAACTACGGCATAGATAATCTTAGGGTTCACGGCAACGGCTTCAGAAGCTGGAATCGTCCAAGGAGTAGTCGTCCAGCCAACCAGGTACGTATCATTGTCCAAACGTCCCTTGCCATCAATAACCTGTTCACAGAAGTAGGCCGTCTTGGCTACAACGTCATGATATTCAACTTCGGCTTCTGCCAATGCAGATTCAGATGACCATGACCAGTAGACTGGCTTTTTAGCTTGATATAGCAGACCCTTCTTGGCAAAAGCACCAAAGACTTTGATCTGTTGTGCTTCAAACTCCTTAGCCAGCGTCAGGTATGGGTTGTCCCATTCGCCAGAAACTCCCAGCCGCTTAAAGTCAGTCCGCTGCTTGTCGACCTGTTCCAAGGCAAACTTGCGGCACAGATTCCGAAATTCAGTCGTGCTCATCTTCTTGCGATCATAGCCCATCTTGGTCAGCTGATGCTCAATCGGCAGACCGTGCGTATCCCAGCCTGGTACATATGGTGCCCGAAAACCAGCCATCGACTTGTAGCGAACGATAAAGTCTTTGGAGATCTTGTTCATGGCATGGCCAATGTGGATGTTCCCGTTAGCATATGGAGGACCATCGTGAAGAATAAAAGTTGGCTTGCCCTGATTCAATTTTTGCCGCTGTTCGTAGACTTTGTTGTCTTCCCACAGCTTTTCGCGTTGTGCTTCGGTTTCCGGCAAGCGTCCACGCATAGGGAACTTAGTCTTGCCGATGTTCAAAGTGTCTTTGACCCGCATCTGCGAATTCCTCCTTGTCAATTCTCTAAACTTAAAAATCGCGTCCAAACGACAAAACGCTCCATCCGCAATGGGACGAAGCGTTTTCGTGGTACCACCCAAGTTCAAATCAGTTGTCTGATTCCTTAAGTCATTTGGTAACGGCAATGAGCCGGCCAATGCTACTGAGTTCGCATTGACGTTCAGAGATGATAGCTGCCCAGGCCTTAATTGCCAACCTCTCACCATTCGTTGGCTCGCTGAAATACGACGCTGGGGGCGTGATTCTCCTCAACAGTTTGTTCGCGATTAATTATCAACTAGTGTGCCGAACTGTCAGGAAAGACAACGACCGTCTCGCCATCATTTTTAGCAGCAGGCTTGGCCGCAGCTTTTTGATCCTGCTTTGGTGCTTGACTTTCCTGCGACTTTTCAGCAACTGGTTGATCGATTGCTTGTGATTCTACACTGTTTGTCGAATGATTGTCAAGACTGCTTCCCAAAATCTTTTGAATTTCGTCATATTTGCTCAGATCGTCATTAGCCAACAGCTCATCCCAATCCTTGCTCTTAACGACTTCCAGCTGTGATTCCAGCATTACCTGCAGTCGCTGTCTGAAAATCCGTGTCTGTTTTTTAAGATCATTGGTTTCCGTAGTCAGTTTCCGCGTTTCATCGGCACTGTTTTCAACAACTTGATTTGCCTTGGCATTGGCCTCTGAAACAATATCGGTTGCCTGTTTTTGCGCCTCGCGAATCATGATTTCGGCTTCGCGTTTGGCATTGTTCTTAACCTTGTCGGCTGCTTCTTGCGCGACCAGAATCGACTTGTTCAAAGAATCCTTCAAGTCCGTGAAGTATTTTAGTTTTTCTTCATTGGCCTTGATAGTTTCCGTTAATTCATGATTCTTAGCCTGCAGTGCCTGAAACTCACTGGCCACTTGACGCAGAAATTCATTGACCTCGCTGGGATTATAGCCCCGCATTTTGTTGTCAAACTGCTTTTTGCTGATTTCTTCAACGGTTAACGTCATTTGCTTTTCCTCCAAACTAAGCATGCACCACTGACATGGCGACGCGAATCTTATTTTTTCTTGTAGTTCCTTGGATCTCATCAATCCGAATTCGACCTGCATGCCGTACTGAAAGCAGATCATGAGCAACCAGCAGATAATCGGGACGCATCTCAGTCTCCCAGTTTACCCGCGCATCACCATGTTCAATCAGCTGCTTGGCACGGTTGCGTGAATAGTTAAAGCCGGCTGCAATCACAGCATCCAAGCGCATTGATGAAACCGTATCAGTCATGGTTTCCCAATCTTCTTGGGGCGTCACGATCATTTCTGGTTCAACCGGCTTCATTTTAACGTGGATCTTGCCAATCTGACCAACCTGCTGCCGCAGATAGTCGGTTAGACTGCGGCTGACTACTATTTGCCAGCGCATTCCCTCGTTGAGCACGTCACCAAATGATGAACGCACCAAGCCAGTGCCAATCAGTGTTCCCAAGATCTGCCGATGATGCAGCTCGGTGAATTTGGTTGGGTAGTCGATTTCAATCAGCTGCAGCTCAAAGTCAGTCTGCTGCGGCTCATAATAGCTGGGATAAAACAAGATCCGCTGCATCTCAGCATGCTCCCAGCCGCCATTGGCCCGCATTTTAACATCATCACGTTGATTGGTCAGCGTTTGAGCGATATAGACCTGGCGCGGATTCAAAAAATCAGTCAAAATCGGCCGGTATTGATCAGCGGCCATATTCAGCCAATCCTCAACCTGAGCAATCAAAGGCGCTTCATCAGGACGAAAATGCTGCTTAATGTTTTCTTCATCCGTCATTTTTCTGCTCCTAATAGCCTATCATTCTGGTCAGCATAATAATGCCATACTGTACCAGATATAGCACGAATACGGCCACCACCGGCGCAAAACTGATCCCTCCCAGTGGCGGAATGTGTTCGTCAAAAAAACGCAGATACGGCTGAACCAGCTTAGTGATCAATTCACCTAAACGGCTCTGCATTGCACCCGGAAACCAGGTTAAAAGACACCAGACAACAATCAGTAAAATGTAAGCATCAATAATTTTATTGATCAGCCATGCAAGATAAGCAACCATATTTCTCCTTAAAGTCGTTCACTGTTATTGGAATTAAGATCACCGGCCAGCTTGCCGGCAACATCAACGTCACGTGGCACGCATAGAAAGATCTGCTCGCCAATCCGCTTAATTTCACCATCAATTGCATAGACGGCCCCATTTAAAAAGTCCACGACCTTGTTGGCAGCTTTGTTGTCCATCTGAGTGAAATTAACGATAACGGCATGATGACTCAGCAGCTCATCAACGATTTCCTTGGCCTCGCCATACAACCGCGGCTCAAACAGCATGATCTTGCCATTTTCAACCGGTGCTGGCTTAGCCGCAGCATGCTGTGCTCGATCAATCGGGACCACCTTTTTGCTGATGGCTGGCGTTACGGGAGCTGCTGGTGCGACCGGCTGCGGCTCGTAATCTTCAGTTTCTGATTCAGAGCCGATTCCAAAAAAGTTATTTAAAAAATTAGCCATTTTTGCTCCTCCTTTAATTCTGAGCTGAAGATACAGCAAAAGGGAGCGCCTTTATTCAGCTCCCCCAAATCACTAATTAATCATGACGACGGTTCTTGAAGAATGGTGGCATCGTCAGATTATCATCGTCTTGTTCGTCGGATGCAGCTACATCCCCATGAAAGACATTGAATTCTGGCTTTTTAACGTGATTGAACTCATCGTTTTGTTCACGCGTATCGGTTAAATGAGTACCAGCGGTTGGATCATCCCAGCCAGCAAATGGATCCTGAGAAGCTGCTCGTTCACTCCGTTGATTTTCGACTGGACGTTCTTCTACAGGCTGTTCAGCAGGCGTGCTTTCAGAAACTGGCTTGGCCTCTGGTTCAACACGGGCAGCGTGCGTTTCACTGGCAGCTGGCGTGCTTACTGGCCGAGCAGCGGCTGCCTGTTGGCGCTGCTGTTTGGCCTTATCGATACCAGTAGCGATAACCGTTACGCGAACCTCATCGCCAAGCGTGTCATCCATGGCCATCCCAAAGGCAATATCAACATTGGTATTAGCAGCCTGACTGATGACGTTGGAAGCTTCCTGGGCTTCAAACATCGACAGATTCTTACCACCAGTAATGTTCATCAGGACATGTTCAGCCCCGTCAATCGATACTTCAAGCAGTGGTGAGGAAATGGCCTTCTTCGTGGCTTCGGCAGCCCGGTTTTCGCCTGTCGAAGAACCAATTCCCATCAAAGCAGAGCCCTGGTTTTCCATCGTATGACGAATGTCGGCAAAGTCCAGGTTGATGTAGCCAGGATTGGTAATCAGATCGGAAATCCCTTCTACACCTTGACGCAGAACGTTATCAGCCTCTTTAAAGGCTTCCATCATCGGCGTCTTCTTGTCAATCATTTCTAACAGTCGATTATTGGCAACGACGATCAGCGTATCAACGTTTTGCTTTAATTTTTCAAGTCCTTCGCTGGCCAATTTGGCACGGCGCTGACCTTCAAAGGTAAATGGACGCGTAACGACACCAACCGTCAGCGCACCAGAGTCCTTGGCAATCTTAGCAACGACTGGAGCAGCACCAGTCCCGGTACCACCACCCATGCCGGCAGTTACGAATACCATGTCAGCACCTTCAAGGGCTTTTGAAATTTCAGACTCGCTTTCTTGAGCAGCCTTGGAGCCGACTTCCGGATTAGAGCCGGCACCCAGTCCTTTGGTCAGCTTGGGACCTAATTGAATCTTGGTTTGGGCGTGTGAGGCATCCAATGCCTGCAGGTCAGTGTTGGCAACGATAAAATCAACGCCGGACACTTTATCATTGATCATTTGATTAACTGCGTTGCCGCCACCGCCGCCGACACCGATAACCTTGATCTTCGCACCCTCTAATTGCATTTGGTCAGTTTCATTAGTTAAATTGTCCATTCGTTGGTTCCTCCGTCACTTTAAAAGTTAGTCTAATTAGTCAAAGAAGTTCTCTAAGAAGCGCTTAATGCCACCCTTACTCTTAGGCTTTTTGACAGGCTTTTCCGGCGTCATTGGCTCTTCTTTTGCTTGCTGAGGTTCTGACGAGGCATCAGGCATTGGTTTTTGATATGACTCTTGATAGTAGCTGCGAGTCGTTTCCAGCTTGCGCGGCTGCTCGGCTTGATGAGGGCTCATAATCAAGGCACCTTGCTGAACGGTTTGCTTCAGCAGACGATCAATATCGTTTAGGTGATCCTCATACATTCCCAGAGCAATTGCCAGTGCAAAGCCAGGATGACGGACTCCCATCTGTTCAGGAACAAAAGTCTTTACATTGGTCGTAAAATATTCTTTGGCCAACTCAACCACACCAGGCAAGGCCGTCACGCCGCCAAGCAAAATGACGCCACCAGGCAGATTAGGCGCATGCACCTCTTTTAAACGATTGCTGATGCGTTGGAAAATCTGCCGAATCCGAGCCTCGATGATTTCTGCCAGATACTTTTCAGAATATTCGACCGGCTGATTTTGACCAACGACATCAACTGCCAGCTGCACGTTTTCATCAGCCATGCGACTGTCGGCATAGCCATGGTCTCGCTTGAGGCGCTCAGCATTGCGCATTGAGGTATTTAACACCGTCGAGATGTCGCGCGTTACTAATTGACCGCCTTCGGGATCAACATAGACAAACTTCAGCTGATGGTCGTGAATGATGCTGGCCGTAGTCTGACCGCCACCCATGTCGACGACCAGCGTACCAAAGTCCTGCTCGCCATCGTTGAGAAGGTTAAAGCCAGTGGCAATCGGTGAGACGACCAGATCTTGAATCTGCAGCCCCGCTTGTTCAACTGCCTTCTTAGTGTTGTGAACGATCGTCTTGGGGCCAGTATAAAGAGTAGCTGCCAATTCCAAGCGAACGCCAACCATTCCCCGTGGATCTTTAATTCCCTTAAAGCCATCGACCGTGAATTCTTGTGGAACCAGGTCAATGATTTCGCGTTCAGGCGGCAGATTCTGCGTCAGCGTTGACTGAGCAACGTCGATTACGTCTTGATTGACGATCTCACGCGACTGGCCTTGACTGGCGATCGTAATCATACCATGAACGTGACCCATTTGCAGATAGTTTGCTGGCAGAGCAACGACGACCTTTTTGATGTCAATGCCCGACTTGGCCGCGGCCTCAGCAACCGCTCTTGAAATTGCCTGCGCCGTTTTGTCAATATCAACGATCACGCCACGATTCAGCCCAGCAGATGGTTGAACGCCAGTGCCTACGACTTTTAATTGTCCTTTTACGTTTTCGCATACCAATACTTTAATTAAAGTGGTTCCGATATCTAAGCCTACGTAGACTTGTGAATTTTCCATCTGCCTGGAACCCTCCTGTTTTCTAAAATTCAACCCGGATTCAGATTGTAGCCATAAACTGTACTAAATTTTACCACACTTAACACGATACAAAAAAGGTCCAAACCATGTTTATTTGGCGCTTGATCAACGAACCTACTCGTCTTTGGTGCCATATGAGTACGAGAAAGCCCCATATTGCAGATCAACTACGCCGTTTGCCTTCATTTTAGAGGCAATTGAAGGATAATAGCGCATTTTTTGATTCAGATTGTCAGAACGAACCAAAATCTCGTTGCCATCATTCATATAGATGCGCAGACGTTTAGTATCTGATGTCGTTGGGGCAAAGGTTACTTCTGAGATGCCACCCCGGATCGCGGCGGGAAGCCTGCCAATCTGACGGGCTGTCTGCTGCATGATCTTTTCATGATGCTCAAAACCGGCATAGCGGACAAAATTAGAGATTGAGCGATTCTTGACTGGAGTCAGCCGACCATTGCCAATCAGCAGCTGATTGACCCCATTATGCTCAATTACGCCAATAATCGGATATTCAGTGACCTTGATTTTGATCGACTGCGGTCCAGTTAGACTAACCTTGAGCGTTTTAACCTGCGGATTGGCTTTTTGAGCCGTCTGTTCAAGTTTTTTTTGCTGAAACAAAACTCGCCAGATCAGGGCTCCCTTTTTGATCTGGGCTGCCGATTCAACTTTAGCAGCCGACAGATCTTGATTGCCAGTTACCTGGATTTTTTTAATCTTGCTTAAAGGAGAAACGATATACGAGGCCAGCAGCATAATGATCAAAAAAGGAACCAAGATGCTGAGTACGCGCCGTGAGTTGTCAACGCGCTGTGCACGCTTGATACCCATGACACGACTGCCAATGCCCTGTTCTTGATAGCGACGACGACGATCAAAAGCCGCGGCACTCTGCGCTTCTAATTTGGCCAAACGTCGTGCATATCGCTGATGCTCTTGATTTCGTTCTTCGTCGCTTTTCATGTTTTTCCCCCTTTATTTTTGGTGATCGGCAATCGCCTTATGCAGAATCTTAATCAAGCGATCAGCTGCATCTGGACGGCCCATCTTTTTTGAGGCCTGTGCCATCTGATCACGGGCAGCCTGATCTTCCATTAGACGATCAGCTTGAACCAGCAGTGAGCGGCCATCAAGCTGATCTTCGGTAATCATGGCCGCGGCACCGTTTTTAACCAGCGCCATAGCATTTTTGACTTGGTGGTTGGCCGTTACGTAAGGACTTGGAATCAAAATCGTTGGAATGCCCAGTGCCGTAATCTCAGCAATCGTGGTTGCACCGGCTCTTGAGACCAGGCAGGCAACTTTAGGCATTTTAGTCGGCATATCTTCAATATAAGGAACGACCTTGACGTTTGATCCAACCTTAACGTCTTTAAGTGCCTCTTTAACCTGATCATAGCGCTTTTGACCCGTGGCAAAAACAACCTGATAATCGCGCTTGCTGAATTCAGGAATGGCCTGAACCACACTGGCATTGATCTTAGGTGCTCCTTGGCTGCCCCCAAAGATCATCAGAACCGGCTTGTCATCACTTAAGCCGTAGCTGGTCCAAGAAAAATCGGAATTCGCATTAGCGGCTGCCTGCTGCGCACGTGGATTGCCGCACATCGTAACCTTGGCTGCTGGGAACTGATCTCTAGCAGCATCAAAGGCAATGGCAATCTCATCAACGTAACGGCTCAAAAATTTATTTGTAATACCGACAACGCTGTTTTGTTCATGGATAACCGTTGGTACGTGCAGTTTGGCTGCCGCATACAAAACGGCGCCGCTGACATAGCCGCCCGTTCCTAAAACCACGTCCGGCTTAAATTCTTTAATAATTTTTTTGGCATCATGAACGGCTTTTAAAAACAGATAAGCCGTCTTAAAGTTTTCCAGCGACAATGAACGCTTAAAGCCCTGCGTATGCAAAACCTTTAGTTCAAGTCCTGCTGCTGGAACGATTTTGTTTTCCAGACCGCGATCAGTACCGACATAAAGGACCTGGGTATCTGGCTCCACTTGCTTTAGGCGCTCAATCAACGCCAATGCTGGATAGATATGGCCACCGGTACCGCCACCGGATACGATGATTCTCATTAGTTCTGCTCCTTTTGTCCAGTCAGTTCTTCAACCGCCTTGATGAATTCGTCGCCGCGTACTTCAAAGCTAGGGAACTGATCCCAGCTGGCATTGGCTGGCGAAAGCAGGATGACGTCCCCAGGCTCGCTAAGTTTCCAAGCTTCTGGAACCGCCGTAATGGCATTTTCGGTTTCAACGATTTTGGCAATGCCAGCCTGCTCAGCTGCATCCTTCATCTGCTGCTTGCATTCACCAAAGACGATAATTGCCTTAACGTGTTTCTTGAAATATGGTACCAGACGCTCAAACGTATAGCCACGATCCAAGCCACCTGCAAGCAGAATTACCGGCTGCTCAAAGCCCTGCAGTGCAACTTCAGTGGCTTCGATATCGGTCGACTTGGAATCATTGTAAAAACGCCGCCCTTGATAGTCCATTACGTACTGCAGGCGATGACGCACTCCAGAAAAAGTCGTCAATACGGCAACGATATCCTCATTGGAAACGCCGCTCAGCTTAGCCGCGGCAATTGCTGCCAGTGCATTTTCAACGTTTTGCGGTCCAATCAGGCGAATATCCTTGGCTGCCATGATTGCTTCATCCCGCCAATAAATCATGCCATCTTGCTCATAGGCTCCCTCATGGCTCTTGTTAAGCCGGGAGAACGGAATAATCGTTGCATTGGAGCGTCGCGCAACTGCCTGCCATTCATCACGATCCCAGTTGATGATCAGGTAGTCATCCTTGGTTTGGTTGCGCGTAATGTTGAGCTTGGCATTGATATAGTTTTCCCGATTTTTGTGATAGTCGAGGTGATTGGCAAAAATATTGGTAATAACGGCAATATGGGGATGAATCGTTGGCGCGCCCAGCAGCTGAAAACTGGACAGCTCCGCGACGATCGTATCATCGGCTCCCATCTTTTCAGCAGTCTTGCTGAATGACACGCCGATATTGCCTGCATAGGCGGTCTGGTGCGGATTGCTCTTGGCAACCATTTTTTCAATCAAAGTCGTGGTCGTGGTCTTTCCATTGCTGCCCGTAACTGCAATCAGATGACCCGCAAAAATCTCGCTGGCCAGTTCAGCTTCAGTAATGATTGGCGTTTTTGGGGCCATGAATTTTTGAACCAGCGGAACATCATAAGGGATTCCAGGATTTTTAACGACGACATCAAAGTCCTCATCAGCCAGCCATAAAGGATTCTCACCCGTAATTACCTCAATGCCGTCTGCTTTAAGATCAGCTACGACCGCCGGATCCTCAGGCGTCTTTTGATCATTGGCGACCACCTGGGCTCCCAGCTTGACCAACAGATGCGCAGCGTTAATGCCACTAATGCCAAACCCCAATACTAATGCCTTTTTGCCTTGATACTTCGTTACTTGTCGCACGAAAATTCACCTCGTATTTTCATCAATTATAAAAGCAAAAATTATTTTACCTGGTCTTTAATCATAAAAATAATCATAGACCACTTATACTGATTTATATTTAAAGTTATCGTTAAAAACCAGCTGACTATTCAAACAGCATGATCGTACCAATCGTCAGGATCGAAAACAGCAGCGTAACGCTCCAAAAGACGATATCAATCTTCCATTCACTCCAGCCCTTCATTTCAAAACTGTGGTGAATCGGCGTCATCGGAAAGATTCGATGACCGGTTGTCTTAAAGGCTGCTACCTGCAGAATCACGCTCAAGGTCTCGGCAACATAGATGATTCCAATAAACAAAAGCGACCATTCATGATGAAGAAGCAGCGCAACGGCAGCCAACGATCCTCCGATTGCCAAAGAACCCATGTCACCCATGAAGATTTTAGCCGGTTTGTGATTACAAGGGAAAAAGCCGGCCAAAGCCCCCACCATTGCCAGACAGAACAAAGCAACCTCATATTGACGCTGCATAACTGCCAAGAACAGGTAAGCTAAAAAGGATACGATACCGCAGCCAGTTACCAAGCCATCCAAGCCATCAGTCAGGTTTACGGCATTGGAGAAGCCAACCATCCAGAAAATAATAAACAAGCCATAAAACCAACCGATCTGTGAGCTGCCAAAACCCATTTGAAAGCCTTCATGCTGATAGATTACCGTAAAGATCATGGCAGCAACAATTTGGCAAAGTGCTTTTTGCCATGGCTTAAAGCCCTCATTTTGATGATTAAAGATTTTGATCGAGTCATCCCACATGCCAATCAATCCATAAACCACCAAAACAAACAGCAAAGCCCACATCGTATTGGTTAAGACTCCTTGCCAGACTGCAACCCACAAGCAGGTTACCAAAGCGGCAATGATAAACAAAAGCCCGCCCATTGTCGGCGTCCCGGCTTTTTTAGCATGCCAGGTCGGACCTTCTTCCCGAATCTGCTGTCCTTCTTTTTTGGCCCGGAAATAGCGAATCAAAGACGGCATCAGCAAGAACGTAATCAAAAACGAGCTGAGCAGCGTCAAAATGACAACTAATATACTCATAATATCCTCCTAGAATCAATTCTCATATGATTTTATTTTGCCTTGTAGCGGACCTGCAAGGCATCTCCCTCTTTAAGGACCGTATTGGCCTTGATGCTTTGTGAAACGGCATAGCCACCACCAGTCGATTTTAATTTAAGCCCCAGCAACTGAGCAAAACGGCTGACATCGGCCTGTGACCAGCCAGAAATATCCGGCATCGTAACCTGCCCGCCCGTCAGCAGAAAGACGCGCTCATTGATAATCACGCTGCTGCCTTTAGCGGCCGACTGCTTTTTGACTTTTTTGCCATTTCCTAAAACAACCACGTTCAGTTTCTTGTTCTGCAGCTTTTTTTGCGCATCAGCCGCACTCATTCCTACAACGTTTGGCAGCTTGACGACACCTTGGTGCTTAGAATCCTTAGCCGTTGCCCGGTCCAAAAGCTGCTTAGTGACTGGATTGACTACCTCGGCCATGTACTGCTCGGCGGCTTTGGTAATGTGCTGCGGCTGTTTCATCGTAATATAGACAACGTATTTTGGATTTTTAGCTGGTGCCATCCCGACAAAAGAGTACAGATAGTTGGTGCTCCCGGTTTCATAACCATGCGAGCTGCCGATCTGAGCAGTCCCAGTCTTCCCAGCAATCCGATAGCCGCTGATCTTATATACTTGACCAGTCCCATTCTTGTTATAGATGACACCTTGCATATAATGGAGCACCTTTTTTGCCGTTGCCTGACTGACTGGATGGCCGATTGTTTGCGGTTTGGTTTTTTCAAGCGTCTTTCCGTCACTGGCTACGATTTTTTTTATGAAGTAGGGCTTGACCATTGTGCCATTATTGGCAATAGCTGAAAAAGCCTGCATCATCTGCATTACGTTGACGGTAATCCCTTGACCAAATGCCGTGTTGGCCTGTTCCAGCGTCCCCTTATAGCTAGTATAGCCTTTGGACTCGCCGCTCATGCCGTAGATGCCGACATTTTTAAGCAGGCCGAACTTTTGGATGTACTTTTTCCAGGTAGCTGATCCCATGTCCTGTTCGATGTGGGCAAAGGCAACGTTACTGGAACGATAAAATCCTTCCTTATATGTAATATTGCCCCAGCCAGCCGTATTCCAGTCAGTGATCTTACCGCCGCCAAGCTCCCAGGTCCCCGACTTGTACACGGCCTCGGGGTTAAAGTTGCCAGAATCAATCGCCGCCGCCAGTGCTAAAACCTTCATCGTTGATCCCGGCTCATAGGTATCTTGTACCAAGGCATTGCGCCAGACCGGGGTTGATGAATTGACATTAGGCCGCTGCGTTGCTGCCAGGATCTTGCCGGTCTTGGCCTCCATAACCACGGCAGTCATCGAACTGGCCTGTGTTTCTTTTTCAGCTTTGGTAATTAAAGTCTCAAGCTGCTGCTGCGTTCGATTGTCCAAAGTCGTATAGACGTCGGCACCATCTTTGGCGGGGCGGCCCTTTACCTGACTGTCAGCCAGCTGATAGCCATAGACGTCCTGCTTGATTTCCTTTAGGCCGTTGATACCGGTCAGGTTCTTATTGAAATAGCTTTCCAATCCCAGTCGCCCAACCAACTTGGTCTGACCAGTCTTGTCATTGGTCTTGGCAGTAGCCAGACCAATCAACTGACTGGCAAAGTCACCAGCCGGATATTGACGCGCCGGTGTTGCATTAAACTGCAGTCCCGTAACCTTTTGAGCTTTAATTTTTTTCATCGTGCTGACTGAAATACCGCTGCCAGCCGTACCGAACTCAACCTGGTAAACGTTCTTGCGCTTTGGCGACATGATCGACAAGGCCTTTTTTTCCGTGATATCCAGATACTTAGCCAAGACCTTAGCTGCTTTTTTCTTATTGGTTACGTAATTAGGCTTTCCCTTGGCAGTCAGACTTTGATGACTCAAGACCGCTGTTACGGTATAGGTTTTGGTATCCTGAGCCAGTGCATTGCCCTGCGCGTCATAGATCGTACCTCTTTTGGCCTCAATAATTCGTTTCGAGGTGTACATTCGACTGGCCATCGTCTGTAAATTTCGATTTTGGACATCCTTAGTCGTTGCAATGACAAAAAAACGAACGACAAACAGAACAAAAATACAGAAAAATGTTAGGAATAATGCGATACCGAACATTTTGCGATTTTTTTGATTCTTTCCAATCGTTCGTTGTTGTTGGTTTTTCATTACTTATTAACGTTCCTTACGCTTGAATTCGCATCCGTGAGGCCATATTTCTGCGCAATCTGCTCCAATCGCGCTTGACTGGTCAGCGTAGTAACTTCCTGCTGATCGCTGACATTTTGCTGTTTAACATTGGCTACCTGCGTTTGCAGATTCTGCAGACGGTGCTGCTGCTTAACGACTGACAGCTGAGTAGTTACGACCATGATCATCATCGAAAATGCAATGAGAGCGCCAAAGATCATCAAAATCTTTTCAAACGGCGAAAACGGCAAGCGATGCTGATGAGACTTTACTTGTGGCGTCGGCTGATTAGGGTGCGGCGTCAATTGAGGCGTTGGTTGATTTAATTTTCTTGCCGCATTTGAGGCCATATAAAACACGTTCCTTACTGATTTCTACTTAGTTTTTTCAATAATCCGCAGTTTGGCACTGTGTGAACGATGGTTGTCGCGCAGTTCCATATCGCTTGGCAGGATTGGCTTTTTATTTACCAATTTAAAGCTGGGTTCCATGTCCGGTGGAACTACTGGCAATCCTGGCGGTAATTCTGGCAATGATGCCTGTTCTTTAAACATTGTCTTGACCAATCGATCTTCCAGTGACTGAAAGGTAATCGCACTGATGCGGCCACCAACGTTAAGCATCTCAAACGCCTGCTCCAATGAGTCCTCCAAGGCGCCCAGCTCATCATTGACCGCAATGCGAATCGCTTGAAAGCTCTTTTTGGCCGGATGTCCGCCGTGCCGCCGAGCTGCCGCTGGGATTGCATTTTTAACGACTTCAGCCAGTTCAAGCGTGGTCTTGATCGGAGCCTGTTTGCGCTGTCGTTCGATTGCCCGCGCGATCTGCTTGGCAAACTTTTCTTCGCCATAGCGGTGCAGAATCTTGACCAGACGTTCATATGGCCATTCATTAACGACTTCCATAGCTGAAAGCGACTGGCTCTGATCCATGCGCATATCCAGCAATGCATCGTGCTGATAGCTAAAACCACGCTTGGCATCGTCAAACTGTGGCGAAGAAACGCCAAGATCATAGACGATGCCATCAATACTCGTTACGCCCTGCGCATTCAAAGCCGATTTTAAATGGCGGAAATTGTCCTTAATAAAGGTTTCTTGGCCAGCCTTTAAGTACGGCTTAAGATGCTCCTGATTATAGTCAATTGCAGTCTGATCTTGATCAAACGAGTACAGATGTCCTGTCGTAAGCTGTTTTAAGATTGCCTCACTGTGACCGCCACCACCAAGCGTTGCATCAACGTAAATGCCAGTTGGCTTAATGTTTAAACCAGCCACTGCTTCGTTAAGCAGCACCGTAACGTGGTTGAATTCAGTCATTAATATACCTCCTTTCTGACAAGCTACAGATCGAAGTCAAGATCCTCGGCAATCTGATCAAAATCTGCAGCCGTACTGTCCATATACCGCTGCCAGCGTTCTGTATCCCAGATTTCCAAATGCTCTGATACTCCAACGATCGTGCACTGTTTATTTAAAGCAGCATGCTGTCGCAGTGCTATTGGCAAATTGATCCGTCCTTGCTTATCGAACTGGCATTCGGTCGCGGCAGCATACAAAAAACGCACGAAAGCTCGTGCATTGCGTTTTGTCATTGATAACGACTTTAATTTTGTTTCCAATTCATGCCAGACACTCAGCGGATAACCAGTCAAACAGCCATCCAAGCCACGAGTAACGACGAATCCGTCTCCCAGTTGCGAACGAAATTTGGCGGGGATGATCAGACGACCCTTATCGTCAATCGTATGTTCATATTCACCCATGAACATACTAATCCCCCCTTTTGGACCAATGTTACAGATACAGTCTACCACAATCCCCCACTTCTCACCATGGATTTTAATAATTTTGTACAGCCTAAAAAAGCCGCTGTCCCTTGAAGCGAGACAACGGCTTTGAAATCCTAAACATATCTTCTTTCTAAACGACCGGCAGATATGATCCGGCTAAAGAAACCAAGAAAGCTGCAACTGACACGACCAGCGTTACGCGCCAAAAAGCCGGCCAATACTGTCGATAGATGAACTGATGCGCGGCCGCCAGCTGTAAAAAGATCAGGCCGATACTCAGCAGCATCCAAACAATCAATACGTAGCAGTACCAATAAAACCCCAGATTCCAAAAGCTCAAGACCATCAGCAGCGTGGCCCAAAGCCAGGTACTACGTTGCTTGGGCAGTTTAAACAGCTTAATCGTTAACCGTTCCAGCATGCCATAGCCAATCAAGATAATGAACTCCATGATCAGTTGTCTTATCATTCAAACTGCCTCCGCAAAATTTAGTCAAGTCTCATTCTATCACAGATCAACAACAGATTTGAATTTGGGTGCTAAGATGTGTAAACTGATAAGGATAAATTGAAAGGCGGGATTAGTTACCGATGCAACGCAAGAAAAAGACCCGATTCCAAAAAATTACTATGGTGGCCGTTTGGCTGATGCTGATCGCAATGCTGGGCTCCTTGATTTTAGGGGCCGTTGCTTCACTCGGCTTCTAGCTGATCGGTATAAATATAAAGAGGTTTTGGCCAAACAGCTAAAACCTCTTTTTTACTAGATTAAATTTTAAGCAGCTTAGCCCTATTGCGCCGGCAAGTCTGGTTTCTTATAGACTTCACGCGGTTTAGAGCCATTAGCTGGACCGATATAGCCACGCTGCTCCATATCATCAATGATCCGCGCTGCTCGATTATAGCCAATGCGGAAACGACGCTGAATCAGTGAGGTTGAGGCTTTTTGCTCTTGGGCAACAAACTGCAGCGCTTCGCCGAACAGCTCATCTTCATCTTCTTTTTGTTCTTCTTGCTGCATCTCAGCATCGCTAACCATCATCTGATCATCATACTCTGCTGGCCGCTCATTTTTGATGAAATTAACAACTGCCTCAACGTCATGATCAGAAATAAAGGCGCCTTGAATTCGAATCGGCTTGTTTTGATCGATTGGCTCAAACAGCATGTCGCCCCGGCCAAGCAGCTTTTCAGCTCCATTGGTGTCAATAATCGTTCGCGAATCGACCCCACTGGAGACCGCAAATGCAATTCGTGAAGGAACGTTGGCCTTGATCAAACCGGTAATGACATCAACGCTGGGCCGCTGGGTTGCCAAAATCATGTGAATGCCGGCGGCCCGCCCCATTTGCGCAATTCGCACGATGGCATCCTCAACGTCTTTAGAAACAGTCATCATCAAATCAGCCAATTCATCAACGATTACCAGAATCAATGGCATTGTCGGCTGCTGTTCATTCGGATCGGTATGATTTTGATTTTCTTTTTCAACCATTCGATTATAGCCATCCAGATTGCGGACGCCTAAAGCAGCAAACAACTCATAGCGCCGTTCCATTTCACCAACTACCTTGCCTAATGCCCGAGCCGCTTTTTTCGGTTCGGAAACCACTGGACTGAGCAGATGCGGAATCCCGTTATACACGCTTAGCTCTACTTTCTTAGGATCAATCATCAGCATCTTGACCTGACTGGGCTTAGCCTTTAACAGGATGCTGGTGATGATCACGTTAATGGCAACCGACTTGCCGCTCCCGGTTGCTCCGGCAATCAGCAAGTGCGGCATCTTAGTCAGATCAGCCGTCATTACCTGACCAGTAACCGTGCGACCAAGCGGCACGTCAAGCGGTCGATCATCATGGGGAGCAGCTTCGATCATATCACGAAAACCTACCGTGGCAATCTGTTGATTAGGCACCTCAATCCCGATCAATGACTTGCCAGGAATCGGTGCTTCAATCCGAATATCCTTGGCAGCCAGCGCCAAGGCCAGGTCATCAGCCAGATTCGTAATCCGACTGACCTTAACTCCTACGGCTGGACGCAGCTCATATTTAGTTACGGAAGGTCCCAGGTTCACGTTTTCAACCGTGGCATCGACACCAAACGATTTTAACGTATCCTGCAGTTTTTGCGTATTGGACTTAATCGAATCAAGATCAGCGCTTTGATCCGTTGGCTTCACTTTGGTTAAAAGATCCAGCGGCGGGAATTGATAGTCCTGATCCTCTTTGGCTTCAACCCGATTCAAGGACAGTTCAACATCGGTCTGATCCTTAGCATTCAATGATGCTGGCCGCTCATTTTCGCTGGCTACGGTAATGCGGGGCGCGCGGCTTTGCTGATCAGGTGCAGCGGTTTTATCAGACGCTGATTGACCAATTTCAAATTCTGGCAGTTCTCGTGATTGTTGCTCACGTTTCCGTTCAGCATGCGGCGTTGGCAGATCCTTTTCATCGCTCGGCACTGCCATTGGCTCTTTTGGCTGACGTTGCCGACGCTCTGCTTGCCGAGCCTGCCGATCAGCATTTAATTGATGGAAGCGTTCTTTAAGCTGCTTTAGCATTTGGGCAATCGCCAAACGCAGCTTTTGCACCGGCAGATCAAAAAAGACCACAACGCCGATAATCATCAGCAAAACAGCCGCTGCCTTGGTTCCAGTACTGCCAAGCAGATACCCGCTGCCAGAATATAACGCTGCCCCCAACATACCGCCGCCAATCGGCATACTGGAATCATCATTTAAGACTGCCGCAGTTACGCTGCTCCAGGTCTGATTCCAAAAATCGCTGTGGCGGCCTAATTGATCAAACATCCGCGCATGCAGCATCAATAAGAGTCCCAGATAAAAAATCAGCATTCCCCAGACCCAGCGTTTTCTAAAGCGCGGCCATTGAGCATAGATCGTCAGTCCCAGACTGTACAGGATTACGATTACCATTAACAATGGATAGCTTTGACCAACCAAAACCTTAAAAATATCCTGCACGCCAGCACCTAAAATTCCCAGTTTAAACAGACCGGTCAGCGTTAAAAGAATGATGGTCAGACCGCTTAAGCTGCGAATAGCTCGCTCGTCACGCGCTGGTTTTCTTGATCGCCGCTTGGCAGCCGTTTTATTGGAACGGCGGCGGGTCGTATTGTTTTTGCGGGCCATGCAATTCCTCCTTTTACCTTACCGATTATTTCAGCTTATCGTCCGAATAGCGATGCACACGGGCTAATTTAGGAAATCCTTGTTGACGAAGCGCTTCATAAATAACAATCGCCGCGCTGTTGGAAAGGTTAAGCGCACGAATGTTGTTGTCGTCTTGCGGAATCCGAATACAGTTTTGCGGATAGCGTCGCATAAACGGTTCCGGCAAGCCGGTCGTTTCCTTGCCAAACAAAAAATAGTGGTCGCCAGGCAAACGGTAGTCAACTTCAGTATAGTCGCGTTCGGCAAACTTCGAAACCAGATACAGCTGGTCAAGGTTAGGCACCGTTGCCATAAAATCAAGCAGATCCTCATGATAGACAACCTTAACCTTGTCCCAGTAATCCAGACCGGCACGCTTCATATGCTTGTCATCCGTTGAAAAACCAAGGGGCTTGATCAAATGCAAAACAGTGTCGGTTCCGGCGCAGGTTCTGGCAATATTGCCGGTATTAGCTGGAAACAAGGGTTCAAACAGCACAATATGATTAGTCATAGTCAGTCTTCTCTCTCCTAAAAAAGGCAATAAAAAAAGCAGGGTCTCGGTGTGGGCACGGCGAAACGCTGCTTTAATGAAGTACTCTTTGACCAATGCCAACGATTAAATCGATGTCCTCAGTCAAACGATCTCTATAAGATAATATACTACCATCACTTAAAAAAAACAATTAATTAATCAAATTTTTTTACCGATTAACAAGCTGACGTCAACGGTAACTTGTTTTAATGATGATAAATCGCTTTCATCAAGCTGTTTCGCATTGCGACCCCAATGCAGCGGCGACATCTCTACCAAATCCTCAGCCAGCCCCAGCGGAATCTCAAACTGATATTGAAGCGGTACGATCCTGGCCTGCTGGTAATACTGCATAAAACGCTCGACTACTGGTGTATTGTCGTAGGCAGCATGCTGATCGTTTTGATCGTATAAAAGGTGACGCAACTCGATCAGGTAGTTGGCGTTGGGAATGATTTTTAAAAGCTGACCACCTGGCTTGAGGATCCGATCGAATTCTTGATAATCAGATGGTGAAAAAAGCTCCATCACCTGATCAAACGACTCGTCCGCAAACGGCAGCCGGCGCAGATCAGCTACGCAAAAAAACAACTTACCTGGCAGCTGAGTGGCTAATTGCACACCGGCCTTTGAAATGTCAAAACCAATGGCAGCATCTTTTTGATCCCGCAAAGTCTCTAATTGAAAAAGCGGCGTTCCCTCACCCGTGCCAACGTCTAGAATCGTCTGCGGCTGGTCTGGCATCACGGCATTGATCTGCTTAAGCATTGGCAGGAAAAGTCCCGCGCTCAGCATGCGGTGTCTGGCTTCAAACATCGCCCGATCATAGTCGGTACCATTGCCATTATTCAAAAAATAAAGATACCCATGCTTGTTAAAATCAATAGCATGCCCCTGCTTACAGACCAGACTGTTTTCAAAAACGCCCTTGATTGGTGACTGGCAGACTGAGCAGCGAAACAGCCGTCGATGCTCATTGACCCATTGTTTCTTAATTACGATTTTTTTCATTGATGATCCTTTCAATTTGCTCATAATTTCTCAATTCTAAGCGAACAGTTTCTGCTATTATATAGGTGTACATTTTTAAAGGAGGGCTTCGTTTTGACTGAAGACTTTTTAATTGGAACCTACATCAGTAAATCCAGCCGTGGCATTTACGGCGTAACCTTAGACACGGAAAAAGAAGAATTGACCAACGTTCGCCTGGTGGCTGCTTCCGGCAAGCCAGCCTACCTGCAGTACGGTGAACAAAAACGCCTGTATGCCTTAAAACAGGATGGTGAGCGTGGCGGCGTAGCGTCATACGATCTGTCCGGCGACAAGGCTGAACTGATCGATGCCAAATTAGAAAAAGGACCTACCCCTGCCTACATTGGCGTTGATGACCAGCGTCACTTGTTGTTCTCTGCCAATTACCATACCGGCGAACTCAAGGTCTTTAAGATTGCCGCTGATGGCAAGCTGACCCAAACTGATTCCGTCGTTCATCAAGGAGCAACCGGCCCCCAACCAGAACAGGATGCGCCACACGTTCACTATATCGATTTAACGCCGGACAATCGTCTTATCGTCTGCGACCTGGGAATGGATCTGGTCGTTGTCTATGACGTATCCGGTGAAGGCAAGCTCACGGCTGCATCCCGCTACCAGTTCGAACCGGGCTTTGGTACGCGTCACCTGGTCTTCCATCCAAATGGCAAGATCGTCTATGTGCTGGGTGAATTAAGCAGCAAGCTGGCCGTAATGCGCTACAACGCTGCTGACGCTTCCTTGACTCACCTGCAGACCATCAAGACTATTCCGGCTGACTGGACCGCTCATAACGGAGCCGCAGCCATTCACATTTCTGCTGATGGTCGATTTGTCTACACTTCCAACCGTGGTGAAAATACCATTGCAGTTTTTGCCGTCCAGCCAGACTTTACGGTTGCCCACGTTCAATCCATCAGTACAGAAGGCGATTTTCCACGCGACTTTGAATTGAGCCATGACGACGCCTACCTGGTAGGTTCAAATCAAAACAGCGATAACCTGACGCTTTACAAACGGGATGCTCAATCTGGCCTGCTGACGCTGCTGCAAAAAGACGTGGCTTGTCCAGAACCAGTCTGTGTCAAGCGCTGGCCTAAATAACTGCTGACAATTCAATAAATAAACGGGGTGCTTAATCAGCGTCCCGTTTTTTATTGCGTCATTTTTTCAATTACGGCAGTCATGTCGCTTGGAATTGGTGCTTTTAGCTCAATCTGCCGGTTTAAAAATGGGCTATAGAAGCTCAGCCACTGACAGTGCAGTGCCTGCCGAGCCATTACGTCTGGTCCGCCATACATGGCATCGCCCAACAGCGGATGACCAAGATAGCTGAAGTGAACGCGAATCTGGTGAGTACGCCCGGTATGCAACCGAATCTTGACGATCGAGGCATTCAAGCCCGGATATTTCAGCCAATACTCGGTAACGGCCGTTTTACCATCCGAACCGACTTGACGCTGAACAAACGATTCTGGATCACGCTGGATCGGTGCATCGATATAGCCATGCCTGGTTGCCACCTGCCCACTGACTAAAGCAACGTATTCCTTTTTTACTAAATGCCGCTTGAGCTGATTATCCAAGACGGCATGAGCAAAACGATGCTTAGGAAAGATCACCAGGCCGCTGGTGTCTTTATCCAGACGCGTGGCGACATGAGTTACCTGATTTTCATAGCCTTGTTTTTGATAATAGTATTTAACGCGATTGACCAAGCTGTCTTGTTCGGCAACGTTATGAGCCGGTACTGTTGCCACGCCGGCAGCTTTGTTGATCACCAAAAAATCCCGATCTTCATAAACGATATCAAATGGTTTGGAACAGATCGGAACATGATCATTAGGTACTTCTGGCGGCAGCTCAATGGCAAAACAGTCCCCCGGCTCAACCAGATCGACGGCCCATTTCACCTCATGATTGATCGTCATCTGACCACCATGAAAGATGGCTGCTTTGATCAATGAACTGGTAACGCCCTGCTGTTTGAGTGCCGAACGCAGCTTGATCGGCTTTTCTCCGGTATAGACCCAGGAAAACTCCATTATTGGATGCCTCCAATAAACGAATCCTTAACGCGGTCCCAGAAGTTGGTATGCCGGTACTTGGCAAAACGAATCACTTTGTCGGATACGCGATAGGATACGTCGACCAACCGATGCGACTGCGAATCCATCATAATCTGATCGCGATCACAGCTTAGCACCGTCCCGGAATCATCAGGCAGCCGCAGCGTCAGTTTGGTATCTGAGCCAAAAACGACCGGCGAGCCCAGCGTTCGAAAAACCCGGTTGTTTAACGAAGCCATCTCCCCCAGCTGGAAACCGATAATGCGCGGATCCAAAATTGCGCCGCCAACTGATTTATTATAGGCCGTTGATCCAGTCGGTGTTGAAATGACCAGTCCATCACCGCGAAAACGCTCAAACAGCTGATTATTGATGTATACGTCGCAAACCATGGTCTTGACGATATTGCGCAGCGTTGATTCATTCAGCGCCACACGTCGTTCAATCTCACCATCATCATAAGTAGCACTCATTTCCAGCAATGGATAGCTGACGGATTGACCACTGTCGTTTTGCAGACTTTCGACCAGATCCTCGACCTCAAAATTACGCCAATCGGTATAAAAACCCAGGTGTCCAGTATGAATACCAACAAAACGAATCGTCGACAAGCGATCCTCATAGTGATGAAATGCCGAAATCAGCGTGCCATCACCGCCAATCGTGATAACGACATCTGGCTGCTGCTCATCATAGGTAATTGCCGTTTCCTCTTCCAGACGATTCAGCAACAGTTTGCGTACGCGCAATGACTCCGGCGATTCATAGTTAAAAATGGCTACCCGCATTGGTTAATCCGCTCCTTTTTTATCTTCCAGCGATGAGTTCAGCAGTTCATCAGGTGCTTGCTTGCGGCCAAACAACGTCTGTGCCTCTTGAATTTCTTCTCTAATCTCAGACATCTCCTCATCCAGCTTAAAAGCAGCCTCTGCCGCCCGCTGCAGACGATCAGAAAGTTCTTTAGGAAACGCGCCTTGATATTTGTAGTTTAATGAATGCTCAATCGTCGCCCAAAAATTCATCGCCAGCGTTCGTACCTGGATCTCAGCCAAAACCTTTTTTTCACCAGTAACCAGCTGAACGGGATACTCGATCACGATATGATAAGATCGATAACCGCTTGGCTTAACGTTGGTTACGTAATCACGCTCTTCTAGAATCGTCATGTCATTGCGCTGACGCAGCAGGTCAACGACTTGATAGATATCTTCGACAAACTGACACATGATTCGCAAGCCAGCAATATCTTGCATGTCTTGCTCCAGGCGTTCTTCTAAGACATGCCGCCGCACCATTTTTTCTTTAATACTGTCAACCGGCTTAACACGGCCAGTAACGAATTCAATCGGTGAATGCTGATCTTGATCTTGGAATTGTTTACGCATCCCCCGCAGCTTGACCTTTAATTCATTGACTGCTTGTTGATAAGGTAATAAAAAATGCTGCCAATCTTCAATCATTGCAATCCCACTTCCTTGACAATCTCTGTTTATTTTATCATAGTTTCGTAATGACTTAACTAAAGACTGCCTGGTTCAACTGAAAAACAAGTCTAGTATTTTCACAGATATCGTAACTGATTAGCTAAATGATTGCTTCAAATTATTTTATGTAAATTCATCCAAAACAGATCGCTTTACATCGTGCTCATTCTTTGTAAAAATAGCATTGTTCAATAACCGATAATTCTGCAACGAACAGGAGGAGCGGCTGTGCTCGAAATTCATCTTTTTGTTAATCCATTAGGCATGCGCTGTTTTCGCTGCGAACAGGATGTTTTGCGCATTGACCAGCAATTGCGCACTAAAGTCAACTATCAATTTATTCCGCTGTTTAATATGGACACGATTCAGCAGACTATGAAGCTTTATCATCTCAACGATCATGATCTCAATGTTCGGCAGCAGACTTCGGCTACGCTTTACCAGATTATCTTGGATTATAAAGCAGCACTGTTTCAAGGACGCAAGCGTGGCCGACATTATCTGCTGCGGCTGCAATCTGCGCTGATCAATGAAGGAGCTGATTATTCAGAAGCCCTTGCCCAAAAGATTGCTCAACAGGCGCAGCTTGATTTGGACATGTTTTGGGAAGATCGTAAATCAGAACTGGCAATCAAAGCATTCAAAAAGGATCAATACATGGCTGATGAAATGGGCGTTACCCAAACTGCCACTGCAGTCGTTTTTGATTCCGAACAGCCTGTCTATGGATATATGATCAACAACTTTGACTATGAATCGCTGATTGAATCATACCGTAATCATCAGTTTTGCCTGCAGCAGACTCCCGAAGAATTTGCGCAAAGTTTTAATGATAAGCATCATCAATCAACACTGCGGATTCTTTAGCTGGCTGCCAGTTTTTCCAAGTAGGCCAGCTTGCGTTCATAGCTGCTGAACCATCGCGGCGGCTGAATCAATTCAACGACCTGCTGTTGGTAGCGGATCACGCCAGCCAGATTCAGCTCTTGGGTATAGCAGGCCAGGCTTCGATGACGAACCTGCTCGACTTGAAGATCACTCAGACATGGCAAAGGAAGCCAATTGGCACTTTGATTTAAAAAGTCATACCAGGCTGGCCAATTCCAACATTGATGCGCGGGACACTGCTCAAGCCTTAAAATAACGGATATGCGCCATTCTAATGGGGTCTCATTCATCAAGCTCCATTGAAAATGCGTATCATGAGCAACCAAGGGACAGGTACTGATTGCTCCGTGGCCCATTAGATAGGTTTGATTGGCTAATTCACAAAGCCGCGGCGTTGCCAAGCGAATCTGCCGCTGCAGCTGCTGAGTCTGCCAAATTAAAATCTGCCAGACATCTTGACGACTTTTTCCCGATTTGGGGCCAAAAAGCCGTCTTTTTTGATAGTCAGGCTGCTGTCGTTTTAAATTCCAAAATGGTAAGACCAGCTGCTGATGATGCCATTGTAAAAACTGAGCTGCTTTTCCCGGCTGCAGCCGATGCGCATAGGTTGGCCCCAAAAACCAGCGATAGGCAATTCCCAGCCGCTCGTATCCTTGATTGCGTTCAATCAGCCGCGTCAAGCCAAGCGGACTGCACTGAAACTCAATGGCTGCCCACTGATCATTAATCTTGGTCAATATGTCTGGGCGCTGCTTGATTGTCGGTAAATAAACCTCAGAATAGCTCGGCCAGCCTTGCTGATTCAGCCACCTGCCAATCTGCTGCTTACCCAACTGATGAATAGCGGTTTCATTGGCATCACATCTGCTTTGGGCATAATGCGCAAAATAGGGACGATGATCGGTTCCCTGACATAAATGAACTTTTTGACCACAGTCCGGGCACCAATACGTTCGCTGCGCTTTTTTAGCTTCAGTTTGGGCCCAGACCAGTTGACCATTCCACAAAGCGGTCTGCATAATTACACCTCCACTTTGCTATATGCCAAAAAACTGTAATTGTTATTAAAAAAGCTGAGTCATTGAAATGTCCAATGACTCAGCTTTTCAATTTAACTATTCAAAATACGTTCGCACCAGTTCTAGGGCAGCCTGTTTCATTAATGGCTTACCGTGTTCTAAAATGACATCGGGCGTCAGATTGGTTTTTTGACCATACTCATATGCCAAAGCCAGCTGATCCTTCAACTGACTCGCTGACAGTGAGCCATCATCAATAAACGTCAAGAGCAGGTAGTCATTGTTCTGATAACGATAAAGATCGGATACCGCATTGATGTTGTCACGTGCTGATTTGGCCAGGGCTACCAGATCCTCAAAATCATCAATCCTTAAGACACAAACGTTTTTTTCAATGTCTGGATTATCGATGGCAGCTTCTGGCTCATCACCTGCGGACACATTATTTTCTTGATTATGATCTGGATGCGATTCCTGACGATCTCTGCCAACCAGCTCTTTTTTTATCAAGTTGGTAATCTGGTCTTGATCCAATGGCGGCTGACCAGCGGGCGTACCTTTTTTTAGGCTGGCAGGATCCGTTTTGGTAATATAAAGCTCTAAACCATCTTGTTGGGGACGAACTTGGAACGTAACCAGATCATTATCCTGAAATTGATGATCAGCATCGACTTCTTCTAAAATACTGTAAAAAAAGTCTTCAATCTGTTGATTATGATTCAGCAAATCAAGTACGGTAATACCGCGCTCATTTAGATCTTCATTATTGAGCAGCACGCGAATCGTATTTTCGTTAATGCGTTTCATTTCCATATGCATCGCGCCCCCTTTGATTCGCTAATTTTTCATACGGTCGCTCCGGCTTTGATTCAAGCTTAAAAAGCCGAACGATATTAAACGTCTAGTTTTCATTATAGCATTCTTTTTCCGATAACAGTTCGATAAAAAAATAAAGGCGACGAAAAATCGCCACCCCTTTAGTTCAAGTTTGCTTTTCGACGTGCTTCAGCCAGCTCCAATGCCCGAACTTCACGTGGCAGGAACCGACGAATCTCATCTTCGTTATATCCAATCTGCAATCTTTTATCATCCATAATGATTGGTCGTCTTAACAGGCCTGGATTTTTACGAATCAAATCATAAAGCTCGGTCATTGACATCTCATCTAGATTAATGTTTAAACTTTGATAAGCTTTCGAACGTTTTGAAATGATGTCTTCAGTACCGTTTTCAGTCATTCGTAAAATGTTTTTTACCTCGTCCATACTCAGAGGTTCAGAAAAAATGTTGCGCTCGGTGAAAGGAATGCCATGCCCCTTCAACCAGGCCCGCGCCTTACGGCAAGATGTGCAACTTGGAGACGTATATAGTGTAACCATTTGTTGGGCCTCCTTTAAATCAAAAACATGTTTAACCTTGATCACTCCATAAATAATTATAACTTATTTTAGAATGATTTTGAACCACTGTCAGTAATTTTCTTGACTTTTTGTAAGTGAAATTAAAAATAACGTCTGGTTTGCTCATCAACAATTATTAAACTACCATCGCGAACGATACATTTATTGATATAATGGGCATCATTGATTAATTAGTTGCGCTTTCCAACTCGTTATTCCCAATTAATGTTAATGAGCGGTATAATTGAGACAATTAAGATAAGGAGGAGACAATCATGCTATCACAAATTAGTTTTACTTTTGGCTCAATGCCAGTTCTGCTTGAAATCATTAAAAAGCACCCAGATCGTGACTTCCGGCTGCTGCAGGCAACTGGTGACAACAGCAAGCTGGCTCTATTTGACCTATCAGGTAAGCCAACCATCTTTAACAGTCCAATTACCTTAGAGACTTTATACAGTGTTGGTAATGACAAGTTCAAAGGAATTCTTCATTTTGAATCATTTGAGCTCGGCACTGAAGATAAGAACCTGCTGCGCAAACAGGCAAAAATTGCTCTTGATAGTGCTGACCATTCTAAAATGACGACTGGCTATATGTTCTCACGTCCTGATCAAACCAATGCAACTATTTTGATAACGACTTGGACAAATGCAGTTGCCATTGATGACTGGACCAGCAGTACCGACTTTGCACCGCTCGCCGGATACATGGATCACAGTCCGCGCAGCGTTTACTACTATGAGGATTATCGTCCAGCTGAATAGAAAAAGTGCAATGCAGTTCAATGCATTGCACTTTTGTTTTACCTAGAAATCTGAATTTGCAATAATTGCAATCACCCAAATATCCTGACTTTACGCGGGTTTACGAAACCTATCAGGGGCTTCAGTCGGCGCAATGTTGACGAGTTTAACAGTGCCATTTTTGCCTATGAGAACACCAAAACCGCGATGGATCAAACCTTCACTCCGCCCATTATATCGCCAACAGTGCCAAATACGACTATTCCAACGGGCTACTGAAAGGCATCAATCGAAAAATCAAAAACTTAAAACGCAGCTGTTGTGGCTTCCGCAATTTTGAAAATCTATTGCGGCGCATTGACTGTATCCATGCCTAAAAAAATTCCCCACTTCATTTTTGAAGCAGGGAATTGATCTTCACCAATACGATTTGACAAAGACTTAAAGTACCAAGTTTTCTCACGAGCTTTGCCAACAAAAAAACATGTTGCCGAAACAGCAACATGTTCAATCATACGGTCCGTACGAGACTCGAACTCGTGATCTCATCCGTGACAGGGATGCGTCCTAACCAAAACTAGACCAACGGACCAAAATTGCGGGGGCTGGATTTGAACCAACGACCTCCGGGTTATGAGCCCGACGAGCTACCAGGCTGCTCTACCCCGCGATAATAAATTAAGTGACCCATGCGGGATTCGAACCCACGATACCAGCGTGAAAGGCTGGTGTCTTAACCGCTTGACTAATGGGTCATGACAAGTGACCCGTGCGGGATTCGAACCCACGATACCAGCGTGAAAGGCTGGTGTCTTAACCACTTGACTAACGGGTCATAACGGAGAATGAGAGATTCGAACTCTCGCGCCGCTTTCGCGACCTACACCCTTAGCAGGGGCGCCTCTTCAGCCACTTGAGTAATTCTCCAATGGGTCTAAGTGGACTCGAACCACCGACCTCACGCTTATCAGGCGTGCGCTCTAACCAGCTGAGCTATAGACCCATATATTATTAAAGCGGGTAACGAGAATCGAACTCGCGACAACAGCTTGGAAGGCTGTGGTTTTACCACTAAACTATACCCGCATTAAGCAGAAGCTTAATTATCTTAATGGCGCGGGACGGAATCGAACCGCCGACACACGGAGCTTCAATCCGTTGCTCTACCAACTGAGCTACCGAGCCATATAAACGGTCCGTACGAGACTCGAACTCGTGATCTCATCCGTGACAGGGATGCGTCCTAACCAAAACTAGACCAACGGACCAAAATTGCGGGGGCTGGATTTGAACCAACGACCTCCGGGTTATGAGCCCGACGAGCTACCAGGCTGCTCTACCCCGCGATAATAAATTAAGTGACCCATGCGGGATTCGAACCCACGATACCAGCGTGAAAGGCTGGTGTCTTAACCGCTTGACTAATGGGTCATGATCATAAAAGCAACTTTTGCAAGTTATGGGTCTAAGTGGACTCGAACCACCGACCTCACGCTTATCAGGCGTGCGCTCTAACCAACTGAGCTATAGACCCATTTATCGCGGCAGGGGGGATCGAACCCTCGACCTCCCGGGTATGAACCGGACGCTCTAGCCAGCTGAGCTACACCGCGATAACAATTTTCATTGTTAATCGGGAAAACAGGATTCGAACCTGCGACCCCCTGGTCCCAAACCAGGTGCTCTACCAAGCTGAGCTATTTCCCGAAAAGTGCACCCAGAAGGAGTCGAACCTTCAACCTTCTGATTCGTAGTCAGACACTCTATCCAATTGCGCTATGGGTGCAAAAGATGCCGAGGACCGGGATCGAACCGGTACGGTTATCACTAACCGCAGGATTTTAAGTCCTGTGCGTCTGCCAATTCCGCCACCCCGGCATTATGGAATTGACAAAGCGGAAGACGGGATTCGAACCCGCGACCCCCACCATGGCAAGGTGATGTTCTACCACTGAACTACTTCCGCATAATATTCAAGATGCCGACTAGAGGGCTCGAACCTCCGACCCCCTGTTTACAAGACAGGTGCTCTGCCAACTGAGCTAAGTCGGCGTAAAAATTACGGTATTCCGCATCTCAAAGCCTCTCTATGGCAATGAGCCGTGACGGGTTCGAACCGTCGACCCTCTGATTAAAAGTCAGATGCTCTACCGACTGAGCTAACGGCTCATGAGCATAATGCTCAATGGAGGATACAGGGCTCGAACCTGTGACCCTCTGCTTGTAAGGCAGATGCTCTCCCAACTGAGCTAATCCTCCGTAATGCATGGCAATGCCCTATCCTCGCAGGGAGCGATCCCCCAACTACTTT